>OFRE01000173.1_pt1 | contig 19353 bp, 24 predicted proteins | sample 1543061 | NCBI WGS metagenome assembly OFRE01 (sample SAMN07774218, study PRJEB24372) | wastewater metagenome | isolation source: Exp Tend NO 50WW | collected 2016-02
AAACCTATGTAAGATGTCCACAAAGCAGGTTAGGGTGTCACTGCGCCCCTGCTGCTTTGTGGTTACCTTATAAGGGTTTCCTTGTAGCAACGAGTCCGAGTAAGTAACTCCACCCTCCAACCCCGTTTTAAACGGGTACTGGATTTTAATTAAAACTATTAAGGTGCGAGCAGTCCTGCTCCGTGGACTAGCCTCCGAGGGCGCTAGCAACCCTATACAATATTCTTGTGTCCATTACCCTATATGGCTTTGACCGATGCGTTCTGAGTGTTACAACTCTGTCTGTTCGGTGGGTAGAATAAAACCCTTTCCTGGACTCCCCATTGCTGGTAGGTATAACAAAAGCGACCAGACTGTTGTTTAGTGGTCGCTTATGCTATGATTTAGTCATAGAAAGCGACTGCCAGTATCAGTCGTTTTTCTTTTGTTATAACGATAATAAACCAGTCCTGGTTATTTGTAAACTACAAAAGCCCAAGCTTAGGCGCGACTCCCCAGGGTCGCCAGCCAGATGCTACATATTTACGCCAGGCTATAGCTACATTTTGAACTGGGTCGAAGACCTGACCATCAAAACAAGCGATTTGAAATAGACCGAACGAACCCTTACAGGTAGCATGGCTATCAGTTAGGTTAGCAGCCATAGGATTACAGCCGGACTCAGCTTTCATTACTGCCATAGCTGATTCAACATTCCAGCCATATTGCGCTACTAAAGGCCGGTAAATCTCACAGCCAGCCGGATATACAACTTTTGCACTTACAACGGCTGAAACCGCTTTATTTGCAGCCTCAGCAGCCTTTTTAGCCGATAGTTGTTTATTTAGCTGATCTATTTTTAATTGACTGTCTTTTAGTTGTTGATTGATTTGATCGATGGTTTGTTTAGAGCTCTCGATTTCCTTTGCCCGACTAGTGGTTTCGTTTTCTAGTTTCCACTTTTCATCGTTTAGCTTTAGGATTTCAACTTTGTTAGAGTTAATGGTTTTTGCTTGACTTACATTTGATCGGACTACCGACCCTATTATTAAGATCATTAGTAGTGTTAATCCGATAATGATTTTGTTACGCAAAGTATACCCTCGTTAATGTAGCTATTACTTTAGGGGATTATCTTGTGGTGTCAATAATCGATTTATTAATGTTATTGACGACAAATATATTAAGCTCATAACTATTATTAGTACCTTACAAAAGGGGAGTTATGATTTACCTACTTGTCTATCTGCTCATCAGTGCCATCGTATCTCCCCTGATCGGGAGCTACCTCTACCGGAGGAAGTGATGTGTCCGCCAAGTTCCAGAAGCATCATAAATTCTGGCCAAGGCGTAGTTACAAAACTCCAGTACAGCGTCTATTTCGTCAGCTTGGCTGCAATATTGAGCTACTTACACCTGAAGTCCATCTGGCAATCCATCAGGAGTTTCGTGAAACACCAGGCGGAATGCCGACAAGGGGATTCATGGAGTCTAGGGTTGCCTATTGCTTCGCCCAGGGCTGTTCAAAGTCCAACTGTCGAATTGGAAGGAATCAGCCAAATGAGCCAGACTGAACCGAATAGCTTTACTTGCCCAAAGTGTGAAAAAGACATGAATCTAACAGTGGCCAATGCTGTCTTTTACCTATTTGTATATCAGCCCTGGGTCAGCTATTGGCACTTGGTTTGTCCAAATTGCGATCAGCACATGCGTTGTTTCGTTAGAGATAACCTGCAATGGGAGCATGAATGGGCTGAAAAGAATTACATCGGTATGATCACTCAATTCTTTCCAGGGGCTGAAGAATTGGCTGGCTTTGAGGAAACCTATGACGTTCACCCTCTCAGTCCTCACGATCTGAGCGACTATGAGGAAAAAGAAGTCACATTCTTTCGTTACCTATTGGATAAGTATTCACCATACGAGGAGTTGGAATGAACAGTGAAGAGTACAAGACCCTTCTGGCAGTCAATCAGCATCGTCTGACCCGCTGCCACGAAGCCATGCAGACCCTTCTGGACAAGGAGGACGCCCTGCGTACCGAACGGCGGCGTTTGCTGGATGCCTTCACCGAGGCTCGACAAAAGGAGCAATCGTGAGTAAAATACTCGACAAGGTTTTCGATCTGCTCGTGAGAGCTGTGGACTGGTGGGAATACAACGCCAGACGCAAAAAGAACGATTACTACTAAATCGTCGACGTAGAGACCCCCTCCCTTTACGTCGGCCGCCCCTGAGCTTTGTCAGCCCATCGCTCAGGGGCTTTTTCTTTGAATTCTATGTCAACTCCTATGTAAACAAAACGCCCACCGAGGTTAATAGGGGTAAACCAAAGTGGGTGGAATAAGATAATTATATTACAACCGTTAGAATTATCAATATATAACAAAACTCCCCAATTAAGGGGAGCTTGTAGTAATACGTGCTGCGAGCCAGCTATCTGATTATACCAAAAATTATTGCTAGTAAAAATTCAGCTAACATACCGGCAATAAAAGCCCCGACGATATAAGTCTTAACGCTTCGGTTAAACTTCCGGCCAACATAGTAGCCATGCTCGTAGTCTTTACGGCTCATGACGACTTAATATAACCGCTTAAAAACGACACTATGGTCGCAACCGCAGCAGCTACCTCGGCTGGCAATTCAACGCCCCAGACAGCCTTTAAAGCGTAAATTAGAACAACTGAGGTTGCGCCACCAATACCAGCAGCAGCTACTTTAGGAACTGGCACATAGCTAGTAGTCGGTTCGTTGGGTGTTTGATCAAAGCCCATGTTAACGCCTTTTCTTAAATATGCCATCTAATAGTGCTTGAATCCAGCTTACTTTTGTATTGGTATCTATTATGGTGTCTTTAGTTGCCTGGTCAATGCCACCAGAAGCCACAGGGGGCTTTGCTAACAGGTCTTGGTACTGTTTAGTTGTGTCTGCCAGTTGCTTACGTAAATCAGCTACTAGGGCATCGTTAGCGGCTTTAGTGCCATAGTAAGCTAAGGCATTCTGTCTAGTGACTCGCCAGCCATCGTTTTTGTTCCACTTATCCCATAGTACGGTTCTAAGTGGTTGACCACCCCAGCTAGCGTTAAACTGGCCATCGAACTTACCCTGGTGGGTTTCATGTAGTGGCCAGCCCTCCATTTCAGAATGGATTATTCTTAATTCATCAGTTGTTACGATATCGGCCATTGATACGCCTCCTTTGTTCTTAAGTGTTAGCCAGCCGGTACAGCCATTAAAGCTATAGTTTTTAGTATGAGCAGTTGAGCCTGTCGGGTCATTCTGTTGAAACATTGTAATTGTATAGCCATCAGATGCTTCACATAGGCCGGTATGATTCCAGCTAAAGACTACGATATCCCCAGGCTGGGGTTTGCTGTTAGGGTCGCCCTGTATATTTTTAGTCCAGGTAAAAGCATCGGTTCTAGTAGTGGCATTCATATCCCTGGCGTTGGCTACTGGAAAAACTGGCGAGCCACCTACCCCATTTACTTCAGCCCATTTTTGAACCAGTGAAACGCATTGGCCTGTTATACCTCCCCGACTAGCTACTAGCGTGCCTTGATTGTCATTTTTGAATTGCTGGATGCTATACATTAGCTAAGTCGGTTTTAACTTGTCTGACGGCATTAGGTTGGTTGCCTTCAATTTTTGTGAGTATTTGAACGATAGAGCGCTGTGTTTTTAGTATTTCGGCTTGAGTTTTTTGGATTCTTCTAAGTGGTAAATCTCTAAAGTCTGCCAGTTGAGCTTTAAGTTCAGCGATCTGACCTTGACTGGTCAAGTGGTCATCACGACAGGATTTAGTCTCTTCTTTTAGGATATTTACTTGATCGGTTAAGGCGTTGTTATTGTCTTTTAAGACTTGAATTGTATTACGTTGTTTTAATACTGAACCAACTGACAAGATAGCTGCCAGAGCGGTAGCACTTGAGATGATGTTTACGAAGTCCATTAGGCTGCTTCGTAAGCACCAGTAATCGCCATGGCGTCGCCAGATGCCCATGTAAACGGAATTGTGCCAGTTATGTTACCAACCCTCCCATAAGTAGATGAAGTCTCAAGCGCCACAATATCAAACTTAGTTGTATCGCCAGACCAAACCCTTGCAAACCCAGTATATTCGGTGAGCCCAGTGTCCAGCAAAACCGCATATCCCATGTTAGATACTAAGCCAGATGAAGCATTATAGTAGCTACTTTTAGGCGCAACAGGCGCAACAAAGTACGGGTTTGTCCCCATGCTCGATCCAGATGTTCCAAAAACCATGATAACCCTATAGAAGACAGTCTTGCCAATTTGAATGCGATAGCCCTGATTAGTAGCATTGCCACCAGTACCAACCGTAAGATTAGTCCAGCTTGGAGTCCAGGCAGTCCACGGCCAGGTCGTGCCAGTACCAGTCAACAGCTTTTCAGGCGTGATAGCTGATACTGCGATCCCAGTACCATCGGCAAAACTAGCATCATTAGTACCCAATATATTCCACTTAGCAGCGCTAGGCTGCTCACCAAAAGATACCGACCATGCAACGTAAGCCACTTTATAACTCCCTTAAATTAAATTTTGCTGGCTGTGATTCTAAATTTTTAACTACCATGTCAATTTCCTTAATATCTGGTTGTGCCGGATTAGTAATTATTCTCTTTTCCTGATCGGTTAGTAGGTCATTATTACCGCAGGTACATTGAAAGCCCCACTGTCCGTCTAGGCGCTTACGGGCTGATACGATTGGATGGTTAGCATTATCATCTGATTCTAGCCAGTCAATAGTTTCACCAGCAGCGGTACTAACTAAGCGGATTTTACGTTGCGCCTTGCAATTACCACAGGTAATGACTAGCGTTTTAAAATCGCTCATACTAGATTTATGCCTTGTAATATAACCAGCGTCAATAACTTCATGTTCGATAATTCCAGTCTGAGTCTACGCCCGTTACCGGCACTGAGGTCTCAGTATAGATTGTGTAAAACATATATTTTAGATCACCATTGGTAGCTGTACTTTTATAGTAGTTAATAACTAGATCAAGTTCATTGCCAATACCAGGTGTCACGTAGGTGTTTAGATAAAAACTTATATTGGTAGTAATAGTTCCACCGCTATTAACGATATACGGGGCTTGCAATGCAGCTGTAATGCCACCACCACTTGACCATTCCGCAACCTCAGCTTTATAGATACCGACAAAACTGGTGGGGTCAACTAGATCATTTAACTTAACTGTAGTTGTGCCAGTTGTGCCAGACATCGTAATAGTTACAGCCCCACGCCTAATAGTAGATTTTTGGTATTGCGTTATAGCTCCAACTTGAGCGCCCGATGATTCTAGTATTTTACTCATGGCGCAATCTGGTCAGCGCTCGATATAGTTGATATACCAATCCTAAAATAGCTGACTATTGTTCGCTGTAATAATTCTAATTCCTGCACAAACCCCTCGCTTTGGTTCATTTTAGTTTTAATATTGTAAATCCGCCAGTGCCTACCCTGCCAACTAATCAAATCCCCGATGCTTAATTGCGGCATAGCTCGAATATTAATCTTTTGTAAATTCTCAGGGGCTGAAAAATCTCTTAAGATCAGTCCAGCGTAAGACTGCGCCCAGCTAATAGATTGAATAAAATCATTATCTATTCGTATCGGATGTTCCTCATAGGCCGTAACCGACAAATCACGCTGCTCTCGGTAATATATCTCGCTAGTGACCTGGGCTGGCCGACCTGTAATAGTAATGCTAGTTAGCCAAACCGATGCCGTACTGGCGTTATAGAAGCGCATCTTCGCAGCCTTAGCAAACGAGTAGAATGTTTGAACATTAACGCTGGAGGTCATATCTATACCCGTACCGGATTCGACTGAGCTGGCGTAATAGTTCGGTGATTGGGCTTCTAAAACAGGGTCAGCATAATCAGCGAATAGATCAATCGAGCTTAAAGCTGGGATTTCAATCGACCTTGATGATTGCCAGACAGTTTGAAATGGTTGTTTTTCTCTAACTTTAGAGCTAACTTCCACGACATTAACTATATGATCTTCACCATCAACTCTAGCGTCTAGCACCTGGGCTGTAGCTAATACCTGATATGGACTAGTATATGGCGCACTATCCCAGTGCTGGCGATTTTCAAAGCGCATTATGCCCACTTCGTCTTGGTAGAAGTGACCATTTTCAGCCTGAACTAGCTTATGAATGATATCTGAAAACCTTGCGCCAGGTTCGAATAGGCCGAATGGCACAGTATTAATCCCGTAATCTAAACTATATTGGCTAGTAGCAAAGCCTAGATCAGTTAATAGGGTTTCAATTACCTGGTCTGTCCGCTGGCTAGTAAACATTAAGGTGTCGTCTAAATACTTATTTTGTAAGAAGTCGATAAAATCAGCAGCCTTAATACTAGCCTCACCAGTTTTACGTGTGACTTTAGGGTATTCGTTTATAATTCCGACAAACTGCGGTATGACATCCAAGATGCCATCATGGTCAAAGCCAGCATTAATAATGACTGGTCGCCTGGGCAATATAGCGGTGTATAGCTCGCTATTACCGCCCATAAAGCGTGGAGTATACCGGCGACTGGTATTATCTAGCGAGGCATCAGCTAAAGCCTTTGTAACGCCCCCTAGTGGCATATTAAAGCCACGCTCCCAGCTCATACCAATCACTCTAGGCGATTCGTCATAGTAAACGTATTCGTTCCAATCTGATACCACCACCCCAGATGATGCGATACTGTCAGCTCCACCGATATCACTTACGCCAATAGTAAACGGCACAGATGTTAATATCCGGTCTTTTTTCCAAGATACTAATAGGCTTTGAGCGACATTGCGGTAGGTATCTCTTGACTCAACATCAAAAGCCTGTTCAGATGGGCTGACACTGGCCGACGGCGATACAGAAGCACTTGGTGATTTACTGGCACTTGGTGATAATGACGGACTATTACTTGGCGAGCGACTTGAGCTAGGTGACAAACTTGGGCTGTTACTGGGGCTTTTACTTGAACTAGGACTAATACTGGGGCTGACTGAGCTACTTGGCGAGCGTGAGCTACTGGGGCTTAAGCTAGGGCTTTGACTGCTACTAGGGCTTTGGCTGGCACTTGGGGATAAACTCGGACTTTGACTACTCGAGGGACTAAGGCTAGGGCTGACGCTACTACTAGGGCTGACAGAGCTTGATGGCGATTTACTAGCTGATGGTGAAAGACTAGGGCTTACTGATGATGATGGAGACAATGAAGCACTACCAGCTGACGGACTGACTGAGCTACTAGGGCTTAAGCTGGGGCTGTTACTGGGGCTGACAGAGCTTGATGGCGATTTACTAGCGCTTGGTGATAGGGAGGGACTGTTACTAGCTGACGGGCTTAGGCTAGGACTATTACTTGGCGACTTAGACGAGCTAGGGCTAAGGCTGGGACTGTTACTAGGCGAGTTACTAGGGCTTTGGCTTGAGCTGGGACTTAAGCTCGCACTCGGACTAAGACTAGCGCTCGGTGATAATGAGGGGCTGACCGAGCTACTGCCAGCCGCCGGCGCATACTCCACTAACATCCATATAGTACTAAGGCGCCAGTTACTACCCGTATTCGAGACAGTACTTACCCCAATCTGAGCCGCATCAAGGTCTGTCGGAGTCCAGGCGGTGGTCGAAGCCCCTGGGAGATCATACATAGTTAAGGGGTATGTATATGGTACAGCTTCGGCGTTGGTCTTAAAGGTTAGCGTAGCTGATGATATATTCGAGCTAGATTCTACCGTTCCGCCAGACGAGGCTTTGGCTCTGACATTAAATACTAGTGTCCCCGATGTGACTTTACGATACCTAACTCCAACCGACACGACATTTATCGTTTCAGATGTCAAGCCGCTGGCTGATAAATTATAATCCTCGGTCTTACTAGCTAGGGACGTTTGGTTATAGCTCGTGTCGTCATCGGGCGTGACCTCACTTACGTTTACATAGTGGTTAGCCGAATCGGATACACCATCGGCAAATTCCGCATTATCACCTGCGGCACTTGGTCTAAGGTGAATAATTGAGCCAGCTCCAGGCCAAGAGTTTTGGAATGAGCCAGTGTTATCATTTATCGCAATATCATCAAAGAAAAAATCGCCAGCGGTATTAGCTTCTGATAAAAGGTTAGCACCAAAATTTGTCGTGGCATCTGATGATGTAGTCCTAGTGGTCGAGGCTGCAAATTCCGTGCCATCTAGTCGGGCTTTTGCAATATGCGAGCCACCAGCCCCAGTTGTATCGTAGTAATACTCAATTCTATACCAGGTATCAACAGATAGGGCTGAACTGGCCGAGCCGATTGTGCCGTCTTCATCGAATAACTTTAAAGTTCCAGTTGATGTTATTTTTATACCAACACCGCTTGAACTACCGTTTTTACTAATACAGTTGTCAATTGTTGGGAGTGCCGCATACCTGAAATAGAACCTAGTATATACGGGAGTCGTTGTTACGCCGTGATTAAAGCCTCGATTTTTTGCTGAGCCAGACGAAAGGCTTGTAACCTGCAATGAATACGAACCAGACCGAACTGTAGTAGAGGATATAACACAAGTACCAATACCAGTAGAAAACTCTTTGAAGCCAAAACCATTAACTTCACTATTTAACTCAAGCCCACTAGAAAATAGACGTGCCACGTTAAGCCTCTGTAAGTTTTAAAGTAAAGCTAGATATATATTGATTACCGGATTGACTGAATTTACGGTTTACTAAATCCATATGAACGCTAGCTGATATGGTGTAGTTAGTTTCATCAGACACCCAAGCTACCGGCGTGTCAGTTGATTTATAGGTCGAGTAAACAGCATCAATAATGTCATATTCACTAGGCTGAACATTCTCATATTCAAGACTCCATATCCGTTTAGTGCCAACTCGACTACTAAAGTAATCCCTAGCTACAGTCCCGTCTAAGGCTTTTTGTTGAGCGTATTGTTCATCTCTAATCTCAGATAATGACTTAGGTCTTTTAATTTCACTTCCGCCAAGAGTAAATGCCATATTACGCCCCCATCAATTCGGTTACACTAGTATTTTTCTGATTGGCGACATCTTTTAAGGCGGTTAATATCTCTTTAGCGAATGTTCGCTTTTCCTGTTCAGAGCCAGATGAGTACATTGAGTTAATTGAGATATTAATAGTGCTACCCATTCCGCCAAGCTGATTATTAGGTATAACATCCGAACCGGCTGGTAAGCGCACAACTTCCGCCCCACGCTCCCCGACTACAGCCAGACCACCGCCAAAGTTTTGTACACCACCGGCAAAGCGTGGCAAGTTAACTTTAGGCGAGCCAGGTATACCGGATAGCGCCCCATTTAATGCGCCCTCGATAAGACCGATCATGCCATTGGCTACGCCCTTGCCGATATTGGCGAATATTTGCCCCCAGTTCATATGCACCATCTTGTCGAACATATTTGTTATACCGCCCCAAATCCAATCAATGATACTGAAAAAGCCTCGGCCAATTGTAGAAAACACTCCGCCCCAATTAACACTTGTTACTAAATTAATCATGCCCTGAATGGCTGCTGCGATATAGAATGGCAACTTAAATGGCAAGGTTGCTATAAAGCCAATTATAAAACCGATAGCCTCTAGCCAGTGATTTTTAAACCAATCAACTCGTTCGCCAATCCAAGCAATCGCCACTCCAAAAGCATTTTTTATTAGCCCCCAGTTAGTGACCACCATATAGGCAACTAAACCAATTGCTGCGCCAATAGCTAGGATTGGCCAGGCGGCGGCAATCCAGGCTGCAGCCATAGCCCATAGTGATACCGTAAGGCCAACTATTGCAGGTATTACGATTGATACAAATAATGTTGCTAAAGCCCCAATAACTGTCCATAGCGCCCACATATTATTGGTAAACCATTCAACTATCGGATTATTAACCGTTAACCAGTTATAGAATTGCATAGCCGAGCCAGCTAAAAACTCGCCTATCTTTTCTTGTAAATCATTAAATTGGTTTTTTAGTTTCTCAATACTACCAGCAAAAGTGCTACCAGCAGCTTCAGCCGAACCACCGAACTCTTTTTGCAATTCGCCAAGTATGACTTTTTGAGCTTCCATTGTGTGACCGGACTCGACCAAAGACTTAACCATATCTTTTTGGCTATCAGTTAGCCTAACACCAACACGCTGTAAAGCCGTTACACCATTAATCGGGTCTTGTAGAGCCTTACCAACCTGGATAGATGTGCTTTTTAGATCGCTACCCATAGCTGTAGCCATATCAGCAACAGCCCTAGTGGTTTCGGGGAATACATTTTTACCGATATTAGTAAATGTCAAAAGCATATTTTCAGCGCTTCTAACCTGCTCATCACTAAACCGAGTATTTTTCTGAAGTTCAGTTGACAGTTTAGTGACTTCGTCGGCGGTTACGCCAGCCTGACCGCCTGTTGATTTTAGTACCGCCCCAGTTTGAGCTATAGCATCTTGGCTTTCAGTAAATGCCTTAACGCTATCAATTCCAAAGTTAATAGCAGCTTCACCAACTTTATATAATCCAGCGGCTAAAGCTGCCGTTCCTACCGATACATCCCCCAGCTTAGTACCAAAACCAGCGACAACCTTACTGGCTTGGTCGTCTGCGGTGATGACTGCTCTTATTTGTGCGTCTGCCATAAGTCCTTGCTTTGATGCTCCTGCTTCTTATTTATAGAACTATATATGTGTAGGTTCGTAAAGAAGTCGTCAATCGGTTCGGCTTCCAATTCGGCTGCCGTTAGCTTAAATAATTTCCGGTAATAATATTTTTGGATGGCCAGTGGCACTTGCGAACGCTCGTTAAATATAGCGTCATCAATGGCCTCTAGGCTTTTGGGTCTTGACCACTCAATCGTTCCATAATGCCGGTAAAAAACTCGCCTGGCATATCCAGCAAATCATCTTTTTTAAATTCTATTAACTTGTCGTCTTGTTTAATCTCACCTTTAACAAACCGATCAGACAACAGGTCTACCATAAACTTCATAGCCTCTTGATTGTCTTTTGATTCTTGAACGGCCTCGATCTTAGACTGGATTGATTCATACTCACGTATTGGTATAGCTTTGAAAATAACGTAACTATCAGCATATCCCTCGCCAATAAAATCGAGCGAGATGCGCTTTTCAATCTGAATCATATTTTACTCCTTAGATTTAGTAGCCAGTCCCTGCAAAAGTATTTAGCAAAGTACACGTGCTGATTATATCAAGTGCGTTAGCGTTATCAACATTAGCTTTGAAGTTAATCTTTTGGCTAACAATATCATCGAGCTTGCGGTCTTGTTCCCACTCGGTAAAGTCAACTCTAGGGAATTGCATTTTTAGCTGTGAGTTAACACTTGATCGCTCGAACCGGACTTCCATGCTTTTGTAAGTTCCACCTAGCATATAATCTCGATATGTTTCATCTTGTTTTAATAGCTCGATTGTACCCTCAACACTGAAGTTGGTGGCTAATACGTCTTCAGGCTCAACAGTACCCAATACAACATCATGGACTGAGTTTTTAGTGAAGTTTAATTCTAGCTTTTTAAGGCTAATTGGGGAGGCAGCAGCTAAACTTCCGACAGCAGCAGCTAGTCTAAATTGCAGATGTTGGTGTAAGAACTTATTACCCAGTGTGTTGAATGTAGCAGTTTGTCGAAGCCAATCTTTTCCGACTCGGCTCAGGACTCCAACAGTGAAGTTAACGATGCCATTTTGCTCAACAGCGATTTTAAGACTATCAATTACCCCTAGTGAGTACATCTTAGCGGTATCAATATCCTGATAGAGCAATGATACTGATTGGTGTTGGTTGGTATTAGATAGTGTATAGGTATGGGTATATGGGTTTGCGCCCGTAGTAACAGGTGAAGCCCCCATAATGCCAGTTAGAATAATTCCAGCAAGTTTGTCATCCAGGTTACTTTCAAACTCACCTTTGGCCATCTTTTGCGTAACAAATAGCGCATCACTATCAGCTAGCTTGCCAACTCCCTCGGCCTCTCTGGCACTTTCGACCTTGTCATCAAAGCTAATAGTAGAACGCGGAATCCAAAAACCGTTAGTAGTGGTAGATGTACCCCTGACTGTTTCCTTAGCGATCATTAGTTGGCCTAATCGGCCTGATTGTTTTGTCATTTTCTTATACTCCGTTAAACGATATAGATACTATGCACCTTAGCAATAATCTCAATACCACGCGCCCATCCCCCCTCATATTCGTAATAGCTAGGCGTGCCGACTGCTGCCTCCATGAAAATTACTTGTGTATCGCCAGCTAGAGTTATATTGCTATCTAGCTTGTCTAAGATATCCCCAGTTAAGTCTTCAATGGTTTGCTCGGCTAATTCGACTCTATCGCTATTGTTACGATCTTGGCCGATCTGCGCCAGTGCTAAAATCCGGTAGCTGTGTATCCGCTTATTTTCGGCGTTTGTGAAAAACTCATTATCTGAGCCGCTATATGTCACAAATAGACAAGGGAATCCAGCAGGGTTTATTTTCTCGTGGTCATAGACCTTGTTGACGGTACTGATGGTTGCCAACTGAGTAATAATAGATTTTTTGATATTCTTTATAGCGCTCATTGGCAATTCCTTAACCAAGTTATCTGATATTTAAAGTCTAGCGTCAATAACTTCATACCATATGCCCAATATCATCTAAGACATTCTGTACGGCATCGACAAAGTACTTTTGTATAGCTGGTTCGGCTGATTTCATACCCTCTAGTAAGAATGGTCGGCCCTTCATAAACCTCGTACCCTCGTGAACATAAATGGCGTAGTTGGCGTTTTTAATAAATGAACCCTGTAACTTCCCATATATAAATGAGTTGTTAGCCCTAAGATTACCCGTCAATACTGGCGTTAAAGGGTCGGCCTGTTTTTGAACGGCAAATAAACTAGCCTGAATCGCTCGATCAACATATTTGACGGTTAATTCAGGAGCTTTACCAAAAGCTCGTTTAATCTCGGCTAGGTTTTCGATTTTTACGCTAAATGTATCAGCCATCACGTGATTCCAATACTACTTGGATATGCTCTAGTAAATCTGAACCCTCAAACCGGCTAACAGCCCTAACGCTATAGCGTTTCCCTGAACCGTCATCGACTTGATCGCCCTCCTTGATTGGTACACTCCCATCGATCCACATGTCATATAAGCTGCCGATGCGACCGCCTATTGCATTAGTTCTTTCAACCCCAGTGGGCTGGATGTCTGATTCAAAAGCTGTATAGGTGGCGCTGAAGTTTTGAATGGCCGCCCCATAGGGTCTTAACCTGCGAATGGTAATTGTATGACTGGCAAAGAATAGGCTCATTAGTTAAGCCCTGAAATTGCTACATCCGCATAAGGTTCTAATATGTCATCGAGCCCCAAGCTCTCAATTAGGCTGCGATTCGTACCACTATCAAAATATTCGACCTGTCTTTGACCCTCACGCTTAGTCTTAATATTTTGGCCAGCAATTCCGTTACTGGTCAGGTTGGCTGCTAGTCTAGCGCAAGCCTCGACTAAATCCTCTGGCAAAGTGGCATAGCCAGCAGTATAAACAACTTTCCAGGAGTCATAATTGCCTAGTAGTGGCGTTAAGGTCTTTAATAGGCCAGCATTGAAGTCAATATAATAAAGTTCAGCATCCAGGGCTGTCCAGCTATCGTTATTACCCCACTGATTACGATATGACAGGCTTGTAAGCGCTATGATGGGTTTATTACGCAAGACTAGGTGATCACCACCCAAACCATCGTAATATTCGGTATAGGCGGTGCTACGGAAGCTAGACACCCCACAGTAGCTTAGGATCATCTTAGTCGCCATATTAATATTACGGACTATTAAATTATCTTTAGAGCTTCCGGTGATTCCCAGCAACTCTTTAACATCCGTAACCGTTGTTAGCGCCTCGCTTGTAAGCGTAGTCATTTATTAACTTCCGATCTAATTAGCATTTTATCTCGATAGGCAAACCCCTTACGGATTAGCTTGGCGGCCAGTTTAGATTCTACGGTAATAGATTCACCGGCCAACCTGCCGTCATAGTCTTTGAGTAAGCGGATTCGCACTCGTTCCATAAGGCAATCTAATAACGGCGGCGGTTTTTCGTCAATAACACCAACTACAAAACCGCCCGAAGGCGGTTAAGTAGAGCACTCGATAAATCGAGGTCTTTATTATATCACTTTTAGATTCCAGTGATTTTTTTGACAGCTTCAAGAAGTGTTAATTCTGCGTCAACACGCTTTTCAACACGTATGAAGATCAAGTTCTTTTCGAACGCACTTGATCCACCAACGGTAGCTTCGTCTGATACACGTACCGAGATGCCCTGTCGGTCTACAATTTGGTAGTAGTTAAAGTCACCAAAGTATAGGACTGATTGAGCGATATCATTCTGCTCGTACATTGGTCGGCCAAGTAGTGAACCGTATGGGCTGTCACCAAGTTGCTGTACCAAGTATCGGTTTTGTGAGTCTTTCAATTGGCGCAACTGTGCAAGCACGTAAGCTGAACCAACCCAAACTGCTCGTGATCGGTAGCCTTGCTTCAAATCATGCCATGTAGAGATGATTGTATCGGCAAAGTTAGTACCTTTAGCTCGTGAGCCTGGGGAGTAGTTACCAATTCCGGTTGGTTTTCCTGAACCGTCACCAATCCAGAAAGCTTTGTCTTCTGTTTCGGCTAGGCTTTGGGTCATAAGACCGGCGATGTAGTTAACAATTGAACCGTTTACTCCTAGAGTAGCGTCATCGCTAAGCTCTTGGGTCAATGGCACGATGCTAGCAAGTGAGTAGGGAGTGAACACCAATTCACTGAACTGAGCAGTTGAAGTTGCCTTTACAGCAGCTTCAGCTCTCCATTGTGCCTGTGGTCGAGTGTCTAACTTAGGCAAGTGAAGTTCATTGCTTTGAGTTGTGATAGTTGATGCGATCTGACGCATAACAGTAGCATCTCGCAAGTCTTCAACGATCATGTTCTGGAATTCTACAGGTACAAGATATCCACCAAGTCCATCAGTGGTTTCGTTTAAGACCTGTAATTTTTCCTTATCACCTGACATTAAAGCTGACATGAAGTGAATGGTTTTTCCAGTGACTTCAGTGAACTCTTTGCCAGCGCTTTTGCGCTCTGGGATAACGTGTTTGATTTCTTCCAGTTTTTCAACTGCGACTTTACCAAGTGACTTGTCCATGACAAAACGAGCTGATTTAACTTCGACATTTGCAGTCTTAGTGTCTTCGGCTTTAACTTCGTTTTCTAGTTTTTCACTTAGTTTAGTGAATGCCTTTGCAGCGATTGCTTCAGCTAGTCCCTCGACTTTGGTGTCTTCAGCGCTCTGTGCAGCAACTTCTTTGGTGTTGATTTCAGCAGCTTCTTTTTTCAAAGTTTCAAGCTCTGCTTTTTCAGCATCGGTGATAGTACCGTCTGCCAGTTTTGATTGTAAATCTGAGATTTGCCCCATGTTTATAATCCTTTCTTATTATCTGATAACAGTTTTTCGGTTACCCGATCAATTGCTTTTAATATTTGACGTTGGCGTGTGTCCTCAGTTTCAGCAAGTAGTTGTCCGGCTAGCTTATCAACAGCCTTAAGCCCTTGTGCTCGTGAGTATGGATTGCCATTCGAGGATTTATCCCGTAAGACATTCACCTCAGCTTCCAGGTCGTCTAATCGCTTAGTAACCTGTTCTATATCGTTATGCTTGATCGCATCCGGTTCGTCAATAACTCCAATTACGTTTTCAATAACTGATTTTTCAAATCCGGTAGCTTGCAATGATTTAAATGCCATTACTCTGGCTTCTGGATTAGCCGGCACATTAACGGCTGATATTTCCAATAGTTCCTGTTTAGTAAACGTATTGCCATCAGCCTCTAGGGGTTTAAAACCAACGCTAAAGCTATTTAGTATGCCCTCTTCGAACATTTGCTTAATGGCCTTAGCTTCTGGGGTAATGTCATGGAATTGTGGTTCAAAAACTAGCTGAGCCGAGTCGCCTTTGCCGATAGTTCGGATATTAGCAGCTCGACCAATAGCTGGGATTGAGTGGTCATGCGCCCAGAGCATGATCGGATTAGCATTAAAGTTTTTCATATCCCAACCTTCGACTAAGACTTTCTCGCCATGCCGATCTTCCACGGCAGTTGAGGCAATTGCCACCATCTTTTTGCCATCACGTTCAACGCTGGCTTTAACTTGATACATATTGATTAAACTCCTTATATTGTTTTTATCTAATAACCAGCAGACCAAACCGTCAATAACTAGCTTAAAGTCACCGACTTCCAGGCGCTTGCCACTTGGTTGTATACGTATAACTTGTTATTGGTGTAATCAAAAGCAATTAAGTACCCTGTTGGCGTACTATTTGGCGCACCATCAACAAAGGCTATCCGACTTATACCTTTTTTCAGTACAGTTGATAATCCACCACCTAATTCCAGCGCCAGCATTTTAGGCATCCGGATATCACCAGCTCCAGCGCTAGGGCTTGGACTGTTACTAGCCGATGGTGATACGGATGGACTAATACTGGGGCTTATCGACGAACTGGGGCTGACACTTGGGCTAATTGACGGACTATTACTAGGACTGACGCTCGAACTCGGACTAACAGATGCCGAGGGACTGACACTAGGTGATACCGAGCTACTGGGGCTGACAGAAGCACTTGGTGAAAGACTTGGCGACTGACTAGAGCTAGGACTAACCGAGGCACTAGGGCTGACGCTAGGGCTTTGACTGGCTGACGGTGATTGACTGGCACTAGGCGATACTGACGGACTGATTGAGCTACTTGGTGACTTACTAGCACTCGGACTTAAACTGGGACTTTGTGAGCTTGATGGCGAAACGCTGGCGCTAGGCGATAAGCTCGGACTCTGGCTCGATGATGGGCTTAAGCTGGCACTAGGTGACAAACTGGGGCTTACCGATGACGATGGGCTTAAACTAGGGCTTCCAGCGCTGGGGCTTGGCGATGTACTGCTCGATGGGCTTAATGATGGGCTGACGCTTGAACTTGGAGATAACGATGCGCTCGGTGAAAGCGATGGACTGACAGAGCTTGACGGTGAAAGGCTGGCACTTGGGCTTAAGCTGGGGCTAATCGAGCTACTAGGACTTAATGATGCGCTAGGCGATACTGACGGACTAATACTACTCGATGGCGACAGGCTGGCACTTGGACTTAGACTAGGGCTGACACTTGATGACGGACTTAAACTAGCCGATGGAGATACGGATGGCGATACTGAGCTAGACGGACTCAAACTGGCGCTGGGGCTGAGTGACGGGCTTACTGAGCTAGACGGACTAACACTAGCCGAGGGACTAACGCTCGGACTAATTGATGACGATGGCGAAAGACTGGCGCTCGGCGATAAACTGGCGCTCGGCGATAAACTGGGGCTTTGGCTAGAACTTGGTGACAAACTGGCCGAGGGGCTTAAAGACGGACTAACTGAAGACGATGGCGAAACAGAAGCGCTTGGCGAAAGACTGGCTGACGGTGAAAGGCTAGGGCTTTGGCTCGATGACGGCGATATACTTGGACTATTGCTAGGACTGTTAGAGCTAGACGGTGAAACGCTAGCGCTAGGGCTTAAGCTTGGCGACTGACTAGAACTAGGGCTTAAACTGGCGCTTGGGCTTAGTGAGGGGCTTACTGAGCTTGATGGCGATACGCTGGCACTAGGCGAAAGGCTAGGACTAATCGAACTTGATGGACTCAAGCTGGCTGATGGCGACAAACTAGGACTTTGGCTTGAACTTGGGCTTTGGCTGGCGCTGGGACTTACTGACGGGCTTTGCGAGCTAGACGGGCTAATACTAGCCGACGGACTCAAGCTAGGGCTGACGCTACTTGATGGCGATACCGATGCACTTGGGCTTAAGCTGGGACTCGCACTAGACGACGGACTAACTGAAGCAGATGGGCTTAAACTAGGGCTGATTGATGCCGAGGGGCTTAAAGATGGGCTTTGTGAGCTACTAGGGCTAAGACTAGGGCTGACAGATGGCGATTCTGACGAACTACCAGGCTGAACTCCTGGATTGCCAAGAGGGTTTAGGTTACGTGAGCGTAATTGTAGAAAACTCATTTATCACCGTGCCAATCCAGGGACGAATGGTCTGGGCCGTAAACCTTTGTTGATGATTATGCTACCAGGGCTTTGCTCCCCTCCAATAGAGTAAAAAGTTGACGGACTGGACTGAGAATTATAATCAGTATTAATATGATCAGCCGACCAGATAACACTAGCTAATCGCTGCTCGTCTACTGTCCCAGTAATGGATTGACCAGCCCCACCGTATAATCCTGTCAATGTATAGCCTTGATAGTAATTCGTTACTGTAGTTGTTAGTGATAATGCCCCATCAATATATATAAGGGTATTATTAGTCGAGCCGCTAATCATAGTGACATGAATATGATGCCAGTTACCTCCAGTTGCTAGATTAACACCTGTACTTCTAAGTATAAAGCCACCACCCCAGTCATACATACATAATATAGAGTCAACTAAAAACAACATAAACGCTTCTTGCTTACCCCAGATACCACGATAGCCAGCCCCAGGAGTAGCCCCCTTATACCAGGTTGACATACTAAGAGTCGAAAGCTGAACTGCTGCTATATTAGGGTGAGTTATATAACCAGCTCCAGCACCAGACGCACCACCGCCAATATTGCCTGTCGCCACAGTAACGGCTGATACCGTAGCATGATTGGCATTAGGGCTAGAGTCATTTGTCGTTAGTGTTGTGCCATCAGGTAAGTGAGATACGGTCTGATAACCATTAGACCAGACAGCAGTTTTATTTTCCTGGGTAGTTGAAACCGACGGGTCACCGTAATACATCCAGAAGTCAGTCGGTGATGAGCCTTTTAAGACAGGTATTTTTACCCAGAATATTACCTCCCCTGTTGTTGCTATATACCTCTCAATCTCATGATCTAACCTAGAACCATCCATGTCACGAAATACGATGTCAAAACCACTGGAGTTAGTTACCTTGCCACCGTTAGCGATAGTTTTTAGATAAGTATAGGTCCCAGATACTAGAATTGGAAAGTTAGTAAAATCAGCCGTACCAGATACTTTAGTATGGTCTATAGTAATTAGTCGTTTGTGTGTGTAAGCCATCAGCGTATCTTCTCCGTGCTGCTCATACCGTCACCGGTTAATATTTGATTATAATTATTATTAGATAGCTTTGCCCTGCTAGCAACTCCAGATAAAATCACACTCCATGCGCCTGTACTAGATTGAGTAAACGTTGCAAACTGTGATGTTGGTTGAAGTTGTTCTAGGTCTTCTGTCGCCATTACTAAGGTGCCTTGAGTTACG
>OFRE01000178.1_pt1 | contig 19032 bp, 24 predicted proteins | sample 1543061 | NCBI WGS metagenome assembly OFRE01 (sample SAMN07774218, study PRJEB24372) | wastewater metagenome | isolation source: Exp Tend NO 50WW | collected 2016-02
AGAGTCTTTTCTTAAGTTTTCGTATATTTATTAATATGAAAACTTGTAATAAATGTAACGAAAATAGGGAAGACGATGATTTCTTTTTTAAAATAAAAAGTAAAAATAGGCGAAAAAATATTTGTAGATTTTGTGAAAGAGTGTATAAAGTAGCTTATTATAATAGAAATAAGGAAGAATATAAATTAAAGAATAAAAAACAATGGGATTCTTTAAAAGCTTTAATACAAGAAAATAAAACACCTTGTATTGTTTGTGGGGAATCTGAAAAAATATGTTTAGATTATCATCATTTAGGTAATAAAGATTTTACACTTTCGCAAGGGCATAAAACTGGTTCTATTAAAAAAATACGAGAAGAAATAGCTAAGTGTATTATTCTATGTTCAAATTGTCATAGAAAATTTCACGGTGGAATAATAAATGTGAATGTAGCTCAACGGTAGAGTAGTGGTCTCTAAAACCTTTGGTGACAGTTCGATTCTGTTCATTCACACATGGGTTTGAATCCCACTACGGCCACAAAAAAAATGAAATGAATATTAAAGAAGCGCAAGATAGGTTATATGGTGAGTTAAAACAAAACGATGACGTTGTTGGTATATCTAACAATGGTGAATTGATTACTGTGATGCTTTTAGACTGGTCCGTTGGAGTATTTATTCCAACAGAATATGAGGGTTATGAAGTTGTCACCGAAGTTACTGGACCAATTCATTTACAATAGGATTTGACTTTTTAAAAAAGTAATATATATTTATAATTAACAAAAACAAGTATTATGACACATTAGGTTTCAAACACTGAAAAATTACGTATCGTCACTAGACGAAACCTTCCCATCCAGTACGCCGCTGTTCAAGCTGGCCATGCTGCCATCGATTTCCAGCATCAGTTCCCAACTGAAGCAAAAGAATGGCACAAGAATTCAAATTATTTAGCATACCTTACGGTAGAAAATGAAGAAGAGCTTATTGCTTTGCTCGTAAAGGCAAGCTTAAGAGGTATTAAATATACTATCTTTCGTGAACCTGATATCGACAATCAAGTAACAGCTGTTGCATTTGAACCTAGTGAAGCTAGTCGAAAATTAACTAGTTCATTACCATTATTAGGAAAGGAGGTAAGCTATGCTTAACATTACAGACAGAAGTGAAATAATCTTCCATTTCAATAAACAACATTTAGTTGATAACACAGTTCCAATGTGGGTTATCAAAACAAAGGGTCAAACACATTATGTCCATCATTTAGATGTTGACAAAGGTGTTGGTTTCTCTTCAAAAGAAACGCCAGACAATCCACACACAAAAGGTTCGATGAAATTTAAAGGTCGATTAAGAATCGATACAAATGATAGGAGTGAATTGATAGCAACAATTTCTCCTTAATAAGAAGGTCGGGTAGCTGAGTTAGTAAAGCGTATCCCCGCAAGGGATAAGACCGATAGTGCAAATCTATCCCCGACCTCTAAAATAAAAAGGTGCTGTAGCTGAGTGGTCCAAGCACGATTCCGCAAGAGTCGGGACGGTAGTTCGAATCTGCCCAGCACCTCAATACACCTTGTAGCTCAATTGGCAGAGCAAGAGTCTCTAAAACTCTGGGTTGTGGGTTCGAGTCCCATCAAGGTGGCTAATGGCTCTGTACCATCCTAATGTTAGAGTATCGCATAATAAGTCGAAATAAAAGCGAGAGGGTAATCAAAGGGAAGGGGTGATTTAAGTTGCAAAGTACACGCAACGCTAAACAAGTCCGAAGTTCGATTCTTCGCTGGGCCACAAACAATAACGTTTAACAATTAAAATGTAAAATCATGATGTAGATTATCAGAGGTCCAACTTAAGTTTAATGAATTGCGACAAATTCCGACACGTTTTTGTCGCTAAAAACGGTTTTCACGACAATTGCGACAAATACACGACAATTGCGACAAATAAATGTCGCTAAAATAACAAAAACAAATTAAACTTAAATAAAATGAGACACAATCCAACAACAATTATCAAATGTACGTTTTCAAATGAGGTTCATAAAATATTAGAACCAAACATTAATATGAAAACAAGTCAAAGGTGGAGAAATCAAAAAATATTCACCGATGCTGAAAAGCTTGAGATGTTCAATAAAATTATGGAACTTCACAAGGAAACATCTAAACAATTAACTAGCTATCAATTTGACAAACGTCAAAAAAAGAGAATCCAGAAAGCTAGGATTGAACGAGGTGCAATACCTAAAAGCAAGAAAAAGATGTCGAAAGAACAATATGAAATAAATGAACAACTTAAATTAGAAAAGAGCAAGGTATTTCATTAAATTAAGGGCCTTTGGCCCTTTTTTTTTTATTAAATTTGGTCGTTACGTTAAATTAATGTATCTTTGTTGCTTAAAAAACAAAATATGAAACAAATAGGAATTGCTTTTTTATTAACAATGATTGGATTTCAATCATTTGCACAGGACAGTACAATAGTAACATTAAATAGGGTTTTGGTAACGACATCGGTCAGAGCTGATAAAAAAACCCCTGTAACACAAAAGACAATTGGTGATACTACATTACAGAGTGGGTATCAAGGCCAAGAAATCCCAGTTCTTTTATCAAGTTTACCATCAATGAGTTCAAATAGTGATGGTGGTCATGGACAAGGATATACGTATCTTAGTTTAAGAGGTGCTGGTCAAGCAAGAATTAATATGACGTTAAATGGTGTTCCAATGAATGAACCCGAAGACCATGGAGTATACTCATCTAATTTCCCTAGTTTTATAAATGCAATACAATCTGTACAAATCCAAAGAGGTGTCGGTACATCATCAAATGGTACGGCAGCATTTATCGGTTCAATTAGTTTTCAAAGTAAGAGTGGTTTTAAAAAAGGAACAGAAGTGCAACTTGGTGGTGGGTCATACAACACAGTTAGATTCAATGTATCAACATCAACGGGATTATCTAAAAAGAATCTAGCGTTATTTGTCAATGTTGGTGGTGTAACAACAGAAGGATTCCGATATCATTCAGGAAGTCGTGGCGGTTCATTATTTATTAGTGGTGGTTATTATGGTTCAAAACGAGTAACCAAGCTGACATTATTCTCAGGTATTAGTAAAAACTATATGGCATGGGATGGTGTTGAAGAATCTGAATTGGCAAAAGATTATAAATCTAATCCAAGGGGAAATGATAATCCAGATATGTTTACTCAAACACATGTTCAATTACAGAACATAAATATTTTCAGTAATAAATCAAAATTAACATCAACATTATTTTTCAATTATTTGAATGGTCATTATGACGTTTATAGCATGAAGGATGTTAATTTAATTGGTTATTACGCCAAAGAAAATCAAAATTCTAATTGGGTTGGTTATATCACACAATATAATCACATCTTTAAAAAGTTTAAATTATCATTAGGTTTATCAGCAAACACATATACACGTAATCATAGTGGTGTAGAATTTTATAATAGCACAACATCAGCAACATATAAAAATTCTGGTAATAAAAATGAATTGAGTGGTTTTGCGAAAATAAGTTATGATAGGGAAAATGTTACCTATTATTTGGATTTACAACAAAGATTTGTTGAATTTAAATACCATGGTGATGTTCCACTTAACAAACAATCATGGTCATTCTTTAACCCTAAAATTGGTTTTAAGGTGTTTGTAGATGAGAAAACAAGTTATTATTGCACTGCTGGTATTTCGCATAGAGAACCAACTAGGTCTGTAATGTTCAGCGGTGGGCTTTATCTTACCACCTTAAATAAAGTGAAACCAGAAAAGGTTATTGACTATGAGGTCGGTGTTAATTATAACGGACCAAGACTTACGCTTCAAAGTAATGTTTTTTTAATGGATTTTAATGATGAGATAATTCCTGTCGGTCCATCAGGTGCAAATAGTCTTCCAACAATGATAAATGTAAATGAAAGTATTAGGGCTGGATTTGAAGTTGATTTGGAATATAAAATATCCGATAAATTTTCATATTCAATGAATGCAACGCTATCCCATAATACATATGGTGATAAAAATTTACATCCATTGTTTAGTCCATCAAGAATCTTTAACCAATCTATTGGTTATAGCGCAAATAATCTTTCGGTGAGTTTATCACAAACAGCATATTCTAAATCATTTATTGATTTATCAAACAAAAATGCAACGCCTAGCTATACTGTTTTTTATTTCAACGCTAGTTATGACTATAAGAATTGTAACATATCATTTCAAGCAAATAATCTTCTTAATTCAAAATATTATTGTAATGGTTACATGAGTGGTAATTCAAAGTATTTATATCCTAACGCTTTGTTTAATTACTATTTTACATTACGTATAAAACTATAAGAATAACATTCTAATTTTTTTTATGGAAATAATAGCTGTCATATTCTCGTTGCTATCTGTTTTGTTAGCAATAAAAATTAAGGTTTTAAACTGGCCAGTGGGTATTATTGGTATCTTGGCTTATATGGTTGTGTTCTATAACAATCACTTATATGCTCAGGCAGCGTTACAAATTATATTTATAGGTCAATCAATATATGGTTGGTATTATTGGAATAAGAATAAAACAAAACACCCATCATTTATTATTACACCATTACGATTATTATTTGATTTGTTGATTGTATGGGTGTTAACTTTGATATTAGCGATTTGTTTGAAAAAACATACGAATGACCCACAACCAGCTTTTGATGCAATAACGACAACGTTAAGCATTCTGGCAACATGGTATATGACAAAGAAGTGTAATTATAGTTGGTTAATTTGGATTATTGTCGACATATTTTTTATCTTTATGTTTATGTTTCAAGAAATGTATTGGTCAGCAGGGTTATATTTTATATTTATGCTTTTATCTATTAAAGGATTATTACAATGGACGAAAAATACAACAACGGCTTAATGTCCTCTATGAGATGGTAACTTTTTCGATTTATTCGTATATTTATATAAAAAGAAAAATATGTTTATTAAAGAAAAAGAGTTTGTAAATATTAAAATAACATCCAAAAGTCAAGCAACTAAACTATCAAAAAAATTAAATAAGAAAATAATTATTGGCGATATAATTTCATTTCATTGGTCGGTATTAAAATCAACTAAAAATAGAGTTTTATCTATTGAGGTTGGGTGTGATGATTGTGGCAATGTTCATAAAAGAAGAATACGAGATTTATCGGTGGATAATCCAATTCATTATTGCTTAAGTTGTGGAAAGAAGGGGGTTAGAAACCCACAATATGGATTATCTTGTAGTGATGAAGCTAAAATAGGCTTAAAAAATTGGATAGATATTAATGGTAATCCTTTTACTTGGAAATCATCAATATTAAAAATTAAAGAAAAAAATCCGTGGTTAAAAGTTGCTAAGAAAAACACAGGAAAGAAAAGAAATGATGATACTAAAAATAAAATGAGTGTATCAGCCCTTAAAGCCTTTAAAGAAGGTCGAAGGGTTCCCTGTAATCGCTGGGGTAAAACAATTATTAAACAATACAACGGAATTGATTATCAAAGTTCATACGAACTTAGATTTTTACGAGAATTAGAGAGATTAAATTTATTCGATAAAATCGAAAGAGGACCAGAAATTCAATATATTGATTATGATGGAAAAGAGCGAACATATTTTTCTGATTTTAAAATTAAAGAATCAAATATTGTGTTCGAAATAAAATCAAGTTACATTTGGAATAAAGGATTGGCGACAAATCTTTTAAAAAAAGAAGCTGCTGAAAAATTGTATGACTATAATATTATAATCGATAATAAATTTAATTTATTAAATAAAATAATAAATAATTATGGTGGATAAGAAGTATAGAAATGGGTTGGTACTAGGCAAGTTTGCGCCTTGTCAAACAGGCCACGTGTATCTAATCAATACAGCGGCTGCTCAGTGTGTGAATTTATATGTCATGATATGCTCAGACGAGACACAACCAATCGCTGGTGAATTAAGATATAAGTGGTTATGTGAAATTTTTAAAGATAGAGAAAACATTCATATAATTTGGTGTACAGACCCAAACCCACAATATCCAGAAGATTGTGAATCGGTTGATATTTTCTATAACAAATATTGGGTGCCTAGTGTTCGTAAACATGTTAAGAAATTAGGTGTTGTTTTTACATCCGAAGAATATGGTGATGAATTCGCTAGATATCTAGGAATTGAACATGTCAAGGTTGACCAACCAAGAAGTCATTATGCTATTTCTGCAACAGAAATAAGAAACAATCCATTTCATAATTGGGCCTATATTCCAAAAGAAGTTAGAGGATACTTTAAAAAAACAATTGCAATACTAGGGCCAGAATCAACGGGTAAAAGTTGTTTGGTTGAAGAATTAGCAAAACATTTTGAAACTGGGTTTGTAAAAGAGTATGGCAGAACATATGCTTCAATTGTAGGAACAGATAATTTGAAGATAACCGATTTTGAAAATATAGTTGTTGGCCATCGACTATGTATGGAACTAGCCAAACAATCTAGAACGCTTTTCGTAGACACAGAAGCAATTACAACAAAGGTATTTGCTGATATGTATTTAGGGGAGTGTAAATCTGATATTATTGAGGAATATATCAATACCCAAGAATTCGATTTATACCTTCTTTTAGACATAGATATTCCTTGGGTGGATGATGGAACTAGAGACTTCCCAAATAGCCGAGAATCGCACCTAAATAGGCTTAAAAACGAATTAGAGAGCAGGGGTATTAAGTATGTTCTTATTGGTGGTAGTTATGAGGAAAGATTTAAGAAAGCAATTCAAGAGGTTGAAAATCTTTTTTTGGTTAAAAAGTGAGATATTTATAGAATATTCACATTAAATGAGAGAACTAATAAAACAATTACTAAACGAAGGACTGAATCAAATAAACACATTTATTACAGAATCCAACAATATACAAGTAAATTCTAAGGCCGAAATTGATAGAATAAAAATGTTGGATAATGATGCTGAAGATGGCGTAACTTTGAATTTAGATGGAACCAAATATGAAGGAACTGGATTAGTAATTCCTGTTGCATCAGTAAATCTCACACAAGAAACTCTCTCTACCAATACACTTATTAAATTTATGCAGAACAATGCCAAAAATATTTCTAATGATGGAAATTTTAAATTTGGTCTATATAAATTTCCCAATAGTAATACAGTATCAATTGATTTAAACATCATTGCTGATGAAGCAAATAGAGATGTCGCATTGGAATTTGGTAGACGTGCAGGGCAAGAATCATTATTCAATTTGAGTAGATTTACCAATGAAAAAACAGGTGCTTCTGGAACAAACCCAAGAACATTCACACCTCAACAATATAGGGAAATAGCCACATCATTAAATAATGGGAAATTACCACATGCAGTACAAAATAGAATGAATGAAAACCAGCAAATGGCTGAGAAAATTTACCTTAAAACGGGTAAATTATCCCCAGAAGAGATGGAGAGAATTGTCGCAATAACCCATGGTGATAATACCACCAAATTAATTGCCGACTTATATTATAATGAAACGAATCATGGTTGGGACGTAGACAAGTTACCTATGATTCACCAGCAACTACTTTCATACAATAAGAATTTATTTCCGATTAAAAATTTTGATGTTTATAATAAAAGCAATAATTTGACTATCGGTCTTTTTATAAAAAGACAATCAGTACTAGATAATATGGCCAAACTCCCCTCTATCGCAAAGAGAAATATGAGAAGGGAGATTGCCACACCAAGGGATTATAATGAATTTAGTCAATATGCTAACGATTTAGACTATTTTCTCGCCCAATATTCGTTATTGTCAAATAGAAACGAAAAATTTAGGAAAAGCATAGAAAAAAAAATGTTCAAAGCTGATATCACACTTGATGACTTAATAGATTTTGCTGGGGAAAAAGAGAATATGATTGGTGGCGGTAATGTTACAAGAAATATGATAAATAAAGTTGTTAAAGAAAATTATTATGATTTAGAAATTGTTTATAATAAAGGTAATATAATGGTCATAGATGTTACGTCCCCAGATGGAATTAAAGCAATTGGTTGTAATTCTCTTTGGTGTTTTACATATGGCTCTGGTTTTGATGCGGCGTATAGACAATGGAATAATTATAGTACCAACGACCATGTATATGTTATAATTGATTTTAACGAATCATCTGATAGCACTGAATTTATGCATGTCATGATAACACCAATAAATCCAGATAGAGATGAAGACACTGAACATACATCTATATATGATATGTCAAATGAGGCTCTTTATGACCCACAAAGTTTTATCGAAAATAAAATAGGTTTAGAAACAGCGAGAAAAATTTTAACATTTGGCGAAGAACCAAAAGAAGAAAAACAAAAACCATTCGTAGACCCTAATCAACTATCATTATTTGAACAATTGAAGAAACGATTATACGAAAATATCGATTGGTTTACACGATATCAAAATGAATTAGAAAGTGATGGATTCGAAGCAGAATTTAACCCCGTCAATGATAAATTGGTAACCATTGAAATCATCGGAATACCAAAATCATTACATGGTCATGGATATGGTACAAAAATAATGAATCAATTATGTACATCAGCTGACAATCTAAAAATAGTCTTACAATTACGTCCGTCAGCATCTTCCACACATTCAAGAGGAAAATTAATAAACTTTTATTCTAAATTCGGATTCGTAGAGAATAAAGGAGAAAATCTAAGACCTGAATATCAATACATGTATCGATTACCAAAATAATTTTGGCCGTTAGGTCACATTTCACTATATTTGCATGAAACAGTTTATAAAAGAAAAAATAAGAGAGCGTCTACTAATGGAACAGAAGATAAAATTTGACATGCAAATACCCAATGATATTTTAGCAATCAAAGATGTATTTAAACACAACGGCAAGAAGTTATACATTGTCGGAGGTGCAGTACGTGATGCTCTATTGGGAAAAGTACCAAAAGATTTTGATTTAGCTACCGATGCTGTTCCAGATGATGTTGAAGCAATGATGAAAAGGGCTGGATTTAAAACACTCCCAACAGGAAAAGCTTTTGGTGTTATTAATGTTTTTACAAACATGGGTGAATACGAAATTGCAACATTTCGTGAAGATTCTTATAATTCGAATCCAGATTTGGAATTATTCAAGACTTACTTAAAAGGGTTAAATAATGGTAAATATGAATTATTTATAAATAATTTAATGAAATAACGACTTTCCGAGATTTCATGATATTTATTATTATGAAAAAAGGGTTTATATATAAATTAATTTGTCCGCTAACTGATGAAATTAAATATGTCGGAAAAACTGTTCAAAGTCTTAAAAAAAGACGTTATAAACATCTTTATGAATTATTCAGAACGCCAAGTAAAAAAAATAGTTGGTTGATAAAATTAAAGCAATTAGGTTTATTATTTGATGTTAAAATTGAATTAATAGAAGAATGTGAAATTGGATGTTTGAATGATAGAGAAATTTTTTGGATTAAAAATTTCAAAGATGCTGGTATTATTTTAACTAATATGACTGATGGTGGTGATTGTGGTTCGTTAGGTCATAAACATAGCGATGAAGCAAAGGAAAAAATCAGAAAAAGAGCTAAAGAACCTAGAAATAAAATGTCAGATGAGGGACGAAAAAATATTAGCATATCATTAATAGGTAATTCCAGACATAAAGGATATTCACAATCAGATGAGGCAAAAAAATTAATTTCTGATTCTAAATTAGGTTTGACTACTTGGAATGCAATACCCGTGATTCAAATGTCTTTAGATGATAAACCAATAAAAGAATGGACTAGTGCTTCAGATGCAGCAAATAATCTGGAATTAAGCCAAGGAAATATTTGGGGTGTAATTAAGGGGAATAGAAGGAAATGTGGTGGTTTTAAGTGGAAATTAAAATGAATAATCAAATTAAAAATATCGCAAACTCGTTTATAAATTTTGATGACCAATATATTTTACTAATTAGAAATGGTGTTGATGCTTGTAAAAAATTATTAGATAGTGATGGTATATGGAAACGGTTAGAATTAAAATGGTTATTAGAATATTTTGAGAATAACGAAGAATATGAAAAATGTGTTATTATTTCGAAAGTAATGGAAAATAATTTTATTTTAAATAAAAACGAACAAAAAATTTTAAACGATAAGTTGAAAACAAAACTAAGATGAATATTAGAAAATTATATTTGTGGTATAATAGTGGGATTATCGATAAAGAAATCTTCAAATTGAATCTTAAACAGTTGGAATTATTACACCAAGGGTTTACGGAGGAATTAAAAAGATATAAAGAAGCATCAAAAAATTATTCTATTGGAAAAACCGATATATATGCTAAACCATATATAGAAAGAATAGATGATATTCTTTCAAAATTAGAGCTTCAAATACACAATAAAATCGTTAAACAATGAAAGATTGGAAACAAATAGCTCAGCAAACAGTACCAAATGAATTTAATACTTTCGTTGGGTCTTCAGATTCTAGAAGACCAGACTCCGTTAAATTTACTGATATCAATCATGATGTAATGAGAAGGGACCTTACCATCAACGCATTATTTTATGATATTGACCAACATGAAATTGTTGATTTGGTGGGCGGTGTTAGTGATTTGAAAAATGGTATAGTAAGAACAGTTGGTAAACCAGAAGAAAGGTTTAATGAAGATAGATTGAGAATATTAAGAGCAATTAGGTTTGCTGGTAGGTTTGGTTCTGAATTAAACCCAGATGTTGATACTGCATTAAAAAGCGATTCTAATTTAGAAGGTATATCTGGCGAAAGAATCAGGGATGAGTTCATCAAAGGAATAATATCGGCTAAATCTGTTAAACATTTCTTAACGCTTATTAATAAGTACAATTTATTCAATTGGATATTCAAAGGATTGAATGTAAACAAACAATTTATTGAAGATAAGGACCCATTATTGGTTATTGCAACACTCTTGAAGAAGAATGATGTAGCTGCATTAGGTAAACAATTAAATAATCTTAAGTATACAGACGATGAAATCAAAGGAATCAAATTCCTTCTTAACTTACTTCATTTAAGCCCAACAACTGCTGTTCAATTAAAAAGAATGCAGAAAGTTGCTGGGGTAACGGATGAAGAAATTAGAAAGTTTGGATTACAGGAAGGAATAAACCCCATGTTATTAAATGCATTTATTGACTTCAAATTGACGGTTAGTGGTGATGAATTGATGCAAAAATTGAATCTAAAACCTGGCAAGGACCTTGGTGATGCCATAGCTAAAGCCGAATTAGCTAATTTTCAAAAATTATTGTAAAAAAACTTGCACGATGCCGAGTTTCTTCGTATCTTTGCTTTCATAACAATTAAAAAGTTAAAAAACAAACTATGAGAAAATCGACAAAAACAAAGACACAAGTAAGTGTTGAAAATGGTGTGAAAGTCCTTAAATCTGCAATCAAGGGTAACTTATCACTTTCTGAAGCTTCAAGAAGGAATTCTTTCGGAAGAAACTACCTTTCTGATATCAAAGCAAGAATCAAAACTAATTACAAGAACAAGGCGGTAGACAAGACAACTTACGAGAGTTTTAACACTCTACTTAAGACTTACAACAGCCTTTAAGAGAAAATAAATAAATGGTGCTATTGAGGGATAGCACCATATTTATTTAAAAAATTTTATGGCGAGATATCTAGTAACGTTCAGTGATAATCATGGAGATGAATTCGATGTTTCTGGTTTTAGAATAATGACCGATAAAGAAGTCGATACCTTCGAAGAGTTAGCAACAAGCATTACATGGGAGTTTGCGTTTTATGCAAACGATGAATCCCTAAATTATTCCAACGGTGAAGACTTATTATCTAGAATTGAATATAAAGAGATTGACAAGGACCAATATACTCTTTTAGATAAATTATTCGGAGGAGAATTCGGAACATTTATTGGTGAAGAATATCTTCAAACAATCATCGATGGTGTGGCTGAATTAGACGAGGAAGACTACGACGAAAACGAGGACTAAAAAAATATTTTAAAAATAATTGCAAAAAAACTTGTTTATTCAGAAAAGTTTTGTATATTTGCATATATTTATTAAAACAAGAACTGGGGAAACCCACAACAAACACAGAAATGAAAGCATTAAGCATACATATGATATCGATTAGTAATTGGAGACGTAATAGTCATTCAAGCATGTCAGGTATGCCAATAAGCGACGATACTTGGGGATAATAACCCAAACAAACTTATATCAGCCCTGACACAAAAGTTAGGGCTTTTTTTATTGCCCTATGGAAAACGAAAGGTATAGAAAGCTTGGAGAAGAAAAGAGAAAAGAGTTCGATAAGAACTTTAATGAACAGATTGATAGGTACAGAAAGATTGCTAAAGAGTTGGGATTCGAAGGAGAGTTGAAATTTGTAAAGGAACATTGGAAAGTTCTAATTTACGTAGTTATTTGACATATTGATTTTTAAACACGGGTATGGTGAAATGGTATCATAATAGTCTCCAAAACTACAGTTTCGAGTTCGAATCTTGATATCCGTGCAAATACCTCGACTCATTGGCGTGACCAGTCGGTTCCAACCCGATAATGCGTAAGCGTGGTTAAGAGTTCGACTCTCTTTCGAGGTGCTAAAATTATTTTATGACTAAAGTTGAATGGATAGATGTTAATGAACAACTACCAGAAATAAAAAAGAAAGTAATATTATGGACTGAAGTTATAGGTTTTACCGCTGGCTTTTATTGGGGAACAACCAAAGATACAGACCCTTGCAAGGGTTGGAGTATAGCCACTGTAACACATTGGCAAGAAGTTCCAGAAGGTCCAAATAAATAAAAAAAATACGGGTATCGTCTAAGCCGAAGACAGCTCCCATCCGAGGGGGTTAATGTGATACTAGTTGTTGGTTCAAATCCCACTACCCGTGCAAATTGATAGGTGCTGAAATCGAGTTTAAGACTCATGGCATACAGGCCCTTTTGTCTCAAGGGTGATGATAACGAAATAGATAAACAATAGGGTGGACCACAAAGCTTGCAAGCATTAATGTTGTTTATCGAATCGCATCGTGAAGGTTCAAATCCTTCCCTATCAGCAAAAATAAAACGGAGGGTGGCATCCATGGGGGTAACAAGTCTTGAAAACTTGGCCAAGGTAAAACTTGAGGGTTCGATTCCTTCACTCTCCGCAATGTTTAATCTAACAGTACTTAACGATTAAACACTAGGCATAAACATTGGCTGAGTGGCTTAAAGCACCTGTGTGAACAGGAGGCCCTTAACAGGGTCCATGGGTTCGAATCCCATATGTGAGTGTCGATTTGGAAGATAAAGGAGGGAAAGGTTCCCCGTTTGTTTGGAAAACAAAAACCCATTTAGTTGGGCCAGTTTCGAATACTGTGCTTTCCGCAAAATCAGGGTGGCTCCCTCAAGACGCAAGTCGACGTTAAGGCGTACCTTAAGCATCCTCGTAATAGATGACCATCGCTGGCCTATTGCGAATACAGGGGGCGAAATGATTGTTTTTATGGACTAAGTAGTTTAAAGATTGGTAATCCCAATCAGAGGATTAAAACGGTTATGGTTAACCCATTCACGATGAAAGCAACATGGAAGTCGTTCTTCCAACAGACATAAGTCTGCTATGAGGGTTCGATTCCCTTCTTAGTCCCAAATGGTGTTTATGTTGTAGCGGTAGCATAACAGTTTGTGAAGCTGTTAGTACGGGTTCGACACCCGTTAAACACCCAAGATTGTTGAGTAACATATAAAATAATGTCTTCTAGCGCAAAGAGGTAAGTTGGTGTAATTCCAACCTCAACAGCAAAAAAATAACCCATACATTTAGCGGTGTATGAAACAGCGAATAAATCAAGTACCTCAATGGTTGGTTATTTTTAAATGGTAGTAGTGGCGAAATTGGTTAGACGCTCTAGATTGTGAATCTAGTATTTCGGAAGAAGTGTGAGGGTTCGAGTCCCTTCTATTACCCTCTTAAACATTTTTGTTCTTTTTATATAAATTATGATAATTTATATAAAAAGAACAAAAATGCCAAGAAAGAAAGCAGATATATTTTATATCTATAAAACAACATGTAACATAACTGGTAGATATTATATCGGAATGCATGTTACAAATAATATTAATGATGGTTATTTGGGTTCTGGTTTAAGACTTAGACACTCGATAAGGAAGCATGGTAAAGAGAATCATGTTCGAGAGATTTTAGAATTCTTACCAAGTAAAGAGTTATTAATTAAAAGAGAACAACAGATTATAACAACCGAATTGATAGCTGAATACCTTTGTATGAATTTACGAGAAGGTGGAAAGGGTGGTTTTACGTCAGAACAACAAAAATTAAATAATAAAAAATCGCTTGCTCGACAGAAATTTTTAAGAGAAAATAATCCAGAGTGGGTTTTTAAAAAAAGCGAGAAAATATCAATATCAAATAAAAAATTATTTGATGAAGGAATTTTTAAAAGAGATTGGGGTAAGGATTGGACTGGTTGTAATCATAGCGACGAAACCAAAAGATTAATGAGTGAAAATAAAAAAGGTTCTGGTGTTGGTAAAGAGAATTCCCAATTTGGAACTTGCTGGATAACAAAAAATGGTGAGAATAAAAAAAGAACTATTACGTACTTATTTAGAAACAGGTTGGGTTAAAGGGCGTAAATAAATTCTGAAGGTTAGTTCGAGATATACTCCCGATAAAGGAATCTCAAAAATGGGTGTATAGTAGAATGGTTAGCACGATTGACTGATACTCAATTAATCCAAGTTCGAATCTTGGTATGCCCACTAACATTGTGACGAGGTAGACTGGTTGATACACCACCCTGATAAGGTGGGCTCGAAAGTGCTAGGTGGGTTCGATTCCCATCGTCACTACAAAGAATAAAATAACAGCTGAGGAGTAGGGGAGAAGGTACGTCTGCTAAAAGTGTTCATAACTGCCCCGCAGACTAATCAGAAATGATTAAAGTGTTTTATTCTTAATTTTGGCCTCTATACCCTCTGGCTCATAACCAGTAGAAAGGTTAATAGGTACATTAGGGTTCGAACCCCTAGGGGCCAACAATAATCTCAAAATCGAGTGGTTAATACTGGCCTATATATCCGTTGAGTCCAAGGATAGGAAGAAAAAGGGTTTAGAAATCTCGTTAAGAATGTAGAAGGCTCATCAGTTCTTTGAAGGGATTATTTTATATGGGGATGGGGAGGTTGCACCTCGCTTGGTAGACCCAAGTAACCTGTGAAAAGGGTTCCACTTTAATAAAGACCAACAAGGCGAATTGGTTAGAGAGTAACTGGATTCAACGAGATGTTGAAACAGAAGAAAATAACCTAACAGCAGAGTTGGAAACCTATTAAATGAGTAAGCGGATTGGATTTCCGTCATCGCTACTAAAATTTATGTGGGGAAGGTTAGGCCTTCAATCATGAGACTTTCCCCCACATAAAATTAAAAAATTATGAAAAACAAAGATAAGGGTGAATTAGTGGAACAAATTCTGATTACTGAGTTAATGAAACTAGGATTATCCGTTTCTAAACCGATTGGTGATAATCAACCTTATGATATAATTATAGAATTGAACGGTGCTTTGAAGAAAATTCAAATTAGAACTTGTTGGAAACAAATAAACAAGAATTCTTTAAAAATATCGTTTAAGAACTCTAGATTAAATATGACAAAAGCATATAAAACTAGTAATAAAGATAAGGTTGATTATTATATGGGATATTCTTTTGAGACCGAAAAATGTTATTTTATTGATGTAACAAAAACTGATAATATTAATTGTATTTATTTACAAATAAATGATAATTGTAAAAATGGTAGAGTTAAAAATTTTGCGAAAGATTTTGAGTTGAAGAATTTATTAAACACTGAGTAGTAGCAGCGGTGCCTTATACGCATCACACTTGTAATGGTATCTTGAGATAACTTCAAATGTGGGTTCGAGTCCCACCTACTCAACAACATTGATAGTTGGCCGAATGGTTTAGGCACCTGACTGTTAATCAGCGGTGGAAACACCAACGTAGGTTCGAATCCTACACTATCAGCAGAACATGTGAACAAACTTGCTTGTGGGTCACAGACGATTGCAATCGGACACTAGAACCATGGACTGTTAGCTCAGAGGCAGAGCAGCGAGCTGTTAACTCGCAGGTCGAGATTTCGAAATTCTCACAGTCCTCATGATAACTATTGTAAACGGTGATTTGTTTAACAGCAAAGCACAAACGATTGTAAACACAATCAATTGCGTTGGGGCAATGGGTAAAGGAATTGCTTTGGAATTCAAAAAAAGATATCCAGAGATGTATTCAAAATACCTTAAACTTTGTGATGAAGGTTTGATTAAAATTGGTTCTTTGTGGTTATACAAAACACCTGAGAAATGGGTTCTAAATTTTCCAACCAAAGATGATTGGAGAAATAAGAGTAAAGTTGAATATTTAGAATTAGGATTAAAGAAGTTTGTTACAACATATAAGGAGAAAGGAATTACATCAATAGCTTTTCCCTTGTTAGGTGCAAACAATGGTGGATTGAATCCTAGTCTATCACTTGATTTGATGAAGAATTATTTAAATCAATGCGATATACCAATAGAGATATATAATTTGGGTCGGTAGTACTAATGGTGAAAACGGCTCCCTGTTAAGGAGCGAGATGTCAGTTCGACTCTGACCTGACCCGCCAAGTAGATTCGTTGATGGAGTGGCTTAACATAGCTCCCTTTAAAGGGAGCGACACCTTTATAAAGTGTCCATGGGTTCGAATCCCATACGTCAATCTACATTTTACGCCGCAGCTTAGTGGAAAAGAACCTTCTCTCATAAGGAAGGTCAAATCAGTTCGAACCTGATGTGCGGTACAAAAAAACATTCGGTGGTCCACCCTAACCAGCCCCTATTAGGTGTGCTAACTCCGTGAGGCCGTATAGACCATATCATCTACATTGTGGATGTGGTCCCTCGAATGTTAATTGGTCTTATGATGTAATGGACAAGCATAAACGTCTTCGAAACGTTTTGTATGGGTTCGAATCCCTTTAAGACCTCAAATTTGGTTAATAGTTCGAATCTATTTATTGCTCCTGTAAGGACCGATTAGTGTAGTGGGCACAAAATTTATGGTCGTTTAGTGTAACGGATTAGCACGAAATCTTGCGAAGATTTTAGTAGGGGTTCGAATCCCTTAATGACCACAAGTTTTTAAAAAATCAATATGCAAGAAATTAAAGAAACAACCTATAAGAATATAGATAAAAGGGTTTCATGATGAAACAGGATATCATAGTTGTTTCCTAAACAATTTTTCCGAGTTCGAATCTCGGTGAGACCACAAAATAAAAATTATGAAATTAACACATAATGAGTACATCAAGAAAAAACACGGTAAAGCCTATCGTACATTGCTAAAAAATATTAAGCAGCGTAGGCGTAGTCACAAATAAAACATGGTCCTATGGTGTAACGGAAAGCATACCATTTTTCTAAATTGGCTTGGTGAGGGTTCGAATCCTTCTAGGACTACAAAATTGGCCACATGGTGAAACTGAATATCACGTCTGCCTTCTAAGCAGAATTTATGGGTTTGACTCCCTTTGAGGCTACATGAAAAAATCACATATTCTAAAGAAGAAAGAAGCTCGTATGTGGAAACGAATCGGGCCAGTAACAGAAGAGAATATGGAAGATTATCCGATTGGTAATCCGTTTAAAAAAACAGCGAAGAAAGAAATAGAGGAGATGGGTACTTTTATCAAGAAGTATCGAGAAGAACATCCAATGTCAGATGAAGACAAACAAAAAATGTTGGACCTTCAGCAAAAATATATCGTTGAAGATAGAATATCGGAAGAGAAAAGAAAAAGATTACGAATTAGAAGAATATTTATTAAATCATGACAACAAACTATAGCATGGCTTTCAGTACTAGGCAAAAAACCCTAGTCGTTAGCCATGAACAAACATAGAAGACAAGAGTTAAAACAACTCAAATACATCAAAAGAATAAAAAAAGATGTTGGAGGGTATGGTGTATATATTACACGTGATGGTGAATATATCTATAATTTTAAAGCTCAGGATATAATTAATGATAAGGGTAAATTATTTTATAAGACAACATCAACACCTTGTTCGTGTTGGATGTGTTCTGGGGAATATAAGTACAAGAGACATAAACACAAAGAAGAAACTCGTAGATTAATTAAAGAAGAGTATTACGAAAATAAGGTAGGGTAACTGGGCAGGGTCCCAGACCTCTTTGCTAAAGAGTGGGTGCGGTGAAGAACCGCATGGCTTTCGATTAGTCACTCTACCGCTTTAAAAGAATATAGAAATATATTCTTTTTTTATGCCCATATGTCATATTTATTCTTAAAAATATGTTTATCCCAAACCACCTACATTTAATCATAAAGGGTTATTGTAGCAATCCCCCACACGAAGCAGAAGTTTTAAATGATTGGTTCACAAGATTAGTAGAAAAAATAAGAATGAAGGTGGTAGCTGGGCCAACCTCAGTTTATGTAGCAGATGAAGGAAATGAAGGTCTTACAGGTACTGTTACTTTGGCCACATCCCACGCATCTATCCATATTTGGGAAAAATATAACCCTCCAATGTTCCAATTCGATATTTATTCATGTAGCAAATTCACCCCAGAAGAAGTTCTAGAACATTTTGGAGAATTTGGAATATTAAGCTATAACTATATATTTATAGATAGGAATGGTGATAATATGGTTATTACTGAGAGGGGCGAGAAAAGACCATTAAAGAAGGTCGAGCCAAATTACTAAAAATTGTTTTAAATAAGAAAAATGACACACCAAATGAAGAGATTCTGGTCAGGAATTATATCCTCTAAGGATGTACATAGTAGCAAAAGGCTTATAACGCTAATTATTGCTATGCACTTCATCGTGGCATCTTTTGTCATCCTATTTTTTTG
>OFRE01000180.1_pt1 | contig 18826 bp, 14 predicted proteins | sample 1543061 | NCBI WGS metagenome assembly OFRE01 (sample SAMN07774218, study PRJEB24372) | wastewater metagenome | isolation source: Exp Tend NO 50WW | collected 2016-02
CGGCTGGCTGTGGAGCATCATCAAACCGTGGATTCATGGGGTGACAGCATGAGCAAACAGATTGACTTTTTGAAGAGATGTATCGCGTTAAATCTTCAAAGTGGAGGTCTGTTAGACCTGCTTGATCGTATCGAAGAACTTGAGCGCGAACGTGACACCGCGTGGGCGCAAGCGCACAGACTGGCGCTGGAACTTGAGTGCCTGATTATAGACACCAAAGACAACGCCGTTGTGAGCAAATGGTGGGACTCGGCATTCGAGGCCATTGAGGGATACCAAGCCCTGAAACCGGGAGCCAACGAGGAGGCCGAAGCGTGGGCAAAAATGAGGAAGGCCGGGGTATGAGCAAAGAATTGATTGAAAGGCTGCGCGCTGATGCAGAATCAACAGACGACATTGGCCTTTGTGCTGATGCCGCTGACCGCATCGAAGAACTGGAGCGCAAGGTGGCGAGCCGCGATGCGGAGGTTGCCAAGCTCAAGGATGACAACGAATATCTTTATGTTGCCGCAATTGAGCGCGACCAACTCCGCGCCCACATCAACTTACTGCGCAAGCAAGTCGAGCAGCTTGAAGCCGAGTTGGAAACGGAGCGGATGCGGCTCGCCGCTTGCGGCGTAGTCGCGCTTGCAAACACTCCGGAATCTGCGGCGAAAGCAAGAGACATGCTGCCGGAGTATTACAGCGGGTCCTGTGAGGATGTGGCGCAAGCCGTCGATAGGGAAATGGCTCTGCGTGACCGTGCCGAGCAACTTGAAGCCGACCGCGAAAACCTGTTGCAACTTCTGGAATCTGCCAGTGAAGTCATTGGCAGGTTTGTGTCCGACGAAGGTTGGGCGCAGTCCGACATGGACATGATGGATACCATCGACGCAAAGATCGCAAGCATGCGGAGGGCAGCACAATGAAGCGCACCCTGCTCACCCTGCTCGCCGTCGCCGTGCTCCTGTTCGTCTGGTATGACGGCGTGAAGTACGGCTGGTGGATGGCTACATCATCTGGCAGCGCGGCCCTTTATCGCCTCGATTTCTTCTAGGAGCTTCTCGCCCTTGGTGCGCATCTTGGTGTTGATCTCGGCCACCTTCGTGCCCTCACCTTCGCTCTGATAGGCTTGGCGCTCTTTGCGCATCTTGCCTTCGGCGTTGAAGTATTTCTCCACTTTCGGGCGCAGTTTGATCTCCGGGTGCTCTTTCAGGAATGCCGCAGCTTCGGCGCGCTTGCCATCATCCTTCAGACCTTCATATTCGGCGTTGAGCACATTCAGTTCTGCACTGGCTGAATAGAGATCGCTGCGCACCGCGCTGCTATCACCAGAGCTACCGACAAAGCGGCTGGCCAGAGGCACCTTATACCAAGGACGGTCTTCACTAGCCCTTGAGCCAGTGGCTGTTTCAGCAACGAACTGCCCGGTCTTCATTGCCTCACGGGTCATGCCGCCACCGATCTGGCCGAACACATACTCGATCTGGTCGCCGGTGTAGTTGATGAGACCTGGGCGATACTCGTTGCCGACAATCAGGTTGTTCAACATCTCGGCAATGCCGATAGACAACTGACTCGTGCCTTCCTTGTGCCTTGTGAATCCAGGCGTCGGCCGGCGAGGATCGCGGTCTTCCTTGAAGATCGGCCTGTTGGCGAAGTCCTTGTTCATCATCAGCGCCACGGGAATATCCAGCATCGACGGCGTGAGTTGAAGCATCCAGTTCGGAGTTCCGCCAAGCGGATTGAAAGCGCTGAACGGTTCGAGGAAGAAGCTTTGCGCATGCTTCAGCGCATTCTTCGGGTAAAGCATCGCCTCCATGCCGTTGCGACCCATGTTGAACAGGGCGTTCAGACCCAACGGAAGAGGAATCTTGCCGTAGGTTTTCCCACCTAGCGGGATGATGAAGTTGCGATCCTTCTCGTAGTCAGGCGGCTGCCCGTCATCGAAGCCGGCCGCTGCCAACAGCAGGGCCTGCATCCCACCGAGCGCCGGGAGTGCGTAGAGCAACTTCTTGCCGGCCGACGTGAGGGAAGTGCGCTCTTCCATTGCACCGAACTCGTTGCGGAACTGTTCCTTCTTGAACAACAGTTCAGCCAGGCGCGCGCTACCCTGCATCGCGGCGTTGAAGAACGGGAAGACGGCGTTCATCTGAGCCGTCATGTTCCCGCGCCTGTTGAAATTGACCGACACGTTCTTCGACACCACGGCCGCTTCTTCCGCCGCCCTTTGCGAAGACATGCCGTTGGCCACGAACTTCTCGTAGGCCATCTTGAATGCCGCGGTGCGGGTGGCCAACTCGAAGGCGTTGTTCATGTTGTTGATCGTCACCGGGACGTTACTCAGGATGCGTGCCACCCTCATGCGGCTGTCGCCGTCGAGCCACCTGCCAAAGGTGTCACCTGCTGCTTCAGCCCTTTCGCCGATACCGTGCGCCCAATCCCTACGCACGCGGAAGCCCGGTTCTTGGGCGTATGGTGTCAGGTCCTCGCCGAAGAGATGCTGCGCCTGACGCACGTTGTCCTCGAAGGTGCTGAAGGACTCGCGCACACCAGTCAGGCCGCCCGAGCGCTTGGCGAATTCCATCCACCCTTCCGGTGTGCCGGGGAGCGGTGTCGGTTGGCGCGGGTTGTTGCCGTGCAGTTGGGCATGTTGCCGTTGCAGGTAGCGCATGAGCGGCGCCACGTTCCTCGCCGACTCACCCATGAGCGCGACGGAATCTCCCTTGGTCCAACCGGGAACATTCGCCGAGTTCATATTGACAGCCGAAGCTTGGATGTCACGAATGAAGTTGATCGGAGCGAAGAACGGGTTGTAGCCAGTGCTCGTGCCGACCGTCCAACGCGAGAACACATTGGCTGCCTTGGTCAAGCCTTCCAGCTTCGGAGAATCAAGGTTCTTGAGACCCTTGACCATTTCCATTGCATCGGACGATTGCTCATCGAAGACAAGCACGTGGTTCTGGCCGTTCTCAGGAACGATCAGAACGTTGTCCTTGTTGATGTACGCCGGGTTGTGGCGGACCTGAACGCGATCCTGGAAGCCAGCGTCGTGGGTGTGGAACGCAATGCCGTTGGCGCGCGATTGCGCCGTGGCGAAGGCGCGGGCATCGCCGGCATTGTAGAACTCGATGGGCACACCGGCGCTGTTGCGCACCGGATTGTTGCCCCCGTCGAGCACGTTGTAGATGTGGGTGCGAACGATAGTGCGGATGTTCGGCATCGTATCGACGCGCCACATCGGCCGCAGTTCTCCACCGCGGCTGCGGTACATCGGGATTGCCCTGCTGCGGGCGGTGCGCAGCAGGGTCTGAGCGATCCTCGCCTTCTCCCCGCGATCAACAATCCTCGTGGCCAGTTCCATCACCGAAGGAATGACCTGCGCGATCTCGGCAGAACTGCCCATCGCGCGGTGCGTGACGCCCTCGCGGACAGAGAAGCCGGCGCCCGTGCCGCCCGTGGCTTCGAGGTCCAGCACGCGCCGGAAAGGCACGTAGTTGGGGAAGAGGTTGTTGCGCCAGTATTCGACCGTCTGCCTGCTCTCAAGCCCGGTTTCGACGGCATAGTCCTGAAGCGCGTGCATCATGTCGTCGTACAGGCGAGCGGCTTGAACAACATGCTCGTTGTGTTCCTGAGCCATGTAGGCATCGGCGCGACTGGTGGTCAGCGACTCACCGTTGTAGGTTCCTGACGCCGGGCGAGTCTCTTGATCGTAGCCAGTGGTCTCACCGTTCCTTTCCTGCAACGGATTGATGCGTGCCATCGCCGTGTTGTACTCACGGACATGGCGCATCACCAGATATTCTTCAAACTGCTGCCGGGTGATGTTGTTCCTGTTGAGCAGGTTTTCGATGTTGGCAAGCGGGGTGCGCACCAACTGCTCGAACTGAGACTGACGACGACCCTCGAAGCGGTCGATTGCTTTCGTAGTCGAGATGTCACCCAGGATGCGAAGAATGCGACCGAGCGTGCTGTGTTTATCCACAAGCAGCGCGCCGATCTTCTCGACCATCCGTTCCTTCCAACCGAGCCGTGCTCTTGGCGCGATCTCGATCTCGTTCTGGCTTGGCGGCGAAACCATCTGCGACACGATCGCGGCTTGGGCCTGCGGGGTGGCGGCCACATCCGGGTCGGACGGCGCGGCGTCCATGCTGAAGAGCACTTGGCGCCCTGAGCCTGCTGCACGGAATGCCTTGGATGCTGCCTGCGCGGCGCCGTACTGCTCCGACATGCGCGCGACGGCCTCTCTGTCCATCTCTTCCGGCGTTGAAGGCTCTACGCGCTCCTGTTCTTGCAGGGCGCGGATTTGAGCATTGATCTCACCACGGCGCTGCGGGGTGGTTTCCGGGCGACGATGCTCTTCAAGTAGCGCCTCGACCTCGGGAGTGACCCCGGCATCCCTGGACATGAGCCAGCCGCCGGCCTCGCTGCCGAAGGTGCGGGCCATATTGACCAGAACCTCCGGGATGTTGGCATTCGGGTTCTGCTCGAAGTCGTTCAGCACCTGTTGGCTGATCATCGAAAGCGTGGCGATGTCGGCGCCGATGCCACCTGAACTCGAACGGTCGAAGCTCTTCAGTTCGCTGATCTTGTCGCTCAGTTGGCGCTTGGTGATGACCGTGCCGTCGGCAAAGCCGCGCGTGTCGATCGGGTCGCCGACGGCGGTGTAGGTTTGGCCGTCTGGGTTGAGCACCAAGTTGCCAAGAGCGCGGGCCTTGCTCAGATAACTGCCATCTTCGCGATTGATGAAGGCGTTGTGCAGGGTGCGCAGCACGTTGGCGCCGATCTTCTCTTCGGCGCTGAGTTGGTTGTACGCTTCCGGTTGCCCCTGTTGGCCTTCCCTCGGATTTGCGCCACTGCCGACCATCGGGCTTAGTGCTTCAGGCTCATTCAAGCGAAGACCCTGCAACATGCTCTGGACTTGGCGACGCACGTTGTTGTTCGTCAGCAAGCTGCCGGATGAACGGCTCGAAGCACCACGCAGGTACGCCATATCGGCCGCAACACGGTAGGCGATGTCGCTGCTGCCCGGTGCATTGGAAAGTCCGGTCGTCGTGTTGCTTGGACCAAGGGTTGCGTATGCCGTCGGTGTGTCTCCGGCACGGTTCTTGGCACGCAGGAATGGGTTGGCCGGATTACCGCGATTCACACCGTACAAGGAGATTGAAGCAGTGCTTCCGCTGCCGTTGAGGCTGATGATGATGTCTTCACGCGCCGGAGCGGGTTGGCCGTTAGGCTGTGCCCACTCCACTGCCTTACGATGGAAAGCGTCGTTGTAGCGGTTCTTCAGTTCATCGAGATCGGCTTGGGTCAAACTGTTGCCGTTGGCTCGCACACGCGCCTTCAGATCATCCAACGGGATGTCGGTCGGCTCAAAGATGCGTTGGCCAGGGGCACCAACAACCGTGCGCCAGAAATCGGCGAGCCGCTTCAGGGCGCCGCTTTGCCGGGCATTCTCAAGCCGCCTGTTGTAATCCTGCTCGACGCTCGGAGGAACAAGCTCGGTGTTCGGCACAGCGGTTTGAGAGGCATTTTCATGACTCGCAACAGGCGCCGTGCCAGGCCATGTCGGTGTTCGTTGGCTGAAAGTGTGCGTTGGCATTACCACAAAACGCGGATGCGGAAGAGGGCGACCGCTCTCGAAGGCGTTGCGGTTCTGGATGGCACGGATCAGAGCCGCTGTTCGCGGCATATTGGTTTGGTTTGTTGTGTGGTCGCGCGCCTGCTCCAACTCACTTTCTGACATGGTTTCCAACCGGGCACGGTCCAAGTCACGACCCTGCCAAGTTCCGTAAGTGATCTGGCGCAACTCAGCTTCTGCGGCATCAACCTCGGCCTCAAGCGACGCCTGGGTCGGCCCCGCCGGTGCGGCTGGCGCGGTCGGCGCGGTCGGCGCGGGTTGAGAAGCGAACGGTGTCGTCGGGATACCCGTGCGGCTTGTGTCGGCATCCAGCGGCGGTTGGATGAACGGTCTTCCGGCGCCGGTGCCGGCGGGTGCGGTTGTCGCGCCAGTCGGTGCGGCGGGTGCGGTTGTCGCGCCAGTCGGAGTACCGAGCACTTCATTCATCCTGTCATTCGCCCACCGCACTTCATGTGACAAATTCAGGTTCTGATTGTTGAACAAGGAGTGCAGGCGCCGGGCCAAGTCGCTGTTCTGGCGACGAGAGACACGTGGCTGTTGAGCAGCAGAAATGGCACGATCCAAACGCTCACGCGGATCATCCCCGTTGGCGCGAGACCGGTCGGCAAGTTCGCGCATCATGCGGATGATGTCGTTGCGTGTGCGCGTGATGGCACCACGTTGGGCCGAAGTCAGTTGCCTGGCCGGAGTCGGAGCGGGCGCCCCTCTTTGTTGAAGAAGGTGTCTTGCATACACTGCGACTGCCGGATCAACACCCTGAGTGTTGATCAAAGCACCAAGATCAGCGCCACTGAAGCGCTCAAGGGTTTCAACCAAACGCTCCGGGTTGCTGCTTCTCGAACTGTAGTGGTCAAGCACCGCTTGACGAAGGTGCGCGCCTTCGTCGGCCGCAGGTGCAGGTGCAGGTGCAGGTGCAGGTGCAGGTGCGGTTTCCGGCCGCAAGTGGGAAATATCGGTTTCCCAACGCCAGCCGCCGTAAGTGCCGCGCTCGCTCGCCCGGCGACGATACACGGTGTCGGGCCTACCGATTTCTGTGGTGCCAATGGCATATTGGAAAGCATCGTTGCCGTTCGGAACACGGGTGTATGGAATCTCGCGGCCTTGGATGCCGTCCCGCATCAGATCAAGTTCCAAAGGTGCGGGTGCAACCGCCGGTGCAGGTGCAGGTGCAGGTGCAGCAGCCGGTGCAGGTGCTACGGCAGCACGGCGCTCGGAAATGATTGCGCGAGCAAGCGCTTGAAGATGCGGGCGCATGCGCTGAACATCCCGCTCAAGCTCGTCAAGATCGGTGTTGCGAAAATCACCAACAAGACTATCAACCTCGGATTCGGCCGTTTCGGTGTCAAACCCGTAACGATCCATTTCCTCAGCAACAGCACGCTCATACGCCTGTTCGTATGAATCAACCGTCGGTTCAGGTGCAGCCGCAGGTGCAGCGGCGCGACGACGCGCAAGCACTTGTCGCGCAAACTCGGCAACTTCAGGTCGCCTTGTGCTTGTAGTGCGAATTTGAAGAAGTTCGTCGCTTTCGTTTTCAAAGCGAACCATGTCTTCTTCGGTCATGTTGTGCCGCGCCATGACCGCCTGACGTGCCTGTTGGTATGGGTCAGCCGCAGGTGCAGGTGCAGGTGCAGGTGCAGCATTCTCACCGCGAGCGATCTCTGCCGAGCGCGCCATCACGTCTTCGTTGATCCTCAGCGCCAAGTCGAGCGCACGCACACCCTGCCTGTCATGCACACCGAGAAGTCTTGCAACCCACTGACTGAACGCCTGCCAACCGGTGCGGTTGCTCGACACCTGGACGGTATCGAGGAAGGTCTGGAATGTCGAACGGGAGAAGGACTCAGCCAAGAACTCAGCCAACGCTGAACGCTCGCTTGCCACACCCGGATGCGTCCCGTAGAAGGTCTTGCCTTGGGCTTCAGCAGCGGCTTTGACCTGATCGCGCAGAGACTTCAGTTCGACATAGAGCGGGTCGTTCGTGCTGACCGTCCTGAGCCATTGCATCGTCAGGGCGTGCAGGGTTTCATGAATGAAAGTGGATTCGGTCGGCATGCCCGGCCGCTGATTCATCGCAAAGCGCACCGGCGTTCCACCTTCGCTGGTGCGCACATAACCGCGAGCACCGGCGCGATTGGTTTGATAGTCTTCCGGGGTGAATTCCTCGACCTGCATGTCGAGATGCGGGCTGTTCTGAGCGAGCAGGGTTTCCGCCAACAGGCGCCCGGTGCGCGAACCGCTCTCGGCGATCCTTTGGAGATTGGCCCGGAGGGTCTGCCCTTGCGAGTTTTCGAAGGGAACCATGATGCCGGTTTCCATCTGGGCATCACGAACGAAGTTGCTCCACACCTGCTGCGGGATGTTGGCCGGGCGAGCGATCGGGGTCCCGGCAGAAGGATCGCCTGCCATGCGCGCGACGATCGGCGCGATCTCGACCATGCTGTCGCGCCCAGGAATGAAGTTGGCCACGCGCCTGATGTCGTTGGCCACATTTTCAGGCAGCGATGCTGTGGCGATTTCCTCGCCATGCTCAAGGCGACGCTCGCCTTGAGTGAGGACATCAAGCTCGGGGGCGCCGGTGAAATTTTCGTGCTCTTGCAGAGCCGCTTCACTGACAGCGGCGTTGGCAGCGGTATTGACCTCGCTGGCAACCTGACCGCCAGTGCGACCTTGGCTGATTTGCTGCTGTTGGTTGAGACCTTCGACGGCACCTTCAATTGAAGTCGAACCAAGAATCTGAGCCGTGGTTGCTGCAACGCCTGCGTCGATGGTGGCATTGCGCACATCTGCCGGAACAAGACCTTGTTGAGCGGCCAAAGCATTGTCATGTGCCGTTTGCCTGGCCGGGTTGCCAGGATCAGCAGCAAGTGCCTCGCGGGTTTGTTCGACTTGACGTTGCACTTCACGCGCAGCTTGAATTTCCTCGCGGGTGCCGACACCCCCTTGACCAACAATCGGATGCAGACCACCACCCATTACACCGCCGAGAATGCCGCCGACAACACCCGCCTTGTGAGCACCCGTGAGGTCAATTTCACCAGTCTTGGTGAAATCGGTGATGGCGTGCTCACCAAATTCTTGCCCGTACTCTTGGGCAGCTTCAGAACCCATCGCCACGCCCGTGCGAGCAGCAACACCAGCAGCGCCGCGCTGCGACAGGACGGTCGGCAAACCACTTCTGGCTGCTTCTTCAACAGCGCTCTCGGCGGTCTCCGCTGCCGGGCGCCCGGCCAACTTCTTCATCACTGCGCCGCTGATATTGCCCGGCGTGACGATGTTGGTGAGCACACCCAAGGCAGCACCGCCGAGAGCGCCGCCAGTGCTGTCGGTGGCTTCGGCGACATTGCCGCCGATCTGCATTGCCTCACCAATGGAACCCACTGCGCGTGCGGCAACACCGCTTTCCTGGACCAACGCCTTAACCGCGGCGATCTTGCTGACGGCAGCACCCGGAATCAAACCAATCGCCATTGCTCCGGTGGATTCGGCGCTCAATTGCGCCACGAGGTCCTTGTTGTTCCAAAGGTAGGCCGTGACTTCCCCGGCCGTCACATTGGGGTCCTGCATCATGTCGGAGAAGCGAGCGGCCTTGGCCTTGATGATGTCGCTCTTGGCCGACTCCAACTTCTCTTCGGCCCAATTCAGCGGCGTGTCGATCGGGCCAGTGGTCTTGTCGTCTTCAAATCCGGGAGTGATCGCCGAAGCAAAGTTGGCGATGTCGTGGGCACCGCTCACGGCGCCCTTCAGGATGCCTACACCAACGTCAGAAGTGGCTTCGCCCCAGGTGCGCTCGGTGCGCGCAGGTTTTTCCTCGGCAGGCGAACCTGTATTCAAACCCGACCAGTCGATAGAATCAATATCCACCCCTGTTTCGTAAGTGGCGTTTGATGTGCGCGGGTCTTTCTTTTTGGCCATGACGAGTACCTTTGTGTGGGTGATTCGATTCTATCTTTCTGTGAGAAAAAAAGCCACCTTTCGGTGGCTCTTCAGGTTCTCGCGAACTTACTCGGAACGCGGGTCCCACCAAGGCAACTTGGGCTTTGCAGCCGACTGCGCCGGTGCGCCTTGATTTCTCAGATAGTTGAGGTTGCGCTCGGTTGCATCTTCCGTGGCCGGCGCCTCTTCCGGATATTGCAAAATCCCTTGTTGGCGCTTGGCCTCTTTTTTCGCAACGTCCTCGTTGAATTTGTTCTTCATATCGGTGCCGACAGCTTTTGAGGCTTCGCGTAGCGACACGTTGTTGTCCAAAGCATACTCGGTGGTGCGCACCATCATCTTGCGAGTCGCATCCAAGGCGAGCTTCGGGTCTTTTAACGCACCAAGAGCTTGGGTGTAGTAAGCGTTTGCGACGCCCAAAGCTGCCGGATCGGCCTTGGCTTCACCGTCTTTTGAACTGACGCCGATTTTGGAGATGCCGGCCAATTCTTTTTCAATATCCACTTCGCTACCGCCGCCGCCGCCACCGCCGCCGCCGCCGCCGCCGCCACCGCCGCCACCAGCGCGAGCAGCAGCACGCGCTGCTGCGATCTGGTCCTTGGTGTCGTCAGCACGAATCTTGTCAGCTTGGTTGTAGGCTTCCTTGGCCAAGTCTTCACGACCGCTGCGGTTGAGGAAATCGGCCTTGGCATCGTACCAACCGACAGTGCCGGATTTGTGCCCTTGCTCCCTGGCGAAATCGTTGGCAAGCTCTTCGTTCGTGGCATTGCTTTCGCGATTGCGCATGAGGTCGCGTTCGGCCCTGAGAGCCTTCGCCTCTTCAAGGCGCTGCTGCCTGTTCAGTTCGATCTCGTTCTTGTAGTCGGCCAAGTCTTTCTGGGCGGCAAGCTCGGTCTCTCTCCGCCGCTCTTCGACGAAGTATCTGCTGCCGGCGTCGGCGGCGCCTGCAATGGCGTTGCCGATGATTCCCTTGAGGTCCCATCCCATGATCACATCCTCCCGCGCTGTTGGTTGAAGCCTTGCTCGAAGGCTTCTTCCTCGGCGTTGTCGCCGCCCGGAATCGGCTCACGAATCATGCCTTTCTCCTGGGCCTCTTCAACCTTGCCCATCACCTTCTCGGCATCGCCTTCCTTGAAGCCGAACTTCCCGGCGAGGGCGTCGATCACTTCATCCACCTTCTCTGCCGGAATCTGGTAGCCGGCGTAGATGCCGTAGATCAGCTTTTCCATTGCATCGGCAAGGTCGGTTTCGCTGATCTCGAAACCAACCTCGAAGGCGTAATCGGCAGCCTCGAACATGACCACGATCCCGGCCGGGATCATGATCTCTTTCGGGATCGTACCGTTGCCTTGGTTGTCCATCATGACCATCAGGTTGGCAACGCCCTCACCCAACTTGTTGGCCATCGGAATCTCGTCATCCATCAGCAGGTTCTGCACCACCTGGGCCGACTCGGGCGCATAGAGCATCTTCTTGCCGGCGACGACCACACGATCGAAAGCGTTGCGTTGCTTCTCGTCCATGAAGCCGCGCATGTTCTCCACGTCGTCCATGTGAGCAGCAACAGCCGGGCACACGATCTGCGGATTCGGAGGCGGCAGATTTCCAGCCCCGGCCGGAGCAGGCGCCGCGTTCTGAGGCGTCGGTTGCGGTTGCGGTGCCGTTGTCGCTGCGCCAGCTTGCAATGCGTCTTGGAGAATGGGCATGGTGTGTCCTTATGCCGCCTTTGTTGGCGACGAAGTGTATTGTGTCTGGACAGGCGCGCGGGTCACAGGCGCCGTAGCGGCTGGTGTCGCAATGTCGAAGGTCTGGTATCCAGCCGCCTGAGCCGCCGCCTTCTTCGCGGCATATTGCGGGTCGCGCGGGTCAAGTGCGATCGGCACGGCGTTGGCGTTGGCAGCCTTCATCTTGGCAAGTTCGGTTTCAACATTGGTCTGATCGGCCTTGGCTTTATACAGGCCGCTTTGAGCATCTGCCAAATTCTCGGCCGACTCTTTGTCACCAGCAAGGCTTGTGCCGGCCATCTTCAGCGCGCCCATCGCCATCTCTTTTCCGAGCGGGCTGTTCAACTTGTCCCACGCCTGTGCGAGAAGCCCTTTGCTTTCGGTAGCCGCGGGGGCGGTTGCGCTACCAGAAGTGTCGGGAGTGGCGAACCTCTTGGTTGTCTGACCGAATTGGCTGGTTGCATCTTGCGGTGCAGAAGCACCACCACTGGCGATAGCCGCTTGGTCGGGAGTGGCGAAGCTCGGGTTGGTTGTGCCGCCGCTCAATTCCAACGTCCCGGCAGGAACGCTATCACTCAGAGGCATCGCGGCCTTAGTCGGGGCGAAAGCATCGGCCGTGGGTGTCCCGCTCATTGATTGAGCGATACTGCCTGAAGACTCGTAGGCAGGTCCCTCAACCGGCGTTCCTTGCATATTACTGTCGATAGTGCCACCACCTTCGACAGCAATCTCTTTCCCTACTGTCTCACTGCCGCCAGTGAAGATGTTCGAGAAGACGGATTTCGTGCTGTTGGCAAACTCGGTGATCGCTGAAGAACCGCTTTCCTTTGCAAACGCACCGCCCCACCCGGCGTCAGTGGCAAAACTTGAACCGATGGCGCCGATGCCGCCGGCAAGCGCGAGCACGCCACCAATCTTCGTGAGCTTCTTGTTTCCGGTCACGGTGCCGATACCGCTCATCAAGCCACCGGCGATCATGGCGCCACCTGAAAGTTGAGCAGCGAGCGTGCCGGCCGCCATCACGCCGATACCGGCACCCATTGTGGCTACCGCCGCCACAATACCGATCACCATGCCGACCCCTTTGGACTTCAGGTATTCGCCGTAGGCGGCGCCCTCCATCGGGCCACCGACAGGCATGTCAGCGAAGGCTTGGCGGTAGTAGCGGACTTGTGCCGCCTGCTCGAAAGTGTTCATGTTCTGGTCCTCGGCATCCTGATCTCATTCAGGATGAATGTGCGGATGAGTCCATCCATTGTAACGCCAAGCGGCTCGAAGCCCAACCGCTCAAGAAAGCGTGAGTCCTCGTCCTTGCCGACCTTGGTGACAAGGAAAACCTCCTTGTCGAGCAAAGGCTTCAGGATTTCTGTCAGGCGCCGCACGCTCACCTGGGCGCGATTGCGAAAGCGCCTGAACACGGCAAGATGAACTTCCTTGTTGCGCTTGATGATCGTCGCCATGTGGCCGCGCTTCTCATCCACGACAGGCAACATCTCCCAGGGCGCAAGTATCTCGAACGCGGTCTCCATCGACACACCTTCGTCCTGCACAAGGTGCTCAAGCCACGGCCCGCGCGGGCCGGTGAAGAGCGGCGCTTGAGCTTGGTGGATGCGGATGTCGGCGGGCGCTTGCATGGTCAGAAGGTGATGAGACCGCTGATCGAGTTCATGTTGCTCATCATCTGCAAACCTGCACGCAGATAGGCAACCTGGTTCGCAGTGGCATTCGCCTTGGCCGCAGCATCCATTTTGTCACTCTGGCTGATGTCGGAGATGTTCTTGAGGTACTGTTCGTACATGCCGCCAGCGGTCGAATTGGCTTGCAGAAGGGTCTTGTAGTTCGCCTCGATGTTCGCCAACTGCTCGCGGCTGTTCATGTCCATCGCGCTCTTGATCATCTCGTTCTGTTGCCCGGCATTCCATTGGTTCATGGAATTCTGTTGGCCGGTGTTGAACTGATCCGCAACGTTCTGGGCATTTTGGTTTGCCAGCGCCACCTGTTGCAGATTCGAGGCGTTGAACTGGTTCCCTTGGTTGATGTTCGTGGCGTTCGCCTGGGCGAGCGGGACCGCCTGCTGAAGCACGGCGCTCTGCGCAGCTTGGATACCCATGCTCGAATTCAGCAGACCACGCTGCGCGGCCTGTGCGTTGCCGACGTTCGCAGCCTGCTGCATCAAGGGTCCGCCCTGATTCAGGATGCTGCCAAGTTGCTCGGTTGTCGTGGTGATCCCGGCCTGGGCGGCAGCCGCCTGAGCCGGGGTCATTGCGCCAGCGACACCCTGGTTTGCAGTAGGTGTGGTAATCGGCATTTTATTGACTCGGTTTGGGTAGGTAGGGAATCACCCTGACCCAATCGCCCCCGGCGCAAATGTCCTTGGCGGTCGGTGTCGTGATGGGCATGGTGTTTTTCCTTGTTACTGTTTGCTCTTGAAAGCGCCGACTTCATTGAAGAACGTCACAACGGCGCCGACAGTTTTCTGCAAAACAGGCCAGATGTCGTCGAACGAGGCCAACGCCCCGGTGCCGGATTCGTAGGCGCTTTGTAGCACAGAACGGATCAGGCCGAGCTTCTGATTACCTTGGCCGGACGTGGGAAAAGCCGCTTCGATGGCTTTGACGGCGTCAATGACCAATGGGAGCAGGGAGAGAACAACACGGATGAGGGTGAGATATTGCACAGCGTTTTCCTTTCATCAAAATGGGCACTTAACCGAGACTCCGATTTCCGAAGAAGTCAGGAGGGGGAGGCTCTGGTGCAGGTTCAATCTTGGGAGCGAAAGTGGGTGGTCGGGGTTTTCCAGCAACAGGTTCGACAACAGTTTTGTCGCCACCCCTTCCTCCAGATTCACCATCGGACTTAGACGGCAATCCGATTCGGGTAGTTGTGGCAACAGTCGTACCCCCGTTGAGCAGGCCACCAACAACCCCGACAGCAACAGCAATGGAAGTGATCTCCTCGACCGAAAGGTTGAGGTCGTAGCCGAACAGCTTCGCCACACCCAATGCCGCACTGAGGATCGCAACCAACAGGGAAACACGAAGCTGGGCGTTTTTCCACGTGACGGCATTTCTGAGTTCCTTCCCGGCACGGAACGCACCAATCAAATCGCCGATGATCATGCTCTTGCCCTTTCCGATCTGGCTTCTGCCAACGTCATTCCGCCGCGATCTTGGCAATGTGCCATTTCCCGCAAGGGACCGGTCCATCTTCCGGCCCATTCCAGACCGACATTTTCAGCGATACTACCACAAGTTGCGTAGAGAGAGGCGCTGTTCCATGCCGGTTTACCATGCACGATCGGCACAAAATCGAAAGCCCGGCCGAAATTGTGCCAGCTTTCCCCAGCCTTGGCACAGGTGACAATGTTCCCGAGCGGTCGTTTTGCCGTTGGATTCGGCCCTTTGGTCGTCCGACCCTGTGTGTAAAGCGCATTTTGCTCATCATAATCACGCAACGTGCAGTAAATCAACACTTCGATCCCGGCATCCCGGCAAGCCTTTTGAAAAGCCACGGCCTTCTCTTTCACCGTTGGGACCAGATCATCCAGACTGCGACTGCTCATTTCCTACCTCCACTCATTCCGGCCATTCCGCCCATTGCACCACTCATTCCGTTCACCGCCGTTTCAAGGCGGGTGATGCGCTCTGAAATGGCAAGTTGATCGAGCCTGTGTTGATCGAGCACTTTGTCGAGCTTGTCTGAGTTTGCTTTTTGGGCAACCTCTGTTTGAATTTGTTGGCGCTCGAATACCTGAAACTTGACGGCCAACTCTCTGGTTGTAAGAAGGGAACTACCCGTTGCCGACAAAAGGCCAATGATGATTGCTCCGATCAGGTCCTTTGTTTCAAACATTTTGGGTGTCCCTGTGGCGCCAACAACGTGGATCAGTTGGAAGTTCTCAACGATGTGGCGCCACATATCCATCGCTGTTCGATCAGTCCTTCTTGCAAGCGTCGGCGACTGCCGCGTACTTGCTGGTGCAGAGCACCTTCACCGCGTCGCCCTTGAGGTCCAGTGGGGCAAAGCTGCGGGCGGTCTCCCTGATGCCGACGGCGTGGACTTGGACACCGAAGAAGGCCAGAACAGCCAAGAGTAGGATTTTCGTTACGGGTTTCTCCTTGTTGATGATTTTGGGCAAGAGAGCCAGCTTACCCTACTGGTTTGAAACTCTGATAGTAGCCGCCTCCAACACCGACACACGTTGCCTGAGATTCTGCACCTCTGCTACGAGAATGGCAATCAGAGCGCGATAGTCGTAGTAGCTATCACCGTCCCCAAGGCGCTCGTCAAGGGTCGCAAGTTCCTCCGCGATGAAGCCGATAAAGTGTTTGCCTTCGTCGGCTTTGTGGGTGCTGTCAAATACGACGGGACGAAGTTGGTCAAAATTTTCGAAGGTGAGGGGTTCGATATTGGTTTTGAATTTGACACTGGATGTGCTTTCGTAGATCAGACCCCCTTCACCACCGGCACGATGCATGTTGGCAGCGTTTGCAGTGTTGCTCACGTTCGGGAGAAGAAAACCCGATGAGGCAATTTCAAGATACCCCGAACTGGTTCCGATAAAACAATTACCACCGGCTGACTCCCCGCCCATATTGATGGTTTTACCAGTAGCCACGCTTGTTGCTGATACAGTTCCATTATTGACACCAAAAGAGCCAGACGTAAGAGCCACAGTCCCACTGATGTCCCCCCCGGTTTTGGGAAACTTTTCGCTATCCAATTCAGCGAGGGCAGCCTGTACGTTTGTAGCTGCGATGTTGCCGGCCGGAGTGAAACTCGTGCCGGTTGCCGTTGAAGCTGCGCTTGGGGCGCGGCTTGTATCCGTGGGATGTACGTGATCGTAACGCGAACCCTCGACACCGGTTCCCGGAGCAGCCGTGCCGTTCATCAGGGGATTGGTGTTAGAAGGTTGCATACCGGCAGCGGGTTGTTGGGCCAACAGGGATTGTACAAAGGCCGTGGTTGCAAGCTGTGTCGAGTTTGTCGCAGTGCTTGGTGTGGGTGCAGCAGGAACACCTGTGAAGGTGGGAGACGCGAGAGGTGCCCGGGTGGTATCTGTCGGATGTACATGGTCCTGACGAGAAACCCTCGAAGATACACCTTGGGCTGCCGTTCCGTTTGCCAGCGGATTGGTGTTGGAATAGGGGCGATCGTTGTCGATCTCTGCATTGACAAATGCTGTCGTGGCAACCTGTGTTGTGTTGTCTCCGGTTGTCGCTGTCGGTGCTACCGGTGTGCCCGTGAAAGAGGGTGAAGCGAGCGGCGCTCTCGACGTATCAACCGGATGTACGTGATTATCGCGTGATCCAAGCGTACCGTTTCCCGGAGACGCCACACCATTCATCAACGGTGTCAGGTTTGAAGGGGAAAAAGCACCAATCGCTGTGACGGTTTCAGCAACAAACTGGGTTGTCGCAACCCGTACCGAGTTGTCACCGACGACTGGTGTCGGTGCTGTCGGTGCTCCGGTGAAAGAAGGGTTGTTGATTGGCGCCTTGAGGTCAATACCGAGAGCCGCCTGTGCCCCGGCCAGATCACTAGCACCCGTGCCACCGTTGTCAATGGTGAGCACCGCCTCGGTGTCATTGGCATCGAATCCGGGGAAGGTGTTTGCGGCCCATGAAATCGTCTTATTGGTCAGCGTTTGAACACCCGCAAGTGTGACAAACGTGCTCAACAATACGTTTGTGGCAACCAGGGTGCTCCCCGTGGCATCAACCGAAATCAGTTCATTGGCGTGCCCGGCCAACACCGGCAACTTGTCAAAGCCCGCAGCAATGCTGGCGAACTCCTGACGTATGACGGCCGAAGAGCCAGAAGCACTCGGGGCCGGGACTGAACCGGGTTGGAAGTATTCGTTCATGCTCGTGTCACCTTTGCAAAGTCAATCGGATTCTATCACAACAGAACGACGATCAGGCAAGCAGCTTCAACTGACCACCCGAACTGACCACGTCGAAAACGACATCACTGTTGTCGCAAGCCGAAGCCTCGACGTGTAAAACAAGCTGGCCGGCAAGAGAACAATCCACAGGTGAAAGTGTAACCGCGTACCAACCAAGACCGCGATCAGTAACGGGCGGGTTGATGGATATAAATGCCCCGCCGGCCCGACTGATCGAACAGGATAAGGTGGCGCCCGAAACACCAACCGAACGATTGTTCGCGCTCACCATAAACACCATGACCACATTGGTACTCAACTGTGCGATCTTGCTACCCATTCACAATTCTCCCTCGACTGTATCCCGAGTCACTCATTGTACCGGTGAATTCAACCCCAGTTGGTCCGTATTTTGTTCCGACTCTCACGTTGGATGGTGAGGGGTATTGGGAAGACGGTGACACCGACAAGTTCCCACCCAACACCGTCACACGGGAACCCGAAAGGGCGACGCTGCGTGTCACGGGGATCAGTTGATTTGGCCCAAGTGACCCAGAAGAAACAGCAACCTGTGAGCCAGAAAGAGCCCGCGAAACGACCTGCGAAGAAACAACGATCCCAGCTTGGGCAACAACCTGCGATCCCGTCAAACCAACTGTCACGTCTCCGGTGGATTGGCTCGGAGAAACACTCCCGGCTTGTGCGGCCACCTGTGAGCCGGTCAGGGCTTTGCTCGCAACAACCGAAACACTCCCAGCTTGTGCGGCCACCTGTGAGCCGGTCAGGGTTTTGCTGACCGCCTGTGATGCGACAACTGTCCCGGCTTGTGCGGCCACCTGTGAGCCGGTCAGGGCAATCGTCGAACCACCGGAAGCGGCGTTTTTCAGAGCGATCACATAAGTGATTCGGCTGCTGTTTTTGGAATCTGTGAAAGTTGCAGCCTGGGCACCAGTCGAAGAGACATTCTTGTACTCAGCGGACAGGATTTGATTTGACCCACTGAGGGTAAATCCTGTGCCAGCACTCATCGTCCCAGTTCCGGGATCAGTGTTTCCGGTGTCTTGGGTTATTCCTAAAATAAAATCGTTGGCGTTCGTTGTTGCTGAGGTTGCGCCTGACGAAATACTATCTGTGGTGGTTCCAACATTGGACTGGGTTTGACCAGTCGAACGATCCTCAATCGAAGAGGTTGCAACCCCTCCGATTTCAAACACCCGAATTCTGCGGTAAGGTGTTGTGGTATCAAAAGTGGCTGTTATGGTGTGGGAGCCGGACTCGACGTTCGCTCTGTAATATAGAGCCCCTGATTGAGTGTTCCCCGTGTCGTGGATTTTTCCGATTGATGAGGACGACATCCCGTTTGAATTGTCAGTGACGTTGCTGACATTAACCGCACCCGTCGAATCACCAAAACCAAAGCAAGCTACAATGGCATTTCCTGCCGTCACACCACTCAAACTTGCTGCGATTGTGGCACTATAGTTGGCGCTGTCATCGGCAACATACGCCGACTGAACAATGTATCCGCCGGGAACAACCGGAGTCATTGTCCCGGCTTGTGCGGCCACCTGCGAGCCGGTCAGAGCCAAGGTGACATCTGTTTTGTTGCGCAGAGCAATCGTCAAGCAACAGGCGATGCTCGATGTTTGCGTCGCTGTC
>OFRE01000181.1_pt1 | contig 18819 bp, 21 predicted proteins | sample 1543061 | NCBI WGS metagenome assembly OFRE01 (sample SAMN07774218, study PRJEB24372) | wastewater metagenome | isolation source: Exp Tend NO 50WW | collected 2016-02
ACAAGATCGCGGCGCTTGATGCTTTCAACCGCATGCCCGCGCGCGAGACGCCGGCGGTGCACGATCTGCAAGAACTGGCGGCGCTCGGCGTCGAGATCGTGCAGTTCGACGAGCCGGTGCTGACCGAGGTCGTGTTCGCCGGCAAGTCGGCGACGCGCCTGGCGCTGACCTGGAACGACCGCGTTTCCTTTGTGCTGACCGAAGCATTGCAACTTAAAAAGGTGGCTTTTTTGGATGTGGTGGCTGATGAGGCGCCTACGGTGGCGGGTGACCGGTCGGATGATCATTTTGATGCGGATGTGGCGATTGCGACGTGGACGGCCGGGTCGGCTGACCTGTCGCGGTCTGCCGAGTCGCTGAGGAATGGCAATATCCGGTCGCTGCGCTTCGTCGTCGACTGCTCTTTCGGGCAGCGGCAGCCGGGGTATCTTGCTCAGGTCCGGGCGCTCTTTGGCGATGAAGCGATCCGGTCGACGCGGACGCACGCGAAGTATGCCGTCATCACAAATGACGATTGGGCCGTCGCGGTGCGGACGTCGATGAACCTCAATGAGAACCCGCGCTTGGAGTCCATCGAGGTGTCGGACGACCCCGAACTTGCCGGGTTCCTCGTGCGGTTGACGGATGAGATCTTCCTCGAGGAGGTCGCGGGCGACTTCCGCACGAAGTCGCGGCCCGAGCTTTTGGGCATCCCTGGCATTCAGCCGGCGGCGTCGGTAGCGATGGGTCGGACGGTCAGTGTCGGCGCCTGAGCACCTATCGCCTGAGGCGCGCTCGGTGTGGGATTCCGTGGTGGCCAGCAAGCCCGGTTGTGAGGGTCCCGACCTGGAGGCGTATTGCGTGCAGGTGTCGCGGATGCGTGACGCTCAGGCCCGGATCGACCGGGAGGGCCTGGTCGTCGCGGACGCGAAGGGCAACCCGATCCGGCATCCGGCACTGGCAATCGAGAAGGCCGCGCAAGTCGAAGTGCGGGCGTGGGCTGACCGATTCCGGCCGTCGCGCCGGAGAACCTAGGAGTCCTGGGCGCGAGGCCCTGGGCGTTTCTTGCGGCGCGAGGCCGCTAGGAGTCCTCATGGCCCGTGGTGGCGCGCGCAACCGTTCCGGTCCCCAGGCCGATCCTTTGTCGGGTCGGTCGGATCGTCGCGGGCTGTCGTTCACTGCGCTCCCGGCGCATGGGTTCGACGGCGAGCCGCCCGCATGGCCGTTGCCGCCTCGGATCGTCTGGGAGACGGTCATGGAGGGTGGCGAGAAGTTCCGCGAGGCGAACCAGCGCGAGACCGCTGAGGTCGCCGAGCGTGAGGCCGAACTGTGGGCGTGGGCGTGGCGGACTCCGCAGGCGTGGGCGTGGGCTCAACCGTCTGAGTCATGGCGGCTGCACACGATTGCGATGTGGGTGCGCACGTACGTGCTGTGCGAGGCGAGCGAGGCGACGGCTGCCGACAAGGGGTCGCTACACCGGTTCGCCGACCAGATCGGATTGACGCCGGCCGGGCTCAAGGAGAATGGCTGGGCGATCGCCAAGGACGAGCTCGCGGCGAAGGCATCCGAGCGCGCCGAGGCTGAGCCGGACTCTCGGCCCGCGCGGGCTCGCATGAAGGTCGTCCGGAGTGGCGACTGACGAACTGCGGATCGACTTCGACCCGCTGCACACGCTCGGCTTCCTTGCTACGGACTGGATTGAGGCTCACTGTCGGGTGCCCGGTGGGGTGTACGAGGGTGAGCCGCTGACGTTCCGGGGTTGGCAGGTCGAGGTGACCGTCAACCACTACCGGGTTGTCCCGAAGGCTGTCGTGGACCCGCGGCGGCTGTTGGCCCCGTTCCACTATCGGCGCTCGGTCGTCGTGGGTCCCCAGAAGTCGGGTAAGTCCCCCTGGGGTGCCGGTTGGCTGCTGTTCGAGGGTGTCGGTCCGGCGCTGTTCGCGGGCTGGGCCAAGGGGGGCGAAGTCTACCGCTGCGTGGACCATGGCTGCCCGTGTGACTTCACCTATCGGTACCTCCCCGGCGAGGCGATGGGTATGCCTCGGCGGAAGTCTCTGCTCGGGCTGCTCGCCTTCGCTGAGTCCCAGACCAACAACGTTTACGAGCCGCTGCAGACGATGATCCACTCCTCGGAGGCGCTGTCGTCATTCGTCTTCGTCCGCGAGGGCTTTATCCGGCTGCCGAACCGGGGAAAGATCGTCCCCCTGTCGTCTGCGGCGAAGTCGAAACTTGGTCAGCCGCTCACGGGTGGCCTCGCAGACGAGTCGGGCCTGTATACGGCGACCAACAGGGTCCTGGACACGTGGCAGACGATGCGGCGTGGTATCGCGGCGATGCAGGGTCGCACGGTCGAGCTGACGAACCCGTGGGACCCGATGGAGAACTCGGCGGCGCAGCAGGCGTTCGAGTCGCGCCGGCCGGACATCTATCGGTACTACCGGAAGCCGCCGGCTGACCTGTCCTACGCCAACAAGCGGGACCGGGCGAAGATCCATCGGATCGTCTACGCCGACTCGCCGTGGGTGGACCCGGCGTCGATCGACGCTGAGGCTGCCGAACTGGTCGAGACCGACCCGACTCAGGCCGAAAGGTTCTACGGAAACCGGCTCGTGCAGGGCCTCGGCGCGTACCTGACTGAGGCGCTCCTCGATGGCACGAATGCTAGGGTCGACGTTCCCGCCGGCGCCCCTGTCTGCCTGGGGTTCGACGGGTCGCGGTCGGGTGACTGGACGGCGCTGCGTGCGGTCACGATGGACGGGCACCGGTTCACCCCGACGTATGGCCCGGACTCGCGTCCGACCGTGTGGCGGCCTGACGAGTGGCCCGAGGGGCGCATCCCGCGCGGTGAGGTCAACGCTGCCGTGGCCGACATGTTCACCCGGTACCGGGTTGCCCGCATGTACGCCGATCCTCGTCACTTCGAGACGCAGATCGACGCGTGGGCGAGCGAGCACGGCGAGGACGTTGTCGTGCAGTTCCCGACGAACTCCATCGTGCGCATGTTCCCGGCGCTGGTCCGGTACCGCGAGGACATGGCCGAGCTGCTGACCACCCACGACGACGACCCGACGTACCGGAGCCACGCGCTCGCGGCGCGGAAGGTCGCCAAGCCGGGCGACAAGTTCATCCTCGGGAAGCCGTCCGAGCACCAGAGGATCGACGTCCTCATGGCTGACGCCATCGCCTACGAGGCCCGAGCGGACGCGCTCGCAGCCGGCTGGACTGAACACGCCGAATCGACCATGTACGTCTTCGACTGAGGGGGGTCAGGGTGTCAGTTCCCGCGTTCTCCCCCGTCATCGAAGACCCCCAACTGACGAAGGCCGTCTCCGACCTGGAGCAGGTGCGCGGCGGGTGGGCGGAAGAGCTGACCAAGCTCGACAAGTACATGCGTGGACAGCAGGAGATCTCCTACATGTCCGACGCGATGCGCAAGGAATTCGGCGACGCCATCACTGACCTAGTCCTGAACTTCCCCGAGCTGGTCGTGGAGGCTCACGGGGACCGGCTGGACGTCGAGGGCTTCCGGTTCCCTGGCGAGACGTCGGGGAACGATGCGCTGTGGGGTGTCTGGCAGGCCAACAACATGGACGAGCGATCGGTCATGGGGCACACCGACGCGCTGGGCCTGACGAAGGCCGCCGTCATCGTTGGGGCCGGAGACGACACGGACCTGCCGGTCATCACGGTTGAGTCGGCGATGGACTGCTCGTGGATCAGGTCCCCGGCTACGGGTGCTGTCACGTCGGCGTTGAAGCGTTGGGCCGAGTCGGACGGGTCGCAGTGGGCGAGCCTGTACGTGCCGGGGACTACACGCACCGTGACCTTGGACCGGGGCACCTGGCGGGTCACCCGCAAGGACGACCATGGCCTGGACCGTGTCCCTCTTGTGCCACTGATCAACCGGCCGCGGATCAAGTACCGAGATGGCCGGAGCGAGTTCGCGTCGGTCATCCCGATCGCTGACGCCGCCAACAAGATGGCGACGGACATGATGGTGTCTGGCGAGTACCACGCGATGCCCCGCCGGTGGGTGTTCGGCCTCAAGCGCAGCGACTTCGTCGGGTCGGACGGGTCCCCGAAGGCGGCCTGGTCGTCGATCAAGGGACGGCTGTGGGCGAACGAGAACGCAGACGTGAAGGTCGGGCAGTTTCCGGAGTCGGACCTGCGGAACTTCCACGACACGATCAAGCTCCTCGCACGCCTCGTCGCGCAGATGGCTGCTCTGCCGATCGACTACCTCGCGTTCGACAGCGTCAACCCGCCGAGCGCCGACGCGCTGCGGGCCGCCGAATCTCGCCTGGTGAAGCGGGTCGAGCGTCGGCAGACGTCGTTCGGTGACTCGTGGGAAGAGGTCATGCGCCTCGTCATGCTGTTCCAGCGCGGCTCGCTCGAGCCGAACGCGGCCCGGCTGGAGACGGTGTGGCGTGAGGCCTCAACCCCGACTGTGTCCCAGAAGGCGGACGCGACGGTGAAGTTGTACTCGGCTGGGATCATCCCGCGCGAGCAGGCGTGGGTGGACATGGGCTACTCGCCTGTTCAGCGTGCAGACATGGCGGGCATGTTCGCGTCGGAGACGTCGACTGACCCGATCGTGGCGGCGACGCGGAACCTCGCGGCAGGGACCGGGAATGCTCCGGCCGGCGGTTGAGCACTACCGGGCGCAGCAGCGGCTTGTCGCGGTGACGGCTTCGGCTGTCCGGCGTGAGTGGGACAGCATCGGCGCCGACTTTGATGCCGGGTGGGCTCGTGTGGGTCCTCGGATCGTGACGTTGATGACGGCGGCGCAGGTCGGTGCGGCGCGTGATGGCGCGGCATACGTCGGGCAGGCGCTCGAGGAGCAGCGGGTCACGGTGGAGCCGGTCGCGGCGGTGAACGTGTCGCGGCTGGTCGGGGCGTACAGCGTGGACGGGCAGACGCTCGGGGATCTCGGCGCGGTCCTGTATGGCGCGGTGGTGCGGGCTAGGACTGCCCCGGCCGAGTCGTTGGGTGACCGTCTCGCCGCGGGCCGGTCGTGGCTGGACATGGCGACGGTGACACAGGTCGCTGACGCGGGCCGGGCGGCTACCGGAGTCGGAATCGCGGCGCGCCCCGGGGTCGGGTACGTGCGGATGGTCCACCCAGGATGCTGCCAACGGTGCGCGGTCCTGGCAGGCAAGTCCTCGCGGAGCATCGCATTCCCGCGGCACCCCGGATGTCAGTGCCGTGCTGTCCCGACCGGTGAGCATCCGCAGGGTGATCTCGTCGAGGCGATCGAGGCGAAGGACGTCCGCGACCTGACGAAGGCGCAGCGGAAGGCCATCGCTGACGGCGCCGACATGAACCAGGTCATCAACTCGCACCGCGTCTACACCTCGCGCGAGGGCATCCACACGCCAGCGCGTTCCGCAGATGGCATGACCACCACGGAGGGCGCGACCAGGCGCGGCATTGCGGGGGGACGCCTCGGTGCGGCCAGCAAGCAGAGGGCGCGTCGGCTCACCCCTGAGGGCGTGTACCGACTCGCCTCCACCCACGAGGAAGCCATCGCGCTCCTACGCGCACACGGCTACCTCCTCTAGACCACCCCGACCCGGAGCGACTTCCGAGGCGGGACAACCCCGAGCGATTCGAGGTCACGATGTCCAACCAGCCCGTCACCTTCACCACCAGCGCCAACGGCGCAGTCCAGACTCCGGCCCAGCCGGAGGCCCAGGCGAAGCCCGCAGAACCCGCCCCCGCCCCTCAGAAGGTCGAGAAGCGCGAAGCCTCCGACCCTCTCGGTGAACCGGGGATCAAGGCACTGCAGTCCGAGCGACAGGCCCGTGAGGCGCTCGAGCGCGAGCTCAAGCCCCTCAAGGACCAGATGGACGCACTCAAGGGCATCTTCGGTGACAAGAGGGTCGAGGGGACCGACATCGTGTCGGCCCTGCAGCAGCAGGTCGCCCAGATGCAGCGCGACAGCCTCGTCGATCGTGTGGCGCGACGCCACGGGATCACCGACGACGCCGACGTCGAGTTCCTGCACAACGCGACCGACGAGGCGGCTATGACCCGTCTCGCCGAGCGGCTCAAGGTCCCCGCTGCAACACCGCCCCGAACCCCAGCACCCGACCCGGCGCAGGCCAACCATGCCCCCGCCCTGTCGCAGGACGACGCGGAGTACGAGGCGTTCTTCCCATCCACCCCGAAGCATTAGGAGGAGCCCTCGTGGCTGAGTACCTTCCCATCTTCAAGCCGGGGCAGGCCATCACGCTCAAGGCGAGCGCGGCCATCACCGGCGGTCAGGTCGTCGAGGTCACCGGTGCTGGCACCGTTGGCCCTGCCGGCGCCAACTCGACCAAGGTCGTCGGTGTCGCCGGTTTCGACGCGGCCATCAACGACTACGTCACCGTCTACGCGGGCGGAGTGCAGAACTGCACTTCGGCCGGCGTCATCACCGCGGGCGACCTCGTCGCCGCAGCGGCCTCCGGGAATGTCGCCACCAACGCGGCCCCAGCCGCGGGCGTGCAGATCGGCATCGCCCTGTCCACCACGACTGGCGCCAGCCAGGCCGTCCGCGTCCAGTTCGCCCGCTGAGAGGGGATGACCTGACATGAGCTCCTACCCGCCTGCCACCGTCTCCGTCTCCGGGACGAACGTCACCGCGAGCTACTTCCTCAGCAAGCCAGGCTTCGTGGCCCGTCGGCTGCGGAGCCTCGCTGACCTCCGCTATGTCGGCAACGGCCTCCTCCGGGGTCGCGCCGACGCTGTCGGCGGCGCCGTCGGCTACGAGACCGCTGGCGAGTCGATCTTCGCTGACGCGGCCCCCGAGGTCGTCGCCCCCGGTGGGGAGTACACCCTCACCACGACCGGGGCCGGCACCCCGGCTGTCGCCAAGGTCGCCAAGTACGGCAAGGACTCGATCGTCACCGACGAGGACATCAAGCGCCGCAACATGGACCCGGTGAACCGGGGACTGGCGAAGCTGGCCAACTCCACGGGCCTGGTCATCGACCAGGCGTGCGGCGCAGCCATCGCGTCGGCGGTCACGACCAACGGTGCGGCCACGTCGAAGTGGGACGGCTCCGGCACTGCGCCGAAGATCCTGCTCGACGTGATGAAGGGCCAGGCTGTCATCGCCGGGCAGAACCTCGGCTACCAGGCTGATGTCCTGCTCATCTCCGACACCGTCTGGGCGTACCTGGCCGCTGACTCCGGCCTGGCTGCGCTCATGGCCCGCGAGAACCTGAACAACCCGGTCTACACCGGGCGGTTCCAGAACCTCGCTGGCCTGGACGTCGTCCACGTCCCGGCGGCGAACATGCCCGGCGGCGACGGCACCCTCGCGTGGGTTCTCGACACGGCCAGCCTCGGCTTCATCGCCAAGGAGTCGCTCGGTGGCGGGTACCTCGCCGCCGGTGACCTGGTCGAGTCCAAGACGATCCGGCTCGAGGAGAACGACGCCTGGCGTCTGCGTGCGCGGACGACCTTCGCGGCTGCGGTCACCGACCCCCTCGCGGGCTACAAGATCACGACCGTCATCTGATGGCTGCTCGGAAGGCACCCGTGGAGGCCGCCCCCGCGGACTCCACGGTGCCGCTCCGGGTCGTCAGCGTGTTCGCTTACGCGACCGCGAAGGACGGCGAGGTCGTTCAGCTCGTGAAGGGCGACATCATCACCGACCGGTTCACGCAGGAGTCGATTGACCATCTTCGGTCGATCGGCTTCGTCGCTGAGTCCGACTAGGTCAAGGGACAGGAGGCGTCGACATGGCTGTCACTCCAACGGATGTGGCGACGACTCTCGGCGCCTCCTGTCCTGACCCCCTCCCGATCGAGCAGTGGGACATGTGGATCGGTGATGCACTACTGCGCATCACCATCTGGGCTGCGAAGAACGGCTACACGGGCAGTCTTGATGAGGCGGTCGTGGACTATGTCGTCCGGGAGGCTGTCGCAGCCCGTGCGGTGCGACCTGACGCGGCGACGCAGGTTGAGGTCGCTGTCGATGACGGGCGCGTGGTTCGCCGGTATGAGCCGTCTGCGGGTCAGGTGTCGATCCTGCCGGAGTGGTGGGACCTCCTCACGCCGGCTGACTCGACGACGGGCGGCGGCGCGTTCACGGTGACCCCCTACTTCGAGCCTGACGTGTCGGTGTCGTCGTGGTGAGCCTCGGCGCGGCCGTTGTCGGCGCGTTGCCAGGGATGCGCGCCGAGGCCGAGTCGATGATGCGTGACTCGTGCGTGGTGCGTGACCCGTCGGCAGCGTCTCAGACCTGGGACGAGGCGACAGGCACCTACGTGGCCGGCGCCGCCCCGACCGTCTACTCGGGTAAGTGCCGGGTGAAGCGGGGTGTGGTCGACAACCTCGTCGTGTCTGGTGAGGCTGACGCGGCGGTCGCTGACGTGACCGTGTCGCTGCCGGTAACTACGTCGACCGCGGTTCGCCTCGGTCACGAGGTCACGGTGACGGCCTGCGAGATGGACCCGGCCCTTGTCGACGTCGTCTTCCAGGTAGTCGGTCCGGCTCATGCTCAGACGCACGCGACGGCCCGCCGCTTGTCGTGCCGGGTAGTGTCTCGTGGCTGACGTCGACGTCTCAGACCTGCTCGATCTGGCGCGCGACTTTGATGGTGCCGTCCCGAAAATGACCCTCGGCGCGCGGAAGATCGTCGCGAAGGGTGCCGTGAAGGTCAAGGAGCGGCTGCGGGATGAGGCGAAGGGTGTCCGGCACGCGCCTGCCCTCCCGTCGACGATCACGTACGACTCGACGCCGGACGGGCTCAGTGCGACGGTCGGCCCCCTTCGCGGACACGCCGGCTCCCTGGCCCTCCTGTACTTCGGAAACTCCAAGACTGGGCCTCGCCTGCCCGACCCGATGGTCGCGGCGGTGAAGGAGTCCGACGTCGTCGAGGAGTACCTGGGTCGTCTCGCTGAGGAGATCCTGTGACGGACGAGTCGGCTCCGGTCAAGACGCTCCTCGAGACAGTTTTCGGGGCGTCTCGGACTGTCTATCTCGACGAGGCCCCTGACGGTGACCTGCCTGATCGGTACGTCATCGCGGCGTTGTCCGTCGGTGAGTCAGAGGCGGCGTGGTGCGGGGGCGTGGAGTCCCGGACTCCGACCCTGTTCGTGACGTCGGTGGCGCGCGGTGTGGACGCGGAGTCCGCTGCGCGCGAGGCCAAGTGGGCGTCTCGGAAGGCCGTCGATGCTCTCGTGTCGTGGCGGGCGTCGATCGGTCAGGCGTCGTGGCTGCCTGAGCACGTCGTCTCGTCGAGGCCGCAGCGTGACACGGACGCCGAGGGCGTCGTCGTCTACGTGAACGACCAGTTCATCCTCCGCTACCAACCCTGACCCGTCCGGGTCACCCACCGTCAACCCCACGCAAGAAAGGGGTCGCTTCACCATGCCCATCTTCGTCCGCGCCAAGGACACCATCAGCGGCGCCGAGGTCACGGTCGCCGCGGAGTACGCGCAGGCCCAGAGCCTCGACGTCCTCGATAAGGACGCCGTCGACGAGTACGGCCGCCCGCTCCCGAGTAAGCACCTGACCGGCCTGGCCGGTGACCCGATCGACCCCGCTATCCGAGGTCGCCGCCGTGGCGCCTCCAGCACTGAGGAGAACTGACCATGCCCACGACTGTCCCCGCATCGACCCCGTCGGATGGCTACGTCCGGATCTGGTGGGTGACCACGATCGCGACCACGACCGCGCCGAAGGTGGCGACGGAGATCCTGGCCGCGTCCAGCCTGGACCTGACCTGCTACCTCAAGGAGTCGTGGGGTGCCACGACTACCGCTGAGACGGTCGAGGACTGGCGCCTGTGTCTCCGTACGGTCCTGGCGACCCCGGGCACCACGAAGACGGACCTGGGTGACCTCATCATCACCCACAAGGTGCAGGTCCCGGCCGATGTCGCGAACAAGGCGTACGCGGCGCTCGCCCCGACCACGCAGGGCTATCTCGTGGTCCGGTACGGCGTCGACGTCGACACGGCGCCGGCCGCCGCGCAGGTCTTCGACGTCTTCCCGGTCACGGTCGCGACTCGGGACAAGCTTCCCGCGGAGCGGAACAGCCAGCTCAAGGCGAAGGTCACGGTGATGCTCCGCGACATCGCGCAGTACGACGTCGCCGCTGCTGCCTGACCACTGCAAGGCCCCGGCCGGGCGCGTTTCCACGGGCGCGCCCGGCCGGTTCCGTGGACCCGTGGACTCACCGTGGAGGTGCACCCATGTCTGACCAGCCGACCGACGACTTCGACCTTGACGCCTGGATCGACGGGGCAACCCGGGTCACCAAGTACGTCGAGGTCTACGGCAAGCCCAGCCTGCAGGCCGCCATCGCGAAGATGGACGCGCAGCTGGTGCGGAACCCCCAGGACAAGATCCTCGCGAAGAAGATCGAGGCCGCGCGCGCAGAGATGAAGGCCAGCCGGAGGGGATTCACTCTGACGGCTCTGTCCGACTCCGAGCGCGACCGGATCAACGACGAGGTCGCCGACGAGGACGAGCGGGTCTGGCATGTCCTGGCCGCGCAGTGTGTCGAGCCGAAGATGACTCCGGCTCAGGCGAAGCGGCTCCCCCAGGTGCTTGGTGACGGGTACTTCGCGGCGACGATCCTCGCGGCGGCGGGTGAGGCCATTCGGGGTGTCGGCGTGGACGTCCCTTTCTCGTCGCTCGCCTACGGTCTCCTGAACACGTAGGGGTGCTGCGGGAGCTCCGGGCCGCTGACCGGATCGGCATCCCCCTGTCGGTAGCTCGTGGGCGCCGCCGGCCGGGCTCCTACTGGACTCGTCAGGACTGGCTTCTCGCGCAGGCGTACGTCGAGCATGTCGAGTCGCTGTGCCCCGGATGTGGGCAGCCGCGGCACCTGTCGATGGACCCGGCGACCGAGTCGCAGTGGAAGGCCGACGACCCGGTCCGATGCCACTCGTGCACGGCGGTCGATGTGGCGAAGAGGGCATTCGAGAAGGCCAACGAGCAGGTCAACTACGCGCCGCCTGCGGGCCTGTTCTGGTCGTCGCGGCTACCAGAGCCGACGGCCGGACAGCGTCCACGCGCTGAGTAGCCCATAGGCGGCGATGACGGCCCCGATGACCCGCAGTGGTGACCCGGGTGCCAGCAGCCCGACGAGGACGAGCAGTGCACCGCCAGCGGCGACCATCCACGCCTCTGCCTGGCTCCTGAGTTTCACCCGATGAGCGTAACCCAAGGGGGTGTCCTGTGGCTCGTGATCGCGTAGTCAAGGTCACTCTCAAGGCTCAGATCGCGGACTACCTTTCCGGGCTACAGACTGCGTCGGCCGCGACGAAGAAGTTCGCGGCCGAGTCAGCGGTCAAGGACCACAAGAAGGCCTGGGAGGACCTGTCGCGGACCGCGATGGGTGCCGGGCTGGCGATCGGCGCCGGGCTGGCCCTCGCGGTGGTGAAGTTCGCCGAGTTCGACCAGGCGATGTCGGCGGCTTCGGCGGCGTCCCGGGCGACCGGGGTCGAGTTGGAGGCGCTGCGGGACCTCGCCATGCGGTTGGGCAAGGACACGCAGTATTCGGCGACTGAGGCCGCGCAGGGCATTACGGAGATGGCGAAGGCCGGCGTCGCGACGAAGGACATCATCAACGGCGGCCTCAAGGGCGCCCTGTCCCTGGCGGCTGCTGGTCAGCTCGAGGTCGGTCGCGCTGCGGAGATCGCGGCAACAGCCATGAACCAGTTCGGGCTCGCGGGTAAGGATCTGCCGCACGTGGCGGACCTGTTCGCTGCGGCTGCGGGTAAGGCGCAGGGGTCCGCTGAGGATGTCGCGCAGGCGATGAAGTTCGTCGGCCCGGTCGCGAAGTCTCTCGGGGTGTCGATCGAGGAGACGACCGGCATCATCGCGGAGTTCGCGTCCAAGGGCATCATCGGGGAGCAGGCTGGGACGTCGTTCCGCGGGATGCTCCTGTCGCTGACCAGTCCTTCGGCGATGGCGAAGAAGCAGATGGACGCGCTCGGGCTGTCCTTGTACGACGCCCAGGGGAAGTTCGTCGGCATGGCGACGGTCGCCGAGCAGATGAAGGTCAAGCTCGGTGTGCTGACCGAGGAGGAGCGCAACGCCGCGCTTGGCCGGATCTTCGGCAACGAGCAGATCACGGCGGCGACGGTGCTGTACCAGGGTGGTGCGGCGGCGGTCCAGGAGTGGACCAATGCCGTCAACGACTCCGGTTTCGCGGCTGAGCAGGCTGCAGCGCTGACGGACAACCTCAAGGGCGACCTTGAGCGTCTCGGTGGCGCGATCGACACGGCGCTGATCCAGGGTGGGTCTGGCGCGAACACGGCGCTGCGGGGCCTGGTGCAGACCCTCGACGGGGCGGTGTCGGCGTTCGCCGAGCTGCCCGCTCCACTGCAGGCGACGGCGACGGCGCTGGCCGCGGTGTCTGCGGCGGCGCTCCTGGGCGTGGGAGCGTTCGGGTCGCTCGTGCCGAAGATCGCTGCGGGCAAGGCCGCGATGGTCGAGATGGGCATCGTGTCCGAGGCCGCAGCGTCGAAGTTGGCGCTGACGGCGAAGAACGCGGGCTTGCTGAGCGCGGCAGCGGTTGGTCTTGGTGTCGCCGGGAACGCGATGCAGGGCGTGTGGCAGAAGGCGCTCGGAGCCAGTAACGATGCCGTGAAGAGCCTCGACGCCTACATCACCCTTGGCAAGGACGCCGAGGGCGTTTCTTGGCTCATGCGGAGGGGTTTCGAGGATCTGGGACAGCAGGTGGACCAGGTCTTCAACGGGTCAATCTGGCACAACGCCATGGCAGCCCTCGGGGAGATCGGCACTGGATTCGGCATCTGGGGGACTACCCAGGCCGACGACGCGATCGCGTTCTTCAACCAGCTCGACACAGCCCTGGCCGGTTTCGTCCAAGGTGGCAAGGCTGACCAGGCCGTCGAGATCTTCGAGAAGGTGTCTCGCGAGGCTCAGGCGCAGGGGTACAGCCTGGCCCAGCTTCGGGAGGCACTGCCGCAGTACGCCGCGGCTCTGGCGGTCGCGTCGACGGACGCGAACTCGGCGGCGACGGCGCAGGAACTGGTCACGACCGCGATAACAGACTCGAAGACGGCTCTCGACGACTACATGGAGTCGCTCAAGGACGCCGGCATGGTCCAGCTGACCGCGAACCAGGCCGCGCGTGACTTCGAGGCGGCCATCGACAATGCCGCCGAGTCCTTGAAGCGGAACGGCAAGACTCTCGACATCCACACTCCCAAGGGCCGTGCTAACGCCGAGGCACTGGACGCCATCGCGCGGGCGGCGCAGGACTCGGCCGAGGCGATCTACAAGCAGACCGGCAACCAGGACGCGGCGAAGGCGTCACTGGAGAAGGGCCGCATCGCGCTCATCAATGCCGCCATCCAGATGGGAATGACCAAGACCGCGGCCGAGAAGTACGCCGAGTCGGTCCTCAAGATCCCGGCCACGGTGTCGACGAAGGCAAGTCTGGACACCCGCGAGGCAATGGCGAAGAGGAACGACCTGCTGTCGCCCGGGGTCCTGCGGATCACGGCGCACATCTCTGGGACGAACCTCGACAAGATGTACGGCCGAGGGTACGCAGACGGCGGGATCGTCAAGCGTGCCGACGGCGGCATCGACGGGAACGGGACGTACGTCGATCGGGTTCCGCAGGTCGCTCGCCGCCGCAACATCCTCTGGGGCGAGACTGACATCCCGTGGGAGGCGTACATCTCCGGAAAGCCGGAGATGCGAGACCGGAACATGGGCATCCTGCGCGAGACGCTGCGGCTGATGAAGGTGTCGCCGTCCGAGCTGGCGTCGCTCCAGTTCGCCAACGGCGCCTATCTCGCGGCGACCCGGCCGAACGTTGCTGCGGCGGCTGTCGGTGCGGCTCCGACCGTCTCGGTCGTGGTCGAGAACCCCTGGACTGGTGAGCAGGTCCAGGCGGTCGTCCGGTCCGTCGTCGTGGACGGTATCGCACAGCAGGCGCGTACTCAGCGCCGTGACTTCCGGGCGGGGGTGGCGTAGTGGCCCTGACTCACGGCCCTTGGGAGTACGGGGGCGGCAACGGCATGCGGGTCGGTATCGACCCGTCGACCGCTGCGGTCACCCACGCCTCGACCACGGTTGTCCTGTCGTACGCGGTCTACACCGAGAACCAGTACAACTACGACGACTTCCAGACCCTTACCTTCGGCGGGTCCGCGGGGTCGGGTACGTACGACTACAACAACCAGTCCTCTACGGGCTCGGGCGATGTCCTGCGGACGACGCGGACCTACACGTATACCTACCCGGCCGGGTCGTATGGGACGTCGCCGGGCTCGGTGACCTTCTCGGCGACCGTCTCTGGCGCCTACAACGGGGTCACGCCGTCACACACGGTGACCGTGGCGATCCCGGCCCGCCCCTATGGTGTCCCGGCCGCTCCGACGGCTGCGACGGTGGCGCGAGTGTCGGATACGTCGCACACGATCACGTGGACGTCGCATTCGACGACGGGTGAGCCGTACTCGTCGGTCGAGGTGCAGCGGTCAACCGATGGTGGGGCGTGGGCGCGCATCGCGACGCTCGGCAACGTGTCGTCGTACACGGATACGACAACGTCAGCGAACCACCAGTACCAGTGGCGAGTGCGCGCGTCGAACAGTGCCGGGGCGTCGGGGTTCTCCTCGACCCAAGTCCTCGCGACGACTCCGGCCGCCCCGGGCGCGCCGACTGCCGTGAAGACTCCGGCAGGGTCGATCACGCTCACGTGGACCGACAACTCGCCGTACAACTCCGGCGTCGAGGTCTGGCACGCCTCCGCCGGGGTGTGGGATGGCGCGCCGCTGGCGAGCGTCGGGAACGTCACGACGTGGACGCACACGTCCCCGTCTCCGTCGGCGTCGCACCAGTACCGGCTCCGGGCGACCACCTCGACTCCGGCGCTGTCGTCGGTGGACTCGCCGGCGTCGAACACGGTGACGATCCTGGCCCCGCCGAACCCGCCGTCGGGGTTGACGCCTCCCCCTCCGTCTGCGGTCGACGCGACCACGGCGCTGGTCCTGTCCTGGGTCCACAACCCCACGGACACGACGGCGCAGACCAAGTACGAGGTCCAGCATCGCATCGTCGGTGCCGGGTCGTGGACCTCGACGGGCACGGTCACCTCGACGGCCTCGACGCACACTCTCGCCGCTGGCGTGTACGCCAACGGAGTCACGATCGAGTGGCAGGCCCGCACGTGGGGTCTGCACGCGACGGCGTCGGCGTGGTCGTCGTCGGCAACGGTCGTCCTGTCGGCGATCCCGACGGCCACGATCGCGACCCCGACGACGGTTTGGGGGTCGGCGACGCTCACGGCGACGTGGGCGTACTACGACCCAGAGGCGGGCGGCCAGTACGGCTGGCGCGCGACCCTGTCCAAGGGCTCGACGGTGGTCGAGTCGCTGTCGGCTCTCGACGCGGCGACCACGGCCACCTTCGCGACCCGGCTGCAGAACGGCCAGACATACACGGTGACGGTCGCCGTGTGTGACCCGACCGGGCAATGGTCCCTGGACGACTCGGCAACCTTCACGGTCACGTACGACCCGCCTCCGACGCCGACGATCACGGCGACCTTCTCTCCGGACACCGGCGCGACGACGGTCACGATCGTCAACCCGGGCACCGCAGTCGGTGAGGTCGACGTCGCCTACAACCAGGTCTGGCGTGCGCAGGTGTCCGGGTGGGTCCTCGTCGCTGACCAGGCCCCGGTCGGTGGGACGGTCACCGACAACATCCCGCCCCTCGGGACGACGGTCACGTACATGGCGGTCGCGGTGTCGGCCACCCCGTCGACGGCGATGTCGGCCCAGGTGGACGTCGACACGTCCGGGGCCAAGTGGGCATTCTTCAACGGCGGCGCGGACTTCGGCCTGTCCATCCGGCTGTCCTCCAACGTCTCGTTCGACGTCGAAAGCGGCCTCGAGAAGGCACTGCACCGGTTCGCCGGTCGAGCGCGTCCGGTGGAGTTCGCCGGCACTGGCACGACCCGGACGGTCAACCTCTCCGGGACACTCTTCGCGCCGTGGGTCGCCGTGACCGATGAGCCGTCGACGTGGGCCGATATCGAGGCCCTGGCGATGCTGCCCGGGCCGCACTGCTTCCGCGACCCGTCCGGCATCCGGATCTTCGGCAGCGTCGCCCCTGCACAGGTCCGGGGCATGGGTGTGGGGGCTACCCGCAGCGTCGGACTCACCTTGACCGAGACGGATTGGTCGGAGACGGTCGCATGACAGCCGCCTGGTCGACGTCGAGCCTGGGCGAGGCGTACCTCGGCGAGATGTACCTGACTGCTGCTGGCGACGACGGCGTACCGGTCGTGGACGACACCCCGCCCGACCCGTACACCCTCGGCGGGCGGGTCACCGCCTACCGGTGGGACATCCTCAACCCCGACGATGTCCGCCTCGGTGAGCTCGACGTCGAGGGCGGGAGCCTCTCGTGGTCGGTCGACCGGGAGATCCGCTCCACAGGGATGCTCACCTGGGCCGGGCTGACAGTCCCGGAGTGGACGCAGATCCGGGTCCAGCCGTGGGTGAGTATCGACTTCGCCGACGGGGAGACCGACTCGTGGCCGCTCGGGGTGTACCTGCCGGCGACGCCGACGATCCATTGGTCGGACGCGGTCGCGACGGCGGATGTCGACCTCTACGACAAGTTGCTCATCCTCGTCGAGGACAAGGTCAACGCGACCTTCGCGGTCCCGGCAGGCGCGGTCGTGACCGAGCAGGTCGAGGCGATCATCGCGTCGGCTGGTGAGTCGCGGATGTCCATCGCGGCGTCGACGGCGACGCTGCGGTCGGCGATGGTGTGGGAGCCGGGGACGACCAAGCTCCGCATCATCAATGACCTCCTCGCGGCGGTCAACTACTTCAGCCTGTGGGTCGACGGGTACGGCTACTTCCGCAGCGACCCGTACCAGGCCCCGCAGTACCGGGTGGTCCGGCGCTCGTTCACCGATGGTGTGGACTCGATCTACAGCCCGGACTTCGCACACGACCGGGATACATTCAGCGTCCCGAACGTCGTCACGTTGATCTCGCGGGCGGATGGCGCGACTCCCGCGCTGACGTCGACGGCCCTCAACGACGACCCGTCCGACCCGCTGTCGACGGTCTCGCGTGGCCGGGAGATCGAGGTGGTCGAGGTGGACGTTGAGGCCGCCTCTCAGGTGATCCTCGACGACCTCGCCAAGCGCCGCCTCGAGGATCTGTCCCGGGTGTCCTCGACGCTCGACCTCGAGCACGCCCCGGTGCCGCTCGCGCTGAACGACCGCGTCCAGTTCCGGTCGACTATCGCCGGCATCACGACGTCGGGTGTCGTGCAGGGCATGACGGTCGACTGCGACCCCCTCGCACTCATGAGGTGCCACATCCAGGAGGTTCGGTGAGCGACTCGTGCTGGTGGGCGACGGTGACGGCGACCGGGCCTCTGCGTATTCGGCGTGACGGTGACGCCGACCCCCTACCGATCACCCCGGACACGCTCGTGTCCGGGCTCATCGTGGGCGCCCGTGTGTGGTGCCAGCGGTCCGGCCGGGCCGTCGTGATCCTCGGCCGCAACAACGGCTAGCCAGGAGGCACCATGTACACCAAGCGGCAAGAGGCGTGGGTCAACAAGCCCGCGGTCCCCAGCCTCATTGACGCCGATGTCGCCAACTGGTGGGAGGACGGGATCTACGCCGCGCACCAGGGGCTCGCTGCGCTGGCTGTCCGGGCGGCTGACTATGGCGTCGTCGGGGATGGTGTCGCGGACGACACGACCGCATTCACGGCCGCCCTCGCCGCGGCCGCATCCGGGTCTCGCGCGCTGCACATCGGCGCGACGACGGTCAAGCTGATGACGCCCGTCACGGTCCCGGCTGGCGTGACCATCGTCGGCGGGTCGCTCGGCGGGACGATCCTGGCCGGCGCCGCGAACTCGACGCTCCTCACGATGTCCACGGGGTCAGGGCTCCAGGACGTCACGGTCGACGCAGCCGGTCTCGTGTCGTCGTACACGGTGCACATCAACTCGGTCGACGAGGTCCGGATGGAGCGGGTGACCGTCGCGAACGCCGCGAACGGCGTCGAGCTCCGGGGCACGTCGACGTGGACGCAGATCATCGGGTGCGATTTCGTCGGCTGCACGACCGGTATCCGGGTCAGGGAGTTCGCGGACTACACCCTCATCGACCGGTGCCGCTTAACCTCATGGGTGGAGCGGGCGATCTACCTCTACGGGGTCGCTGGTGACGGCGGCTCGGTCCCCGCCTCGGCGCCGAGCAACGTGAGGATCAGCCGGAACTACATCGGGCCGCATGCGCCCGGCGGGACCGTGCGCCAGCCGATTCAGTGCACCGGCGCGGACGCGTACCTCTTCCGCAACATCAGCATCGTCGACAACGACGTCAAGTGCCTCGGGACCAGCGATGCCAACCCGACGACTCCTGGCTCGGCGGACGGCATCTCGCTGCACCGCGCCCGCGGTTTCGTCATCAGCGGGAACCGGGTCACGGGCTCCGGTGACGTCGGTATCACCGTTGCCCGGCAGTGCATCGGTGGGACCGTCTCCGACAATGTCATCGACGCCCCCGACTCGGTCGGTCTGTGCATCGGGTCGGCTGACTCCACATACGTCAAGGGCATCACCGTCAGGGGCAATGTCGTCTTCAATGCGAACCAGAACCGGCAGAACGACGGCGTGACGCGCGCCAAGTCGGGAATCCTCCTCGTCGAGGCCATCGGCTGCCTCGTCGACGGCAACGTCGTGATCGACGACCAGGCCGCGCCCACCACGAACTATGGGCTCACCTGGCGCAACGTCACCGACCTGACCGTCGGCGACAACCGGTACATCGGGGTCACCGTGGCCGACACGTACGGGGAGGGCACCAACAC
>OFRE01000183.1_pt1 | contig 18766 bp, 30 predicted proteins | sample 1543061 | NCBI WGS metagenome assembly OFRE01 (sample SAMN07774218, study PRJEB24372) | wastewater metagenome | isolation source: Exp Tend NO 50WW | collected 2016-02
GTGATCCGCTTGGCATCGAGGCCCACCATCTTCTTGCCACCATTCCATATCGGAGCTCGGATCTTGAAGAGGTTGCATACTGTATTGCGACTGAGCTGCTTGATCTCGGCCATGTCAGTACTCCTTCAATTCTTTGATCAGCTTGCGGTATCCGATATTGTAGTACTCGAATTTGAATTTTGAATACTGGCGTGGTCTCGGATTGTCAGGCTCATCCTGCTGCACACCTTCACGATTGAGCTCCTCCTGGAAGAGATCTTCACTGCACCACTTGAGACCGCCCCATCCCTTCCAGCCACTCAAGCTCTTCTCGACTTCTACTATCTCCAGATCATGCAGATCTCGATATCGCCAGCCCTCTGTCTTGCTGCCATGATTGCGGTAGATATACTCGACCGCTTGCTGATACCAGTATTTGTAGCTGTTGCCGAATAGCATCTTCCATTCCTTGCCACCCTTGCGGAATGTGACTCGGACAGTCATGCCACCACGATTCCCGAAGTTCATGACTTCGACTCCTTCACTGGCTCATAGTCTTTGAATGGAATCTCTTTGCCCTTCTCATCCAGCATCCCGAGAGGGAAGTCAGCGAGCTTGCCTTTGTTGCGAGCCCATGCAGATCGCTGGCCAGCGATTGTCGCTCCATGCCTATTGCGTTTGAAGTTGGTCGGACTGGCCTTGCCACCCTTGCGACCTGCAGCCACCTTCTTCGGATCTTTGATTTTAGTTTTCACAGTTGCACCCTCTCTTCCTTGAGCACATTGCCTTGCCACTTCAGGGCATCGCATCCACAATGCTCACACACCTTCTTGATTTTTTTGGTCGGATCATTCTGCTTGTAGTAGCCAGAGCCGATCATTGCATCGCTGGCATTGACCCATCGGCAGCCCCTTCGGACTGTAGTGCTCTGGTGATGCTTGCAGTTCAAACATCGGACCTCGATCTCATATGCGAGTGTTGGCATCCTGATCTCCCTCCGCTGCACAGAAGAGGCAGTCAGCTCCCTCTGTGTATTTTGAAGCTCCACACTTCTCACACTTGAATATCTCTCGGACCTTCGAGGCAGTCTCAATTTCCTCTGCAGTCATCATCACGATCTCGATCTGAGCAAATTTATTCGCCAGAGCAAGCATACAATTCCCGAGCCAGGTATCAATGAATCGCTCCATGAAGTGATTCGTAGTCACACCCTTGATCTCGATTGTGTACCTTCGATTGAATACTTTATTGCGAGCCATTAGAAGACCCTCCGTACTAGTTTGATATCGGCCACCTTGATCAGATTCAGGAATGCCTGGAGCTCGGTGATCAGACCTTCTTCAGCATAGGCATCATAGTAGACAGTCTTGCCATCGACTGAGCACTTGAGCTCTGGATACTTCTCCCGAAGGATCTGCTCCAGAGGCTTCTTCTCAGCGAGGCTCATACAATCTTCTCCTGCTCACCAGTATCGGTCCGATGCTCGGCATCGATCTCTTCTTCACCGATAGTCACAGCAGTGGCTCGGTCCATGAGAGCTCGCCACTTCTCATCGGTCTTGATTGAATTGCGAGTGATCACTCCAGTGACTTCCTTCAGCCATCGCATTCGGTATGAAGCCTTCAATGGAAGCTGCTCATACATTTGCCATGCGGTGTCTTTGAATTCATCATCTACTGGAGCGAGTGGCTCGACCTCTTCTTCAGGCTCGGCTGCTGCCTCGATCTCATCCTGTGATGGCTCATCAGGCGATGTGACATCGGGATGATCCTCTGTGCCTTCGTTGCTGATATCTGTGACTGGCACATCATCAGCAGGTGGTGATTGATCTATATCTGCATCCACTGCTTCGGTCTCCTTCTTTGACTTTGGAGCTTCAGGCTTGGCAGACACACTCGTGACATTGCCATCACCATCCATATCGATGACTTCGCCTGAAGCATTTGTTTGTGCATTGAGTTCGTCTGGCGTGTAGACCAGCATGCCACTGAATACATCAGGGCAGTATGTCCTGACACCATTGCTGATTGCCCGAGCAAACATCATCGCCTTCGGATAATTCTTCCAGTTGGCTTTGCAGTTGCAGCCATCCTTCTGCCACGAGCCACCACCTTTTTTGTACATGGTGATCTTGCGGATGTTGTGCTTGAGCGGAGCTTCCTCACACTCAGAATCAAACATGCCAGCCATCCGAGCCTCATCTATATCGAATGTCTCTGTGCCAATCTTGGTACGCTTGCCAGATCGGATCTCATAGAAGTCAATGACACAGCCATCGAGCTCCTTCTTTTTAATATCATAGTCATATCGGCCAGAGCTCTTGACCATGCCAGCCATCGTATTTGCCGACAGCGTTGCATTGCCCTCGATCACATGGACCGCTCGCATTGAAGCGAATGGAGCAAGGCCGAGCTCCTGGCCTGCCATAATCTTTGTGATTGCCATCGATGTACGATCCATATCGTCACCGAACATCTTGGAAGCCACGAATGCTTTGCCGATCTGTTCGATCTCAGCATAGCTCAGTTGCTTCTTCACCATTATCTGCGACCCTTCAGCCACAGTGTTTTGCTTCTCTCCCATAAGAGTTGCACCTCCTTCTGTACTTATGATTGTATACCTGCTTCGTTAGCCAGTCAATACCTTTTTTATGAGTTGTGGATATCCCACATATAATAGTTATAGAGACCCCTGTAGTTGCACCTCCAGGGGTCTCGACTTTTATTTGAGCAGATGCACGAAGAATCGGCCAGGCGATCCTCTGTGATACTTCCGAGCTTTGTATGCCTGCTCCAAGAATCGACCCTTGCCGAGCTCATACAGCTTCTTGTAGAAGAATGGCTTGAATTTTTGATCATCGATCAGGTCCATGCAGTCTGCAATAATTGCATCCGCTTCTTTGGCATTCGGTTTATCTTTGACTATAGCTATAGAAGATCTCTGTGAATTATTCTCTATAGCTATAGTCTTGATGCGGTCGCTGAGCATTGAGCCCACGCTAGATGTAGTACCCATAAAATTTGACACCTCCATAGAATCCCTGGTACAATGGAAGTCGAATCACCCACTATAAAAGCAAGCGAATATAGACCTCTGACTGCAATCAGGGGTTTATTATTTTGCACCGAGATCTCGAGCTCCCAGTATGAATCACTCCACCATTCAAACTCTCTGTGTGTTTTTGAATGATAGGTACTTATCATAGTACACCACCACATGCTCGGCTTGCAAGTCGCTCATGTTTGCCAGTGCATCTTGAATTCAAGCAGGCCAAAGCATTAGGCCAAGTCAGAGGACAAGTGACAGGACAAGTGACATGATCTTCCAGATGAGAGGGCAGGGAAGTATTGACTCGCTCAAGTATATGCATGTTATAATGGATCTGGCATTTAATCGGTGGTAGATATATGCGAAATAAGAAATTCAAATTGCTGATCGTGGCTACATCAGCTCTCATCATTAGCTTCGGCTGCATAGCTGCAGTCAATAACTATAGGGAAGTGCAACACACACAGTCTCAGATCAAGCGATTAGAGACTGAGCGACAGCAACTACATCAAAAGACTGAAGAGCTCCAGAAGAGCCAGACACAGACCGAGAAGCAGCTCCAGGATCAGAAGCAGCTAGAAGACCAGCTTCGCAATGAGATCAAGAATCTGCAGGCTATGAAGGCAGAGAAGCAGCGACTGGCTGCACTAGCATCCAGCCCGAAGGCATTTGCTGAAGAGCCTGTCAGGGCCAGCGGATCATGCGGAGATTGGATGGCAGCAGCAGGCATACCATCCACATACTCCACGAATAAGCTCATCATCAATGAGAGCGGTTGCAATCCGAATGCAGTCAATCCAGACTCAGGAGCGTGTGGCATCCCACAAGCCCTCCCATGCAGCAAGATAGCCCATTGTGGTGTCGAGCCTGTATGTCAGCTCAGATGGATGGATGGCTATGTCCAGGGCCGATATGGCTCTTGGGATGGAGCTCTCGCTGCCTGGAATTCAAGAAGCCCTCACTGGTACTAGTTACCGAGTGAAGGCTTTTTTGATTTTGTAGACTATGAATTGATTCCTGTTTGCAAGCTGGCCACCTTCAAATATAGGAAGGAATTCACCAGGCTTGTATGTATAGAATCGATCTTCAAATTTTTGTTTTATGTATTGCATAACACTATTATAGTATCACACAGAGCGAGCTTTGTCAATACCCTGCACAGCCAGGTATCCATAATCGATTGCTAGATCCAGCAGGTGATCAATCGCTGTGAGTTGGATCTCTTCCTCTATTGGATCAGTCGCATCGATCCAGTCGATCCTGGCTGCATCAAGTGCCTCGAGCACATGCTGTCTTCGCTCTTCAAATTGTGGACCATCTTCTACTGCCATAGCTCCCCCTGATTTGGATCTGCTTGTAGATCATCTATGAATGGATCATGCTCGGTAGCCATCATCGGCCGAGAAGTCTCGGTCACTTTGGCTAGGCCGAACAGTACCATCTGAGCTGCATTGTCGGCCAGAGCACTGTCTATCTCGGCAGTGATCTGGTCACACAATTCAGGTCCATGCTTTTTATCTTCCATCATCCACCTCTATTTGTATTTTGCCATAAAAAGCGACAAGCCATAGCTTCGGTGGTATTCGGCAGCTATGGCTTTATCTATTCGAATAATACTGTCTGGAGTTCCCCAGTGTCAATACAAAATGGAAGAGCCAGAGAATTGCCCCCCTGACTCCACCTCACGATATCATTGTATCAGCTCAGACAGGCTTTGTGAATGCCTGCTTGAGTGTGACCAGAATCACATTGACAAGCGGTGTGAGCGGACCGAAGAGCTCTGGCTGATCGGTGATCACTGTGATCAGGTACGATATGATCGCTGAAGCTCCGACATACAGAGCTGCCTTCGCAATCTTTGCTGCCTGGTCTTTGCTTATTTTTGAGAGTTGCATTGCTGCCTCCTTATTTATTGATCTTGAATCCACTGAAGATACTTGTCAGGAAGTCCACTATCGCTTTGACAATCTTCTCCAGAGCATTGAGTCGATCCAGTACATCGCCTTGTCCTGGCACAGTTGGATCGGTATCGATTGGTGGCTCAGGTACTGGCTCTCGTGGTGGCTCAGGCTGTGTGCTTGGCACTTCACCGAATCGGCTGAGCTCAATACCCCAGTTCTTATTGTTGGTCTTGGACCAGGCACTGCGGGCATATACTTTGCCTGGAGAGACTGTCTTGAGCTCGACCAGATCAATGTCTGTGCCGACAGCCACGACATCACCGAATTCCTTCATGGTGTCCAGATCTGTCACCATACTTGCGACAGCGAGACGCATCTTGCGAGGATTCGCCATTGCTTCCCACTTCTGCTCAATAGTCGGAGGCAGTGTGATCTCTGGCACATAATCGATTGCATCTTTGACATTGAAGCCATTCGTCTGACGGATCGCTCCATCATTGTATGAGTATGCTGTCATGTAGTATTCACCACCGAGAGCATTTTTGCCGACAGCCACGACATCGATCACTGATCCAGCTTCATATGCTTTGACCGCTTGAGCTTTGGTCCAGTCTGTGAAGTTGAAATTCCACAAATTTGCAGCACGAATCAATTTGATACGCTTCGGAGTGATCTTCGTATATGTGAGCGACGGAGCTGGAGGTGTCGGAGGATTGAGCCAGCTTGTGACACGATCCCACACAGCACGAGCATATCCCTTATCTTTGAGCTCTGCAGGGCAGAGAGTGATCTTGTCGCTGACATCTTTGTGGTATTGAATATCTGCTTGCGGATAATTCTTGCGGATCTGCTGCAGCAAAGTCTCGAGGTTGTTCAATGTCTGCTGATCATAGTATCCACGCCAGTCACCTCGGACCTCTATTGTGATGCTCTGGAGATTGCTCTGCCAGTTGCCATTCGTCCAGGCAGTGTCGTCGGTGTCCACATATTGCTCTATCTGACCAGGCTGATTGCCGACCCAGAAGTGAGATGATCCATTGCGATTCGGATCAGCCCATAGGTAGCGAAGAGTCGCTTCCCATCCAGCAGAGTGATGAATAGTCACATATCTGACAGGATTCCCGCTCCGACCTGGAGTGAAATTGTTGCCATTTGCCTGATAAAATTGTGCGATTGATAGTCTCATGTAGCACCTCCTCTATTCATATTATAAGCTGAATGGAGCATTCACTATACTTTGCGACGATTCTTCGGCTTCAGTGCAGGAAGGTGATCGATCCCCATATGCTTTGCCATTATGTACTGCACCTCTGTCACGAATGCCATATTGTCAGCCAGCTCTTTGATCGGCAATTGCTTCCATGTGGAGAGCTCCCCCTGCAGTTGCCCGATCATCTTGACGCTCTCAGTGTGAAGTGTTCGAAGCTCTTTGATGTCGTCAGACATTGTGGTGATCTTCAGCTCCTGAGACTCGACAATATCTTTGTATGATTTGATTGTCTTCTCATAGTTTTCAGTCGTGGTCTTCGCCAGGCTGTTCTTTGCGTTTGCGTAAAATATGCCGACTATTCCAGAGATACCGAGAATGACACCGATGACGATTGATGCGATTTGCCAGAATTCCATGTATATGTTTTCCCTCCCGATTGTGTGCAATTTGATAGAGAGAAGTCATCTCTCCCACTACTCTCATTGTGACACGATCAGTCTATCTTGATAACCTTCGGAGAGCGGACCTCACGATCCTCTGGAGGGATATGATTGCCACATATTTGACACAAAAACATCCCACCACCAGTCAGCCCGCAATAAAAGCATGCTCGACACTTGCGGCAAGTTACACGATAGCGGTCCTGCTCAGCACCACATCGAGGGCATTCCAGAGTTGAGCAAATTTTTGACTCAGTATTCTGCGGCACTTTTTTGCCCTCGATACCAGTCAGCGGCAGATCATTCATTTTGATCCGCTTCTTTTTGCCGAGCTTCGGCACGATCACCGAATTCCGTCGGTAGTGAAGAGACCGTCGATCTTCCATAGCGTGAGCACTCCTATATTTGATGTTGATGATAGATTCCCTGGCAGCAGTATCTCGACCGCTGTGAATCCTGTGTCGATGTCGCTCGAATCGAATGCCACCTCTTCATATCGTACATTGTCGTGCTTGAGAAGATGAGTCAGATCGATACTGAGATCCACAACACGATTCGCATCAGCAGACAGATTGACCTCTTGCCTTCTCTGGTAGTTTGCGTCTGAAGTCATCGGGAATGGTCTGACCTCATCACATATACCGATCGAGACAATTTTGCGGTCCGCTGCTGCTACGCCAGAGTCGAATGTCATGACGAAGTGACAGAAGAGCCGCTCGATTGTCAAAGCCTCCTTCGGAGGGATCATGTACATGAAGAATCGATTCAAGCAGATCGACTGAGCGTCATCAGCAGCAACGGTCTTCATGCTGTATGGATATGGCTGTAGTTTGTTCTGTCCACCCATATCAATGCCTCACCTGATAATTATGCTGCACGACTCGAAGGTATTGCACATCATCGACATACCGCTGATCTGAGACATACAAAGAGCTCGTCCAGCAGATATGCACATACATGATGCCGCTCCAGTCAGAGTCGCTCGGCTGCGGCAGTTTGTTCTTTGACACCTCAATGTCGAATGGTGGAGCACCTGCTGTCTGCAGCAAGCCTTGAGCCATCACTTCGGCATCTGTGAGCACTCCGTCATTGCTGAAGCCGAGATACCAGTCCACATCTGTGCCGAGTACATATGAGCTCGTGCAGCCGAAGCCATCTGGACCAGCGTCAGGATAGAGCACGACACCGAAGAATTCTGGATTGCGGAAGGTGATCGAATCATTGCTGACTATGAATGGATTCATCTCGATACCGAATCGGACCTGAGTGTCATTCTGGATCACTGCACAGCCGCCCCCACCAGAGCCCCCACAATACAGGTAGACTGTGAAGTCCTTCTTTTGTTGGCTTTTTGGATAGCCTGCCTGCTCAATATCTGTCGCACCCATTATGCGAGCCCCATCTGCATCGTACAGTCGATGTCGAATTTCGTGAAGGTATAGCCACTTCCCTTGCTCGGAGCGGCATCAAAACACAACAGGACCACGAAGGCATCATCTCTGAATTCTGACTCTCCTCTGTGGTACATGGCGGGATATAGATTGAGCCGCTGCACACGCATTGTACCCGCAGGAGCAATCGCATATGGTGAATCACGACCAGTGAGCTTGCGATGGCTCTCATTGATGTATGCCTCGGTGTAGGAGGTCTCTGCGGTGTATGCCGAGCTGAATTTGCCGATCGCTATGCGGAATTGTCGAGCTCCCTCAGCCGAAGCCATTGTGAATCGGAGATTGAGATTCGCCTCAATAATGTCACCATACTGCGGCTGAAGCACTCGGACCGCATTGATCGTGCTGATCGCAGTGCTGCCATTGTATGAAGCGGGGATCATCTTGTCGAGATCTCCCACATATGTGCCAGAATATGCAAGCCCTATATCTTGATCAGATTGCTGTCCACGATTATATCCCCACACATTCGCATAGTATGGAATCGCTGTCTTGCGGAGAGCAAGATCCTGACCTCCCATAATTTACGCCTTATATTCAGTGATTGTGATTGACGATAGAGACACGCCACCATAGAAGCGGTTGCCAGATATACCATTGAATGTCATTGTTCCTGCCACTTCCCCACCAGCCCTGAATCGGAATGTGGTGGATGATGTCGTGCCAGCCGTCATAATATGCCGCAGCATCAAGATGACCCTACCAGTACCAGTCGCCATATATTGCTGACAAGCAGCAAGACCGTTTGCAGTAGAGTCTTGAAATAGAGCACCCTGAAGAGCAACACTAGCTACTGAGTGCGTAACAAAGGCATTGACTTCAATAAGTAGTTTATTCGTAGTAGCCTTCGGAGTGATCGCTTGAGTCATAAACTCAGTACCCTCTGTGATCTGCGGAATGGTATCATCTTGCGGAATAGTTGTCGTGCCAGTCGCCACCGCACCTGTGGTATTGCCGACCACTTGACACACAATACCAGCCGCCAGACTCGCATTGACTGATCCGAGAGCACCATTTGCGAAGCCGCTCCCATCGTTGAATGCAGCATCGTTGCTCCAGAGCTTATTCCATTTTGCTGTTGTAGGTTGTTCGTCTGCAACGAATGTATCTGCTGAATATGCCATTGTCTATACCCTCTCCACTTGAAATGTTTCAAAATGTTTTATATTGCCGATTTTCTTGAAGTCAGGCTTGTATGTGCGATCTTCTTTGATCTTCTCTCTGATCTGATGCTTCTCAAATGGAGACATTGAGATCTGCATCTTGCCGACTGGCACTTTGCCACGCTCGATTGCAGCAATACGAGTATCGTTACCGCAAGGCACATACTGTGGAATATTTGGCATCAGTGGTGGAGAGTAGACAGGCTCAGCATATACAGGATCTGCCCCCTTCTTGACCTTCTGCTGATCGTCTTCGAACAGTTTGACATCCTTCTTGAATCGCTTCTCATACTCGACGACCTCCGCCTCGTGATCCCTGACTGCTTGCGGATAATCAGGATTCGGCACTGGACCACCACACTGATACCCCATCATTCGCTCGCCTGTCGGAGCTTCATCCAGACGGACTCGACTTGACTGGAGAGCATCACCGATCGGGATGATAACTTTGCCGAGCTCATTGACCATCAGCCCCATCGGATCGCCACCCTGACACTCGAATGCTAGTGCCGCCCCACACTGAGAGCAAGAGACAATTTCGACGACAGCAAAATTTTGCTTGTAGAATTCAAGCATCTGCTGTGCGTCGTTTGCTGTGGTCTCGCTAGATAGTATCATTCGATCTCCTCTGTTTTCATTATAGCTTGAATGTTATGGAGCAATAGAGTCAGTGCCACCGATCTTCGACTGATTGATGGTGAAGTATTTCTTCAAAGCTCTCTCCTCGACCTCCAGTGTCTGCTGATAGTCTCCATTGCGTTGAATAACATTTGTGATCCCTGTGATGTATACATTTTTTACTTGATTTGTGTCGGCAATCAGAAGCAAGCCCGCATCACCGATCTGCAATGCAGGATCGCTCTGGATCGCCACAGGGCAAAGATACCGCTTGCCCGCAGACTTGTATTCATTCACGAGGGTATATGCCAGAGAGTGAGCTGTGCTCTTGTCTTGGATCAAATTATTCTCAATGACCATCGGCTCTCCGCTGTTTGCTGGATTCCGTCCGAGAGCTTCAATGCTTGCAGCATCCTGGTATCGCTCTTCGATCACCTGAGTCACCTTCGCAGGTGTTGCATATATAGCAAGCTGTGTGAGATAGATGCTACTGGTGAAGGTGTTGCGGAATGTCAGTCTGTAGGTAGTGCCGAATGAATACGCTGACACGACAGATATATTTGAATTGAATGCAGGACCAGACCCATCTTCATTGCTGTTTGTGGCGTAGTAGCTCTGAGATCCTGAAGCGGTTGTGATGTACCTCGGTATGTCCACGCTCGTCACAGGCAATGCACCGAAGTCATCGGTGAAGTCCACGAAGTAGTCTGTGTCAGTGTTTCCAGGCAGTTCGATCGGTGATGTCGCCTCCCATATTTTTTGCCTTGCCTGGACCGCTCGAGGCTTCGCTTTGACGATCACATCATTGATGATCGGAGTGCTCTGCCAGGTGATGTCACTGATCTTGCTGTATGAGAGCTGGAATCTATTCACACCAGATGAAGTCAAGAAGTGTTGCCTGTTCCAGAAGCGAATGATGCCATTTTCATCGACGAACATCAGAGCTTGCTCCGCCTCACACCCCTGCTTGAATACCTCTCCCCATGTCCGATCGTATGTGGCAAGATACCCGATATTCTGCTGCAGCGATTTGTCGATCACATATTGATTGCTCGTGAAGCCCATCTCTGCCATGCCTGAAGCGACGACATTATGGAATGGAGCATTCTGGAATCCTCCGCTCTTTGTGGACCGATAGCCATTGATGAAGTTGAATGCGTCGAAGGCATGCATCTGCACCATTCTTTTATTCAGTGAGATCTGTGGCTGTGAAGTGCTGCCAGTGAAGAGCTTCATGAATTCATCCTCAATACCGATCGAGATCTTGATCGGACGATTCGGCAAGCCGACCCCAGAAGCGATCGTGCTGTCATACTGCGGCAGGAATTTCTTGCTCGTGTTGTCGAGCTCGACATCTGCCTGAGCCATGATCACCCCATATGGATATTGACCGATGTTTTTCTGTACTGAGATTGAAGTCACGAATGGAGACACATCATCGAAGCGGAATTTGTCGAAGAATGTCACAAAGCCACCGCCACCCTTGATCATGTCTGGACCACCGATGCGGCTCTGATTGATTGTGAAAAAATTCACACCAGTTGCAACGGTCCGCATCCATGCAACGAGTACACCGTATCCCACATGACGAGCTCCGATGGATATTTTGTCACCCCATCCGCTTGATACCGTCTGCATCAGAATTGCCTTATTTTGACTTTGTAGGTTGTGAGCAGACTATCTCCTGACGAGTAGTCATCGCCTTCTTCTGGATATGGCAAGCCAGAGAAGCTCAGCACACCATATTTTGATGATGGATTGTAGTAGTTCACACCAGATCCTGCAGTGAAGTATGCGTCGAGCTGTCCGAATTCAGTCACATTGATATTCTCGAAGATCATTTCAATGTTGTATTTGAAGCCGAGAGGATTTGCTGGAGTCCTGATCCGATTCCGCTGGACCGCTCCATCGATAGCAAATTTGTCAGTTTGAATATACTCACGCCACTCCTTGAGCTTTGAAGGTTGTCGAGGTAGTGTGCCAGAGTTGATTGTGATCGGTTGTATCGCCATTATTGTACCCTCGCTCCGATCGGAGGCAGTTTGATTCCGTTACTCTGAGCAATGCGTGTGAATTCCACCCATAGACGCTCAGAGACTTCTCGGTACTCTGTTGGCATACCAGCGAACATACCCATTTGAATTGTCGGCTCAAAATTGACGACAATCTGCTGAGTCGGCTCTGATGGTCCTGTATTGATCATGCGTCCTGAGAATGATGTCGGCAATTGATCATTCGGGATCACATCCGATCCTCGTGGCAGGTGGACCAGCTCTGGACCTCGCTCACCGACGACAGCCATGCCGCCCTCGAAGTTTCGCACACCGCCTGCGAAGCCAGGTATCACATCTCGGACCTTGCCGAGCGGACCTGGAATATCCCAGTCACCGAGCTTGTCTCGGATCACCTGACCGACATTGCCGATCGCACCTGCAATTTTGCCTGGAAGATCCTTGATGAAGTTGAATGCCTTCTCGAATGGTGTGGTGATTGCCTCGTATACACCCTTGAGCCCACTAGATATCATGCTCGGCAAGCGACCGAACCAGCCCACTAGATCTTTGACCCACTGAATTGCATTGCTGATCCAGTTGATTATGTTACTGAGCCAGCCGATGCCGATCTCAAGAGCTTTGACAAATAGCATGATCTGAGCGAAGATGACCGCTCCGAGAATAATACCGAGAGTCTTCAGCACAGGAATCAGGATCGGAGATACTTGCTCCCATAGATTCTTCAGAGCTGGCAGTAGTCGCTCTTGGAATACCTTCCACACATCCATCAATGCAGGCTGCAGATAATTCTTCCAGAGGTCTGTCATCACTTGTATGACAGGCTGGATCTTTTTCATAACACCATCAAGCCCACCGAAGTGATCGATGAGTAGCTTCACACCGAAGCCCAGTGCTGCACCTGCAGCGATGAATGGTAGTAGTGGAGCGAGTGCTGTCCAGATGGATACACCGAGAGCCACGAATGCAGGGATCAGTCCACCGATAATTGCTCCAGCAATCACAGGGAAGAATGGCTGCAGTGTCTCGAATGTTTCCTTGATCGACTTGAGTACACCCTCTGGACCACCCATTGAATCAAACCAGTCATTGAATCCCTGTACCAGCGGACCGACTAGGTTGCTTGCAAATTCACCGACCAGCTCCATGAAGTCACCGAATGTATTCTTGAATGCAGTGAGCTGACCTTGTGGAGTTTTGCGGAGTGCTTCATTCACCTTGCCATAATTCTGAGCCAGGACTTCATTCAATACATTGGCCCTTTGAGTTTCATCACCCTGCTTGAGCATCTCCTTCTGGCTCTCAGATAGCGATACACCATACTTGCTCAGAGCTCCGACATTGCCTGTCATCACCTTACCGACTAGATTGTTGATCGTGACCATATCTTCAGCGGTTGCATTGTGGCCCTTGAGTTGTGCCACCATGTCTGTGATCTTTGGTGTGAGCTTCTCAATAGTAGATCCCTGCAGTGCGAATGTAGCGAGCTGAGATTGACCAGCAATAATTGCATCATCCTCGATGACACCGAGCTTCTGCAGTTGTGATGCCTGTCGCTGGAGTGATGCGACATGTTCTTCAGTAGCACCCTTCACATTGAGCAGGTTGGTCCTGAGCTTGGCTGAGGCTTCGACACTAGCATTGTATGCTTCCATCGACTTTGCTCCGAAGACTGCAGCTCCTATGCCTGCAGCAGTCAGTCCACCGAGCAATGCAAAAGATCCACCTTCAGCCTTCTTGAATGCAGCACCGAGCCCACCCGAGGATTGCTCTGCTTTGCCGAGAGCCTTCTCGAGACCGCTTGTGTCTCCATTGATTTTGACTAGTAGATCTCTTGTGGCCATGTTATCCCTTCATATCTGCTTCGAGCTTTTGCCTCTCGATGTCTTTGAAGCTCCCCTCTATTCTTATTATAGTCAAGAATTCGAGTATCCTATCTGAAGGCTGATCATCGAGCTCGGCAATAGTCCACCCGAATTCCTTGCAGAGCAGGTAGTCCAGGTATGGTCTTGGCACTGGTCGCTCCTTGTCATCAGAGCTGAAGTAGGATATCAGCTCTTGGCTGAGTTTTTTTTTGACTCTTTGGCAGTTGCCTCATCTGCACCAGATTCTCTGATCAGGTATAGAGCATCTGCTGGCTCGAGCATATCCATATTCTCTTCATTGATCTCGGCCACTTTGCCTGCAGCATCATCGAGATTCCAGTCCTTCACAATCATCATCAGCATCTTATCTGCTGACAATACCATATCGACTTCGCCATCTTCCTTCAGGACCATTGAATGCTTGGTCTGACCCCACTTGATACCGAGATAGATCTCTACCCAGTACTTTTTGTTTGTTGGTAGAGTGACCTTGCGAGTCGCTCTGCCTTCCTTAAAATATGCCATGTGTTTGCACCTCCCTAGTTATTAGTAGCTTGATCTGACATTCCTCAAGACCGCATCGACACTTGCACTGTTGGCGTTGTCATATGCACATCGTAGTTTGAATTTGACTGCATAGAAGTCTGATAGTCCAGTCTCGAGAGGGAAGTCTTCGTAATAGGTACGATACATTCTCACCTCTAGGCTTGAGCTATAGCCTCCACCGATACCACCGCCATTGACCTTCCAGCTTGCAGCATTCCTGTTGAGAGCATAGAAGTCATCTCGCTGAGTAGTACCTTCGAAGTATAGTGATGCTTCGACAGTCGCTTCAAATTCACCATGATTGATTGTGTCTGGCTCTGCAGATCCATGTCGGAATACTGCTGTGGTGTTGTTCTCAAGAGTCAGCTTGAAGTCATGTGGCTTCAGGTTGCTTGCAGCACCTGCTGCTGCGACTGTAGCACCGAATGCGAAGCGAGAGTCAGCGAAGCTGTAGATACCGCCTGAAGCGGTTGTGAGGCTTCCTGATGTGGTAGTGATAGGGAATTTGCCGAGCAAGGATGCCTTCGCTTCCACGAGGCCATCGCTCACACTGAATTCCAGAGTCTTCACTGCGACATTTGGATAGTACTGTTTGTCGATAGATCCACGAGCCTGATTGACAGTCATGGTCTTTGGAGTGTTGCTGTTGTTGCGAGTGATGGTGTGATCATAAACTGAGCCAGCGACATTGGCTGGAGAGTTTGATCCGAGTGCTGCCACAAGGAAGAGCCCTGTGTCATCGGCATCAGCATTGATACTGATTGATCCTTCGGACCACTTCTTGCCGATCACTGCATCGAAGGTCTTCTCTCGTACACCATAAGCTGCTTCGTTTGGAATTGGCTCATGCTTGGCCATCAATGTATTCTCGGTGAATGGTACTATGTCAGTCTGTGGAACAGGAACACCAGGAGTAGTCTCCAGTGCGATTCCAGCCCATCCTTTTCTTCCGATATCTAGTGACATGATTATTCTCCTCTATTCGTATTATATTTGAATTCGCTCTACTGTATAACCACACAGGACAGAATTATCTCTGCCATGCGAGTATTCACCTGCTCACCTTGCACGAATGACCACCGACTCGGGATCGGTCTGCAGTAGCCTCTACCCTGTAGAGTTGCTCCGAGATAGATGTCTGCATCAAACTTGCTGATCAGATCATCGACAATGGTCCGCATGATCCGCTCCGAGTCAGACTCACCCTGCTCCATTCGCTCTTGGTAGATCCTGATTGCGAAGTTGTAGGTCCGCTGATTCCTCGAGGTGTCAGCGAAGATAGCCTCTGGAGTTTCAAGAGGCGTGATCGTGACACATGGATAGTGCTCCATCTTGCTCTTGGCATAGTCGAAGACCTGAGTCGAATCGACCTCGCTGCTTGTTTGGACCACAGTCTTGATGGCTGCAGATAATTCATTCCACATATCTATCTCCTCCCCATGAGTGCTGACATCAGCTTGTCCATGACCTTATCGAATTGACTATTGATGAAGCCTTGAGAGGCTTCCCATCCAGGACCGAAGAATGGCTGTGCTCGAGTACCACGCTTCTCGATGGTCTTGATGATCGGCCACAATGCTTTGCTCGGAAGACCCTTCTTCTTGATCCATCGCTCGATGGCATCTGAAGGTGGTGTGTGTCCGCTTGTGCCATACTCCACATCTGGAGCATAGGATTCCTGAGCTTCCACCTGGCCTTCTGGATAATTGACTTCAGCCAGTACAGATCTTTGTAGTGTACCGAATGCATGCGGAGCTCGCTGTCGGATCTCGCCTTGAGCATGCGTGGTGGAGTTTGTCAGAGCAGCAGTCACCAGAGGCTCGGCATCTCCGCCTGCCTTCTTGATGTCTCGGATCAGATCATCCAGTCCGACCACCTGTACATCGACTGCTAGTCCGCCACTCATCGCTTATCCTTTGTGAGCACGAGCTCATAATGTTCTGGCAGTATGCCATTGTCATGCACCTGTCGGCCTCTCACGAAGTACTCTGCACCCGTGCCAGATACAGTCACCTTCATGCCCTCGACTACTCCAGATGCTGAAGTAAACATGTCGAAGGTCTTGCCGAATACACCATCCACCAGGACAGTTGTCTCGGCCGATGATGGCTGGATATTTGCTTTGATTGCTGCAGTCGGAATCTGCCCTGGTCCGAGGTAGCCAGAGTGTGTGACATATCGCTCCTTGTCCACATCGGTCGATGTCTTCTCGAAGCGAGAGATGAATACAGTCTTGTCGAGTATAGGAGGCATCAGATCACCTTCCTGGCATAGCCTCCAGAGTCCAGGATGTCTTCTGCTGCAGATACCAGAGCACTCTTTGAGCGACCTCCAGAATAGCCGAAGCTCATGCTGACTCTGCCCTGCGTGAAGCTCTGTGCTCCAGTCGGATTGAATTTGCGTGACACCATGTCTCGGATGTACAGCGTGGCTGCTTCCTTCAGATCTGGTGGCAAGTCTGCAATGTCAGTGGCATATCCACCTGTGTAGTCGATCTCATAGAATAGATCGGAGGAGTCGAGGGCCAGTAGACCACGACCCATGCTGATCAGATAATTGCTCGGGTAGATCACATATGTCTTTGGATTCGGGATGAAGTAGATTCTATTGCCACCATCCTCAAGTGTGAGGCTTTGGCTCAGGCCGACACCGACTAGCCGAATGGCACTGATGTCACCATCCTGCACTGGCCTTCGCCTGAAGCTGATGGTCATGTCACCATTTGGAGAGATCAGTGCTCGATCACGCTCGCTTGTGACTGCGACTTTGAAGAATCCCTCGACATCACAGTAGTTGGTGATGATGCTTGAAGCACGATTGATCATCCCTGATATTGTGGCCTGGCTGAATGTAGACAGGTCAAGATCAGGGGCATATGCTTCGAGTTCTGCTTGTGTGATAAGATTTTCTGCCATCATGCCCTCTCTGTATTCATTATAGCTCAGAGTACTCCCCCCGATAGATTCGGGAGGAGTCGCTCTAGGCTACAGATTAGGATGTAGCTAGGCCACCGATTTTGTACTGGTATGGTTCACCGATCACCTTCAGCACTGTGGTCTCGAAGACACGAGATTGAATACTGTGGTTAGCGGTTGGCACATCGTAGATCGATAGAGTTTCGAGGTCACTCATCTCGATCCAGTTTTCACCAGCAGCACTGCGGACCGATAGCAAGAAGGCCCATGATGCAGAGTAGCGACTAGTCACCACTTTGATCAAGTTACCAGTGTTACCATCCACGATGTTTGCAAGGTGTTGGCCACCAGTTGCAGCACCTTGATTGTCGATGACAATACGCTGGATGCTTCCACTTCCTTCAAGCTGATCAGACAGAGCTCGGTTCTGGCGAGGGTTCAAGACCAAGTGAGACACCAAGTCAGCACCATTCTGGAAGAGAGTCTGAGCATAGTTGCTCACACCTGAAGCGGTCAATAGACCAGCACTTCCTGAGTTGGTTGTGATGAGCTTGCTGAAGCCTGAGTACTCTGTGCTGTACAGAGCAGCATCACCAGTGAGAGTCATCACCTCTTCACCGAGCAAGACCTCTGTGGTCTTGATAAGCTCTTCACGAGCTCGGATGTCTTCCAGGTTGCTACCACGATTTGCAGCGATTTGCTGTCGGCCGATCTCTACATCACGACCGAGGTTCTTGTATGGATAGCTCACGAATTCATAGGTCTGACTAGTCTGTGAAGGCTGTCCAGCATCTGCGAATCCGACACGAGTACCAGTACCAGTAGCGGTAGGATCGATCTTGCTTGTTAGTTTGTTAAAAGATGCAGCTTCTCCCATGCCACCGACACGAGGAATAAAGCCACGAACAGGCGTTGCTGTTGGCACAATAGTCTTGACTACTGGATCAAGGTTCTCTGGCGAGTAGATTGATCGGTCGCTAGGACTGAATGTGTATGTGCTTTGAGTCACCGCTTTGCGGATCTCATCTTGCACGAGTTGAGCGATTTGATTTGCTTCCATTTTGAATACTACCTTCTTTGCACCTCATTATTGAGTAACTGAATATCTGACTGACTACCCTTTGAAGCTGGCTCGGACCTCAGCATGCTTCTGCCGAGATGCTGGATCAAGCAGGCGAGAGTACTTGCGGAGCTCGAATGCTGTTCGCAATCGCTCTTCATGAGTACCGACATTTGGATCTGCAGCAAGCTCATCAGCTCGCTTCAATAGTGAATCCATTTTCTGCTTGTTCTGGCCTTCCTCTGAGGTAGGATCTGGAGAATTTGCGTCTTCCACTTCCTCTCCCTTCTTCACTGTATAGGTCTTGCGTACTTTGGAAGCAACAGGTTGCTTCTTCAGTTCGGCAATCTGCTCTTCTAGTGGAGCGACCGCTTTCGCAATCCCTTCCGCTACTGCAGCAGATACCATCTTTGCTAGATCACTCTCACCAGTGGACTTTTTCAATGTGGCTTTAGGAGCAAACTTTTTGCTCTTGCCACCCTTGCCAGAATCTTTGTCATCGGCAGCAGGAGTCTCTGGCTCTTCTTCCTCTGCATCTTCAGGTGTTTCGACTTCTTC
>OFRE01000185.1_pt1 | contig 18723 bp, 23 predicted proteins | sample 1543061 | NCBI WGS metagenome assembly OFRE01 (sample SAMN07774218, study PRJEB24372) | wastewater metagenome | isolation source: Exp Tend NO 50WW | collected 2016-02
TTCCAAGAATGCAAATCTACTGGAGGGTGACGTAGGCGCAGAGGCCGGGATAGAGGCAAACTACACCCCGTCAGTGTCCCCAGCGGTCGCAAAATCATCAGGCACACCGGTACGCGCAGCCAGCGCCACAAAGTCTGACATTATGTCGCGCCGGGTGAACTTCCCGTACAAGGAAATCACCCACGCCGAAAGTGCAGCCGATTCGTTGTTTGCATCAATCTCCGAGCATGGCAAGGTCGATCTTCCATACATGGCGAAGATCACAAACAAATCGGTTCAGTCGGTGATTGAGGAATTGACCAAGGGAGAAAACCCGCAGTTGTTCCGCGACCCTGAAACCGGGGAGTACCAAGAGGCAGAGCGGTATCTTTCGGGCAATGTGAAGCACAAACTGAGAATGGCCCAGGAGCGCGGCATGGAGGCCAATATCAAGGCTTTGGAGAAGGCTCTACCCGCTGACAAGACCAAGGAGCAGGTAAAGCCAAACATCCGTGGCATGTGGATGCCGCCAGAAATCTTCACAGAGTTCTTGCAGGCCATTGGCTACCAAGACGCCAAGATCAGCGTGATTGCTTCGCAGGGCATGTTGCAGGCTTCCGGCGACAAGCTGGTTATGGCCGACTTTGGTGTGCAATTCCGTCATGGCAAGCGCACGCCCATGGATATGTTCAATTCCCAGGCTTCGGGCAAGCCAATCATCATCACCTATACCAGTGCTGGGAAAACGTATAAGGACGAGCAGGGAACCAAGGAAGTCAACGCACTGGCCGAGCGCATGGGAAAGGTGTTCCAAGAGTGGGCCTATGCCGACGACAACCGGGTAAAACGCATTGTGGAGTCGTTCAATCAGAACATGAACACCCACACACCACGCACATTTGACGGGGTGAAGTACCTGAAACCCGTAGGTGCTAGTCCTTCCGTGGTGTTGCGTCGTACTCAACTGGATGGCGCATGGAGAATGATGCAGGAAAAGACCATGCTTGCCGACCACGTTGTCGGTGCTGGCAAGACCTTCACCCTGATTACCGGGATCATGGAGCGCCGTCGCATGGGGTTGTCCCGCAAGCCTATGGTGGTTGTTCCGAATCACTTGGTAACACAATGGGCGCGTGACTTCTACAAGCTGTACCCAGGTGCAAAGGTGCTGGCCGCAAACCCCGCAGACTTTGCCAAGAAAAACCGCCGTCGCTTGCTGGCTCGAATTGCAACAGGCGACTATGACGCCGTGATCGTTGGGCATACCTCGATTGGCTTCATGGAAACACCGACCGAGGACTTGAAGGCCATCGTAGATGAAAAGCTGGCCGGATTGAAGGAAGCCCTTGCCGAAGCCAGAAAGAACAACGAGAGCAAGCGCACGTTGGGGCAAATTGAAGATCGAATTGACCGCTACGAGCAGCGCCTGAAAGACCTGGCTGCACGCCCGACAGATGACATTGGAATCGACTTCAAGGCGCTGGGTATTGACCATCTATCGGTTGACGAGGCCCATGAGTTCAAGAACTTGGAGTATTCAACATCCGGCGACCGAGTTGTCGGCATGAATGACCCCAACGGCAGCAAAAAGGCATTCGACCTGTACTCCAAGGTTCGCGGGTTACTGTCCCGTGGCGGTGGAGTGACCTTTGCCACTGGTACTCCGGTGTCTAACTCGCTGGTGGAAATTTACACCATGATGTCCTATCTGGCGCATGACGAGTTGGTACTGCGCGGTCAGGAGCATTTTGATTCATGGTCCGGTGCCTACGCGGCAACAGAAACCCGACTGGAGTACACCGCAACCCAAAAACTCAAGCCGCGCCGTGTGCTGGCAGGGTTGAATAACCTGTCTGCGCTGCGCCAGTTGTACGAGCAGTTTGCGGACATCATCACGATGTCGGACTTGAAGCGCATCTACACCGAGGAAATGGTGGCTAAGAACCTGCGCGACGGAACCAACCTAAATACAGAGTTCCCAGTTCCAAAGGTGGCGAATGGCAAGCGTGAATTGATTACTGGTGACATCACGCCGGCCCAGAAGGAGTACATGGACTATCTGGTCGCACGCATGGGCCAGATTGAAGCAAACAAGAGCGACAAGGAGTACATGCGGATCGACAACGCGCTGAACGTGTTGACCGATGCCCGCAAAATGTCGCTTGATATTCGGATTGTGGACCCGAGTGCAAAGCGCGATGAAAACGGGAAGGTGGCTACCGCCGCCAAAAACATCAAGGCTACCTACGACAAGTGGGATGCCGACCGCGGTACCCAGTTGGTGTTTTGCGACCTATCCACGCCAGCCAAGACCGCAGCCAAAGAGGCGCGCAGCATCATTTCAGCCACGATTGAGCAGCTATTCGGGAAAGACCTGGCCAAGCAAGTGAAGAAGCAGCTTGAAGGCAAGACCTTTGAGCAGCAGTGGAAGATGCTGGTGGAAAAGTCTGAGGAAATCTCCGAGAACCCGGACACCTCAGAAGAAAAGCGCGATGCCATTGCCGAGTTCATGGACAAGATTGAAGATCCAGAAGCCACGATGAATGTGGCCGACATTGGGTTTTCAGTCTATGACGACCTAAAAACCGTACTGATGGATAGCGGCATTCCCGAGTCTGAGATTGCATTCATTCACGACTACAACACCCCAGACCAGAAAGAAAAGCTGTTCGACCGGGTGAACAATGGCTATGTCCGCGTGCTGATTGGCTCATCCATGAAGATGGGTGCAGGCACCAACGCGCAGCGCCGCCTAGTGGCCCTGCACCACATGGACGCACCATGGCGGCCGTCTGATGTGGAGCAGCGCGAGGGGCGAATCATCCGTCAGGGAAACACGTTCCACACTGAGTTCAATGAGGACGGATCAAAGAACCCTCTATTCAAACCAGACTTTGAAGTGGAAATCAAGGCGTATTCGACTAATCAGACATCCGACACGGTGATGTGGCAGATCCTGCAACGCAAGGCCGGTGCTATTGAGCAGTTCCGCGAGGGCGGTTTGGATTCGATGGAGGAAGAAGGCGGGGATTCCGACCAGTACGCCGAGTTCATGGCGACATCGACCGGCAACCCGGTATTCCGTCAAAAGCTGGAGGCCGAGCGCCGCCTGACCGAGATTGAATCGGAAATCGGCGGTGCGTTGATCGTGCGCAGCAATGCCCAAAGTTTCTTGGAGAGCTACGATCGTAGGCGCAAAGCTGCGCAACTCAGGCAAGAGGCCACGCAATCATTTGACCCGTCAACCGCATCCTATGGTGGCGAGAGCGGCACCCAGGCCGAGTTTGAAGCGGCCATGAAGGTTGCCAATGATGACTACCTAGCCAAGTACGCTGTATGGACGCAAAAGAACGCAGCCGCTGATCTGGCCATCGCCAAGTGGGAGACTGAACCCGAGGCAACCAGGGGCGACAAGCCTAGCAAGCCAACGATGCCGAGTCAGCCCGACCTATATACAAAGTCGGTGCAGTCTGCGTCAGGGTACGCCCGCGCTATTGGCATGGCGCTGAATGAAGCCGGTATTGACAAGACGGCCAAGGTTTCGATGGCCAAAGGCTCAATCCTAATCACTGGGCAGACGATTGCGCAGGGAGCGTACTGGACGGCCTATGCAAGCAATATGGGTGAGCAGTTCACCCTTGATTCGTCGGGCGCACAAAAGGCTAGTGCTTCAACGCGCATCATCCAAGCACTTACCCCATTCAGTATCAGCAACGCATTGAAGGTCAAAGCAACTGGCTATGAACGGGATGTAGCTGACTTAGATAGGGGTAAGGCCGAGGCACTAAAAGGTTCTAAGCTGGAGGTAGATACCAGTCAGCGCGATGCGGCGCGAGTTGAACTAAGGTGGTTTACGGCACAGGTGGCCTTTGCTGAAGTGCAGGCCGACATTGACCGGGGCGCAACCAAGAACCGCTACATCGAGCGCGACAAACGCCGCAACATCAGCCAGAACAAAGCCGTAGCACTGACCGATCCGGCTACTCACACCATTGATGGCGTGAAGTACACGACTACCGGATTGAACGCGCATTCAGGCTATCAAGCTGTTTCCCAGGCAACGCGGGATAGCGATGGTGTTCCTGCAATCATCGTGCTGACGGACAAGGAAAAGGGCACTTTCTCGGTTGTGATGCAGCCAAAGAATCTGCGAAAGGCCGACAAATCCACCAACCTGAAACAGACCGGCGCATCAGAAGGCAACACGTCGGATGTGGTTTTCAGCCAAGGGCTGTTGTCACCCGCATCACTTGGACCGAAACCAACGCTTGACCAGATCCAGCGGCTTGTTGACAAGGTTCTTCAAGTCGCCAAGAACGTCATTCCAGTCTCGGTCATTGCAAGCCCACATGAGATTGCTGGGGTGAAAGTCCCAGTCGGGACCAAGCCCACGGGCGCGGTCATTGATGGGCGCATCTACCTGTTCGCTGACAACATCGGTTCTGTTGGCAGTGCTTACGTCACTTTGTTCCATGAGGTTTTCCATTTGGGACTGCAAAAGGTGATCCCGGCTGAAGATTATGCGGCCATGCTCAAGCAGTTTGCCAATAGTCCACTGGTTGCGAAGTACATTCGGCTGTGGAAGGATTCAGCCGAGGGGGTACAGAAGGCCAAAACGATGCCTTCACAGAACTACGAGGCACTGGCCAATGAAGAGGCGCTGGCCATGGTATCGGAAACATTGGCGGCAAACGATGGCATGGGCACCAAGAACCTTCCGGGGCTGGCAAAGGTGATGCTCAACTGGCTGGCAAAGGTGGCCGACCGTATCGGTATGCCTGTTGACTTTTCTAACTGGGTGCGCGACCTGACACGCACAGAAGCAGAACGGTTTGTGAATGACATGGTGCGTGCTGTTCTGGGTGGCGACAAGATTCTGGGCCGCACGCAAGCCAAGTATGGGACCACGCTGGCAGAAATGACAGCGCAGACCAGGCTATCGGCTGGGAAGGCTACCAACCAGACCGATTCCATGGCGTTCAAGGCTTGGTTTTCCGGGTCAAAGGTAGTTGATGCTGAAGGTAAACCGCTGATGGTGTATCACGGGACAAGCGCCGACTTCGCCATCTTCAAGCCTTCTCACGGAGATTTTGGCGACGGAATCTACATGACAAGCGATGCAGCAGAGGCATCGGATTATGCGAACAATTGGAGCCTGACTACGGCAAAAGATGGTGCAAATGTAATGCCCGTGTATGCCTCTTTGCAAAACCCGTACTACACAACCCCCGAGGATAGAAAACTTGATAGTGATGTAGTTCGCAAGAAAGCTGAAAAGCTAGGGCACGATGGGATCATTCGCACTTGGAAGAACTCAGACCAAATTCACGTTATTGCCTTCAACCCAACCCAGATCAAGAGCGCCATCGGCAACAACGGGAACTTTGACGCATCAAACCCGGACATTCGTTTCAGCCAAGGATTAGGCGGAACCCTTTCCAGCGCAGCCAACAGCGCACGCGATGTGAACCTGCCCGCAGGCTACAAGGTGGCTGACCTGTTCCAAGGCGAAGGACGCTTGAGCTACTGGCATAAGTCGGTGGGCACAATGTACAACTTGGCGCAGCGCTCGCCGCCATTCAAACGGGTGTTTGATTCGGTTCAGAATTTCTTGAATGACGTGAGCTTCTACGCTGCCGAGGCGGCTGACTTGGCCCCCAGCATCTTGCCCAAGCTGGACAAGATTACCGATATTGCCAAGTCGCCACTGTCAGCCGCTGACACCAAGGCCCTGAGCCGCCCTGTGTTTGAGGGAACGCTGACATGGGGCCGGGATTCGACCGGAACAGTCAAGCCCATGGAAGAAATTGAAGCGGCACTGGAAGAATTACCACTGGACGAGCGCGCCCACATGCTGCTGCAAGGTCGCCATGTAGCTCCTGCTGTGCTGCGCATGTGGCAAGGACTGCCGCAGGATCAGTACGAGGCCATCATCAACGGCAAGTTTGAGCGCGAGTTCATGAAACCCGGTGTGGTGTTCAAGCCTGCCGAGTTGAGGGAGCACTTCGGCATGACGGACGCCCAAGTGGCGATCTACCAAGAGTTCCGCAAGGCGACCGACAAGAGCATTGACAATCTGGCGATCAGTGAAATGCTGAACTACGCTGGCAAGGACGCATTGCCGGTGCGTGAAGCAGTGCTGGCATCCGGCAGTGTGCAAGAAGCTGGCCAAACCCTGCGGGACTACCTTGTGTCGCTGACGGAAATGGAGCCTGAGCGCGACGAGGCACTATCGGCCACGGCGGCAAAGATGCTGGACATTGCAGCGCACGCCACGGACATGAAAGACCGGGGCTACGCGCCACTGTCACGCTTTGGAAACTACACCCTTGAGGCAACCTTGCCAACCGGAGAGCGCTATTTCAGCCTGTTCGAGACAGACCGGGAGCGCAACAAGATGGCGCGCATGTTGACCAGCCAGGGGGCCACGGGCGTGTCGGCTGGCACGATGTCACAGGAAGCCTACAAGTTGCTCAACGGGATCACGCCTGAGACTGCCGCGCTGTTCGGTGAAATGCTGGGGCTGGAGAGTCAAGGCAGCGAAGCCAAGGACTTGGCCTTTCAGGAGTACATCAAGCGCGGCACGGCCAACCGCAGCGCCATGAAGCGCCTGTTGCAGCGCAAGGGTATTGCCGGGTTCAGCGAAGACTCAGGCCGGGTGCTGGCCGGGTTCATTTACTCCAACAGCCGCAGGACATCGAGCAACCTGCACGCCAAGGAAACCACCGAGGCTGTGAGCGCGATCCCCAAGGAGCAAGGCGAGTTGAAAGACACTGCCGTGAAGCTGCACGAATACGTGAGCAACCCGGCAGAAGAGGCGCAAGCCTTCCGGGGCATCTTGTTCGCGCAATACTTGGGCGGCTCAGTGGCATCAGCCATGGTCAACGCGACCCAGCCGTTTACCGTCACCCTGCCCTACCTGACCCAGTTCGGCGGCGTGAAGAAAGCAGCGGCTCAGATGGTGGCAGCGGTGCGTGATGCAACCAAGGACACAACAGGCAATGCCGCGCTGGATGCTGCGCTCAAGAAAGCCGAGGAAGATGGTATTGTGAGCCCGCAGGAGGTCCACTCCTTGCAGGCACAGGCCATGGGGCGGGCACAGCTTCAGGCGGGTGACGGCACCACCATGGGCAACGCACTGGCAATGGGAAATAACGCGATTTCAAAAATGTCGCTGGCTTGGGGCAAGGTGTTTGGCTTGGCCGAGCAGTTCAACCGGCGCACGACCTTTATTGCAGCCTACCGCACGGCCATCGAGCAGGGCATTGCCAACCCGGCGAAGTTTGCCGAAAAAGCTGTGATGGAAACACAGTTCGTGTACAACAAAGGCAATAAACCGCGCTGGGGCCGGGGGGCCATCGGGGCAACACTGTTTACCTTCAAGCAGTACAGCGTGAACTACCTTGAAATGGTTCACCGCATGGCCACGGCTGGCGAGCCCGGATCACCGGAGCGCGCGGCGGGGCGCAAGGCGGCGGCGCTGGCAATTGCGATTCTGTTCATGCTGGCGGGCTCTGAGGGCTTGCCGTTCGTGGAAGACATTGAAGACGTGCTTGACGGTGCCTTGCAGCGCATGGGGTACAACTTTTCCAGCAAGCAAAGCATGAAGGCGTTTCTGGTTACTCAGTTGGGCAAGGATGGCGCTGAATTCGTGACCAGTGGCATATCCGGCCTGCCGGGTGCGCCCATTGATGTGTCGGGCCGATTGGGCATGGGCAACCTGATCCCCGGAACCGGGCTGTTCCAGAAGAAGACGGACCACACCCGCGACCTGATGGAGTTGGCGGGGCCAGCCGGTGACATGATCAAGCGTACAGGACAAGCAACTGAGCAGTTGCTTGGTGGCAATGTTGTTGGTGCAGCCAAGACCATAGCGCCCACTGCCGCAAGGAACCTTGACAAGGCGTATGACATGACCAAAACAGGCATGTACCGCGACGACAAGGGCAGCAAGATCATTGACACAGATGGTTTTGAGGCTGTGGCCAAGGCCATCGGGTTCCAACCACGCAGCGTCAAAAATGTGCAGGATGCATCCAGGGAGGTTCAAAGAGCCAAGGCGCAGTACACGCTGGCATCCGGGGAAATCCGGGCCAAGATGGCGCAGGCGATCTTCATGGGCGACGACGACATGAAGCAAAGCGCCCGTGACGATGTGATGGCATGGAACCGCAACAACCCGGACCAGCGCATGACCATTGACATGCCGACTGTGCTGCGAAAGGTGCGCGAAATGCGTAAAAACAAGGAGCAACGTATTGCGGACACGGCACCAAAGGCGCTACGCTCACAGGTGCGTGAACAACTTCGTGGAGAACTGCATTGAAAGACTGGGGTGGCTTTTTTGTTCTGTTGGGCTTAGTCAGTCTTGGCATATCAACCGTGCCGTGGGGCATTCTGATATTCATTTTTATTGCTGCGGTGTTTTACACAAGCTGACGCCCAATCCGGGTTGATTTCCTTGCACTTGCCTGTTCAATTAAGGCAAACGCAACAGGAATACCCGACATGGCACAACAAGACGAAAACCGTTGGCACCTTGATAAAAAAGTCCCAATCAGCTTGATGCTGGTGCTGCTCATGCAGGGCGTAGCGGGCGTGTGGGCGGTGGCCGACATCAAGAAGGATGTGGAGCTGCTTAAAGCCGCAATGATTGAGCAGCGCTACCGGGATGAGCGACAAGACAAGACCACCACGGAAGCTGTGATGCAGGTGCGCTCTGACATCAAAGAGTTGAGTCACAAACTTGACAGGCTGATTGAGCGGGGCAAACCATGACCCTGGTCGAAAACTGGCGAAAGGTGCTCAAGAGCGCTTGGAGTATGCGCCTTGCCATGCTGACGGCCTTATTTTCAGCAGCAGAAGTCGCCCTTCCCTTCTTTGTAGATTTTGTGCCGCCGCGCACGATGGCGATTCTGGCCACGATCACGGCGGCTGGCGCGGCCATTGCCCGTGTGGTGGCGCAACCTGAGTTGCACAACGATGACGCCTAAGCAAAAAGCTGGCAGTGCGATTGCCATTGCCGGGGCTGCGCTGCTGGCATTTGTGAGCCACTGGGAGGGCACCGAGACAGTTGCCTACGCTGACAAGTTGGCCAAAGGCTTGCCGACCGTTTGCAATGGCCACACAGGGCCGGATGTGCGAGTAGGCGACGTGTGGACGAAAGAACAATGTGATGCAATCTTGGTCAAGGACGCTACAGAACATGGGCAACGGCTGCTTGCTTGTATTACCGTACCGCTTAATCAAAATCAGTACAACGCATTCTCTTCATTCGCCTTCAACGTGGGAACCGGCAACGCCTGCAAATCCACCCTTGTCAGGCTGCTTAACCAAGGGCGCTACACCGAAGCCTGCGATCAGTTGTTGCGTTGGAATCGCGCCAACGGAAAAGTTATCAGTGGCCTCGATAGGCGCAGGAAAGCAGAGCGAGAACTGTGCCTGAAGCCGGTTGCACAGGTTCAGAAAGCCAACGCATGAACCCCACTTCTACCCTGTTTTTTGCCCTTGCCTTGGTGATTGCCGCCTTCTCCGGTGGCTGGGTTGTGCGCGACTGGAAGGCTGGCGCTGAAATGGCCGAAGTGCTGGCCCAAGCGGCGAAGGATCAGGCGGCACGGCGCGCGCAGGTTGACGCTGCCGCTGCTGGCCATGAAAAGTATCGCAAAGCTGCCGCCGCGCGGGAGCGTGTCGTCATCAAGGAGGTGGAACGTGTTGTTGAGAACAAAATTTACAGCAATGTGTGTTTTGACGATGCAGGGTTGCAGTTGCTTGCCGCCGACATTGCCGCCCGAACCGCTCCAAGCGAGCCTGCGCCAACCGTGCCCGATCCTGCCCGACCTTACCCAGCCGGACAGCCGCAGCGTGTTCCTGTGGAGTCGCAGCTTGATCCGAGCCTATAACGAATGTGCCGACTTGCACGACCGTACTGTGCAGGCGGTGAGCCCATGATTGCCGACACGCTCAAAGACTGACCACCACAACGTCATGTGACTGCGACTTGCCAGATAGCAGGTCACGCACGCGCTTTTCGGTCAGGCGGTGGCACTTGAACATGGTGCGCGCTGGCAGCACTCCCAAAACTTCCTCGTAGTCGTCCAGCACAGCACGCACAGCCTGCAAGCCAAGGCCAGACAGGCGCAGTGGCTTGCCTTCCATGTGCTTCTGGCCTGACTCGCCAAGGGCTTCAATGGCGTCGGTCAGGAGGCCAGTGCCATCGACAACGCGAATGGGCTCGCCATCACAGTCCGGCCACCATCCGTTGTTTGTTTTGACCAGTGTTTCCATCAAGTTCACGGCATCGGACACCAAGCGCCAGTCGTTGGGGCGGGGTGCGGCACCGCAGGCCATGGCGTCGAACCCGGCGCGCATCCGGCGTACTTGCTCAGTTCTGAAATAGTCGTCCAGCGGCTTGGTGGGGCTGGCCATCAGCTCGCCCATGAGGGTGTAGGTGTGTGGCTGGATTTTCTTCATGGCTCAATCTCCAAATCTTCGTCAAGTTGGGGAACATCGGCGGGCCACTTGCCCGACTCAAGAATGGTTTTGCGGGTGCTGGCGGCGTACTCTTTTTCCAGCTCGCGGCGCATGGCCTGCGGGATGGCACCAGACGCGCCAATAATGTCGTGGCACCCGCGCACGCCGGGGCGGGATGCGCAGGCGGGGTAACAGGTTCTATCGTCGGCCTTGATGTGTGCGCCCTTGCCTTGGTCAGCATGGGCAGCATTCGAGTAACCGGCCACACCGCAGCGGATGCATGGCAACGCTGCCACTGCGCGGCGGTACTTTTCGCTCCGAAGTGGCGGCTCTTTTGGAAGAATTACCACTTCGTCGAAACTGGCGTAGCGCACGGGCACCGTCAGGCGGGCATAGACCGGGGGAATGCGCTCAGGCATGGACTTTCGTGAAAAACCTGAGCGTTTCATTTTGATACCCACTCGCCACACCAAACACGCTCGGCAGTCCACGGCTGAACATGGCAGTTTGGATTGTAACTTTCCCCATGATCTTCATGTAGTATTGTTGGCGGGTATCGGCGGCAAATGCCAACCCCTTCAAGCTCATCGTTCGTGTTTGGCTGGTTATAAAGAAAAAACCAAAATTTGCAATTTCCGCATTCATGTGTCATGCGTGAATCTCCCCGGTTTCTTGGTCAATCGTTTCATCCCGCCCAAGTGACGTTTTCGACCAGATCACGCCCTTGTCAGCGCCAAAGCAGTGGCACAGGTCAATGACGGCAATCATTTCCTTGATGGTCATGCCGCTGGTGCTGGTGCCCTTGGTGATGCTGATAAACCCGGTACCGTCCATGTTGGGATGCAGTTCCTGACCGTTCAGGTGCCCGGTTATGAATTGCTTCCAGCCGTCCGGCTTCATGCGTTTGCCAAACCATGTGACTTGCTTGGAAATGTCGGTCAGGCACGACCACATCAGGCGGTTTTGCTTGGTGGTGCGGGTGTCCATGCGCAGTTCCAAAAACAAGCGGTGCCCTGCGATCAGGTAGGACTTGGCCCACTGCCATGCAAGCTGAAATTGTTTCCAGCCTTGCAGGGGTTCGGCCAGTTCGAAAACCAGACGGTCGCTCATGGCTTCACACGCCTTCCGTGATGCAAAACTTCACCATGCCGCCAATCTCTTCACGGACAAGCGGGTGGCATATAAATCTGTTGTCATCGACGCCAAGAGCATCAGCAATGCCATCACGTCCAGCCTTGAAACTGGCAATCAGGTTGTCGTCGTCACGTTTGCGTTTGTCGGGTGCGTAGAAGTCCAACCACAGGTGAATGGGGCCGTCCTTGGGGGCGGTAATGCCTGACTCCTTGACCAGTGCCCAGCACGCCTTGCGGTAGGCTTTAGCGGCCTTGGATTTCTTGGACCAATGCACGCGAGCATTAGGGCTCAAGTCCATTGGTGGCCATGGCAAAGTAATTCGCTTTGCTATTGTTTCTGTAGCTGTATTCACAAAATCCCCTCTATATAAATAAAAACCTGTGGTATCTAAAACTTCCAGACTTCCTTATTTGCTTCTGGTTATTTCTTTTGGTGGACGGACCTAGCCATTCCTGACTGGTCCTTCACTTGTGCATTTCCCCCGGAGCCACAAGACCCGCCAGTCGTTCGATGCAAGGGCACTAGCTTCGCCACCCTTGTTCCCCTGTTTCAGCATCTTTTCCAACAGTAGGGGTATCGCCCTGAGCCGCTGCCGTTAAACCATTACCAACCGGCGCAGGGGATGAAAGCAGGGCCTTCTAAGTCATGGGCACATACCTCGCCTTGGAAAGAATCAAGCGCTCCAACTTGCGGGCCGCGCCTTCACCGATTTCGCGCAGCCAATCGTCCCAATCAGAGCCTTCAATGCCTTCGGGGTATGCAACCCCTGCCCCGATCAATTCGGCGGCGTTGGTGGCCTTCTCGATGCCGGGATTGAAGCCTCTGAGTACCTTGGTACGATGATCGTTATCCGCAGCAAACACGACTGAACCCGTGGGCTTGAGGTATGCGGTGACATCCAAAAGGTTTCCCGCGTTGAAGCAGACAATCACGCGGGCGTTTTTGACGCTTTGAAACAATGCCAGCCCGGTGGCCAGCCCTTCACAAAAGATCGTGATGGCGAATCGGTCACGGTGCAGGATGAAGGAGCCGGATTTGACGGGCGCACCCGGCCAAAATTTCTTGCTCCCCTCGGCGTCAATCGTTTGCACGCTGACCAGTGATTCACCCAGCATGACGGGGATTACGAGCAGGCCATCATTGACGCGCAGGCCAGCACAACCCAATGGCAACAAGCCTTTTTTTGCAATGTACGCATGGGGCAATGACAGGGGGCGTGAGTTGTTCCAGAACTGGCGGGCGCTGCGCACACTTTGGATGCGATATTGGCGCTCACGGTCGCGCTGGGCCTTGATGCGCTCCATGTCCATGGGCTTGGCCTGGGTGGCGTTGTCATCGGCCCAAGCGTTCACGCCATCGTCCAGCGCCCAATTTCTCCAATAGCCACGGCCATCTGGATGAAGGATGTATGCACCATTGCGCTTGCGGGGATGATCCTCTGTTGGGCACCTTCTCCACTTGCCATCGGCAATGATGGCGCGTGGCAACAAACCCGATAGGCGCATGGCCTGCTCGAATGTGAGGCTCATGCTTTGCTCACTGGCTGGCGCAGCTTGTCGAATGCGCGGGTGATGGCGCGGCGGTGTTGGCCTGCACTGCGGTTCACGTGTTCAGCAACCTTCTTCTGGGCGGCGCTGCACTGTTCTTCCAGTGACAACGGGAGTTGCAAGGGAAGTTGATTCATGCGTGTGCTCCTTCACGGCGTGCTGCCGCTTCTTTGCCTTTGATGTAGCGGATCTGATTCGCGCGGATTTTTGAGCGCAGTTCAGGTGTTGGTGGCGCGGGTGTGGTTGTCTCGATGCGGGCTTGTGCAAAGGTGCCTGTCAACTCCCGATACATGGCCTGTGCGCGGCGCTGGGCATATTCCATGTCGCTGGTTTTTTCGAGTGCAATGGTGCAAAGCTGGGGCCAGAGTTCGCGGCGCAGCATGGAAGAATTACCAGTGGCCACCAGTTCGCGCAAGGTTCCGGGCACGTGTTCTATGGATGCTTTGCGGGGGTATTCCAAGCCGCAGCAAGGGCACGATGGCATGGGCTTGTGCAATGCCTTGCAGCTTGGGCATTTGACTGGCTCCACGGGCTTTTTCTCGGGCTTTTTCTTGTCTTTCTTCTTTCCGTCGTCAAGCTCTGAGGCTCCAACGTCAAAGAAGGTTTCGCACTCGTCAAAAAAGCGCGCAAAGTTCCCGCTGTGGCAAAGAACGATGCAGTCCTTTTTTCCAGTCTCAGGGCTGATGCGCAGGCCGCGACCGAAAAGCTGGATGTGTTCGGCCAATGACTTGCGCAGGGGGCGGGCAGAAATGACGCATGACACGTCAGGCACATCAAACCCGCGTGAGGCGGCAGTGACGGTAATCAGCCCACGGATAGAGCTATCAGGGCGGCGGAACTCGTTGGTGGTTTCGGCGCGATCTTCCTCGTTGTCTTTATAGGTGTAGCTGGCAACATTGATGCCGGATGCGATAAATTGGCGCTGCAACGCTTCGACGTGGGCGGTGTCCACAGCGGAACAAATGAATTTGCGGTTGTCGCCATGCTTGAGGTATTCGGCCACAACGTCGCCCACGACTTCCAGCGCTTTGCCGCTGGCTTCTTTTTCGTCCCACTCGCCTGTTGACTTGACGGTGACGCCTGCCATGTCGGGGGCGGTGCAACTGAAGATGCGGTAAGGGGCCAACCAGCCTTGGTCGATCAGTTTGCGGGTGGTCGTCACGTTGATGACCACATCAAACCATTTTCCAAGCCCTTTTGTGAATGGTGTTGCAGTTAGGCCGATGACGATGGATGCTTTCTCGTCCATGCGGTTTTTGTGGGTGGTGTGCAGGACGTGGGCCTCGTCGAACACGTCCACGGCTGCATCCGGCCAGCGCCTGCGGCCCAGCGTCTGAATGCTGCAAAGCTGGATAGGCAGTTCTGGTGCCCAACGCTCATTTCCACCCTGAATCACCCCATGATTCAACCCATAACGGTCAAAGGTGTCGCTTGTTTGTTGGATCAGGCTCAGGCGATCTACGACAAAGGTGGCGCGGTTGCCTTTGGCGAGTACCATTTCCATCAGGGCTGATGCCAAAACGGTCTTACCCCCACCTGTGGGCGCGCAGATGAGGATGCGCTTCGCGCCTTGGCGCACTGCCTCACGGGCCTTGTCAAAGGCGAGTTGTTGATAGTCCCTGAGCTCGATTTGCATGATCAGGCTTCCTGTTCTTCAAGGCGTTTGCGCAGGGTTCCGACAAGAAAGCGCGGGTCATCAATGCCCAAAATCTGGCAGCAGTCGCGCACTTGCTGGCCTAGGCGTTTTGCAAGTTTCTGGCTTTCGTGGGCGCGGTCCTGTGCCTCGTTTTGCTGACGAACGGCATGGTCACGCTGCAAAATGATTTTGTGCAGTTCGGCCTTGCTGTTTTCTTCCAGCAAGATTGCGATCTGTTTCTGAAGCGCTTCGTTTTCTTTGTGCAGCTCTTCCATGAGTTCGACCGGATTCACCGTTTCGTCGTCTTTGGGTTCTTCTGCAATGTGGGTTGCCTGCGCAGCGGGTTTTTCAGGCGCTTGCTGTGCTGTTGGTTTCGCGTCCACCGCTGCAATGGCTTTTGCAATGGTGATATTGCCCAAGCGCACCTGCTCAAATTGTTCTTCCGGCAGCGCGGCCAGCTTCTGCGCGACTGCCGATTCCTTCTTTGACAGGCCAAGCTGTTCAAGGGTTGGGGCATCTTTCTTCGACGGTTCCTTTTTGGTACCGTCGAAGTTTTTGCCATTCATGCGAACCGCAGCCTTCGGTGTCGCCATCAGAATTTCACCCAGCTTGCGGGTTGCTTCGACCTTGACGGCTGTGGCCTTACCAATGGCCTCGTCGCTCAGGTGGTGACGCTTGGAATAGATTTCTGCGGCGTAGGCCACATCAATCAGGGTCTTGGTTTGTCCGACTGTCACAGCTTCAGCAAGCGCCATACTTGCCCGTGTCATGCTGACGATGACGGAATCAGATTCGATGATTGCAAGGTTGTTTTTCATATTGGCTCAGGGGGTTTGGAAGGAAAAGGCGTCACAGCGAAACAGGATGTCTCGCACAGGGGCGTGCTTGGTGCTGGCGTACTTGAGGTGGCCTTGTGATGCCACCCAGCACGCGCCAGAGCGCTGCAAGTGCTTGCACTCAAGGCACATGCGCCGGTCGTCGCGCTCGTAGTCACGCACGGCCAGCTTGTCGGCCAATGCTTCGGCTTGGAACAGGTCAACACCCCGGCGCTGGAACAGGGCCTGACGGAAGGTGAAGCGCTTGATTTGCGCATCTGACCAAGCGGGCATCATTACTGCGCAACCCTGCGGCAATAGGCCAATGACAAGTGCATGCTTTCCTTGGCCTTGATGGCATACACGTCTGCTACAAGTTCCCTTGTGTCCGGGTGGACATACAGCTTGCGCACGATGGCAGGGCCAAAGGCTGCGAGGTTCAATTTGGTGCCGTCTACGATTTCTTTCACGTTGCGCTTTCTGTTTGAGTTAGAGGTTTGACCCCGTGTGCGGCGGCGGTCACAAGGGTGATTCGTTCGTCATGCGTGAGTTCAAGCAGCAAGCGGCCATGTCTCTCAATCAGTAGGCGACCGTCCGTGTGCAGGGCCACACTGAAGGGCGCTGCGCGGCGCTGGTCGGCGTAGGCAAACACGCTGGGTGCTGCCAGTGCGCTGACCTTGACCACTTGCTGTTCTTCCGGCTGGACTGGCGGGGCTTGTGTGCGGTCAAGGTTGTGGCCCAGCTTCCAGAAGGCGAAACCGCCATCAACCCGGCGCGCAAGCAAACCATCGGTGACGGCAGGGGCGAGGTGCTGCGCCAAGCGTTTGACAGGGCGACCGATGCCGCGAGCGAGTTCTCCCGTGGTCACTTCGCCAGTCTTGGTGCGCAGAAACTGAATGGCTTCATGCGCCACGGTACCGGGGGCGGCATTACTCGTCATGCTGCTTGCGCTCCTTGTTTCAATCCACGCCCGCCATTGCTGGCGGGCGAACCCTTGCGCTCCTTGAATTCGTGGGCCTTGCGCTTTACGACCTTGCCTTTGTCAGTGCCGATGTGCCACAGGTTGCAGTAGCCGCACAGGTAGGGCGTGCGGCTTGGGCGGTCTTTTGCGGTGTTGCGGTTGATGATCTGCATAGCCAGCGTGTGGCTGGTCAGTCCTACCTTGCCCGTGCAGGCCACTGCTGGCGGGGATAACAGGCGCATTCGGGCTCGTTCAGTTGACACGCTCATGCTTGACCTCCACGATGGGGATGACACGAAACTGGCTGGGGTTGCACTTGCCTTGACGGGCCATGGCCGTTGTGTGCTCAAGAGTGCAGTCCCGACAAAACGAGAAATCAGGGCGGTACTTGCCGTAGCGAAATGGTCCGGTGCCCTTGCCGCCTTCCTGACACATGACGAGGTAGTAAACCCAAGCGTCACGGGAAGAAAAACACGCTGGTGTTGGCGGTGCTGCGTCACGGATTTGGGCGGCAATCATTGGCGTCCTACGCTGTCTGCCGTGGTTTGCTTTGAACTTCCGGTGTCGGCGCTGAATAATTGATTGCGAGCCAGCCAGATGCGATGTTCTTTTTCTTCATCCTGCGTCACCAAATGCCTGATGTACTCGCCCTTTTCCATGCCGTTCAGGTCGGCCAGCTTTTGAACGGTGCGAAGCTGCGTTTCAGTGAAACGAACTGAAAGCGGGGTGTCGATTGACGAATGGGCCGCTGCCGGTGTTGCAGCCATGCTTGCGCGTGTGCGTAGCGTGTGCATCACTGAGTACGAATGGATCATTGATGAGCTGCGGGGGGCGTGATGGCGGGCGCTATTCGCACCTCAAGCCGCCTTCTGTGGTGCAAGGTGGGAGAGGTCGGCGGAAGCCCGGATACGCGGCGATTTCGATTGGCCGCGCAAGAAGAGGTAGGGGTGGTCCACCTTTATCTTGGAAGGTATGCCGCGTGTCTTCCAGTTCTGGACACGGAACCGCCCGCCCGGTAGTTTGAGGTTCAAGAGTTCGGCAACCTTTGCAGGTCCACCAAGGTGTTGAATTAGTTCGGCGTCGTTCATTTTCATCTCCAATAACGCGATGTTATCAGAAAGAACTAACGCTGTGTTATTTGACTTCGCCTAAATTTATGAAAATGAGTCATGGGAGACAAAACGCACCACCCGTCCTTTGAAAGACTACTTTCCGTTGCCGCTGGCATTGGGGTAACGGAACGCGCTGACATTTTGGCAAGGAGAGGATTTCTGATGAATGAATCATCACTCTTGAAAAACGGTGGTGATAAAAATATTTCTGAAAAAATAACATAGTGTTTGCACAAACCAATAACACCATGTTATTATTCTCCCAAGCCCTGCAATTAAGCAGGAAAGGAGAAAAGAGTGAGCTACACCGCCACATACACCACCGATGCCGGTGATCTTGTAATCGAGTTCGACTACGAGCCCGCAGAGCCAAAAACCTTCAACGATCCCGGCTGTCCTGAAAACGTGGACGTGATTTCCGTGTTGGCGGGACCGATTGAAATGATTGATTGGATCAGCGAAGAGGCTTTGGACATTTTCAAAGAGAAGGGCTTGGAGTCGGTTGCTGATACCCGGTTCAGCAACGACCTCGACCGCGGCCAAGACCGTTATGAAGATCGGATGGCAGCATGAATGCAATTATTGCAAGCACACCCGAACGGTTTCACACCGCCGACTATGGCGCGTATCGCTGGGATCCGCTGATGGTTGAAAAGCCGGGGACGTGGATTCTCATTTCAACATCGTGTTCTTTTGACCATTTCCGAGGTGTTCAGCGCCCGCACGTGACATGCGTAGTTGACGACTTTGGCGACTTAGTGAGGGTGCAATGAACGACATCACCGCATGGCTGGCCGGAGGGCTTATGGCTCTTGTGCTGGCCGCATCAATGATTCTGGATGGGCCCACCGAGACGCAGGCTGCGCAGGATGTAGCCGACGAGGTGGCGGCACTGACTGGGAGCAGCAAGTGAGCGAGCAAGACACACACGATTCCGATTTGACGCTGTACCTAATTTGCATGTTGGTGGTTTACGGAATTTGCGGCGCAGTGCTGATCGGAGCTGGGCGCTATTTGATAGGTGCCCTATGACCATCGAACAGCAATGCGAAGCAGCCCGCGCACGGCT
>OFRE01000188.1_pt1 | contig 18562 bp, 21 predicted proteins | sample 1543061 | NCBI WGS metagenome assembly OFRE01 (sample SAMN07774218, study PRJEB24372) | wastewater metagenome | isolation source: Exp Tend NO 50WW | collected 2016-02
GTAGCACGGGCTTCCCAAAGAAAAGGCCTCTCGCTTTCACGAGAGGCCAATCACTTCCAACACACCCAAGAAACTTAGATTGCAGAACCTTGTTGTGTATACTCTAAAACTACAGAGTCTTAGACTGCAACGCCGATTCTGTCGATAAAGATACACTTACGCAGATCAGCATCTGCGTTAGAATCATCAGACAAGGCCGTGAGAGACATAGAGATCATCTGATCCTGATCTTTACCTCCTGCATTGCTCTTCCAGCTGTCAATATTGACTTTCGGCAGAGTAATCAAATAGCCATTACCAGAAGAATCGGTAGAAGCAAAGATCAGGCTGGAGTAAGTATTGCTACGATACTTGGTGAACTGTGCAGCATCTGCGAAGTAGATTTCAACAGAGGCTTTGCAATTGATGGTACCGCTACCAATTGCAACTGAGCCCAATGTGCCAATGGCTTCCTGGCTACGTAAAGCATTATCGAAATCCAGGGATACGGATTTTACATAAGTTCCGGTCAGAGGAGCGCCATCCATCCAGACGGCGTTTGTCGCGCCAGATACGCCAGAGTGAACGTCGTAAGTCGGTGCGGCTACTGGCGTACCAGGCAGCATAGTAGAAGTGTCTTCCAGAGCCGACTTGCCCATGAAGTCAAAGCTGATCGTACTCAAAGAGCCCGAAGCAACCTTCATAGAGAACTTGGACGGTGTGCAGCCTTTGTGGAGAAGAAAGATACCGATGTCAGCAGCTTCCTTCTCAATTGACCAGCTTGTTTGCGTAATGCCATGAGTCAGACGTGCAGACTGAATCTGGATAGCCTCACTGGAGCTGACTGCACCAGGAGTGCTGGCGTCAAGAGTGATCACCGTGGTCGTAGGCGCCGTAGTAGGGTGTACGCGCAGAATCTTGCCACTGTTAGCGCCAGCACTCACAATACGAAACCATTGACCAGGCTGCAGAGCAGTGAAAATATTGGCACCAGAAGTTGCCGGAGCGGTAATTTCCGTAGCAGAGATAGTGGTGGTGGTGGTCGAAGCACCTACACCATTAGTGCCGAACTCAACAAAGGCACTTTGCAGAGTAGATTCCAGCATCGGCTCAATACCTGCGTAATGCATTTCTTGAGTAATACCACCACTCACCGTAGCGTTGGTAGGCACCATACTGGTAACAGAACGGTTCGAGTTGATTTCGTCAGACACCTTCTTGGAGATGTCATAGGACAAAGTTTCGCCGGTAAAGCGCAGAACCGTGGGATTGCCTGAGCCTGGAGTCACACCAAAGGTAGACTCCAAGATAGCGCGCATATTGACTAGAGAGGTGGAAGCTAAGGCCATAATTTACTCCGGTGAGTGAAAGTTCAACCACCGAAGTGTAGCCTGCCCTCAATGAAAAAGCGCATGGATGCGCGTTTATGTCCGCGTTACGTCATCAAAATCAGCACGCTATGGATCGCCCATGTCCACCGATGGGGCACAATGCCCACTTGATCCAGTCGCCGGGTCTGCTCGCGCTGGACTACGCCACACCATGCTGATTTGAGGGCTCAGACCTTACACCTTGATAACTTGGCTCAACGGATTGTATCAGGTACTTTGGTCCGACCAAAAAGGCAGGCTGACGGTGAAGTACACCCAGCCCAGGTGAGGGCGCGACTGTGAGGGCGATGACACATGTGTTCGCACGGTGCCGAACGCCTTGCGCTGCAGGCCCAGTGCGAAGTGGTCGAGCAGAATCAACGCCTTACTGGAGCCGCTGCCTTCAGGTACAGCTGCGCTTAATAGTAGCTGTCCGTAGACCCGTTGCAAAGGACTGTTAGACAAATCTGCTTGCTTGCCTTGGATGAACTTTATCTCAACAGACAAGAAGGGATTCGTCTGTGTCCTCGTATCTACAAGCAGCACATTGTCGTACTCTACAACCAACGTATAGCCACCAGAGAATGTAGCACGCCGAGCCTCGACTGCAGTTACGATGTCAGTTCTAATTGTTTCCAGGCTCATGGCATACACCTATAGTTCATTTTAAGGTAACTGACAACTGACATCTCTGGCGACAGCTTATTCACTGGGCGTAGGTTGACTTCCTCTGCGTCTAACAAATCCGCGACAGGTGTGACGTTAACAAGGTAGATTGGCATATTCCAACGAATCTTGTCAATAGCACCACGACCCCTATCCACAGCGATGGAAACTGCCAGATCATCACCCATTTCGTAAGGATCTTCAACCGACTGCCAAGGCTTTACCTTCAACTGCGGATCGTAGCCAGGTATCGAATCTGTGACTATACGCCAATTGCTCGCATAATCCCCGGACCACTGAGGAGAAGCCAGAGCTGCGTCGTACAGCAAGTTGGCGCAAATCCTCTTGACGTAATTAGTCGCCTTTTGCTCTGCATAGGCCTTCTTAGCCTCTATCCCTGCATGGATCTTCGCTATCCTTTCCGACAGTATGCCCACTTTAGCACCTACGAATGTGACTAGCAAAAGCGTCTATCTCAGCGTAGCATGACTGCACTTTCCACGACTCAGAGTTGATAGTGACCGTAGCACCTACCACCAGTGCCGCAGCAGTCAACAGTGTCTTGTCGCCCGCTGTGAACCTCGGATCAGCTTCTGTGAAATAAGAGTAGAGCTTGTACGGCTCCATTATCAGTGCACTCACAGAAGTGGAGCTGCTCGTGTAGGTGTCAGTCACAGGGTTGTAAGCTCCTGTGCTGGTCTTAGTGACTGTAACGAAGCAACCTGTGTCTAGTTGATCGCATACAGCCAGTAAGAATCCGCTACCATCAATATAGCTCACACGCACCCTGTAGTACGTGGTACCTGACTTAATATAATCGCCTTTGTTGACGGTCTCGTTCTGTGCGAAATCAAAGCTCCATTGCGGGTCGTATGCACTATCTGACACACCGTTCACTGTATCCTTTAGGTACTTCAGACTTGCGTGAGAAGCTATGCCTGCTGACCCATTCAACGCCTCCAGCGGTGTGTACCTAGTGAACAAGCCGAAGGACTTTTTCATCCAGTAAGCTCTGCGAGTAGGCGTATTGTAGATCATGTCTACGTTGCCGGACCCTACAATCCAATTCTCACTCTGGAAGCTAATGCAACGCCTTGTCGGAATTGTTAGCGCAGGTGCTAGTGACAGTGTTCGTTTCTGTGTTGTAGAGCCGTCAGGTGCCGATTCAATGAACGACGAGAACTGACCACTAAATAATGTCACTCCCGTGTAAGAGTCTACACAGGCTACGTCATCAAAGTGACTAGCAACATCGAAGATACTAGGCATGGTACTATGCGTTCGTTACGGGGTCTACAGCAAGCCCCGTCGATAGCGTTGACGTAAACGTACCAGACACTACAGGCAGCGTTGTGTTCGGATAGAGCGCTGCGTAGGCTGACAGCAGCCGTGCTTTTAGCGATGACAACATTCCAGCGATACCGATCTTCACTGACTCATACGGATCGGCTTGTCTTGTGAACGAAGCCCTGCCATCTGTAAGACTCTGCACAGCAAACAACGGTAGTTGCTGCAGACAGAGCTTTGCATACAGATAAGTGCTGTAGAGCGTGACGATCTTCAGGAACCGTGTATCCGCAGCAGTCTTAGAGACAATTGCGTTTACAGTAGCATAGTCTGCTGCCAAGTCCGTCGAAATGTCTTCCAACTCCAACGAAACTAGGTTGTCGAACATAGTCAGTGCCAGGGTAGCATCGGGTATCTCTGTGATAGAGACTCCGAGGACGGCCCTGACATCAGTAGCAGTGACTGAGTAAAGCATGGGTTAAACGGGCGACAATTTCTTAACGGCTGGAGCTGCGGGCTTGGCTTGAGGTACTGCTGCGATGATGGGCGCTGTGGCGAGCGGGTCGGGTACTACCTCGATCACAGTCTGCGCCTTTGCCCAGTCGGAGCGGCGAATCTTTACCAACTCATGTGGCTGGAACAGGTGGTTGATCTCTGGGTCTTGCAAAGCAAATCGTGCATTGTTGCGAAGCCAAGTTCCGTCATTGTGGATGATCTGCATAGTGGTGGTCCTTTGGGCTCGGATTGTATCAGGTGCGGAGGAAAGAATTGTGAGAGAATTCGCAGTGCGATGTGGGAAAACGCACGAAAGTGTGCTACACTAGAAGCTTCAACAACTTGGAGAAAACATCATGGCAAAAGATTTACTGGAGAGTTGTCATTTCAGGCTCCCCTCTGCACAAATAGAGGCTATGCGCAAGCTAGCTGATGAGGAGAGACTAACGCTATCCGACTTAATGCGTCGAGCATTGCGGCAATGGTTGAAGGAGCAGGAGAAGAGGGCGCAAGATGAGAAATGAAGAAGGTTTTAGCAAGCGCATATTCTTAACTGAAGCAGAGCATGAGACCTACAAGAGAAGGCCTCCAGTTAGGTACATCAAACATAAGAAAGACACTGTATGCCGTGTATGCGGACTTCCTGCAGAGGATGCTAACCAACTAGAGAATGCTCATGTTATAGGATTTCTACAAGGTGTGCTTTATTTAGGCTTAACACCTGACTTCCTAGACAGGAAGGAGAACATAAAAACAGCGCACAGAATTAAGTGTAACGCTAAAGTCCAGTTGAGCCTAGAGGAAGCCGCCGCCAGTCTCGCACAGTATCCTAGAGATGCTACCTACCAATGAGAAAAGGGCTCCATCAGGAGCCCTTTTCTTCTAATCGCTAGTCTTACTGCGAGATCGTCAAGACATCAAACGGCGTTAATTCTGTATTACCGAACGCCCTATACACAGCTTGCGACCAATCCCACCGCATCATAGTAGAACGACGCATTGCGAAGGCCTCAGAAGCTGAGTAACTAGCTGCTGAATTGGAGACCCGAACAACCGCTTTGTTAGCGTCGAGAGCCCAAACAGTGTTGGCTGGTACAGGGCCGCCGTCTGCAGCTGCATCAACGATCATGTACTTGACGTTATTGCCAAAACCGATTTGAGCGGTGTTGGCAGGCATCGCTTGCGGGTCGATAATAGTCAAGCGCGGATCGTAAGCATTGCTACCAGGACGACCAGTACGACCCTCGATCAACAAATAAGTGTCGATGTCGCAGATCAGGTGAGTCAGAGCCCTCTTCTTACGGTTACGGGCCAAGAACTTCACCCAGGCTTTATGGCTCACTGTCTTTGCCACACAAGCGCTGTCCAAAGATACCGTAGTTACAGCAGATACTGCGCCTGTGTTCAAATCGCTGTCACCAGAGAAGAGAGCAGACAGATACGAATACACGCGCTGATCTTTCTCAACTTCCATGTAACGAGCGATAGACATAGCAATCACGTCGATACTCAAAGAGCGATAAGCCTTGTCAGAGAACTCGATTCCCATGTTGAAGGCTGGGAGCGAACGGATACGCTCTGCAGTGCTCAAACGAAGCATGGTTCCAGGCTCTGAGAACTCTGTAACACGCTGCGCCAGAGCTTGCTCAGGTCCGCCGGTGGTCTGATAGCTAATCACTGGTTGAATAAAATTGTCTCCAACGATAGAGATTTCTTGAGCCACCAATTGGTCGAACGTCACTGCATCAGTCACGCGATCCTTGGACACAATATCTTCCACCATCTCGATGATAGCTACAGGGGCCAGTGAACGAGCAGCAGTACCGAACGGAGAGCCCTTGTCACTCACATTGGTAGTCCCAGCCGCTTGAAAACCAGCCTTACCGTCCAGAATGTCGGCCATAGTGGCAGGACGGATACCAAAATCATTGGCACCAGGCAAGCACAAACCAACAGATGCACAGATTTGTTTGAAGGCCGACCCATGTTTGGTGTCAGCTTCAGCATATTGTCGATTGATGTAGGTAGGAACCGAAAGATTGGCATCCAAGGCCATCTTGTGGATTTCAGGTCCGATTTCCACGTGTTGGGCGTTGCCCGCATTGTCGATAAAAAATGACATAATAGTTGCTCCTTAAGGATAGGCAGATTAAGACGATACGCGTTCGATTACTATAGTGGTACCTACATCTCCGGTACCTACTTGCCCCAAAGAGACAACTTTCCAGGCGTAAATAGCGTTGCGGTTTGCAATTGCTGCAGTAGCCAGTACCGCATCCAAGGCTACCTTGACAGCAGCAGCTGTATCGGCAGTAGCCACAGTGGACACAATGGCAGTTGTAGGCTGTACAGTTGCTTTGCATACTTTTGGGTAAGCCGTCAGTGCAGTGCCCTTTGCGGTAGCCGTACCAGCAACAACATAATCACCAACAGCGATGACGCCTGTGCCTGCGGTGGCTTGCAAACCGTCAGCCGTAGCAAAGATCATGCCTTCTTTGACAATGCCGCCAATGGAGTAGCCACCGGACGTAGCGGTCTCAACAGCAACTACGACGCCTTCGATAGCGTCGCCAGCTGCGCACAAGTCGTAACGCGATTCAGCTACGTACTTGACAAGTTTACCTTGGTCTACATCGGAGTAACGATCTCCAGACGTGTTACCGGCACCAAGACGTACCGTAGTAACTTTCTCGGTAACTCCAGTAGGAACAATGAAATGATTAGCAGCCATGAGTGGTACTCCTTATTTGGCGGTGGATTTGAGAAGCGCGGCGAACATTGGCGGTGCGGAGGCTTTCGCCTTCGTCACCACTTCAGGGGTGGTGGCCGCAACACCTCCCACCTTGAACTTAGCTTTGAACAAGTCGGCAAGCCGAGTGTGTTCTGCGAGAACTTGTTCTGCGTCCATTGCTGCAACCGCATCGGCTTTTACGCCGAAATGGATGCCCATCGTCTTGACAGAGTTGCGTGCGATCTCGACAAACTTTTCTTGTCGCGCATTAGCGGCAGCCAAGGCAGTCTCATGCTGGGCCGTGAGTGCAGCAAGCGCTGCAGTGTGGGTGGCAGTCAATTCTGCCAACGCTGCAGTGTGATCGACTGCGGGCTCAACTGCAGGCGCAATTTCGTCTGAGGTCTGAGCTTCAATTTCTACACCCGCAGCCATGGCGGCGAGTGCTTCATCTGTCAGGGGTTGTGGCATGGTAGTTCCTTCAATATGCTCAGGATTATCGCTTAAAGCTGTAGCAGCGGGCGGACATAAAAGCGCATCTGCCTGCATTCCGCCCTTCTTTTTGGACGGGCGCATCGCTTGCGCTTTTGCAAAAGCATCTTCGTAAGTGCCCAGCTTGTCAACAAGCCCAGCGTCAACAGCCTGTTGACCGATGAACACGCGCCCTTGGCCGAATTTCTTGTCGCCGTTCGTTGCAGACACACCGCGAGAACTGGCTACGTGGTTCAGGAACACGCCATACAAGATGTCAGCCTGTGACTGCAGACCCGCTTTGGCCTTCTCAGACAAAGGCTCATAGGATGATGCGAGTGCCTTCTCAGAACCTGAGCGAATGACTGTGGGCTTCACGCCTTCGTCTGCCCATCGGCGGCTGTGGTCCAGGTGGACCGTAATTACACCAAGACTACCCACGATAGCAATCTTACCAGCAATGCTGTAGCCAGCTGACGCGCCCAACCACAATGCTGCGCTGCCCATCATACTACCTGTGTAAGTTACCACAGGTTTTACAGCGTTCACGCGTGCGATTAATTGCCCAGTATCATCAACCCCTGCTACTTGCCCTCCACCAGAGCTGACATCTAGGAGAATAGACTTAACTTCTGGATTGCTGACAGCTGCGACTAGCGCTGCACGAATGTCATCATAGCCTGTCTGACCGTAGAAGATACCATAACCAGCGGAACCCTCTACAAGAGAGCCTTTGATAGAAATCACTCCTACGTTCTGCTGTACGCTGTAGATTTGTGACATAACCTCAGAAGAGTAGTCGGAGGCAGCAGAGAACTTAGGGTCTGCTAACTTACGAGCATCTGCAGACGTATAAGCATCAAAAGACTCTTGTGAGCCTAACCAGAGTTGTGTATTCATTTGTGGGCCTTCAATCAAGGAGTTCAAGAAACATGGTGATAAGCTCTTCATCAGACAGATCGTGGCGGCCCGAAGCCAGGATTGTACCTGTTTTGGACTTCGCGGACACCGGCACAAGCACCGTTCTGAATCCGACCCTTGCGACAATATCCGATCCGCTCACGTTGACGGTATCGGGCGTGGCTACCAGATGAGTCTTCGCAAAGACTTTGGGGTCTGATAGGAGAACCTTGATCTTTGAGCTGGTGGCGGTTACGTGGGCGGTCGCCCTGTGCGAGACTGACGCTTGCCGTGCGGTGCCGTAGGGTTGAGGGAAGTCTGTGAAGACTGTCGGCACCTCTACCGCAACGACTAGGCCCCAGGCCGCGCCAAAGGCTAGTCCCCAGGCTTTGCCCCAAGCACTCATGCTGGACCCCAAGGATTAAGCTCTGTGCCAACGCCAACGAGCGATTGACCGCGCACTTTTGTAAGGTCTACGGGGATGGCAGTGCCCTGTAACGACAAGAGAACTGCAGCTGCAACATCGGCTGCACTTGGCGCATTACTACCGCTCGTGCTATACCCAATCGCAATACCAGGCACCTGCCTGTTGATGCGAATCTTGTAGCTACCGGCAGGGTCCGTGAAAGGATCAGCGGCGCCCTGACCAACGAGAATGCCGTTGGTGACGTTAAGTACATGATCTGCTGACTGCGGCACGATCAACCAGCCGTTCTGCATGAACAGATACAGCGGTATCTCTGTGATTTCTCCGCCCACCGTGCTGAATGCCAGCAAGCACTCAGCATTGCCTGCGAGAACCCACTCTTTCCAGCGGCTGTGGAGGTCAATCAAGTCGAGCGTAACCATACCACTGGGTAGGGTCACTCGCTTGGTCGTACCGTTAAATGTGTAGACTGCCACGGGTCAGTCCTTATGTAGCGTACCACCGCTCAAGCCCTGGCGTAAAGACTAACTTGGCTCCCGTGGTAGTGAGCGTCGTTGTCACTGTTGCGATCTTGGCTTCCGCTTTGCCGAGTGCTACACCAGTCAAAGGAACGTCCGTCGAGTATGTGTAGGCAAACGATGTATTACTGGTAGCCGCACCTTTCATTTGTGCAGAGCTTGAGTCAAGCAGTGGGGTAGCGCCAGGTGTGCCGTAGTCTGCCGTTGCGAACACCCAAAAGTAGCTGTCTGCATCGCCAGTCAGATAGCTGTCGAATTCGCACTCGACAGTGACAGACAGCGGGTATGTGCGGTACGCCTGGGTATCGTCCTGCTCACTGATATTGTTCAGGCTGCCAGCGTTCGGTGTTGTGATATGCACACCACCGGCAGTCTGGTAGATCGTCTTGAGCGTCGTGCCGTCCATGCGAACTAGGGCAGGTGTAACGTTGCCGTTTTTAGCGTTCGTCCCGTCAGCATCGATGTCACTCGTCTTGCGCAACTGACGCTGTACCCAGGAGTAAATCTCGCTGTAGGTCTTGTTATTGCCGACAATCAGCACGTGGAAGTTATATGGACCATTGCTGCCAAGAGAGGCCGACTGCGCAGCAGCATACCACTGGATCGACAGCCCTGTGTACGCATCAACCGTCGTATCGTCTGCAGTAACGCCAGCATCAACAGCGTGTGTGATCGGGAAGTTGTATTTCTTGTAGGTCAAGGACGTGTAGCCGATGTCTGTGTTGCTGCTCTCGTCGTAAGTCTTGCCCTGCTCCCGCAGAAACACCTTAAAGTAGCTGCGGTAGTCGTAATCGGGTGTCCCGTCCCCGTTGGTGTCGAGGTAAATCTGCACCAGTTCGTTGACCCCGAACGTCGTGCCGGTATTGACGTGAGTAAAGCTGCCAGCACTGGCCGTAGTGCTGCTCGACTGAACGAAATACGGGGCACCTGAGAGAACTGCTCCAAGGGTCACGATGCACGCATACATCGCTGTCACAGCGCCTGCCGCGTTGATGTAGGCCACTCCGCAATCGCGCACCATCTTAATCGTGGTTGAGTCGGCAAAGGTCCATCCGTTAATCAGTTCCATAGACTCGTCGTGAATCATCTCTCGCACGGGCAGCGGTACAGAAATTAAGACGGAGGACGCCTTGATGATGTCTTTAAGCTTGCTGAACAAGCACTGTCCAGTTACACCATCAACTGCTACAAGCGCACCACCTGCGACTAGCTGGATGGTCTTTGCCGTGGTGTCGATGCGCAGCATATTGGTTGCGCTGTTGACAGAATATGTCAGATCATCCGGGTCTGTTAACTTGGCCATCTCTCACTCCTTATGCTGGATTGCTGTACCAGTGGTCCAGCTCTTGTTGTACAGGTAACGATTGCGTGCCGGCTATTGGCGTGTAGTCGAACTCTTTGATCTTGTACGCTGTGTTGACAATAACGATCCGCACGTCTCCAGTAGGGATGGTCCATGTCAACTCGTGATCAGCGTCGCACGTCTCAACGCCTGCCAATTCGGTAGCTGCATTGTCATAAACACGAATTTCAGAGCCCGCATTCACTCCGACAAATGTTACTGTAGTGCTGACTGGCGCTAGACCATACCCGTGGTCAAACTCATAAGCGCCAACGTCGTAGGCCGCTGCACCACCATCCATGTAATTCGGGCGCACGTCGTCGGCGATGTCGTAGGGCAATGCGCCGTAGTACAGCACGCCGGTTTCAACTTGTGGGCTTGACGAATTTGCAGGGCGGAAATCGTTGTTAGCGTAATCCGCAAAATCGGTCGTCGCTATCGTGACTGGCGATGATCCCCAAACTACATTCCCTGTTGCTCCTGCGTTGTTTGATCCGCCCAGCAGGGATGGTGCAGTTGCACCTTGCCAGTTTGTCCCGTTGCCCACCGAGATGTTGTTATACATGTAGCCGTTGATTGACCAAGACCCAGCCGAAACCCTCGTTATCCCGTAGTTGACGCTCTTCACGACCGTGTTGTTTGCTACTGTTTCCGCAAAAACATAATCGTTGATTTCAATCCCGTTGTACTGCCCAATAATCAGACAGTTTTTCACTACCGACCCCGATGCGGCTGTCATCGTTATGCCCGCGCCCGATGTGGCAGTTGCGTCCTTGTGCACGATCATGCCCAGCGCGGAGCAATTAACAGCGTTGACGTTCAATCCTGGATTTGCATTTACAGACGTTGTTTTTGTTGTAAACCCGTCGAGCTTCGTGAAGTGCTTAGTCAACCCAAGCTGCCCGTATGACCCATATGTGCAGTCAAAAATGTACCCTGCACCAACGACGCCGCCGTGGTAAGCCGCTGACCTGACACCATTTACTTTTGTTGTCACTTCGCGCACAGCAGAAGGCACGGTCAAGTTTAGGTAAACAGAGACAATCTCTGTAAACGCCTCGCCAATCTCGCATATTTCTTCGTCGAGGGCCGATGCTCCAGAGCGAGCGGTGTTCCACGCCACCAGCCCGTCGTAAATCCGCTCGCTGCCAGACGAGCCATACCGCGACAATTCACCAGAAGTCAGGCCAAGAAAATACGCGCCTTTTACCGTGTGCGTACCTGATCCGGCTGACGAAGTGTTGACGCGCCCCGTCGATCCACCAGCAACTGCATGCTCTGCCGTGTCGTACAGGTTTAATGTATTGCTGGCCGTGGACTTCGCGTAATACGTCGTCCCCGCCGTAACACCCGTTGGCAATGATCCAGTCGTTGAAAACGCAACACCAGTACCGTCACGAAGCCCATGGTTCGTCAACGTTACTACAGCGGGAGTTGCGTTGCTGATCGTGACGGTCTTACCCGTGCGACCAGCGAAGCAAACGAGGCTGTAGACGGTAGACATTAGGCGAGAATCTCAGCAGGCCGGGTTGATGCCAATAGCCCAAGCGCGACATACAGCCCTAGCACCGCTGCCGTGGCCGGATCGTCCTTATTGACTACCGTTGCTGCTCTGTAATCCTCTAGCCCACTGCGCACCGCATCGCGCTGATCTTCTGTGAGCTGTGTGTTACCTTCAAACGTGGCATTAAACTTGTCGATAAATTTTTGCTCATTAGATGTGAACAGTAACCGCCATGCTCGCTTTGTCAATTCTCTATCTGCGGGTTGTGACGGTGCTTGGACTTCTGCAGTATGGTTGCAAATATCGAATCCCATGCCCTCCCACGGATACGGCTCGTCAGCGGTGTAAGCATGCACTACTTCACCTGTGACGCGGTTTGTAACGATCCAAGTTGTCATTTATGCAGTCTCCCAGACGATTAGCGGTGTCTCTGGCATGGATAATTTGAACGTGTCGTTTGTACTAGAGACTACTGTGCCGAAGTCTATAACTTTCAGGGCGAATAGTGTCTCTGCGTTGTAAATCATAGCGTAGCGAGCAGCTATTGTAGCATTCTGCCAAGTGATGTCACCTGTAAAGGTCATGCTGGCGCTGGTGTCGGATTGATTGTAAGTAGGAGAGGGAAGCGACTTTCCACCTGGAGTGTAATTAACGCCCTTCGCTTCTCCTGTGAGAGAGTAGCGCTCTTGGTTATTGAGTGATAGGAACAGAGCTACTTTGTAGCTTCCTGTTGTGCCGGCTTTCAGGATGCGTAACAGTGTATCAGGATTCATCGGTGTTCTCCACAGGCGTGGCGGTCTCAACCACTTCCATTGAGACTACTCTCCCGTCTTCGTCTCTGACAACCTTAACCGTCTTGTTCGCAGGCTTCTTCTCCTGCTCCATCTGCAAATTTAGCGTGATCGGCTGCGACTCTACTGACACCTGTACAGGCTTCTGACTCTGCTGCCCCATTGCGTAAGTTATGTCTTGCATCAAACTTACAGCTTTGTCTGTAGAGTCCATGGCACGAGAGGTCTGCTGTTGTGCTGTGGCTAAGAGAGCAGCTGTCTCCGCTTCTGCCTTCGATGGCGGGCCTTTGGGCTCCTTCGGAGTCTTCGGAGTCAACGACTGGTCGATAGCGCTGGTGTTTGAGGTGGGGTTGCTGTTGGTGGAGGTGGCAGTCTTAAACATGGTGCCAGTGAGCGGCTTATAGCCAGCCGGTGGCAAGTTTCCTGTTAGGCGGACACAGGCTTCTTCATCGGTGATCATGCCCAGTGACAGTAGCTCTAGTACCCGGCTCTGCTCCATGGAGCGGAATGCCTCTAACTCCGCTTCTGGTCTGAGGTCTATGGGAGCGTAGGTAAACTCTACGTAAGAATCATTGCCAAGTATCCGCACAGCGATGGTGAGCGCACGAGAGTAAATCTCGTTTAGCTTTACTCGGATTATGTTGGCTTGTTTAAGGTAGAGTACAGCCTCTGTGCTTGAGGAGTTAGACGTTCCTCCATGCCCAAGCACGACAGGAAGGGTTTTCGCTCCTGATGCTAACTTGGAGTTAAGGACTCCCTGAATGCGCTCAATTATCGCCGCTGGATCTTTGCCGCCGTCGATGTACGAATAGGTAATGCTGTCGTAGCTGACAAGGGCGTCCTCTGGGGAGAGGCCATTGAGCACAGTCTCGACTTCTGCTATGAGCGCTGACTTGTAAGAATTGAACTTCTCTGCATCAGCCAAAATTTCTGGTGGCGTCAACTTCTTAACCTTCTCACCATCTATCGTAGCAGTAAGTCTTGGGAGGACTGCTCTCTTTAATGCTCTACGGGTATCACTATTGAAATCTATGTCGGCCAATACAGGTGGGATTGCTGCTTCGAGGTAGGATGAACTATAAGCCGATAGCAAATCTTGATCAAGAGCTACGTAGATGACAGTCGGGATATCAAGGTCGATCTCTTGACCTCCAATTACCTGAACCAGTCGGAAGGAATTTTCTTCCTCATAGACTTTAAGTTGAGAGCTTGCTATTGGATTGAGCGATGCGGGGATTCTAGCCTTATCAAGAGCGACCTCCAAACAGGCTGATCCTTCGATGAGCAACTCCAAGCCCAACTGTTCACTTAACGACTGCAATGTCTGTTGCGTCCCGAAACTGCCATCCACTGCACCTAAGTATGTAAGCCTGCGTAGCAACTCATGTGCAACCCCGGTAGCTGCGGGGTCAATTTGTCCATCCAGATTGCGTGCGACTACAGTGTAGCGTTCTGGTATCCCAACCCGCAGCATTGTTGTGATGGCACTAGAGAGTTCAGGGCTTACGTGGTAGAGCTGACGGACTATCTGCTTGGTGCTACTGAGAGAGCGTGCTGATACCAGTCGATCTAGCGTGGAAATGCCACGATCACTTTCGCGCAGGGCAGCCGAGGAGGCTGTAACTTGCTTCCTGTAACCGGGATAAGCGACGGGGGAGGACGGAGGCTTAGGTAAAGGAGGCGGCGTTAAGGTACTAGCCTCCGGCGCAGGAGTGCCAAAAAAGTCAGTCAGGCGTTGGAGGATGGTCATGGTGCGCGATTCTACGTCAAATGCAGAGCGAGAGCCTGCGGTTTGAGCTTAAATGACCGCACTAAGCCCAAACTACCCCTAGACCAGGGTTCTATAGTGCCCCTCAACAGACAAGCTAAGTTGAGGTACGCAAGCGCAAAAAGCGAATGGTCATTGCCATCTGTTTTGTTCCAAACAAACTGTAACTGCTCACGAACAAAAACTTGAGTGCGTTTCATTGATAACAGATGCGCTAGGTACTTGTCATCCTCACTACTAGAGATACGTGCCGTCAACAGTGCTCTCGCCTTTAACAGCAACAGTATTTCATCCAGAGCCCGTGTTCTATTGGCTTTCACAAGGCGCAAATTCAGCTTACCTTCCTCCGCGTCAGCCACTTTCTCTTGAATACTGAATAACTCTGGAGAATTACCTACTGCAAATGTACACCCATAACTGTTCGGATCAAAATCGCAGATTCCCATAATCATGGATGTGTACGGATACGCATCATGCACTGACACTGCAATTCGGTACTGCTTCATTAACTCCTGTCTTCTGGCTATGAAGTTTGTCACAGGTATTGATTCTCGATGCACGACTAGCAACTCACCCGCCTGCGTCTTACGCCCTATAGCTACAGTACACAGTAATCCGATATCTGCACCTAAGTAGTGCACTTCGCTGGAGTCTAGGCTAGTTGTGAACGAAGCCTTTACATCTGTATCAGTTATTTGTTCATCATTCTCTGTTGAAGTCTCTCCCAGCACCTGATTTAACCATTCTGATCGCGTATTAAACTCAGTAGAAGTCCTCACTAAGTAAGCCGGTTTTAGCACCTCACAACAGACCACCGGATTCACATAGTATGTGCTAGCCTCCCAATTCTCTTCCGAATTTTCGCATACCCACTCTAAACGCGATGGATGCAACTGCGGGTCTTTTCCACAGTTCGGACAGCTCCAGTGTGCGTTCTTCCAATCCAAAGTTTGAATATTCGTTCTGGTGACTTCAGAGATGTCAGCTGTATAGCCGGGTACTTTCATATCTGTGTGATAGCTAGGCAACCACACATGCCCGCAACAGTAGCACTTTGCGAAGCTCCTGTACCGCTTAGAAACTTCTGCCTCCTTGCTAATACCTATCCCAGGAATAGTGGGCGTTGAAAATTGCTTGATAATAGCAAGTTCTGATGCTTGCAAACGGGAGCGAAACTGCTTAAGCACATCCGGGTCTGAGCGGTCGATCTCATCTGCAACCAAGCAATCCGCAGAAATAGACAGTGCTGCCGTCTCACTCTTTGCTCCACGACAGAAGAGGAAATTGTTTCCGATTTGCTTGAGCTCAACTGTCGCTACGTTCTTGTCAGCTAACTGGCGTAATCGTGACGACTCGTTGATTATAGGGTCTATCTTAGTGGTTACAATCTTGCTCGCATCGGTCTGACTCGGAAGGGCGTACACAACATTAAACTTACGCTGAGTCGCCATAGCGGCTAGGAAGTACGCTATCGTAGCAGTTGTGAGTCCGATTTGGGCGCATTTTACAGTGTTTACCACCCGAGAAGTGTCGTTTACTATGCGTTTTTGAAAGGAGTAGCGCCCTGACATGTCGAATTTGCGACCTTCTAGTCGCAAATACTTCTCGATCCAGGAGGACAGATTTGACAGACTGTAGACATCCCTCGCTCCGTCCTGCACTCTACGTAGATGCTCAAGCATTCAATGCCCTTTCATACTCCTCCAGGAAGGCTTCTCGCAATTCTGGGTAAGTTTTGAGTGTATTTATGAGTACAGCTTCGATCTTTGTGATCGTTTGCGTGTTGTGCAACGTTTCTTGCGTTTTCGCTATCGTCTGTAGAATAGCCGCTATGCTATTTACAGCCTGGACTTTCTGGTTCAGAGGGATGGATTCGTCGCACTCTGCATCTGACAGTAGAAGTTTTGCCTTGTTGTAGGCCTCAAGTAACTCTTGCTTGAGGTTTAGTTCATCTAGGCTGGACAGTAGCTGTGGTTTTGCTCTGGGTGGTGGCGGGAGGTGCAGGAATGGGTTTGTCATGGTGTGTGTTGGTGTTGGTATTTCGTTCTAGTTCGATGGCACGGCGCATGGTGCGGGTGCTGCAGTGACAGATTGTTGCCGCTTGCTTGGTAGTGTATATGTGAATGATGACTTTTTGAGCCATTAGCTGTCGGAACAGGCGGCGTGTGAGGATGAGCTCATGTTTCTGTTGGCGGAGGCTGCGGAGTGTCATGTGAGGGATTATAGTGGCGGGTGGGGTTGTGTTCGTTTGTAGAGTGGCGAGTTTGGAAATAATGGAATTTTTTCGAAGTTGGGTGGAAGCGCAAAACCCGTGCCAGTGCCAACAAACCCTATACGTCAACGACCATTTTGCCACCAAAAACCATAACAATCAACACCTCCTATAATGCGACCTGCGATCTCCGACCTGCGACCTCCGACCTGCGATCTCCGACCTGCGACCTACGACCTGCGCCATATATACCACGTAGCATATTTCATGCCACAATCGTTAAATATATTTTTAATTATTTTCCATTCTAACCATTTTCCCATGCTATAATTCATGCATCGAGTAACACAGTGTTACTTGATCCCCGTCCGATATTGGACTTTTAACCGAAAGACAACCATGACAACAGCTACCCTCTCTCCCCCCGAGCACGCCGTAACAGTTAGTACAATTGTTGGTGATGATGGCCTGGTGGTGTTTGTACCCACTCTAGAGCCCATTTCCGAACTACATCAAGCAAACATGATACCTGTTGCTTCCGCAGCTCCTGGTGCTGCCAGAATCTCTGTAGCATCTCTCGAATCCGAATACCCAGACTTGAAGCAGGTGGGTGTGCAAGATGTGAAACAGGATTCTGGCAAAGTCACATTGTCTCGCATCGTGCTACGTGCTTTCGTTGCACGCGCATTGTCTGGCTCTAACGTGGACTTGTCTACAAAATCTCTCAAGGGGGCATTTCTGACCAATGCAGCCAATTCTCGTTTGACCAACATTTGTCCTGCTGCCAATGCGTGGAAAGGCAAGGACCGGTCAGAAATACTAGAATTGTTGCCCGAAATGGCCTCCATCATCCATGCAGCGATCTTGGGCACTGTAGCGACGAAAACTGTTACCTCCGAACTGGAAAAGGCCAGAAAGTACATCAGCGGTCTGTCTCCTGAAACTCTTATGACGTTGCGTAACGAGGGTATCATCTAAACACCTTGTCCCCCAGTACTGGGGGCGTTATGAAAATGATAGCCTGCTATCATTTTCATAGCGTCTGGTGTTTGCGCTTCGCGCCCCTTTTGCTTGATTCGGTATTCGGTCACATGATTGAAACCCAGTCTTAAAAATGGTTCTTTAGCAATTTATGGCAGTAAGTAATATCGCATGGCACTATGCGTGCATGATTGACTGGGCGTGATTCTCGCAATGATTACATCATGCGTTGAATTAAACCTAGTCTCTAACATCTCTCACAGTCTCCAACGGTTGAGCATCTTACTGCCCGATTGTCGCAATCTGGACAATCCACACGAGATCAGGTTGTGCGCTATCGCACACATTACCACGTGATACTTACGCCACCCATGAGCCACAATGCAAGCAAAGAGCACAATGGCGGAATGGGCATACAACAAGGCTACCCGGCGCAAAATAGAATTGTGAAATTCTAGGATCATTACTGTACTGTTCCCATAACATAGCCCCTCGTGTATAAACTGCGCAGAAAATAAACTGCGCCTACTGGCACCATGCCAGTGTAATGGTCTAACCTCCGATGTAATAGCGGATAACCGGCCATGATGGTCTACTAGCGGCGAATAATGACAGCTATACAGTAATGTATAGCGCGAAGCGAACCTTCGTACCGAGACTTGACCTGTTAAACCTTACATCACAATAGAATAATAAGATGTAACGCGATACAGGCTTTGATACCTTTGGCTAATCGACTAGCAACGATTAAAAATTGGTTTACTCGTAATAACCGTGAAGCGCATCATAAATAAACAATCAAATATATTCGGGGTGACTCTCGTTAAACAGTTGGACAGTTGTTGTCCGATAACAAACGGTCTTAAGTAATTAACCGGAATGTAATTACTGCCAGTCTTTTCGGCCTCTGGCGAAGCGATAGGCCCAAACCTTAACAGCCGATTTATTTCGGTAAGCTGTATTATCAGCGAATCAATCGAGATATTATCTCGATGTTATGTCTTGATTGGCTTGGTTATCTCCGAGGTTACTACCTCAGGAGATAACCCGTCAGTCGGCATAATCAAGTATTATCTCCGAGATAATGCTTGATTATGTCTATATCAAAATAGATATAATCGGC
>OFRE01000189.1_pt1 | contig 18501 bp, 36 predicted proteins | sample 1543061 | NCBI WGS metagenome assembly OFRE01 (sample SAMN07774218, study PRJEB24372) | wastewater metagenome | isolation source: Exp Tend NO 50WW | collected 2016-02
TGAAGCGGGGTTAGTGGCTGGTGTTGCGTAGGTCGTAGAGGGCGTCGCGGGCGGCGTTGCGGTTGGCTCGGTCGGCGTATTCGAGGTCGAGGCAGGCGGGGCATTCGGCCATCAGCGCCTCATGGGTCCAGCTGCCGTGGTGCGGGCAGTGTTCGACCATTGGGGTGCGGAGGTCGTGGTCGATGTCGGCGAGTAGTCGGGTGTGGTCGGCGCGTTCGGCGGTCAGGTCGTCGTCGCGGTCGGGGTCGAGGGTGAAGCTCATGCGGCGGCCTTCCGGCGTGCCCGGTAGGCGGCCTGGTAGAGGCGCGTGGCTTCGGTGCAGCCGGGGCAGCGGCAGCCGCCGCGGATGTAGCCGTACCGTGTGCCGTGCTCGTAGGTGATGCCGATCTTGCGTGGTTGTTGGCCGAGCTTGCGCCGGTATCGCACGGTGGCGGCCAGGTGCGGCGGGTAGGTGCGGCTGGCTTCCCGGCAGAGGTCGCAGCGGCAGCCGTGGTTGGTGTAGGTGGACGCCTTGCCGTGGCGTGGGTCGTCGGCTGTGAGGGTCACGGTTGCCCCTGTTCGGCGGCGAGGGTCGCCTGTAGTTCGGCGCGTTGGCGGCGGTGGTCGTCGAGTGCGATCCTGCGGGCGGCGTCGGCTGAGCGGCCACGTGTCGGTTCGGCGGCGGTGTGTTCGCGGGCGTAGGCGTTGTAGACGGTGCGGCATGGTCCGCAGGGTTGTTCGCCTCGGCGGCGGTGGGCGGTGTAGGCGGCGATGGTGCCGCATTCGGGCAGGTCGCGGTCGGCACGGTCGAGCAACTCGGCGTACGGGTTCACGCTGCACCGCCCGGGTGGAAGGTGCGAGAGTCGAGCGGCACGGCGTAGTCGAACAGGGGATCGCAACACGAGCCTGTGAACATGCTCACAACAGCAGCAGCGAACGGCACGGCGCGCGGGGTTAATAGGTTGCTATCAACTCCACACACGTCGCACCTGTGGTCGGTTGCCAGGCGGTCGCGTGACAGCCGCGCTAGGGCGAGCGCACATGATGGGCAGCCCGCGGCCCGCATCGCCGGGATGCAGACGACTTGTTCGCCGAAGAAGCTGTCTCGATGTGGGCACCATTGCCACGGTGGGCGCATCGGGCTGAGTAGGACATCGGTAATGGTCGCGTGAATGATCGCGAGGTTTGGCCCGCACTCGAACAACATCGCCGTCATGGGGGAGGTTCGTTCGGCGGCCCGGGATGCAAGAGTGTCCATGTCCGGCCACATCGCAGCGAAGCGCTGCGCCTCGGCCTTCTCATCTGCGCCGAACTCGACATCAGGCAGCGCGTCGAGCAGTTCGGCGGCGATCTGCTCAATTCGGCGATGAACGGCGGTGGTTGTCGGGTTCACGCTGCCACCTGCTCGGCGATGATGACGCGCTCGGCGTCCGTCGGGGGCCTGTCGTGTTGTGACCAGCAATGAGCACCCAGCGCCGTGCGGTTGGCGCACTGCTGCCCGCACGAGCAGCGCACAGCGCCACGCTCCACCGGTGGGCGGCCAGGGTTCGCACGCCCAGCACCACGACGCGCCTGCTGCTCCTGCTGGTGGCGGCGGTTCGCGGCCGTGCACTCATCGCAGCGGCAGCCCTTGCGGTAGTGGTAGCGGGTGCCGTGCCGCAGCGTGCCTTGCGGGCCGCGCCGGTCCATCGGGATGTCGTGCCCGGCACGGCGCGCCCGGGTGAGTAGCGTCTTGGCGTCGCGGCGGGTGATGTTGTAGTGGTCGGCGATCGCGCCGCACATGCGGTCGCCGTGGGTGTAGGCGGCGGTGGCGAGCGAGGCGACCATGCGCAGGTCGATGGCGGTCATGGTGTGGGCTCCACGGTGATGTTGCGGTGGTGGACGGTGCGCCCGGTGCCGTTCGCCAGCGCCACACGTGCGCGGCCTTTGTGGCGGCCGGCGACATGCCAGTAGGTGAGCGTCGCCGGGTAGGTGTGCCCGTTGTCCTCGCACACGATCACCGGGCCGAGCGCCTTCGCATGGGCGACCATCTCCGGGCCGGTCATGGCTGCACCGCTTCGTAGCCGCGCCGCGATAGATGCGTCGCCCCGGCAGGTCGTCCGCGCCGCTTACCGTTGGACACCTCGCAGCCGCTGGTCGGGATCATCCCGAACGTCGGTTCGCCGTGTTTCTCGGCTGCGGCGATGCAGCGACCACAGGCGAACGTCTCATCAGCGATGGCGACGGCGTGACCGTGTTGCACCATCGCGCCGCACTGCACGTGGAACGTCAATCGTGGGCGTCGCTGGTAGGCGGTGGCGTAGCGCACGATGTGGGTGAGGCACTCGGCGTAGTCGGAGGTGGCGAGCCACACCTGTGCCTCATCGGGCGACAGCACAGCAATCTCGGTGCCCTTCCACCCGCGCAGAGAGTCGCGCTTGATCTGCTCGACGGTGCGACGGGCGCTCATGCGACACCGCGAATCTCGGCGTCACCAGCAGCGGTGAGCGCCCACACGATCGACGACGTACCCGTATCCGACGGTGCACGCCGGCCGCTGTTGCGCACCAGCCCCAACGTCACCAGCTCTTTTCTGCGGACGCCCAGACTCGTAGCCTTGACCATCCGCCCGAGCGCAGCCGACACCTTCGCCGCGATACCAAAGTCGGTCATCGGACCGTGATCGTGCAACGCCGCCAACACCAGCTGATGGTCGGCGCGCATCCGTTGCACGGTGATCGTGGCGGCCGCCTCATGCGACGTGGCAGGGTCCGTGGCCCGGGCGGCGGGGACGATGGCGGCGGGCAAGGCTCCAGCGCTTGGGGTCGCTTCCACCTGCCCGCCGCCACCCGCAACCGGCCCAGAGGGAACGCCGGTCGCGATCAGATCCGACATGCGGACGATCATGTTCGTCTGCAGTGTCGGCGAATCGATGCGCACGCAGTTGCCGCCGAGGCGTTGCGTGATCTGCCAGTCGGCCACGCTGCCGGTGTCGAGCCGGTAGGTGCTCATGGCTGCACCGCTTCGGCCGAGCACTGGTGCGGCCCGTCGTGGCCTGCCGGTCGCACACACACGCAATCGCACTGGTGACGGTTGCGATGACCGAGGCTGTAGTAGCAGGTGGCCGACGTGAAGGTGAGCGACGACACTGTGCCGTTTCCGGCGATCCAGTCCGGGCAGGTGAGGTAGTCGGGGGCGCCACACAGGCACATCTCGCTGTCGTCGCGCTCGCCGTGGATGATGGCCACGCCGCCAATCCACGCGATCACCGGATCAGCCGGCAACCTTTCGGTATCGGCTTCCTCGCAAGCTGGGCATATACCTCCGTGGAAGTCGGCGTTGAGCGGGTTGTGGTCGTGCCTCATGACCGGACCTCGTATCGGGCGTCTTCAAGTGCGCTGACCAGTTCCTGCCAGGCGGCGGTCCAGCCGTCTTCGTCGCCGTCCTCGCGGACTACGGTGAACGCCGCATCACACACGCAGCGCAGTCGGCCGATAGTCAGTTCCAGCACTTCGATCTGTGCCTCAACCTTGCATCTGTAGGCGGCAAACTCGTTGCGAGCCACGGTGAGTTGATCGTTCAAGAGATCTACTGCGTCCTTCACCACGTTGCTCCGATGCATCGGTGGTGCCCGTCGTGGCCTAGCGGCAGGGAGCAGTACCAGAGCCAACCGCGAGCCTCGGTGTCGCGCCACGGAGCGCAACAGATGGCGGCTCCGTTGGCGATTCGTCCAGCGACCTCATCGATCTCGGCGTGACACCGAACGATCGCGGCTCGGTCGTCCTGGTGGACGACGATCGAATCGGCGAGCATGTTCCGCATTGAGTCGGCCTCGAAACGCAGCCGGTCGATCTCGTCGAGGGCGGCGCTGATCGCCCCAGCGTCACTGACGGAGACGAACTGCAGTTTGCCGAGCGCGTGGTTCGCCAGTGTTGGGTAGTCGTCGCGGGCGGTCATTCGTCCACCACCAACTGGTCCATGATTGCTGACTTGGCTGTGCGGGACGTGCCCGCATACCACGCCACCTGGTCGTCGGTCAGTCGCTCGCTCACTCGCAGCTCCCACGGTCAGCGGCCCACGACATCTGGAACGGGCCGAGCTTGGCGATGGTCCGCTGATGCCACGCCAGGGCGTAGTGGCGACAGTTCGCGCACGACTTCACCGAGCCACCGCGACCGTTCGGCCTGGCACATGTCCTGCCGTACTTGCTGCCTTCGTAGCGGGCGTTGTATGACCACGCCATCGAGTCGACCGATGTCAGGTACGGCCAGCACGCAGCGATGCCCAGCTGTTTGAAGCCGAACCCGTGAAGCATCAGCCGACGCTCGGACAGCGTGCGCATGATCTCGACCGCTTCAGCCATCGACTGGCGGCGACACACTGAGCCGACGCCTACCCGGTGGCAGGCAGCCAGGTCGACATCGGCAGCGGCGTACAGGTCGGCGCAGTCGTGGTACTCGTCGAGCGCGTACCCTTGCAGCACCGGCACCCACGGCAGATCAGGCTCCAGTGCGAGCAGGTCGAGGTAGTTCTGCACCGTGCGCTCTTGGTGTTCGCGCACCGACAGGCCGGTGCCGACGAACGACGGGCCATCAGGAATGCGGCCGCCAGTGATCACGATCGGCTCGCACATCCAGTCCTGCGGCGAGAGCCATTCGACCATGCCGAAACGCTCGACCACCTCGGCGCAACGCTCAGCGTGCTGGGTCGCGGTCGTTCTCCACTTGCCGTGCTGCTGCAGTTCGGTGAACCCGCCAGAGTCGACGAACCACGGGGTTGCGGCCCGGTACTGCTTGACCTTCGGCAGCGTGTTGAGCGACACCATCAGTGGCGGGCTCGGGGTGAGCGTGAGCCAGTTCGGGCGATGGGTGCCGAGGTAGAGGTCCATCACTCGCAGCTCCCACGGTCAGCGCGCCACGGCTTGCGGCCGAATTGCAGGAACATGGCTCGGGCGGCGTAGAGGTTGGTGGTCGGGTTGAACAGTTGCGCCCGGTCGGTGAGCCCTTGGGCCACGAACCAGCCCCACAGCGCGCCCTTCGTGTTGAGTTGTGCGAGCCCGTAGCTGCGGTCGCGGTCGCGCCCGTTGTAAGCGTCGGGCATCCCACGCGACTCGCGGAACACAACGCACGACAACCACGCCCATTCGGCCTCGGGCCAGCCGACCGAGAGGGCGAGGGCGTGCCAGCGTTCGACGTTCGGGTCAGGGTGCTGGTAGGCGGGCAGCGTGGTCGGTGCGGGCAGTGTGGTGCGTGGCACGACCGGGGCGGCCGGCATGGTGGCCACGGCGGCGGCAGGCAGACCCGACACGGGGGCGGTCTGTGTGGGTGCTGCGTCGGCGGGGGTGATGGTGCAACCGGCGAGCACAGCCAGGACGAGAGCGAGACGAGCGGTCATGGTGCACCGCAAAGGTGGCCCATGAGTGCATCACGCACTGTCACCTTCTCGCACTGCGCCCACAGGTCGGGGCGGTTGGTGACGGCGTGCGTGTCGCACGTCGTGAAGCTGTCGTGACCATGAACGCGCGACCGAGCGAGGCGGACAGCTCGCCTGCGGTCTAACGGCGTCACCTCCTCGCACCAGAATCGGATGGCTGTTGAGTGGCCAGGGGTCGGCTCTATGTCGGCGAGCACCTCGGCCGGGTACATCTCGCCAAGCGCAACGCGCACGGCGTCGATCATTTCGGGCGATGCGCTCATGGCAGGTCGTCCACGAGTGCGCAGGCTTCGGCCTCGGTGAGCACAGCCAGGGCGAGGGTGAGGCGGGCAGTCATTGTCGCGCGTGCCAATCGCCGATGTCGATGACGCAGGCCTTCGAGATCGCACACGTCCACCACCCGCCGGCAAACTTCGTGCCGGGGCCGTTGAGCGGGTCGTCGTCGATCAGGACGATCACTTCATCCTTGGAGCGCCCGAGAAACGGGTAGTGCTTCGCCTGCTCGGGTGTCGGGATGAGAATGCAGCCCTCCAGTCCGACACGTTCGGGCCACGGGCCGCCAGTAACGCGGATTCGGCGGCTCATGGCAGGTCGTCCACGAGTGCGCACGCTTCGTCCTCGGTGAGCCCGGCGGCCATGTACCCGTCGATGCGCCGGTCGCGTTCGGCTTGACACGCAGCCGACTGCAAGGCGAACACGGCCACGAACACGAGCATGATGGCGAGCGCTATGGCGAAGTGCCACCACTGGAGGTCAGCGCCGGTCATGCTTCGCGGCCCCAGCGTGCGACGCACTTGGCGACGACCTTCTCAACCTCTGCGTCGATGTCGGCATTCAGGATGTCGAGCAGCACCATGTTGTAGATCAGGGTGTCGATCAGCTCCTCCACGATGTCGGCGCGGAGGTTGGGTGGCACCGTTTGGTCGGAGTACCCGAACAGCTTCTTGACCTTGTTGGCCACCTCGCCTGCTTCGCCGACGAGCCCGAGCGTGCAGTGCGTGATCGCCGCTCGTTCGCTCTCATGGTTGGACGGAAACCATCGGCGACCGTTCGCGTGGCAGCGTCGGGCGAGTTCTGTGATGTTCACGGCTCGATTCCTCCGCCTTGACATGTGACGCAGTACGACAAGCCAACGACGCCGCCACCAGCGCAGTCCCGGCAGGGGTCGCTGGGTTCGATTCGGTGATCGTGATGACGGAGCGTCATCTTGCAGGGGCGCGTCGATGGGCGACGCCCGCAGTAATCGCAGCGACCTTCCGATCTGGCGAGTTGGCGGTTCAATAGTTCGCGTTCCAGTGCGGTTTCTGCGAGTTCGTCAAGGGTCAGCGTGTAGCTCACGACTCACCGCCGAGGTCTTGCAGCGCATCCCACGTGGGCGAGTCGAGGTACACGACCCGTTCCCCGTAGGTACCTGGGTGGGCGCACGCCAGCACGTCGTCGAGCAGCGCCCGTAGGCGCAGCACCTCGGCCCGAGCGGCGTCACGCTCACGGATGGCTTCGGCGAGCACGGCGTATTGGTTGAAGTCGTCGCTTCCTGCGGCCACGCTCACGACTCACCGCCGATGGCGTGCAGCGCAGCCCACGTGGGCGAGTCGATCTGCACCGTGCGGTAGTTGCGGGAGACGTGCTCGACCGGGCAGCAGCGCACCTCGTCGAGTAGCGCCCGTTGGCGCACGCACTGGGCGAGCAGCCGATCCACCGACGCCTGCACCGTGACCAGTTCGGCGGCCAACCGGTCGTGGATGGCGGCCGTCTCGCGGGCCTGGTGGCGCAGCCGCAGGTTCTCAGTGCGCAGCTCGTGCAGCTCGTCGGCGGCGGCAAGGGCGGTGTGTGCGGCGCTCATGCCACACCTGCCATGTCGTCGGCCTGCCGTGCGTCGGCATCTTCGATGAGGTCGATGCAGTGGGACAGCCATTCGATGGCAAGGCTCGGCGTGGAGAACTGCACCGTGGCGGCGTCGCCGACCCGAATCGCACAGATGTGGTTGGCCTGGGTCGGCTCGTGAAGGTTGACCCTGGTGTCCCCAACACTGGGCATGACGTTCGCGCTTGTCCAGCTGCTCATGCCGTCACCGGCCGGGGCATCCCCTGCGCATTGCAGTCGTCGGCGCCGACACGGAAGTGGCCACGCACGATCGCGCTCGCCTCGCAGGTGTGTGGCCGTGATACGGAGCCGGGCACGTCGACCGAGCGCAGCAGCACCGACAGGGCCAGCGCCACCAGGTCGGGCAACACCGGCAGGTCGGGGTCGGCCTCGTGGTCATACAGCACGACGCCGGGCATCAGCTCGAAGCGCGCCGTGCGTGTGGGGCGCAGGTTGCGCACCGCCGAGGGCAGGGGTCGGCGGGCGTTCATGGCGCGACCTCGTAACCCGCGCCGTTCAGCGCCCGGGCATGATCACAGCCGCCTCGAAACGAACCATCGAGTTCCGAGAAGTCGACGTTGGAGCCGTCAGCGTCGCATCCGAAGATGTACGTCTCCGGCCTGCCGGTATCGGACGGCGCAGTGATGGCAGAGACGATCACGTAGCGACGCTCGACCGGGCCGCGCCACGTTTCCGCAGCCATCGGCGGCGACAGTTCGTAGAGCGCAGCGTCGCCTTGCCACCCGTCGAGGGTGCGCAGGCGGGTGGCGATCTTCTTCGGGGCGGTGGTGTTCATTGGTCCTCCAGGACGGGTGACGGTGCGGCTGCACCGGTGGGGTTCATGCCGCGCTCGCGGCGGCGAGGTCAGACACGACGGCGAGGTCGAGCACGTAGGCCCCGGTCGCGCCCGCCAACTTGGCGACGTGGGGAATGGTGCCGTTCTGCACCTTGCGCTTGACGGTGCGCACGGGCAGGCCGAGGATCTCGGCCGCTTCCGTGATGCCGATCAGGGTGGGGGAACTCATGGGGGACACAATGACCCATGCGGGCCATCTTGTCAATGGCCTAATCGGGGCTTTTCCGAACCTGACCGTAGGCGCGACGAAGCGCCCTCCACCGTGCACCTGGAGGAAGGCACGGTGGAGGGCGCGAACGGGTGCGCTATTCGAATCAGGTGCAGTAGCCGGGTACGCCTGCGCTGGCGGTGAGCACCGGCCGGCTCATGCCGATGGTGGCGACGGCAGCGATGCGGGGCGGCGTGGAAAACAGCACGGCTTGGCGGGTGTGCCCGGTCACGATGATGATCGGGTCGTTGACGCTGGCGGTCTGCCCGTCGACGCTCCACACGGTCGGGGTGTTGTGCGGTGACAGTGACGTGATCCGCGCCACCCACACGACGCTGTAGGTGCCGTTGGGGGCGGCGCACGAGACGTTGACGGCGTGGACTTCGGCGTTGCCGCTGCCGGCGATGATCGGGTCGGCGGTGAGTACGGTCGGGTACGGCGGCGGGTACGGTGGCTGCACCGGGCCACAGGTCCGCGACCACTGCGGGCACACGGGCGGCGGGGTGCCACCTCCACCGTTGGCTGAGGCGACGGCGGGGATGGTGAGCGACGCGGCGAGCGCGGCAAACACGAGGCTGAGACGTTTCATGGTTCCTCCTATGGGGTGGTGAATGCGGTGGGGCGCACGACGAGCTTCTGCTCGCCGGCGGTGAGCAGCCCGGCGGTGGAGCGGAAGCGCACGTACCAGTCGCCGGCGGCGTCGAGGGCGGCGGGGAACGTGAACGCCCACACGCCCGTGGAGCTGTTGACGATCGACGCCACCGGGGACGTGTAGAGCGTCTCGGTGCCGTCGGGTTCGCGGACCCTGACGGTGACGGTGGTTGGGTCGGTGAGTGCGTCGGCGTCGTTGCGGAACGTGGCTGTGATCACGGGGCGGTCGCCGATGTCGTAGACGGTCATTAGCAGTCCTCCGAGAGTGTGAGCGCAACGGTGGCGCAGGTGGCGACGAGCTCGAGCGTGGCGCAGGTGACGGCGAGCGTGACCGTTGGTGCGGTGGTGGCCAGTGCGACCGTGGGGGCGGTGGCGGTGAGGGTGACGTCGGCGGCGGTGGCGGCGAGACAGACGATGCCGGGGTCGCCGATGGCGGATGCGGCATCGATGACCGGTGCCCCGACGCTGGCGGTGATCGCGACCGTTGCCGGGGTCGGCGTACCTGTAGCGGTGATCGTGGGTGCCGACACGGTGACGGTGATCGGCACCACCGACGGTGCAACCGTGACCGTCGTGGTGATCGTCGGCGCGGGGATCGTGGCTGAGGCGGCGACCGTGGTCGGCGTGACCGTGGCGGTTGCGGTGATGGTCGGCGATGGCAGGGTGGCGGCTACATCGACCGTGGTCGGGGTTGCGGTTGCGTTAGTGCTGGCCGAGATGGTCGGTGCCGGGATCGTGGCCGAGATGGTTACGGCGGACGGTTCGACCGTTGCCGAGCCGGTGATCGTCGGCGCCGGAACCACTACGGTGATCGGCACCACCGACGGGTCGACGATGGTCCCGGTGGTGATCGTCGGCGCCGACACGGTGACCGTGATCGGCACCACCGACGGGGTGACCGTTGCCGTTGCCGTGATGGTCGGCGCGGGCACCGTGGCGCTGATTGCCACGGCTGAGGGTGCGACCGTCGCCGTTGCCGTGATGGTCGGTGATGGGATCGTGGCCGAGACGGCAACGGCAGTCGGGGTGACGGTGGCCGACGTCGTAACGGCTGGTGATGGGATCGTGGCCGAGACGGCAACAGCCGACGGGGTGACCGTTGCCGAACCGGTGACCGTTGGGGACGGAACGGTAGCGAGCGCCGCAACCGTCGACGGGGTGATGATGGTGCCGACCGTGATCGTCGGCGCGGGCACCGTGGCGCTGATCGGCACCACATCGGGCGTGACCGTCGCGGTTGCGGTGACGGTCGGCGCGGGGATGGTGGCGGCAGCAGATACCAGTGACGGGGCGACCGTGGCGGTTGCCAGGATCGTGACCGCGAACACCGACGCGGCGACACTGACCACCGAGGCGAGCACCGACGCAGACGCCGACACCACCGGTGCCGGAACCGTGGCCGATACCGCGACCACAGCCGGGGTCGGCGTTGCCGTCGTGACGACCGTCGGTGACGGCACGGTGGCGCTGATCGCAACCACCGAAGGTGTTGCCGTTGCATCGCCACTGGTCGTGGTATCGATCGTCGGCGCCGGGATCGTGGCAGCACAGGCCACCACGGCGGGGGTGACGATCGTTGTCGCGGCCGGACGCACGATGACGATCGCCCGAGAGTTCTCAGTGGTCGCGTCGTCGGTTGTGTGCGTCCACACGTTCGTTCCGGCGGCGCCGACGGTGGCGAGCGTCTTGTAGGCGACGCCGTGCTGGTTGTTCAGCGAGCTGGCTGCGATCGACGTGTCGCCACCGGATGGGGCGGTGTAGCCCGACGGTGCACCCCACGTCTTGACCGCGGTGGTTCCGAGGCTCAGTTGGCAGTACGACAGGACGAGTGCCCCGGCGGTGACCGAGGTCGAGTCACGCGACGCCGGGGTCGCGTCGTTGCTTCCGAACGTGATCGACGGAACCGAGATGTCCTCGGGCGTCGTCGTGTCCGCGCCGGAGACGCAGACGATCGTGGCGCACATCGAGCACACGGTGCCGAACGTGGTCACGAAGGTGTAGTTGGAGCCCTCACCGGCAGCGTTGGTGATGACCTTGCGCAAGATGGTGACGTGGCGGTCGTTGCCGGTCGTCGTGCCACGGGTGCCCGAGCTGATTTCGGTCCACCCTGAGCAGGTGAACGCGTTCGTATCGGCGTAGTTCGTCTTCGACACGAACGCGAACAGCACGTCACCATCGGCGACACCTGACGGCTTCGTGACGGTGACGCCGGTGGTGCACGCGGCCGACACCCCGGTCGACGCAGCGGAGCGCACTGCCGGCGTCGTGCGAACTGCGACCGTGGGCGCCGGGATCGTGGCCGACACTGCGACCGTGGTCGGCTTCGGGGTCGCCGAAGCCTTGACCGTCGGAGCCGGGATCGTGGCAGCGACAGCCACCACAGCCGGCGCGGGGTCCGTCGTGATGAGGTCGTCGAGGCTGAAGTCGTCGAAGTCGGTCGAGCGCGAGGTGCCGGCCGCGCCGTTGAGCTTGCCGAGCAGCACCCGGCCGGTCGTCCAACCGCCACCATCAGGGTCTGTCTCGTCGATCTGCCAGGTGCCCGGCTCACCGGAGCCGTCATCCCACCACTTCACCTTGTGCTGCGTGCCGACCACGAGCACGCGCATCCAGTGCCGGTTAGTGTCGTTGACCCCGGCGGACGTGACGAAGATCCCGGTGGAGAACGCCCCGCCCGAATCGAGCGAGTAGACGCCGATCTTGTCGCTGTTGGGGCCGATCTCCACCACGAACGCCGAACCAGGAACACCCGACGTCGGGTTCGTCGTGCACCGGTAGATGAAGTCGATGTACTGCTCACCGGTCGACGTGTCGGCCCAGCTGAACGTGACGTCAAAGTCATCGGCATCACCCGACGCCGGGGCACCGAGCGCGTACTGCGCTGTGTACGCGCCGGTGGCAGCGGTGGCGCGTCCCCGGTTCGTTTGGATCGTCGACGACCCAGTGGTGCCCTCGGTGCGGGTCGTCCAGTTCGACGCGTTCCATGCGTCGCCGTTGGTGCCGGTGAAGGCGTCGGAGAGGATCACTGCCATCGGTGCACCTTCCCCATCTCACCCACATTCACCAACGACGGGAACGCCTCAGGTCACGAGTACATAACCCCCGGTCAGAGGTACTTTTATGGGACGAGATCTACGGAAAATATTCCACTCGCGTCCCATTGGATCGTGAACGTCCCGGCGGTGACGGCGTAGTCACCACCGAACGTGACCGCGATGATGCCGTTGTTGCCGGCGAGCGCATCGGCGTAGACGAGGCAACCACGCACGCTCGAGAACGTCGAGGACGTCCATGGGGTGTCAGTGCCGTCGAACTTGGTCACACCCGAGCCGGTCGACGTGTAGGTGGTGCCGGTGAGCGCGACGCCACCGGCGGTGTAGCCCGTCGCGGTCGGCACCTCGTTCGACGCCCACGCGCCCACACCGTAGGCGGTGTCGGTCACGAGGTCGGCGCCGGTGAGGCTGTTGGTGTAGAGCGCGACCTTGTGGGTTTCGAGGTCGAGGTCGAGCGCCAGTTGTGTGGTGTCGAGTGCGTCGACGAAGGTGGCCACGAACAGGCCAGAAGAGGGAAACGCCATCTCAGATCAGCTCCTTTGCGACGCCACGCATGGCCCGCGCTTGTTGTACGAGGTCGGGGCGGATTCCGGCCTCTTCGAGGGCGTCCGCCATTTCGGTGATGATCTTTGGCAGTCCCACACGGAAAGGACGACGGTTTTGTTGCTGTACGGACCGCGTCGCCCAACGGACGTTGCCTGGTTCGTAGTTGCCGTCATTGTCGATGCGGTCGAGCGACAGGTCCGACGCAGGTCGCCGGCCGACTGCGGTCATAAATGCCTCGAATGAGGCGTCCCATTCCCGACAGACGCGGATGCCGCGACCTCCGTAGTTGGGCCAGTTCTTGCTATTCGGGTTCGAGCAACGCTGCCGCATGGTCTTCCATGCGGCATACTCCGGCGAGCGAGACATGCCGTGGGTTGTCGACTTCGACCGTCGGTGACAACCACACGAAACCGTTGATCCATCATGGAGGTGAGAACCCACGATGGTTACCTCGTTGCCGCAGTCGCACAGACAAGCCCACATCACGCGATCCTGAGTGTCGTAACCGGCGCGCTCGATCACGGTCAGCAGCCCGAAGGTGTGTCCAATCCGGTCGATGGCCTGCCGTCCCATGTCAGTACCCCGCTTCGATCAGCTCGGCGTCAGACGGCTCCGAGAAGTTGTTGATGACACCGGGGCGTGGTGCGCCGAACAGTCGCTGCGTCTCGCGGTAGGCGGCGACCTTGATCTTCGTATCGCGCAAAACCACCGGATCGTTGCCGGCCTTGGCAGCGGCCAGCTCAACCATCAGGTCGGCGTAGGTGCGCTGTTCGGCGGCGGCGGCGGCGTGCTCATCCGCCATGGCTGTGAATCCGGCGGCGCGCAGCGCAGCGCTGCCGTAGTCGTTCAGGTCGGCGCGCCACCGGGCGCGACGGGCATCGCTCTGACTCATGGTGTCTCCTTGTTGATCTTGTGGTGTACGTGTTGCGGGCGGACGGTCGCGTCGACGCGGCCGTCCCAGTGGTCTGTGTGGAACCCGCCGACCTTGCCGCGGGCGGGTCCGTCGTCCATGACGACGGGGCGGCGGCGGGTGGTGCCGGCAAGGCGGCTGAACGCGCGGGATGGTTCGCCGACGCCGATGCGCCGTTGGAACTCGTTCACGCCTTCGGGGCGCCGACGTTGCCGACCGCGACACCGAAGCCGAGCACGACGAGGATGGCGAGCGTCTTGTTCTCCACGTCGGCGGGCACGACGTCGACGATCGCCTCGATACCCACGGCCATGGCCAGGATCGAGTAGATGACGGTTCTGATCTTGGCGGGGATCGCCTGTGCGAGGTTCTTCATGGTGGGGTGTCAGCCTTTCGGTAGGTGGTTGCGGATCAGGCGGCACAGGCGATGCCAGTAGCCGTCCAAGATGTGGGCGAGTTCGGCGCCGGTCACTGGTCGCCGTCGCGGGTGCGGTCAGTGCGAGGCGCCTTGATCGCAGCATTCAGCGCGGCGATCTGATCGGTGTGCTTCGTCATGATGACCGAACCCGCGTCGAGCCGGTCATTCACTCGGGCGAACCCGACAGTGAGCACCACGTTCTGTTCGTCGTGCTGCGCCTTGCTGGCAGCCCTGGTCGCGGCGGCGGCCTCGTCGATCAGCGGGCGGGCAACCGTCGTGATCGTGCGCCCCAGCCCCTCCTTGATCGGCCCGGTGACGTTGCGACGCCACAACCAGCGCAACGGCGGCAACCGGAACAGGGCGAGCCCTGCGCCGATCACGGCCACGATCGCGCCCGCGACGGTGGCAACGTTGATGAACCATCCGGATGCTGCCAGCAGCATCATGCGTGCGCCTTGAAGAACGCCTGCATGTCGAGCACCCGGGCGGGGGTCTTGTCGCCGGCCACGTAGCGCAGGTGCCACGGCTCCCACCCTGGCTGGCCCTCACGGGCGCCTTCCCAGCTGAAGCCGAACGACTCGGCGTTGTCCTTCACCCACGCCCACACCTTGGCGATCGAGGTGATGCCGACGACCTTGCCCGACGACCAGATCGCGAAGTCGTTGGCGAGCCCCTTCGCATGATTCGAATCGGGCACCCCGTTCGTGAAACCGGCGACCGGGGCCATGCCGCGACGTAGGTACCACTTCTTGCCATCGGGCCCGGTGCGCGTGGTACGCGAGTTGACCAACGGGTTGTACGTCGCGGTCATCCGCTCGTAGAACACCTTGAGGCACGATGCCGTCGACCGGTACGCGCCGACCGTGGTGAGCGCGTAGCCGGTTTCGAGTTGGCAGGCGATGATCATCGCCTCTGCGGCGTCGGCGGCCAGGTGGTGCATGTCGCGGTTGCCGACCCCGGCGAAGAACAGCGGGCGCAGCAGGCACGGACCGAGCGACCCGGGCTTCACGCCCACCAGATCGGCCGGGAGTACAACGGGCTTGAAGACGATGGTCATGAAGCACTCTCGTACGCGATCGTGGCCGTGAGGATCTCTCCCGAGGCAATGGTTTCGGCGGTGCCGAAGTAGGCGTTGGTTGCCGTGTCGGCGATCACGAACTGCATCCGGTTGGAGGTCACGCCGATGATGGCGATCAGCGGGTTGTAGAACGCACCTGAGGTGATGAACACCCCTGAGCCGATCGCTGTGATGTTCGACGTGGCAGCGGCCGCAACCGGCAACGACACCACGATCGCCGAACCAGCAGTGCCCGACGCATTGAACACGACGCGAAAGGTGGCCTGGATCTGCCGGCCGACCCTCGAAACCTTGGCGTAGGTGCTGCTCTTGCCGATGTTGGTGCTCGCACCCTGGTCGACCGTTGGTGTCCAGTCGGTGAGCGCCCCATCGACCGGGCCGATGGGCGACCACGCGCTACCGTCGTAGCTCTGCCACATCGACGTGTCGGTTTCGTAGATGCGCCGACCGGTGTATGCCTCGGTGGTGGGGCGGGTGCCGGAGGTGTAGACGTGCCCGAGGGCGTTGAGTTCGGCGACGGTGACTAGTGTGGATGTGAACGAGCCGGGTGCCTTCATGCGTTCTCCTCCATCAGTAGCCGGGCGTCGTGTCGGTGCCGAGCGTCGACACGTCCAAAATCCAGTAGGACACGGCTGGCAGCGGTGCACCGGCGAGCGTGCAACGCCACCCGGAAGCCCCGGTGATCGACCACGCAATCTGCGAGATGATCACCGAGTAGGACGCCTGCGAGCCGACGCCCATCGGGGTGTGCTCCACCGTCATCTTCTGGTTCAGCTCGAGCGCGAGCACGGTCGGCCAGTCCGACGGGTAGCCGAGCAGGATCGGTTCCATGCGTGTCGTCTGCGTCTTGCGCTCGTTGACCAGTCCGAACGCCATCGACTCCATCTGCTCGGACGTGGACAGGTTCGTGTCGATGGCGTCGGCGTACGGCCCGTCGGCGGTGACGGCGGTGGTGTCGATGTACTGCACGCTGGTGGTCGCATTCGACACGGTGATGTCGTTCAGCATGTCCTGGTCGGATTGGCGGATCTGGATCGTGCCGCTGTAGCCCTGCCCGGCACCGTCATCGCTGAGCGTGATGGCACTGGCGGCGGTGTAGGCGGCCCACCGGTAGGCGAACGTGAGCAGCCCATCGGCCGAGACGAACAAGCGGCCCTGTTCGCCGCGCTCGACCTGCTGCATGGCTGCCAGTGCCGATTGGCCGGCGTAGGCGAGCTGGTCAACTTCGGCGACCGATTCGGTGGTGATGTCGCGCCATGCGGCGGGGACGCCTGCCGCGTCGGCGAGACGGCTGAGGCGATCGGCGGTTGACTCGGTGAGGGTGCCCCTGCCGAGGGCGTTCATCACGTCGGCGTTCGTTGCCGACAGGCAGGTCGAGAACACGGCCACGTCTTGCACCGTCGTCGACGTGACCGTGATGTCGAGATCCGTCCACCGCGAGACGCCGCGGATGTTCGCGCCGGTCGCGATCTCCAGGGCCGTCGTGGCCACGACGCTATCGGTTCCGAGGACCTCGACCGGCCCCTGTTCCGTCTTGAAATCCATCGTGGATTCCCAGATCGCGACCCCCATGCTCGTGTCGACGAACACCCGGCGAGCCCCGTATGCGGCCGCGACGGCCGCGCTGAGCGTGACATCGCTCGTGTAGACGTTTCCGCCTGCCGCGCCGCCGGGGCGAAACACGAAGTCCATCCCATTCCGCGTAGCTCCGCCCCCTCCGCCACCGCCCCCGCCTCCGATCACGCCGAAGCCGCGATTGCGAGACATCAGACGCCACCCTGGGGGCTCGACGCCCAGATCCGCACCTGACATCCGGCCGGAGACAAGAACTTGAGCACATGCGGCCGGCTATCCACCGATGCGTCCGGGAGGCCGTTCGTGCCCTGCGGGATGAGGATCTCGGCCACGCCATCGGCGGGAATCTTCGCGCACGTCGTAGCTGCGATGCCGGTGATCGTGTTGTCCGGATCCCCGCCGCCCGTTGTGGTCGCGAGGAAGAAATACGCAGGATTCCCGTCCGCCTGGATGCTCGCGTATCGGTTGTGCCAGTACAGCCGGTCGGTCCCGGCGGGGCGGTTCGCGCTGGCCTGCAGGTCGACAGCGGTAGCGACGCCGGCGGGGCAGTCGACCACGAGCACGGACGAGCGAAGCGGGGGGCTGGTGTTATCGGCTAGGTGTGACGGGAAATTCGACATGGCGTTTCACTTTCCAGCGAGGAGCCGTTCGGAGCGGGTCATTCCGGTTGATGCTGCGTTGATGGGTCCGATTCGTCGAACGGGTCCCGCGGCGCCGTCAGGGCCAGCGGCGGGGGGCGTGGGCGCGTAGGTCGCTTGCACCTTCGCGACGAAAGCCGGCTCGAGCGTCGCGTCGGTCGGGATACCGAGAAGGATCCCGAGCTGCAGCGACTTCGCATAGGACGCGGGCGGGCCCTTCTCTGCAATCCTGCCGAGCACGGCCGCTTGGATCTCACCGAGAAGCCGTGGGCTCGTCGCGCGGAGGGCGTCGACACCCTCGCGCGTGAGGCGTCCGTGTTCGAAGTCGTCCACCACGGACATCGGATCCTTCACGGCCCGTGCGGCGCGGAGGAACGCATCCCGCGCGGCCGGCGAGGCTTGCGGCGTGCCGCGTCCCGGGGCGAGCGGGTTCGGCGCAAGCTCACCCGGCGGGGCCTTGCTCTGCAGGTACCCGGCGGCGCGGAGGGCGGTCGCGCGAACCGCGCCCGCCGTCCCGGGGTCCAGCCCGCGCGTCGCGGCAGCAACGCGCGCGTCGGGCGCGGCGAGGAAACCGGCGAGCTCCGCGCGCTCGCGCTCGTACGCGGCCGCGCTGGCCCTCCGCGAGCGGCCCACGTCCGCGTCCACTTGAGCGGCGAGACCGGCGCGCGAGACCTTCCCGCCCCCGAGGAAGCGATCGACCGACCCGCCGATGCGCGCCGTCACGGTGTCGCTCACAGCGCGGACGAGGTCGGCCTTGACGGCCTTGGTGGCGATCGTCGCGGCGACTTGATCGCCGTACCGCCGGACCATGTTCTGAGCCACCGCGCCAGCGAGCCCCGCGACGGCACCGGCCGGGCCGCCGAGCATGAGCCCTTGCAGCGTTCCAAACTGTTCGGAAAGCCCGACCGACCGATTCCGCGCTTCTGCCGCGGCGCCCCCCGCCGCGGCATCGTCGAGCCACTTCGCGGCACGGTACTCGCCCTTCGCCTGGGCGTATTTCGCCGCCCACTCGGCGCCGGCGCCGGACCCGCCCTGCTCTGCTGCAGCGGTCGCGGCACGCTGGATCTCGTCTTCGATGATGTCGCGCACCTTCGCGCGTTGCTCGTTCAACGAGCCCTCTGCGATCTTGTTCTTGTAGACGAGATCGTCGAGCGTCCGCCGCTCCTTCCACAGCCCCTCGAATCCGATTTCCCCCTTCGACGCGCGCTCGGCAATCTTCTCGCGCATCCCCGCGATCGTGTCCGCGTAGTGCTGCGTGAAGAGGCTTTCCCGGAGGGGCGCCTCGACCTCTTTCTCGATACGCGAGGTGATGCGCGA
>OFRE01000193.1_pt1 | contig 18305 bp, 23 predicted proteins | sample 1543061 | NCBI WGS metagenome assembly OFRE01 (sample SAMN07774218, study PRJEB24372) | wastewater metagenome | isolation source: Exp Tend NO 50WW | collected 2016-02
GACCAGACCGCCACCGACAGGCAGCAGCGTGGGCAGGTCAATCACACCAGCAGCCATTTCAGCCACGACGCCAAGCGCGCCCGCTGCATCGAGTGTGCGCCGATCCTGTTCCTCGCGGTCGATCTGCAATTTGATCGCGTCGGCAGACTTGCGATTGAACACGCCTGCGAACTGATCGACATAGGGCGCATAGCGCGCGTCGTCCTTCACATAGTCGATGGCGTCGAACCCATCCTCGAACTGCCAAGGATCAGGCATCCCGCGCGACGACAGGAACGAGCCGACAATGTTCTGGGTGCGGAATGCTGCGCCGAAGGTCTCGCCCATGGTCGGGTCAGCCACGCGATCAGGCAGTGCAAGGTTCGTCGCGTTCTGCACCGCAGGCTTGGCATCATAGAACGGCATTACGGTTGCCCGCCGAGCGGTTCGGGATCGCGGCCAAAGGCAGGAACGGCCCGCATTTCCTCAATGCTCTGGCGTTCTTCGGCCTGATCCTGGCGCGCGGCCTCAATCTCTCTCGCGCGTTCATCCTCGTTTGCGCGCAGGGCGCGCGACACATCGGGCTTCCACTGGCGACCGGGCGTCAGCGTCTGATAGTTGCCGTTCTGATCGCGCCACATGATCGCATACCCCGGCAGTTCGCCGCGCTTTACTTCGCGGTCGGTCTCTGGCGTCGTGACAAACTCGACGGACGACATGTCCACGCCGGGAGCAATAGCCTCAAGATCGGCGCGCAACTGCGCCTGAGCATAGCCGAGCGTCGAGTCAGCGCCCCGGAACGGACCTCCGCTGCTGGTCATGAACTTGGAAGTCGGCCAATATTTCTCTGGCGGGTGCTTCATGAGCGTCTTACGGCCCGTCAGTTCCGTGACGCCATACAGCCGCTTCATCTGTTCGGTGGCGCGTTGTGTTGCCAGATCAGGGTCGCCATTTGCCCGGAAGAATTCATTCTCGGCAATGGCAAGAAAGTCTGCCTTGATGCCACTCTCCTGTTGCGGATTGAAGCCGAGCGCAGGATCGGACGCGAACCAACTGTCATTGAACAGCGATCCGATATCGGTGTCCTCGACTGCCTTGCGATATTCCTTGGCCGCCGGTTCCAATGCCTTGCGGTCGCGCTGCTTCTCCGGGTCTCGGTTTTCGATCAGGCGCTTTGCAGCATCCTCTGGCGACAGGTTCAGCGTGTTGACGTAGAAGCCGAAGTCGTCGGCCGCGTCCTGCACCGCACTTCCCCCGTCCCGCCTGCCGAGCGCCGCCGGGTTGATCGCTGCAAGCCGTTGCGCGCGCTGTGCCGCGCTGGAAACATCAGATGGATCACGGCTTTCAAGGCCAGCGCGAATGTCATTCACAACGTCCTTTGGCACAATGCCGCTCTGGCGCACGATTTCCTCAGTCGCGGCCTGATATTGCTGCGGAGCCTGCTGCTTGATCGCCGCCGCCGCGTTGTCGATGTTCTTGCGGTCTGCCGGGTCGTAGGGGTCGCCCTGATAGGTGCCGCCGTTCAGCGCTGCCAGCGTATCGACAACCGCCATGCGATCGTTGTTCGCGGTGCGGAACTTGCCGAGCAGCGTTGCCACATCGCCGCCGTTCAAGCCCGAATCGATGATCTGCTGTTCCGAGGTAACTGCGCCCGTCGCAACGCCGAGTTCAATCTGATCCTTGAGGCCAGCATAGGCCGACGCCTGAGCGGAATTGTGGGCTGTCTCTGCCTGATTGGTCAGCGAGCGGATTTCATCAATGGAGAGACCGGCATATTCATCACGGCCCGCAATGTTCGTCGGCCCGGTCGTATACCCCCCGATGTCCTTCCCGCGAACAAGATCGGCTTCCTGCTGCCGGCGCTTTGAGTTGACGCCGCCGTTGTGGCCTTTGAGGCTTTCGACGGCCTGCGCAACATTCTCTACATTCCCCGTTGCGACAGCTTGGGCAACACGGTTCGGCAGGCTCCCATAATTGTAGGCGACCGACGTAAGCGCGGCCTTAGCGCTCTCCGGCATCTTCGCCCATGCGTCCTTGCCAACGTCCTTGATGATGCCGGGAACGAACTCAGTATCGATACGGCGCTGCAAGTCACGTTCCGCGTCCTCACGGGAAACCCGCATACCCTGCTGGACACGGACCACAGAGCCATCGGCCCGCGTAACCGTATCCGAACCATAGCCTGTCCTGTGGGCGTTCACGTCCCAATAGGTCGTCTCGCGAAAGCCTTCGAAACGTCGGATCACATCGGCGGCTGACTTGGGTGAGCCTACCCGCGATACGCCCGTATCCGCAAGAAACCCGGCAGGGTCCGCATCAGCCTTGCCCTTGGCGCGAGCAAGATTCAGATCATGCTCATGCTTGGCCCGGAGATTGGTTTCCTGTTCGGGCGTGAGCCATGATTTTGCTGCATCGAGAGCAGCAGCAGACTCCTTGCGGACCTTCTCGTATTGAGACGGATCAGAATAGACCAATTGTTCATAGTTCGACAGCGCCGTCGCAAGATCGCTGGTTCTCTGGGCAACTGCTGACCCCGCCTGGAACGTCGCCGCCTTGGTGATGTATTTCGCCCGGTAGTCATCAGCCCACGCATTGAAGCGCTGCTGATAGTCCGGGTCTGGATTGTTGGCGAGAACCTTCTTGCGATAGTCCTCAAAGCGCTTGTCTGCATCCGCCGTGAAGTTCTCGGCCCGTCCCGTCGCTGACTGTTGTGCCTCAATATCCTGCTGCGACATGTCGATCTGCATCTGCGAGGTGTCTTTCGACAACTGCGCATTTGTCTGATCGTTCTTCGATTTTGCGACGGTCTGAGCGAACTCGTCGCCCAAATCACCAACCGCATTGCCGAGGCCCATGAGAGCACGGGCCGGCCCGGTCAGCGCATTGCCGTCCATGTAGGGCATACGGCCACCGCCACTGATACCCTGCTGGCGTTCATAGGTCGGGAAGCGCGCCATGTCAGATCATCAACCTGCGCTGCTTGGCATACTGGCTCAGCCCGCCCACAAGCGATGTCCCGGCATTGATGAAGCCGGACGCCATGGCCGACTTGCCTTCCGCCTTGAACTGCTTGGCCTGGTTCATGTAGCCGGTGGCCGCCACGTTGCCGCGATAGAGTTGTGCCAGCACATCAAGCTCGCCCTGCTTGGCCGTATCACCAAGAACGGCAACCGGCGTTCCGCTGTCGATGTTCAGGCCAGAGGACGCTCCTGCAGCACGCTGAGCGCCCTTGACGCGCTGAACCTGCTCACGGGTCATCTGCGCTTCGTAGGCGGCTTCCTGCTTGGCGGCCTGAGCGTTGTTCTTGGCAACCTCGGCATTATAGTCCGCCGTCTGCTTGCCCTGAATGCCGCCAACCACTGAACCGACTACGCCAAGTCCGGTGCTGAGCGCTGTTAGCGCAGTCGCCACGCCCGACGCGCCGGCAGCAGCGCCAGAGCTTGCAGCAGCCGCGCTGCCCAAACCAAGCAGCGTAAACGGGTCAAGACCGGGAATGAAGCACATCAGCCGCTCACCCTGATTTCAGCTATGAGGCCCAGGCAGTGGAACGGCGTCGGCTCGGTGTGCTCGATCTTCAAGCGCTTCTGCCGGTTCCAGCTCATCGAGATCGGAACGCGCACGTCGCCTGTGAATGGAGCCGTGCCGGTGCCGTATCCGCCTGCGTTGGTCGTGGACTTGGTGTAGTCGATCGTTTCGAGCAACCCGTCCGATGGCCCGATCTTGCCGTTCATCGAGCTATTGAGGCGCAAGAATACTTCGCTGATACGGCCTTCGCGCGTTTGCGCCGTGCCTTGTGCCGCTGCCGCTTCCGGCGACAGCGTTTCCATTGTTGCCGTGTATGGAAGCCCGACAATGCCGGCAGTGATTGGAACGCCGATGGTGATAGAACCAGCGGAAACCGTATAGGGGCCTTGCTTTGACCCATTCCAGACATAGACGCTCTGGCCTTCAAGGTGGCTCAGACCGCTCAACGTGCTGGTCGATGGCCCCGAATAGGCCAGATGGCTGTCAAGGAACGTGGCGGAAGCGAGCGATCCCGTGTCCGCGATACCGCTCGACAAGCGCTCGATGTATCTCACGGTTTGGGCATTGATCACCCGCTCGATGACCAGCCAAACCTCGTCGCCTTCTGATCCTGGGATCGTCGCCACGCTGGTGACTTTTGCACCGGATGGCAGGAATTCATGCTTGTGGAACGCAACCACCTCCTGATCGCGCTCATAGGTCATGCCGAACATGACGCCCGTATCGGTCGCCATCCAGACGACCGAGGCTGGCGACTGTTGGTAGGCCATGTAGGCAATGCGGTTCCGACCCGGTAGGTGCTCCGAAAGGATGCTCAGGTCCGTAGAGACGTAGCCGTTGAACTCGAACGAGTAGGCGATCTCGCGCGCATCAACACGATAGAAGCCACTGTAGAGCGCGGTCTGACCGACACGGACCGGCTGCACGTCGGATGCACCGTAATTGGTCTCACGTTTCTGCTGGATATTGGTGGTGGAAAAGGCTGATGTAGAAGCGGTTGGGCCGATCGTGCGGATTGAGGAAGTCGTGCCGACAATCAGGTCGGTGCTTTCCGCAAGCCACTTCACTTCATTGATCTGTTCGGCCCGGATCGTCGCATCAATCGCGTCATCCGGCTCCAATGGATCTGATACGCCGAAATTGGTGAAATCCTCGACCCTGCTCATCCAGACGGTTTGCGGCTGCGTGCGTGTCCGGGCATAGCACAGACGGCCATTATAGAACCCGACACAGGCCGGGTAGCCGGTCTCGGCAGACCATGCGCCCATGGCCCAATTCGCCATCGGCGAGAGCGTCGGGAAGGCATGGCCATGGACCTTGATGGTAACGACCGTGCTGGACGTATAGGCGATGATTTCAGCCCATCGCCATTTCCCGTCCGAACCGAGCAACCTGATCTGCCTTCCTACATCGGAAGCAAGAAAGCCCTGCCCTTCATTGATACCAGTCGTGGATGATGCCGTGAGATTGAAGGCCGTCTGAGAGATGGCGGCTTTGTTAAAGGCCACCTCGGCAATGCGCGTAGTGCTGGATCCATCGGTCCCGAGCCATCTGAGCCGCCAATGGATGTAAGCGGTGCGGTTCAGAAAATTGTAGAAACGCTTTTCGCCGCCGCTCCATCCGGACTCGCCTTGGCGCACGTCAAGAGAAACCCATGTCGAGCCATCGTTTGACGCCTCAATCTCCCACGAAATAGGAGATGCCCCCGTGTTTTCCCCGTCCGTCGCGATCACATAGTAATGGTCAACCACCGCTGCGCCAGTAGCTTGATATGCAAGCCATCCGGACGTGATGCCGCTGCCGTTCCCGAGCGCGAAATCTGTTCCGCCGTTCTTGTCGAAAGCCCGATACCAGTTTGACCCGGCGCTGCCTGTTACCGTGCCGCTTGGCGTCGTGTTGCTCGTCATGATCGGCGTCAGAGACGCATAGTCGGCGGGAGTGAGCGTTGTCGCGGTCTTGTTCAGTTCGAGATACGGCCCATCCTCGAACTCCATCACCTCAAGCGTAAAGCTGGTTGCGCTGTTGCGCACCAGCCGGCGCGGCTCGAAATCAGGGTGAGCGAGATAGAGCACGTCCGCAGACTGCGCGAACTGCAATTGCTCCACATCCGCAAAGGCGTATGGCGTCGCGACCTCGACCGGCGTTCCCGGTGGCGATTCCACCCGCCCGCCGTTCGTATAAATGCGGATGTAGCTCGCGCCGAACTCCAGGACGTAGGCTTGCGTCACCGAATAGATGAACGGGATAAGGCGGGCTTCTCCGTTGCTTTTGATCGCCCGGATGAACTCGGACCCGCCGCGCTTCTTGATCCCGCCGAAGCGCTGGACGATGAAGTTCGTCAACTCATAGCAGGCGTTCGGATACTTGCTGAGATCAACGCGCGCAAAAAGCAGCGGCGAGAGTTCACCGACGCTGAAATTGGTCTGCATCGAGTTAGCTGATGGCATTGATTTTTCTAGCCTTTTCAGATAACGTTCCAGATATGTTCACACAGAGAAAAATCGATCTTTTCAACGCGAAACTCATCCGCCGTGGTGACGACGAATGCTGGGACTGGTCAGCAGCCAAAGACAAACTTGGCTATGGTGTAATGTGTATGGTGAACCCAAAGACCGGGCGCACCGGCTCAGTCCGAGCGCATCAAATTTCGTTCTATCTGCACCATGGGAGGATGCCGGTCGGCGACGTTATGCATCTCTGCCATAACCCTTCTTGTGCCAACCCGGCGCACCTCCGCGAAGGGACGCGGAGCGAGAATATGATGACCTCGTATTACTCAGGTCGATTGCAGAGAAAGCTGCCCCTTGAGGACATCCCGGCGATAGTGCAGCGCTGTAAAACCCCATCCGACATGCGCGAAGTGGCGCGGGAATATAATTGCAGCTATGTCGCAGTGCGCCACATGGTTAGACGCCACTCACAAGTAGGCATCAGTAGCGCGCCATGAGCCATGCGTCGGCATCAATGCCGCGCGGCGTTCCCTGCCGGCTGTCCATGGTTCGGGCCAGCGAGAGTTTCTGGCTGGCGATCTGCCAGCTTTGCTCGGTCAGGGATTGATTGTCGGTGAGGTGGTAACAGATTTCGGCCGACAGGCGGGCTGCGAACACGTCCACGAATTGCGCATCGAATGCTGCTTCATCATCGGCATCGAAGATGTATTCGACGCGGATGCGAGGCTCGTCCGTCAGGATCGCGCCCTGCTCGACGCGGTATTCATTCCATTCGGCATCATTGATGCGCAGGAGGCGGATACAGTCTGAGGGAAGCGCAAAACGATAGGCGAATTCGGTCGCCACGTAGCCCATGACGAAACCGCCAGAGACATAGGGTGTGTAGGTCGTGCCATTCTCACCGGAGAGTTCGAGCGTGTTTGCCGCCTGATTGGCGACCGTGAAAGTCCGACCATTCAATTCCGTCATGCCGAGCGCGCTGGTGATGTAGACCTGGGCGCCGTTGGCGAAGCCATGATTGGCGGCCGTCACGACGACGGGATTGGTCGCAGTGATGGCCGTGATGGCGCGGATGGGATCGCGATCGAGAACAGCCCGCTTGGTCGCAAAACGCCATGCGTGTTCGCGAAGCAGCGATTGGCGGATCAGGCTGTAGTTGGCGAAAAACCAACGCTCTGCCTTGTTGCCCGAAGCGCTGAATGCGTCGATGACATCGTGACCGATGCGGGTCAGCGCGAGATTGGCAATCTGAACGTCTGTCGCCATACGCCATCCTCACGAAAAGAAAAAGGGACGGCCCGGAAGCCGCCCCTCGTGCCGTGATGTGTCCTCGGCTCAGGTGGCCGAGAAATACATGTCGATGACCAGCGTGCCGCTCGACGGAAGCGAAGCCGCGCCGACCGTGAGGATCACATCCTCATCAGCGCCCGTTCCCTTCGGAGACGAGCCAACCGTGCTGGACGTTGCGGCCGTTGCGCCAATAGCTGCGGCTTTGCCAAACAGCGTCGGCGTGTCGGTCGCTGTGAACACGGCGGCAGCCTTGTATTTCGCGGACGATCCAGCCGTGCCAATCGCCGCCGTGGACGAGCCAAGCGACGTGTCGGTCGTGATGACGCCGTAGGCGAACACATGACCCGGAGGAACGCGGAACAGCGAATATGCTGCCTGCGCCTGCGAAGCCAGCGTGATCACCGAGCGGAAGCGACGAACGCGACCGCCGACCACCGTGCCCGAAGGCAGGTTTTCAACGAGAGTAGTCATTGTTGTTTTCCTTTCCTGCCGGATTAGGTCGCGTCAGTGATCTGCGATGCGCCCGGATCGCACTCGATGTAGCCGACACGGGCTTCTTCCATGCGGGTCGCGCCGACCATCATGGAGGCGTAGACCTGCGTGGCGTAACTCTTGTCATCGCGTTCCGAGATACGGCCCGTGATGTCCATTCCGGTCGCCAGCAGAAGGCCGCTGCGCGTCCAGTAAGGAACCTTGTCATCGCCGTTGCCATCGACGCCGATGCGGTTGCAGGGAATGAGCGTGCAGCCCGCAACGCGGCTGATCTTCCCCTGCATGAGCGGCAGCGCCGAGTTGTAGTCACCGGACACAACACGCTCATCCTTGAGCAAGGACGAAATCTGCCGGGCGTTCACCGCGACAAACACTTCCTCGTCCGGATCGACGTCCTTGCCGCCGAGAACCTTGCGGCACTCGATCAGCTTGGCGATGTTCAGGCCGGTGTCAGCCGCCGAGACGCCCGGCCATACGACCTGCACGTCAACGGTCATGCCGCTGTCGTATGCCTGCGGCGTAGCACCATCGACGCCCGTCGCAGCCGACGCATCGACCGCAGCGAGGATTTCATCGTCAATGGCGCGACCGAGCGCCCACATGGCGGCGATGGCATATTCCGAGGTCGGGTCGATGAGCATCTTGACCCGGTCCTGCTTGTCGATGAGGTCGGCCCACTCGTAGGACACGAGCGAAACGCGACGGCGGGAATGCGGGGTATCCATGCGAGGTGTGTCGCCATGACGCGAAAGGCGCTTCTGAGCGGCAACAGCGCCGATCTGGTCGAAGAACGCATTTTCGCCATTCACGGTCTCGACGCGGACCGCGCCACGCAGCTTGGAACCCTTCTGCTGCACGAGGTGATAGACGTTTGCACGATACTGCTCGACAAACGCCGTCGTGATCTGGAAAGACATGTGTCTTACCTTTCGTAACGGGTTGAATTTTCAGAGTGTTTGTCGGTCAGTTGTCCGGGCGGACGCCGGGCTGTTCCTTGTGCTTAACGCCCACCCGGCGGCCTTCTGTCAGGCTGTCTTGCAGGGCCTTGCGGCTTGTCTGCTGTCACTCGGCGTATCGACGTTCGAATAGCCGGGTGTATTCCTGGGTGCGGACGGCATGGTCTGGATGCGACCTGTCGAACAGGGCAGCTTTGTGCTTCTCCCTGAAATCCGCGATTGAACTTTCCATATCGGCGGGCGACTGCAGCGCCTCGCCGATCAGTTCCTTTTCGCCGGCAAGCTTGGTGCCAAGGGCATACATGTCCTTCACGATCGAAGGATTGTTGCCGAGACCAGCAGCTTCAATCGCCGCGATCGTTTCGGCCGAGAGGAACTTGTTGATGGCTGCGCCAGCCACCGCCTTGCGCTGATCGAATGCCGCGCCCCACTCGGTCTTGAGCGTGGCTGTTGCTACCTCGATCGCCTTGGCCCGTTCGGCCTCGGAAACGTTCTTGGCTTCGAGGTTGGCTGTTGCGCCCTCAGCCACCAGGTTCATCAACTGCTCGCGCACTGCGCCGGCTTGTGACTTCGTCATCTTCGCGCCGTGGAAAATGCCCGCCAGACGCGTATCCAGATCGGCATTGTAGACCATGCCGTCCGGGATTTTCTCAGGCTGCTTGAAGCCATAGCCATCGGCCTTTTCAGGCCAGCCGGCCGCCTTGAAGAAGTTCTTCGCGCCTTCCTCGTCACCATCCTTCGGAACCGGAACCTTGTCGGTGCCGAGCATCTTTTCGAGGTTGGTGTAGGACTTCGCCAACCCCTCGATGGTCTCGAACTTGGTCAGCGACGTGCTGGTTTTCAGATCATCCGGCAGGCTGTCCCGCCATGACGCTTGTGAGGTTGTCGTCTGCGTAGCCGTTGTGGCTGCTGCGGCCTCTGCTGCGGTGGTAGCAGTTGCCACGTTCCCCGCATCGGCGGACGTGGTTGCTTCGGTCAAAGGTCTGTTCCTTCTGCTTGGCTGGCCACACGACGCAAGGTTTCTGCCTTGAACCGTTCAGGCTCGTTGACGAGGAGGGCCACGATCTCATTACCGACGCTGCGCTGGCCCTCGTTGAACAGCGTCATGTTCGGATTGCAGTCCCGTGGCATCGAGTTCTCGAACACGTGACAGAAGCTAAGCAGGTAGCCGATGACGCGCGAGCCTTCGGCGCTGCCATTGACAATGCGGATATCCCGCGCGATCTGTTCTCTACTTTTTGCCAAGAGCGGCCATCCTGCGGAACAGCGCATCCCGCGCATCCTTGCCCGGATCGGCTACGGCATAGCGCGCCGCCAACGCCGCGACCCGGTCAAGTTCTTCTAAGACATCAAGGGTTTCCTCAATGCCCGCTTTCTTGGATGGTTTCTTCGCCATCATGCGCTCCCTAGTGCTTGCGCCTCTGCAAATGCCTTGCTGCCCTGCCCTGCCTTGGCGAATGCGTCAGCGGCGGCCTGAGCGGCAGGAACAGCCTGCATGGCCTGCATGCCCTGCTGCTTGGCCGCGAATTCCTCATCATCGAGGACAATGTCAGGATCAACGCCCAGCTCGCCCGCAATCCATGGCAGGAAGTTTTCGCTATCGAAGCGGGCCATCACGTTCGGATCGAAGGCCGCCATCTGCCCGGCAATGGTGAGCATCTGCACGGCGCGCTCGACCTTCTGGCCACGCTGAGCCAAAGCAATCGGGCTGACATACTCAACACGCCATTCCACGCCGTCGAGTTCTTCCGGCTGCTCTGGAAACGCGCCCTGCCGAAGCATGATGCCGAAGACACGCGTGATGATCGGCCCGAGCAATTCGGCTTCCATTCGCCCAAGGATCGGGCCGAGAAGCCGCATGCGTTCCTCGGTGCGCTGCATGACCTCGGTAGCAGTCATGTCGGCGTTGCCGGTCATTTGGAGTTGATCGACAAAGAAGGTGGACAGGATGCGGTTTCGCACATCCTGCATCATCTCCAATGAGATTGGGATATTCGCGTTCGTCACGAGTGGCGTGATTTCGCGCTCGCCGCGATAGAAGTTCAGTCCACCCGGAACCGTCCGCACGGGACCGACCATGCCGTCATCGGGTACAAGCAGAGGAGGATCGACAATCTTCTGTGCGGCCTTGAGCGTGGTCATTGCCATCTGTTGCAGCATCTTCACGTCGGGAAGCGCTGTCATGGCGGGCGAACGGCCGTATTTCTCGCCGGCAACCTTATACCAGCGCGGAACGGCATACGGGAATTCCTCGAAGCCACCGTTTTGAAGAACGTGCTTGGTCTTGCGCTCGATGTAGATCGAGGCAACCGGCATGTTGTCCGGCGTCTCCTTCTTGTCGTCACGCTCCTCGCGTGGATAGACGGCGTGGAGCAGCTCGACCTTTTCATCAAGCTTGTCGTCGGCGTAGGCTTTGCGAACGTCGGGCGAAACCTTGTCGCCCCACTTCTGCACAACCTGGCGCACGGTCATCTTGAAGCTGCGAATGACCGTATCAACAATGCCTTCCGCATTCTCATCGATCACGCATTCGCCGAGGAATCGGGTCTGGAACAGCAGATTGTTGTTCTTGCCGACGCCAATGAACATGACCGCCGTGCCGAACGCAGCGTAGTCAAGATAGAGTTCATGCAGATGCGTGGTTATCGCCGAGCCGGGCGAGTGCATCTTGGAGAACATGCGATCAACAACATCGCTGATCCAGTCTCGCGGCCTGTCCTGCTCATCGATCACCGGATTGCCAGTCTTGATGCCGAACCACCGGGAGGCAGGATTAGAGGCCATGCCATGAAGACCGGCCCCAAGGAGTTCAAGGCCCTGCGTGCCGGTGCTGTCTACAATGTGCTGCTGGCGCTTATCGCCCGGTGTGCGCTCGACATTGAAATCATCCCGGCGCGGGAAAATGAACTTGGCGACCTCGCCCCAATGGCTCTCGAAAGTGGAGCGATCGGCCTTGAGCGCATCGAACCGCTTGCAGAGCTTTTCGGCCAGTTCCATCACTACTGGCCCAGCTTGACCTTGCGCGACGACGCGGCAACATCCTCATCGCGCAATCGCGAAAGCATGTTGGACGACGTGGACTGCTTGGCAGCATTGGCGCGCATCTCACCAACGGCAGTGAGCGTAGCCATGTTGGGGTCGGGCGGCGCGGGAGCGCGCTCCGGCTTGGGAGGCTTTGAGAAGCACATTCACTTGCTCCATGAAAACATGATGTAGTCTGAGCCGTCCCGCCCGTAGCCGGGCAGAACGCCGTCGTTCCGCGCGCCCATGGACATGAGCCAGCGATGCGCTTCCGAATGCTCGATGTGGCTTTCGCATTGCGCCCGGTGAGCGCCGCGCAGTTCCAGAAAAGGCCGCAGAACTCGCCGCCCGTAGCGGCTCAATTCCAGCGCCGACTTGCGCCAGTCATCCGTTCCAAAGGCGAATAGCGTCCACACTCCCGGCCTGATCGGTGAACAGCCGATGATGCCAGTTGGAACCCCGTTGCGCTCCGATATGGCTGCATGGCCATAGGAAGCAGCGAGAACCACTTCCCTCGCCAGCAGCATCGGATTGTCATGCCATGAGAGGCCGAATATCTCCCGGCGATCTATGTCCCGCATGTTGAGGCAAAGATACTCAACACGGGACAGCGAGAGCGGAACCACGTCAGAACGGCTGGTAGTCCATGCCGGCGATTGCCTGCCGGTTCATGCGCTGCGCTGCTTCAGTGGCGTTGAACACATCGTAATCACCATGGGCAACAGCCTGCATATTGTTGTGGTCGCGCGCGCGATCCATGATCAGACCAGGGAATAGCTCAGTGAAAGCCCAGACCAGCGCATCCATGCGGTCGGGCGAATAGCCTTCTGCCTTTCGATCGAAGTCAGAGGTGAACGAGCACATCTGCGTTTCGAGTTCTTCGAACTGGCCGACATGCGTGATGCGTCCACGCGCATAGAGAGCTGCAACGGGTTCGGCCCGGACATACTTGCCACGACTCGCGTGAACCAATTTCACCGGGATATTCGGGTTGATGGCATGAATGACCGCCTCGACCATCTCGCCGCCCTGATTGGCCTCCGCGACGATCCTGTCAGCCTTGTAGTAGTGGTAGAGGTGGATTGCGGCCTTCGCCCAATCCTCAGGCTTATAGACCCCTGACCCATCGGCGAGCACATAGCCTTGGCCCTTGCCGTCCAGCGCGCCGGCAATAATCCCCGTTTCATTCGACCCGGTGTCGCTCGAAATCGCTGGGTCTATTGCCACCACGACGCGCTTGAACTCAGGGAGATCGGTCTCGTTCCGAATGAACAGCCGGGCATTGTCGATGACAGCGCGCGACCAGAGCGCGTCTGCCGCATCCCCGGAGAATTGGCCCTCGAAGAACCGTGCGCGTTTCGCCTTCGGCAGGAGCTTGAGACCCGCTACGTATTGCGGGTCAAGGTTCTCCTCATTGTCGAGCGGATTGGCGATGCCGAACACATAGTCATCGCGCGGCAGAGGCCGCTTTTCGATTGGCTCGATGCCCTGGACGAACATCTTGTAGGTCCAGTGCGCCTGTGTTGTCGGGTTTAGATCGACGTAATTTTTCTGCGGAAGCCATTCGCCTGAGCCGGCCGTTACAGCCACCTTCTGCGCCAGACGAGAGTCGAGCGTGGTATGGGCGTCATACGAGATTTCAGACGCTTCGTTCTCATAGATGGTGGCGAATTCCTTGCCGAGAACCTTGTCAACGCGCTCCTTGTCATCGAGGCCGGCAAGCCACACCTCGCTCTCGCCGAGGGCGAACATGGCATCCTGCTCATACCATTTGCAGGGAGCGTCGGGATAAGCGAGGCCCATCACCTTCGGGAACGTGTCCTTCCCGATAGACTGCTTTACGGCCACGCCTGTCTTGCGAAATATGCCATGACGCGACCCTTGCGCTCTCAGCGCCCGCGTGGCGATCGCGTAGCAGAACAGAAACGTTTTGCCTGAGCGCGAGCCGCCATAGATTAGCACATGACGCGCAGCCGAGGACAACAGCGGCGTTAAAGCCCGCTGCTTGGCCGTAAGCTGGAACGTCACAGGTCTGCCGCATCCTTGGCGATGGTAACCGACAGCCCGCCTGCGACTTCACGTCGTTCGGTGTAATCCTCGCGGAACCGAGCTTCTACCGACTTCTTCCAAACGGCTGCGTTGAACTTGTCGGACTCCATGCCAACAACGCCCTTGTCTTCCCACCATGCCTGCGCATGAACCTTCGCGCGGGCTAGCGCTTCCGAAAATTCAGGATTGTCCGCCGACCATTGATCGATAGTTGATCGGGCAATATCGAAATGCGCGCACATCTGCGCCAGTGACTTACCGGCCTTGCCGAGTTCAACAACATCCTCGCAATAGGCCGGGTCGTATTTGGTTGGCCTGCCGGCTGGCATCACTCACCTCTGGAATTGCTGGCGCACCCGACCGTATGACCCTCGGGAATACATAGGGTCATGTCTGGTGCGGAAAAATAATCGCAAGACGCCGAAAATACCTCTTGCGCGATGTAGCAGATTGCTATATAACAACATCATCAGCAAACGATCTGATGCCCGCGCCTCGGGGTTGACCAGGGGCAGGACCGCAAACATGACCTACACCGCCGAAAATATCCGCAGCCTTAAGCGCGACGGAGGTTTTGATGACTATGTGCAAATGGAGCAGGCGTTGGTAGCCAAGCTCGCGAATGCAGAGATGGTCGATGAAGGCGACGGTGAAATAAGAATAGCCTACATGCATGGAGGCTATTCCGCATGGGAGAATGGCAGCACTGGCAAATATGACTGCTCCTGCGGCACTGCCTATGGCCCGTTCGACAAGGAGTGGACTGGTTTCCCTACTCTCAATGCGGCCCGCCAATATGCACGCGCCGCGCTGCGCAATCACCTGACAGCACTCAAAGGTGAGGTTTTGGCCAGCACTCGGCAGCGGCTTGCCGCTCTCGAAGCCGCAATTTGAGGAGGCGCGAAATGGTCAATCATCCCAATCGCAGCCGCCGCCACTATGCTTTTGTCCACTCTTACGGCGGCAATATCCGCAGCGGCGACAACGCGCGCATGGGCCTCATGGTCGCGTTTGCCAGCGCCACTGAACGCGATGCCTGGGTAGCGCGTGGCCACGGCTATCGGACCGAGTATCGATACCGGGAAGCGATAGAGGCGGGCGACCCCGACATTGCCCGCCATATTGACAATACTGTCATGGCCGCAGATTTGCCCGACCTCGCGGCTCGTCTCGGCTGGCCCCTCGACTAGGACTAAGCACGCTGCAATGCACGACTGGTCAACTGACCCTCGCCCCTTGGCTCAATGTCTCAAGGATTGGCACTCTACCTGGACACGCGAGGAGGCGTCCACCGCCCTTGGCGTCCCGATCTCGACCTACAACGGCTGGTGCGTCGGACGCCCGACCTCGATAGAGGGACCGATAAGGCTTGCAATGATGTGGGTGGATGCTCAGAGAGGCGGGCGATCTAACCGCTGATCTACGGGTGCGGGATGCGAGGCGGACATCCCTCAACTTCTTCGGAGTTTGCGGCAGGCTTTCGCGCACTACGCCGCAACAGGCCCTCTGCCTCGCATTCATGTCCCGCTGGGGCGGGGAACCAAGCAAAAAACGCAATATTGTTGCGTTTATAAGGGTTGCAATACGTCAGGATATGTCCTAATTTTAGGTCATCACGGAAGGGGATTGGCCCCGCCGGAACTGGGTAAGGAGACCCGACATGACCCGCAATTACCGCACCCCGACCGTAGCCGCGAGCTGGGCCAACAGCCGCGAAACTGACATGGCTGTAGCTACCGCTATTCACGCCATCGCAGACAGCAGCCGCTCGGCCGACGCGATTTGGGAAGCGCCTACCCCTGCAGAATGGGACCACGTGCAAATGGCGGTGGAAGAGTATGTTCGCAACGGCGATTTCGGCTACGACCCCGCTGGTTATTGCTGGGGGCAAGAAATCGTCAGGATAACGGCGTCGGAATGAGCAGCAAACTTCTCCGTGACACTGGCGAGGCCCTTTACGGGCCTCGTTGGCAAACAGACCTCGCACGCGACGTTAACGTTTCCGATCGCACCATGCGCCGCTGGGTGGCTGGCGCTGATGACTTGCCTGCCGGCGTCGCGTTTGACCTTTTGCGACTATGTGAAGAGCGGGCAGCGTTGCTCGATGACATGATCAATCGTCTAAAGGCCGCAAGCACACCATGATTCCATGATTCCCTGAATCAAAAGACCCGCCTGTTACAGCGGGCCAACCGGCGCAAAGCGCCTCGTTATCTGAGCCATACGGTGTTCGGTTACCGTAGTCAAGCGGCTCGATTGCGGCGCGTCTGCAATCCCCACATAGTGGCGAGGTCGTCCAGATCAGCCCTGAGATTGTCCGCCATCGTCAGGCGCTCGCGTTTGTGCGGTGTAAGCTCGGTCAGTGCCTTCCCCTCCCCGCACACAGCCTCCACATTCTCATATCCGCGCTGGCCGAGAAGGTTCCTGCACCTTTGAAGCTCGAATGCTGCGGTGAGTTTTGTCACCAGCGGATCGCCTTTCCCGCCGTCCACTCGATCGGCGCTGTAATCCAGGCTGGCTGACTTACCGCCAGCCTTTTCCCAGAGTGCCCGGAAATGGTCTGCCGCTTTCTTCTGCGCTTCGCCGAGGAGACCGCGCGAGAACAGCGTTTCTGTTGCGCTCTCGCGCGTGTTCACCGTCGCCTCAATAAAGCGCGGGAACGCCTTCTCCCCTTCCCGTGCCGGCTCCCAGGCGGGGTTCTCGACCGTGCGCTTGCGCAGCCCGTCATCGGGCTTCTGCTGCTTCTTACGTTTCGCCATGCCGCATCACCTTCTGGAATTCCTGCTCTGCCCTTTCACGCGGGCTGACACTCTCGCCTCGATACCCAAGCACCTCGCCCATATGCGCCCTGAGAACGCGCCAGGCTGCCACCTCTGCTTCGGAAGCCAAGGGGAACAGGATTGGCTCTCCGTTCTCCTGAACCGTTTCCCATGCGGGTTTGTGGACGCGACGGAACTGACCCAGGAATTGGCCCTGATAGGGGATGGCTCGGGCATTGAGGTCGTTCATTCAGGCGGCCTGTAGCTATTGAGAGACGCCACCAATAGTTTCGTCCAACCGATATGAAGAATGCCGACGATGTATGCTCGCTTGTCCTTGTCGTCCGTCATTTCATCAGCGAACTTGAATGCCGCTTCGCGCATCTCAGCGTTCCATTCTTGGGGAACAATCTGGGAGACTGGTTCGGGCATTATAGCGGCCTCAGCTTTCTGCCCTGAGCGGCACGCTTCCGGACATAGGCCCGCTTCCCATGCAGGACCGACGTATGATCGCGCTGGAGGATATGGCCGATCTCAACAAGGGACCGGCCTGATCGGCGAGCGGTCCAATACATGACCGCCTGTCGTGCGAAGGTGACATTGACGCTGCGGCCATTTCCCATGATCTGCGCCGGCAGAACGCCAGTCGCTCGCGCAATGCGATGAACGATCGCTGAGACGCTGGAAAAGGTGGCTACCTGTTCGGACCACTGTTGCCGGACGCGAGCCAATGCAGCGTTGCCCGCACGGATAGCCTCATTCGCGATGCGGCGCTGCTCAGCGATCTGTGCGGCACTCTCCTGCCGGCGCTTGCGCTCTGCGGCTACTTGCTCGGCGCGTTTCTGCCGGCGAAGCTCCATGATGTTGACAACGACAACATCGCTTTCCTTCTTGGGCGGAAGCGGCTGGCGCGGCTGAGTCCATTGCAGCGCTCGCATCTCGCTTACTCCTGACCTGTGCGGGTGGCTGGCATGTAGTTGGCGAGGAACGATGTCGGGCGAAGCGGAACGACTTTCTGCCGAGGGCTTTCGCGCAACTCACGCATGCGACGCCTCACCCTTACCTCTTGGCAAAGCTGGGCTGTTGATGGGCAGAATGCGCCGCTGAAATCGCTCACCTCACCCTGACAGAAGCGCTCGATCGCCGAGAGAACATCGGCAACGTCCGCGTCTTTCACGGCCCGGAGATACGCTTCCGCTTGGCCGTCCACATCAACCAGCCCGGACGATGGGAAGGAGTTGAACAGGCGTTTGAGAGCTTCCGCCGTCGTCTTCAATTCCTCGCTGTTCATGCTGATCGATCCTTGAAATGATGTCGGTGAGGGCTTGGGAATGAGTTCGTCTCTCGACCCAACCTTTGGGTTTTTCGCGCGCTCGCGCGCCTTGAAAACCTTTAGGTTTTCTTTCTGGTTCTGGTTCTGGATAGCATTGCGTTCGCATTGCGTTCGCATCGCCTGATTTCGTTTTATTCCAACGGGTTGCGGCGGAACCCCTCGCTTTCGATGATTTTTCCGAGACACTTCCGCGTTCATTTTGGAGACGCTTCTGCGTCCATCTTTTGCGCCGCTTATTGAGCGTCCAGAACGCCATGACAGCAGGCTTGACCGACTGCCAACGGGCCGGCGACAGCCCCACGATCCTCGCCAAGGCGTCGTCATCATTCGGCACCGAGCAGTCGGCGGAACGCCATGCCGAGAACAACAGCAATAAATATGCGCCATGTTCCTCGGTGCGGAGATGCGTCGTGTCCGCAAGATAGGCATCCGTGTAGAACTTGATGTAGGA
>OFRE01000196.1_pt1 | contig 18108 bp, 25 predicted proteins | sample 1543061 | NCBI WGS metagenome assembly OFRE01 (sample SAMN07774218, study PRJEB24372) | wastewater metagenome | isolation source: Exp Tend NO 50WW | collected 2016-02
GGTGTCCGGCTTGCCGCGCTTGTCCTTGTAGATGGAGTGGGCGGCGACGCCATATTCGGCGATATCATCCATGGCCCCACGCCTACGTTTTTTTCTCGGGCTTAACTTTCACATGGCCGCCAACGGACGCCCTCCCCACAAGCCGACGCCAGCGATGCGCCGGAAGGTCGCCATTGCGGCCGGCGGCGGGATGGCGCACGAGGACATTGCGCTCGCGATCGGGATCACGCCGCCGACGCTTCGGAAGCACTACGCGCACGAGTTATCGGTCGGGGCGCACGAGCGCAGGCTAGAGGTGCTCGAGGCCGCGTTCAAGGCCGCCATCGCGGGCAAGATCGCCGCGCAGCGGCTCTACCTTTCCGCGACGCCTGGCGCTGCGGCACCGGACCCTGATCCCGAGCCCGCGGCGAAGCCTGCCGGGAAGAAGGCCGAGGCGCAGGAATCAGCGAAGACGGCGCACGTCGGAAGCGACTGGGAGGATCTTCTCGGGAGGCCCGCGGCGCCCGGGGTGCAGTGAGCGCTTGGGATCTGTCGTGCCCGGACTGGGAGGTGCGGCTGAAGTCGTGCCGGCCGCCGATCCGCGAGGACTTGCCGCTCTGGCCCGAGGGCGATCGCGCGGTGGCGATCTTCAAGAAGCTGCGCCTGGCGGACGTGCCGGGAAATCCCACGATGGCGGAAGCGGGCGACGAGTGGATCTTCGCCATCGTGCGCGCGCTTTTCGGTTCGCTCGACCCGGTGACGCGATCGCGGATGATCCGGGAACTGTTCCTGCTCGTGCCGAAGAAGAACTCGAAGACGACCTATGGCGCCCTGATCATGGTGACGGCGCTTTTGGTGAACGAGCGCCCGAGTGCGCCGTTCATCATGACGGCGCCAGTTCAGGACGTGGCCGAGCTCGCCTTCGAGGCCGCGCGCGGGGCGATCGGGCTCGACCCGGTGCTCGAGAAGAAGTTTCACGTGCGCGATCACTTGAAGACCATCATCCACCGCGAGACGAAGGCGGCGCTGCAGATCATGACCTTCGACCCGGCGGTGCTGACGGGGCAGAAGGCGGCGGGCGTGCTGATCGACGAGCTCCACGTCGTTGCGAAGATGGCGAAGGCGGCGAGCGCGATCCGGCAGCTACGCGGCGGGATGCTTCCGTACCCGGAAGCCTTCATGGCGTTCATCACGACGCAAAGCGAGGAGGCGCCGAGCGGAGTCTTCCGGGCCGAACTCACGAAGGCGCGCATGATCCGGGACGGCGCGCAGCGCGGGGCGATGCTGCCGGTGCTCTACGAATTCCCGGAGGCGATGCAGAAGGACCGGGAGGCCTGGCGATCGCCGAAGAACTGGCGGATGGTGACGCCGAACGCGGGGCGGTCGATCACGATCGAGCGTCTGGTCGAGGAGTACGACACGGCGGTCGCTACAGGCGAGGAAGAATTGCGCGGATGGGCCTCGCAGCACTTGAACATCGAGATCGGGCTCGCGCTTCGCTCTGACCGCTGGGCGGGCGCCGACTTCTGGGAGGGTCAGGCGAGGGACGAGCTCACGTTCGAGGAGGTGATTCGCCGGTCCGAGGTGGTCGCCGCGGGGATCGACGGGGGTGGACTGGACGACCTTCTGGGATTCGCGATTGTGGGCCGGGACCGAGAAACTCGCGAGTGGCTGTCGTGGTCGCGCGCCTGGGCGCATCCGATCCTGCTCGATCGCCGCAAGAGCGAGGCGCAGCGGTTCCTCGACTTCCAGCGAGACGGCGACCTCGTGATCACCGAGGAGATGGGCGACGCGGAGCACGAGATCGCGCGTCTGGTGCGGGTCGCGTGGGATGCGGGCGTGCTCTACCAGGTCGGCGTCGATCCTTACGGCATCGGCTCGATCCTCGATGCGATCGTGGCCGCCGGCGTGCCGCAGAAGGCGACGAACCCGGACCGGGACGTCGTGCTCGGGATCTCGCAGGGCTGGAAGCTGAACGCCGCGATTATCACCGCGGAGCGCGCGCTCGCCGCGGGGACGCTCGTGCACGGGGGCCGGCCGCTCATGGCCTGGTGTGTCGGGAATGCCCGCGTCGAGCCCAAGGGCAACGCGAAGTCGATCACGAAACAGGCGAGCGGAACCGCCAAGATCGACCCGCTGATGGCGCTACTCGATGCCGTGGCGATCATGTCGCTCAATCCTGGGGCGCCGAAAGCGCCCGACTACCGCCTCACGTTCGTCTAGTCCGCGCGCTTAAAAACCGGAGGGGCCGGGTCCTATAAATCCGGCCATGACGCGCCGGGCCTATTCCATTTTCGAAGTCAAGGAATTCGACGAGGATTCCCGGACGGTCGCGGGCATTGCGACCACGCCGACCCCGGACCGGATGGGCGACATCGTCGAGCCGAAGGGCGCGGTTTTCAAGCTGCCGCTCCCGCTTCTCTGGCAGCACGATTCCCGCGCGCCCGTCGGTCACGTGACCGATGCGAAGGTCTCGGACTCCGGGATCACGGTCCGCGCGAAGATCCTCAAGACCGACGAGCCGGGCCGCGTGAAGGACCGACTCGACGAGGCGTGGCAGTCGCTCAAGCTGGGTCTCGTGCGCGGCTTCTCGATCGGCTTCCAGGCGCTCGAATCCGCGCGCATCAAGGACACGTGGAGCGAGCACTTCATGAAATGGGACTGGCTCGAGCTCTCGCTCGTCACGATCCCGGCCAACTCCGAGGCCTCGATCACTTCGATCAAGTCGGCGGACCGAATCCTTCGCGGCGCGCCTGCCGGGCCGGATCTTCCGGTCGTTCGCCTTCGCAAACTGCCCGGCGATTCGGGACTCCTCGCGCCCCGCCGTAAGGGCGCGGTCTATCTCACCCCCGAAAGGAACTGAAACATGAAGATCACCATCGCCGAACAGATCACGCAGTTCGAGCAGAAGCGCGCCGCGAGCGCCGGCCGCATGGCCTCGATCATGGAGAAGGCGGCCGAGGAAGGCCGCACGCTCGACCCGACCGAGACCGAGGAATACGACACCCTGGCCACCGAACTCAAGGCGATCGACGAGCACATCGTGCGCCTCAAGGAACACGAGGCCCGCGCGGTTTCCACCGCGACCACCGTCGCGAAGGCCGTCGGAACCGACTCGGCCCGCGCTTCCGCGGCCCGCGGCGGCGTCGAAGTGCCGAACGGCGTCGTCACCGTCTCGCCGAACGTCGAAAAGGGCATCCCGTTCGTGCGCTACTTCAAGGCGATGGTCAACAACCAGTTCAACCCGCGCCTGGCGCTGATGGAGGCCGAGTCGTACAAGAACTGGCAGGACCAGACGCCCCAGGTGGCCGAGGCCCTGCGCCAGAAGGCGGCCGTGTCCGCGAACTCGTCCGGCTCTACCGGCGGCGGCGCCGAGCTCGTCTACAACCAGAACCTGCAGGGCGAGTTCGTCGAACTGATCCGCCCGCTCACGATCATCGGCCGCCTGGCCCTGCGCCGCGTGCCCTTCAACGTCCGCATGGGTTCGCAGACCTCGGGCGCGACGGGCTACTGGGTCGGGGCCGGCAAGCCGATTCCCGTCTCCCGCATGGGGACCTCCGAAGTGACGCTCGGCATGGCGAAGGCCGCCGGCCTGGTGGTCATGACGAAGGAACTCCTGCGCTCCTCGAGCCCGTCGGCCGAGATGCTCGCCCGCGACGACCTGCGCGATTCCATCGTCGAGTTCCTGGACGAGAATTTCATCGCCCCGGACTACGCCGCGGTCGCCAACGTCAACCCGGCGTCGATCACGAACGGCGTGGCGCCCACGGCCGCGACCGGCACGGCGCTCTCGCACCTGCGCGCCGACGTGCAGACGCTCCTGAACGCGTTCATCACGAACCAGGTGCCGCTCACCGGGCTCGCCTGGGTCATGCACCCCTCGACGGCCCTGGCGATCTCGAACATGCAGAACGCGCTGGGCCAGAACGAATTCCCGGAGATGGGCATCTCCGGCGGCACGTTCTTCGGCCTCCCCGCGGTCGCGAGCGAGAACGCGATCCAGGTCGGCTCGCCGGTCTCGGGCGAGGGCAAGCTGCTCGTTCTCCTGAACGCCCGCGAGATCCTGCTCGCGGACGACGGGTCGGTCGACGTCGAGGCCTCGGGCGAAGCGTCGATCCAGATGCTCGACAACCCGACGAACGCCTCGAGCGACGGCACCGCGACGACGATGGTCTCGATGTGGCAGACCGACTCGGTCGCGGTGCGCGCGGTGCGCTTCATCAACTGGGCGAAGCGCCGCTCGAACGTCGTGCAGTACGTGAAGGACGCGGCCTACGTCGGGTAATCCTGACGCCGGCTAGAACCAAGGGCGGGCGGCTCGCGATCGGGCCGCCCGTTTTCACACGCAAAGGGGGCAGCGTCATGCCGCAAGTGGTCGCGAAGATCGCATTCGAGTACGCCGGGCGGCACTTCGAGCCCGGGGAGCGCGTCGAGATGCCGGTCGAGCACGTGCGGCTCCTGGTCGCAATCGGCCGCGTCGAAGACCCGCAGCCCCCCGCGCCCGCTCCCGCGGCGCCCGCCGTCGGCACCTACCGCACCCGCGACATCGCGGCCTCGCCGGTCGCCAAAGCACCGCCCAAGCGCCGCAACCGTCAGAAGATCCTCGGGGCGAGCGCACCGTGAAGCTATTCGGTTTCGAGATCACGCGCACGAAGGCCGGGCCGTCGGGCGGATTCTCCTCGGTCGATTCCAATCGCGGATGGTGGTCCGTGTTCTCCGAGCCTTTCGGCGGCGCCTGGCAGTCGGTCGTCGTGCGCGATTCCCCGGAATCGGTGCTCGCCTTCTCGGCCGTCTTCTCTTGCGTCTCGCGGATCGCGAAGGACATCGCGAAGCTCGACCTGCGGGTCGTGTTCGAGGACGAATCGACGGGGATCTGCACGCCGATCACCTACAACTCGCCATTCGCCGCGGTGCTGCGCCGGCCGAATCACTACCAGAACCGCATCGCGTTCGTGATGGCGTGGGTGATAAACCTCCTCCTGCACGGCAACGCCTACGCGCTCAAGGAACGGGACGGGCGCGGGATGGTGCGGGCGCTCTACCTGCTCGATCCCCAGCGCGTGACGCCGCTAGTCACCCGGGACGGCGAGGTCTACTACAAGATCGCGGCCGATCATCTGGCCGGGCTCGTGGATAGCGTGACGGTTCCCGCTTCCGAGGTGATCCACGACCGCGGCGCGACGCTCTGGCACCCGCTCGTCGGCGTCTCTCCGATCTACGCCTGCGCCATGACGGCCACCCAGGGGAACAAGATCCAGGCGAACTCGGCGGCGTTCTTCCAGAACATGAGCCGCCCGTCCGGGATGCTGACCGCGCCGGGCGACATTCCGGACGAAGTCGCCGCGCGGCTCAAGCGGGAGTTCGAGGAGAACTTCGGCGGGAAAAACATCGGACGGATCGCGGTCGGAGGGCACGGCCTCGAATACAAGCCGATGATGATCTCCGCCGTCGACGCCGAGCTCGTGAAGCAGTTGGAATGGACCGTCGCCGACGTCGCGCGGTGCTTCTCGGTTCCGCTCTACAAGCTGGGCGGCCCGGTGCCGTCCGGGGTGTCGATCGAGTCGCTGAATCAGGCCTACTACGACGAGTGCCTGCAATCGCCGATCGAGTCGATGGAGCTCTCGCTCACGGAGGGCCTCGAAATGCCGACGGGCTACGAAGCCGAGTTCGACCTGGACGGCCTGCGCCGGATGGACCTCACCGCGCAGTCGAAGGCCGAGGGCGAGCTCGTGAAGGGCGGCATCAAGTCGCCGGACGAGGCCCGCCGCCGGTTCAACCTGCCGCCGGTGCCGGGCGGCCGGTATCCCTACCTGCAGCAGCAGAACTACTCGCTCGAGGCGCTCGCGAAACGCGACGCGCAGGTCGACCCGTTCAAGACGAACGCGCCGGCCACGCCGGCACCGGCCGAGCCTCCGGAGGCGGCGAACGACGACGAGGCCGAGGCGATGATGGCCTCGATTGCCGACCTGTTCGTAAAGGGCCTCGAGGCTCAACATGCGGCCGCGTGAGCAGGTTTCCGCCGCGTCTGCCGTGGTCCGTGACCTGGCCGGGGTCCGGCTGATCTCATCGGCCGGCGAGGATGTCACCCCGCGCGAGGTCCCTCCTCCCGGGCCGTCGGCGATGGAGGTCGAGGGCGCCGCGCTTCGCGAGGAAATGAAGGCGATGCGCGAGGCATTGCACACTCTGGCAGGAACCCTTGCGGCGGTAGGCGAGGAGGTGCGCGCCTCGCGCGCCGGGGCGCAGGCTGCGGTCGAGCAATCGGCCGCGTTGCAGGCTGCCGTCGTGCGCGCTCTGGCGAAGGTCGAAGCCGCCGCGCTCGCTCCCGTCACCGTGACGCCGATCTACGACGCCTCCGGGAAGATCATCGGCGGGACCAGAACCGCAGCACTTACCAAGGACTGATCATGGCAATCTACTCGCTCGCACAACGAACCACCGTCACGACCATCGGGGCGGCCTCCCACGCTTTCCTTTCGCCCGCCACGAACGAGGCGGCCCTGATGGAATGGGGCTACTTCAACGGCGCGGCGACCGCATGCGTCACCGGCCTAGGCAGGACGGCCAACACGCCCACCCTCACGGGCGGCGTGGCGTTCCTCGCCGAAGACGAGGGCCGCCCGACGGGCCTGACGCAAGGCGCTGTGGCGTTCGGCACCGCGCCGACCGTCCCGACACAGTTCTTCCGCCGATTCTCGCTCGCCGCTCTCATCGGCGCGGCCGTGGTCTACACCTTCCCGCGTGGGATCGTGCTGCCGGCCGGCGGACAGGCGATCTGCGCGTGGAACATTACGGCGAACAGCGCGGTAGTCGACATCCACGCAGTTGTCGACGAGTGACCATGAAGGCAGCATCGCTTGACGACCTGCACGGCGACACAGTCGTCGCCACCATCGAGATTCACCTGATGAGGAGCGGCATGATGCGCCTCTCGGGCTCGATCACCGACGAGGCGTTCACGCTGCACATGCTCGACACCGCGCGCTCAACGATGGTCGAGTACCACGCGAAGCAGAAGCTTGGGCAGCGCAGCGCGATTCTCGTGCCGGCTGATGACACTTCGCTCGTCGGGACGCCGGAGGAGAAGCGGCTTCTCGCTGCTCGCGACGAGTTGGCGAACGCGATGGGCGGCGCCTGACGATGGGCGCGCAGCTTCGCTACGGCACGGCAGGGGCGACGGGTGGCGGATTCTCGGCGCAGTCCGGCACCTTGCAGCCCTCGCTCGTCGAGCGAGGGCACGAGCCTAGATGGGACTGGCAGAAGCGCGCGCCCAAGACGTGGAAGGACAAGTGCAATTGGTATTCGCTCTGGTCGTTCGGGTGCCGAATCGGCGGCGGGGGTGTGGCGGGTGACGATTACTGCCCCGTGAACAACAGCCTCGCGATGAAAGACCTGTTCGAGCCGTACTCTTGCGACGGCGAGGGCACGCAGTCGAAGAACTTCCTGCGCGGCACCTGCAAGGATGCCGACGGGAATGTCGTGGCGGACGCCACGGTCCAAGCCTTCGTGACCGCCACCGACACCTTCGCAGGCGAGGTCGCCGGAAACGTGGACGGGACCTACGTGCTCGGGGTCGAGCAATCCAAGGCCACGCCGCACTACCTCGTCGCCTACAAGACGGGCTCACCGGACATCGCCGGAACCACGGTCAACACGCTCCTCCCGACGAACGTAGACGGGACGTAATCCGTGGCTGACCAGCGCGAGATCGTCCTCCGACCAGGCGACGGCTCGCCGAAGGACATCGTCCTTCGCCCCCTGCCGGTAGCTACTGCATCGACGGTCACGATCTACCTGCGCGCGACGGATGCGACGCCGAGCGACATTGTCCTGCGCGATCCGACGGCCGCGCCAGCGGTTGGCGGCTCGGTCTCCGGAACAGGTTCACTATCGGCGCAGGCGGCATCCCTAGACGGGGCAGGGGCCTCGGAATCCGCTGGCACCGGAACGCTCGCCGCAGTAGCAGCCCAGGTCGCCGGGGTAGGCGCTTCGGCATCGGCCGGCGCTGGCTCTCTGGCGGCCCAAGCGTCGGCAATCACGGGCGCAGGCGTCTCGGCGTCCACCGCAGCCGGTGCGCTGGCTGCAGGGGCCTCCACGGTGGCGGGAGCAGGGGTATCCGCTTCGTTCGGAACGGGCGCCCTGCTCGCGTCGGAAGTCTCCGTAGCAGGCGAGGGAACATCCGCATCGCAGGGCGCCGGGGCTCTCGTCCCCGCCGCGGCAGCGATCACCGGGGCCGGGGTCTCGGCATCCAATGGCGCGGGCGCGCTCGAGCCGGACGCGGCCACCGTAGCCGGTAGCGGCACGGTCTCATCCGCCGCATCCGGTGCTGCGTTCCGGTCCCTTCTCGCTCCGTGGATCGGTGGAGGGGCTAGCGCCGCATCCGGTGCCATATCTGGCACCGGCGCGCTCGCCGCACAGTCCGCGCAGGTCGCCGGGGCCGGTGAAGTCTCCGGGCAAGTGCTTAATTTTCCGCAGGTCTTGGGGGTAGTTTCGCGGGAACCGGCCCCCCCGTTGGCAGCTGTAAAGGGAGCAGGGAAACTCGGCGCGCTCGCCGCGGAAGTGCACGGCGTCGGCGCGGTCTCCTGGGAGGATCACAACCTCGACGCGATGCTCGTCCTCCTCGCGGCCTGATTGATCGGATCATATGGAAAAGCGCAGCCCGGACACGATTGCACAGACGATGATCGCGGCAGTCGCGGGCTACGTGGCCCGCGCGATCACCCCCATCATCGACAAGCTGGCGGCGCTCGATGCGAAGATCGCGAGCATCCCGGCCGGTCCGCAAGGTGAGAAGGGCATCCCCGGCGACCGTGGGGAGGCCGGTCCGGAAGGCATCGCCGGCAAGGATGGGGCGCCGGGCCTCGACGGCAAGGACGGCGCGCCTGGGCCGCAGGGCGATCGCGGAGAAAAGGGAGATCGCGGTCCTCCCGGCCCCGCAGGCGAGAAGGGTGCGGACGGCGCGCCCGGGATGCATGGCAAGGACGGCGCGCCCGGCGCAGATGGCCGCGACGCGATCCAGATCGAAGTGCTTCCGGCGATCGACGAGGCGAAGTCCTACCCGCGCGGCACGTGGGCATCCTTCCGCGGCGGGCTGATCCGCGCCGCCCGCAACACGGACCCGATCACAGGGGCGCTGCACGAGGCCGGCTGGCACGTCGTGGTCGAGGGGGTCGCGGCAATCGTGGTCTCGAAGTCGAAGGACGAGCGCACGATCGAGATCGCATCGGCCCTCACGAGCGGGGCAAAGGCGATCGCGGAATTCTCCATCCCCGCCATGATCTACCGCGAAGTGTGGCGCGAGGGCGACTACGACGTGGGCGACGTGGTCACGTGGTCCGGCTCGGCGTGGCATTGCCAGGCGAAGACCGCCGACAAGCCGGGCACCTCCGCAGCGTGGCGCCTCATGGTGAAGCGCGGCGCGGACGGCAAGGACGCGGGCAGTCAGCCGTCCGGGCCCTCCGCAACGGTGAGGCTGCGCTGACCATGCGCTACGTCCTCGAGCGGGTCACGAACCCGGAGACCGAGCCGGTCACGCTCGCGCAGATGAAGACGCACCTGGGCGAATACGACGACGTCACGACGCGCGACGACGACGTGACGCAGATCATCCAGACCGCCCGGGAGTGGGTCGAGGACTTCACCGGCCGGGCGCTGATCGACCAGCGGTGGAGGATCACCTTCGGGGATCTAGCCGCCGTCGATCCGGTGCTCGAGCCCGCCTGCGCCTGCGCGCGAAGCGAGGAGCGCGGGGAGCACGTCTACCTGCGGAAGTCGCCCGTGATCGCGCTCGTCTCTTTCGTCTCGGTTGACGCCGACGGGGTCGAGACCGCGGTCGACGCCGACTCCTACGAACTGCAGGACGCCGACTCGAAATGGCCGCGCGTCGTGGCGAAGAACGGCGCGATCTGGGCGACGGGCCTTTACCGGATCGTCTACCGCGCCGGCTACGCCGACCGCGACGTCTCGCCCGCCGAGGGCGCCGAAGTGGTTCCCGCGCGCTTCCTGCAGGCGATCAAGCTATACGGCGAGGCGATCTACGACCGCGACGAGAAGATGATGCAGGTGCTCATCGACACGGCGACCTCGCTGATCCGCTCCGAACGCGTGGAACTCGGTTTCGCGTGATCCTCGAGCGGATCGAGGGCGGGCCGTTTAGCCGGGTTCTCCCCGCGTGGCGCGGGCTCACCGTGGCGATCCTGGCCGGCGGGCCGAGCCTTAACCGGGGACAGGTCGAAACGGTGAAGGCGGCGCGCGAAACGGGCTCCCTGCGGGTCGCTGCCGTGAATGACGCCTACCTCCTCGCGCCCTGGGCCGACGTTCACTACGCGGCCGACGTGAAGTGGCACCGCTGGCACACCGAGGGAATCGCGAAGCCGATGCTCGGGCTCACCGCCTCCGACGTGCGCTCGGCGTGGGCATCCTTCGGCGGGCAGCGGTGCTCGATCGCCTACGGTGGCGAATACCTGCACGACGAGCGGGTGCACATCCTCCGCAACGCGCACGAGCCGATTCACGGCAAAGGGCTCTCGCTCGATCCGGAGCGGCTCGTTACCGGCAGGAACAGCGGCTTTCAGGCATTGAACCTCGCGACGCTGGCCGGCGCGACGAAGGTGATCCTCCTGGGCTTCGACGGCGGGGCGTCCGCAGACGGGCGCACCCATTGGCACGGCGGGCATCAAAGCCCGCAGTCGCCGGCCGTCTACCGGCACTTCCGGGACGCCATGAGCTCGGCCGAGCGCGACCTCGAGGCCGCGGGCGTGACGGTGGTCAACTGCTCGCCCGGGAGCATGATCAACTCGTTTCCGAAGGTCTCGCTCGAGGAGGCGCTCGCGTGATCCGGATCCGCGGCGCGTCGGGGCTCGGGGACTCGGTCTACCTGCGGGCGGTCGCCGAGCACTTCGCGCGCCAAGGCGAGCAGGTCGTCGCGTGCTCGAACTTCCCGGACGTTTTCAAGGGCTCGCCGGTCTCCGTCGAGCCGTTCCGCCGGACGGACGTCGACCTCGTCGCCCACTACGTGACGGGGAAGATCCGGCGCGGCACGACGCAATGGCAGGACGTGTGCATCTCGGCCGGCGCGCTCGGCGAGGTGCCGTTCCGTTTCGACTGGGCGCGCGGTTCGAGCGGCATGGTCGAGCGCGTGCGCGACTTGGCGGGCGATCTGCCGGTGGTGCTCGTGCACGGCGGCCGGGTGCCGATGAACCGCACCGACGGATTCGGGGCGAAGATCATGCCGGCGCGCGAGCCCTTCGCCCGAGTGCTGGGCCGCGTGGGCGCCGAGTGCTTCCTGGTCGCCGTCGGCCGGCACGTCGACCGGGTCTATACGCTCCCATGCGACCTCGACCTCACGGACGCGACGACCGTCCCGGACCTGCTCGACCTGTTCCAAGACTGCGACGGCGTGGTCGGTCAATGCTCTTTCGCCGTCCCGATGGCCGAGGTCTTCGACCGGCCGCTCCTCGCGGTCTGGTCTTCGGAAGGCCTCGCGGACCGGGAGCCCTACGTGCGCGCCATCACGCCGGAGAAGGTGCTCTCGAAGCCTTCCTCGCGCCACGTGGTCGACGACGTGCGGCCCGAGGAGATCATCGCCGCCGCCGCCGCGTTCGAGCGGCACATAACGAAGGGGGCGAGATGCGCTTCGTAGACCTTGAAGAAGCCCGGGCACGCCTTCGCGGCAAGCGTGTCGCGGTGGTAGGCGGCGGCCCGTCGGCTCTCGAGAACCGGCCCGGCTTCATCGACTCGCACGAGGTCGTCGTGCGCGTGAACAACTACCGACTCGGCGAAGAACAGGGATGGCGGTGCGACGTCTTCTATTCATTCTTCGGGTCGTCTATCCGCAAGACCGCGAACGAGCTGACGCGCGACGGCGTGCGCCTGTGCTGGGCGAAGTGCCCGGACGGCAAGCCGCTCGAGTCGCGCTGGCACGAGGCGCACGGCAAGACGAACGGCATCGACTTCCGCTACATCTACCGGGAGCGGGCGCCCTGGTGGTTCTGCGACACGTTCATTCCGGAGGCCGAGCACTTCCTTCGCGGCGTGAAACTGCTCGAGGGGCACGTACCGACGACGGGCTTCTCCGCGGTGTTCGACGTGCTCGAATCCGGGCCCGCGTCGGTGCACTTGAGCGGCTTCGACTTCTTCCGCTCCGGGCAGCACAACGTCGACGAGAAGTGGCGCCCCGGGAATCCCGCCGACCCCATCGGGCACTTGCCGGAACTCGAACGCGAATGGATGCGCCAGAACCTCCCGAAGCACCCGATCACCACCGACCGCACGCTCGCGGAGCTCCTGAAGTGAGCCCGGCGATCTTCGAGTACGGCGGCGACCTGTTCCCGGACTATCTGCGCCGGGGCAACGCCTGCCAGTTCATCGCGCCGACCGCGCTGCACTTCTGCAAGGGCGACGGCCTGGACGTGGGCGCCTCGAAATGGCCGCTCCCCGGCGCGGTGCCCATCGACCTCGCGACCGGCGGCGACGCTATGGCGCTCCCCCTCCGGTTCAACTCCATCGGCTGGAATTTCATCTTCTCCTCGCATTGCCTCGAGCACCTGCCGAACCCGGTCGCCGCGCTCGAGCATTGGCGCACGAAGCTGGTCGACGGCGGCGTCCTGTTCCTCTACCTACCGCACCCCGACATGCGCTACTGGCGACCGCAGAACTGCCGGAAGCACCTGCACCTGTTCCACCCGAAAGACACCGCCGAGATGCTGCGCGATCTCGGATTCAGAGACGTGATCCACAGCGAGCGTGACCTCGCGTGGTCATTTGCCGTCGTGGGGTTCAAGTAATGGGCGAGAAAGCCGATCCGATCACCGTCGACATCCCCTACGGGCCCTTCGCGCATCCGACCATGCGCCGGATCCTCGAACGCTACGGCCGGCGGGCCTTCGCGCGCTCCTCGGCGTGCATGGAGTTCCTTCCGTTCCTCGACCGTTGCGGGATCGGCGGGCGCGTGGGCCTCGAGATCGGCACCTATCACGGGGTGACGGCGATTCTCCTCGCGGAGCGGTTCGAGCGGTTCATTTCCGTGAGCGTGGACGACGAGGATCCGCAGCGGCTCCTGAAGCGCGAACTTGCGGACTACCTGGGCGTCACGAACATCACGTTCTACGACGCGAAGGACAACGCCGAGAAGGCCGAGATCGTGCGCGGGCTCGAGTTCGACTTCGCCTACTCGGACGGCGATCACACGAGCGACACGCAGGCCGACTTCGACCTCGTGAAGCGGTGCGGCCGGGTGCTCCTGCACGAGGTATGGCCGCTGCAGCCTCCCGTGTGGGATCTGGTCAACTCGCTTCCTCCCGAGGAGGTAACGCGCGCCGAGCACGACATCCTGGCCTATTGGGTGCGCCGCGGTGGATAGCGCCATCGCCCGCGCCTCGTTCGTCGAGGACGGCGACCTCCGGATCTGCCCGGCCTACGGCGTCGCCTATCAAGTCGATTTCGCCTCTGGCCGAGTCGAGTACGGAGAGGACTACTTCGCGAAGGTCTGCGCATACGAAGGCGGGGAGATCGCGAAGCGGGTCAACGCCGGCCGGTGCGAGCTGCTCGAGCGCCACCTGGCGCCCGGCGCCCGGGTGCTCGACTGGGGCGCGGGGTCCGGGGCTTTCATGCGTGCCGCCCGGGCCGCCGGCTTCGAGGTCCACGGCTTCGACGTGATCGACGAGACGGTGCGCTGGCTTCGCGCGACCGGCTTCTACTCCTGCGACGTGGTGCGCTTCGACGCGCTCACCCTCTGGGACGTGCTCGAGCACCTCGAAGACCCCGCCGAGCCTCTGGCGCAGATCAGCCGCGGCGCCTTCGTTTTCGTGTCGGTCCCGATCTTCGCAGACCTCCTGCGCGTGCGCGAATCGCGGCACTACCGGCCCGGCGAGCACCTCTACTACTGGACCGCGAACGGGCTCACCGCCTGGATGGCCGTCCAGGGCTTCCACCTCATCGAATCCAGCCGGCACGAGATCGAGGCGGGCCGGGACTCCATAGGCGCGTTCGCGTTTCTGCGTGCTTAAAATGCGCCCCGCCCGAATCCTACGCTTCCCCCGTCAATCGTTCGCTATCGCCAGAGGCGCGCCCGCTCGTGGAATCCGTGATTTTCACCCCGCTCGCTGACTTCTCGGACGCCGATCTCCGGAGCGCCTACTGCGTCGGCCTGAACTACACGCTCAAGCCCGGCAACGACGCGCTCGCCAATAAGGTCGAGGAATGGCTCGCCGCCGGGAAGGTCCGCCTGGGCGCCGCCGATGGCACGAAGGCCGGAAACGCGAAGTTGAGCGGCACCGGAACCGTCACCTAGAGGAGATCACCGCAATGGCCGTCACGCATCCGACCGCAGTCCGGCAGGGAATCTGCAACTTCGTGGTCGACCAGCTGGACGAGGGCACGCCGCCCGGGAATCTCGTGTTCCGCACGTCAGGCGACGTCGAGGTGGCGACATGTCCGTTCTCGACGACCGCATTCGGCGCGGCGAACGGCTCGGCCGTTGCGACCGCGGCGGCGATCACGAGCGACACCAGCGCGACGGGCGGAACGATCGCGAAAGCGACGCTCGAGAACGCCGCCGGGACGGCGAAAATCAACTGCTCGGTCACGGCGACCGGAGGCGGTGGCGACATCGAACTTTCGAGCGTCGTGGTATCCGCGGCGCAGACGGTCGCGGTCTCATCGCTCACTTACGCGGCTTGCCCGTAGCGGCGGCATCGTTGCAATGATCGTCACCGCCTCTGCTCGCCGGATGAGCCCATCGGCAACGCCCGATCCGGTCGTACTCATCATTTCGTCGGCCTACAACTCGCTTCCCGCTCCGGGGAATCGGGTGGGGCCGAGCGATGCGGCGAATATGCCGACGATTCAGGCGTCGACGGGCAATCCGGCGTTTGTGACTGCTGACGGGGCGCACCACTTCCGGCTAGTTGGGTTGCACATTCGCGCCCCATCGACGCTGCTGCAAAACGCGGTGGTGAAGATCGGCGGCGGCGAGACTACGCTCGCGGAATTCCCCACGGACGTGACGATTGACCGCTGTATCGTTCGCGGGGATGCGACGACAGGCGGGAGGCGCGGGATTGCGCTTGATGCAATTCGCGGTGCCGTGATTGATTCTTATATCTACGACATCAAAGAGGATGGCGCGGATTCGCAAGCGGTATTCGCTTATAACACTCCAGGCCCGCTAAAGATTGTCAACAACTATTTGGAGGGGGCCGGAGAGAACATCATGTTTGGCGGGGCCGCGCAGAACTACGCGAATGTTCTTGTTTCTGATGTTGAGATACGCCGCAACCACTTCAAGAAGCAAGCTGCCGCAAGCTGGAAGGCCTCATGGACGATCAAGAACCTTCTTGAATTCAAGGCAACGCAACGGGCCTTGGTCGAAGGCAACGTATTCGACACAAACTATCTTGATGCTCAAGCCGGATATTCGATACTCATAACGCCAAGAACGGAGGATGGGGCTTCGATGTGGAATGTCGTGAATGACATTACGCTGAGATACAACTATCTCAAGAATTGCGAAGCCGGAATGAATATCTCCGGGACTGACGGGGTTTTTGCGAGCGACATAGCAAACAGGATCAATTACGAAAACAACCTGTTTGTCTTGAAAAATCTCGGGGAGGGTGGAGATATTCGCGGGGCCATCATGAGCGGTGGCGCGAACTATGTCCAATTCCTGCACAACACGATTATTTTTGAGAGCGGGACAACCGGAAACGCAACTTTTTTTGTAGATCAGGCATCGACCAAAGGCGATTACCCGACGTTCAGGGACAATGTTTTCGCCGCTGGTACTTATGGTCTATTTGGAAGCGGTTCCGGTGAGGGGACGGCTGGTCTTTCCGGCCATTTCACGAATTACACCTACTCATACAACGTCATGTATGGGTCTAGCAATCCCGGAGATTACCCGGTTGCCAATAATCAGTTCCCTACGGCGGCTTCAGATGTTTTCAACGACTTTACTGGTGGCGACTACACGGTAAAGGCGGCCTATCAGGGCGACGCGTCAGATGCGACCGACCCCGGCGCGGATATTTCTGCGCTAGATGCGATGGTGCTGCATTCGGAAGATGGTCAATGGGGTTCGGAACCGCCGACCTACTCGGACAGGGCCTACACGAACGCCGAACTTCCGCGCACTTACGTCAACACGACGTATGCGGCGCAGACGGGCAATACGTGGACGGTAACATCGTCGAGTGGGGGCTCTGTGGCAGGAACCGGCGATGGAAACAGGACCGATTGCTCTCTGGCCTACGCTCTGGCGAATTGCGCGATTGGCGACACGATCAGCGTGCTTTACACGCTCACGATTACCGGCTCGTTCACGCTGAGGGATATTTGATGGCGATCACTCTTTCCAGCTTCCAGAAGCGCCGAGTCTTTCAACAGGTCGAGCAGAACCTTGTCGGCCTGCAACGGGACATGGCGCGGAATGCTCAAACGTGGAAGGCGATGGCGACGGCAGGGGCTCCGCCCGTTGCCACGCTTCGCACGTTCATGAATGACGCGGCAGCGGAATACCTGCGGCGACTGCAATGGATCATTGACCTGCGGAACGATGCGGCGAAACGCCAGCGGCTTCTCGACATTCTCGCCACCCAAGGGATCGACGAGAACGAGATCGTGACCTATGTCACCGAGCTTAGGAACGCTGCGATTGCGCTGCGCGATGCGCCGAAGGGCGGATACGCTGCAATGACAACCGCTTGCGATGCGCTGCTCGCTTCCGTTAATGCCCCGGAGTCGCTGTGGCCGGAGTAACCGCCTACGAATCGGATATTCCGAATGGCCGGGTGTGGGCCATGTGGGAGGCTGACGGCTATCAGCATCGGTCGAACATCCTCATGCACGAGGGCGCAGAGATTCCGATGCACGCGCACTCCTACGCGCACGACTACCGGCTAGGCGTGGGTGAATACGGGCTTGTTGTCGAGTCTCCCGAGGGCGTGAAGGAAGCGGAGAGGATCATCGAAGGCGGAAGCACGGGCCACGTTCCGGCGTGGTGGAAGCATCATTTCCGGCTCGTGAAGTGGGGCGGGGCTCCTGGGCAGGTTGATTGCTATTGGAGGGTCGAATAATGGCCCTGCCGCAAGGGATCAACTTTCGCGCTTCGTCTGGATACGTTACCGACTCTGCCAATCACGACTACGAGCTAGCCGGGACATACGGCAATTACCCGAGAACGACGGCACAGGGTAATTCTGTCGGATGGGAGTCTGGTGGAGGATACGTTGACAGCCGAAACAGGAATAGCGGTGTAGACGCCCGCCTTGCCGGTTGCAACATTGCAGGGGCCGGTGCGGGGCAATGTATCTACAGAATTGATTTGCCCTCTTCCGGTAGCTACGTCGTGCGCTTCGCGGCAGGTGACGCGAACTATGTTTGTGACGTTGCGTGGGACTTGGCGGATACAACTACCCAACTGCGGGTTTTGTCTACGGGATCGACGAGCGCGGGCGGTCGATTTAACGACGCCACAGACACCGAATATACATCCGCCAACTGGCCCGGCAGCAATTCTTCAGTCACGGACTCTTACAGCAGCACGATCTTGAGGGTCAGGACTACCGCCGCCGCAGACCAACGCATTGCGCACCTGTACGTCGAGAGCGCGGGCGGGGCGACCGGCCATCCGACCATGAAGCGATGGGCTGGCGTTCCTGGCATGAGCCAAACAAATTCAATCGGCAGGGGGTGGTAAATGGCTGCAAGTGACTCTCGGCCCGTCCCGATCAAGAACACGGCTTATCGGGTGATCTTCCCGATCCTCGACGCCGACGGTGATCTGGTGACAGGCGCAACGGGCCTCGACTCCGAGGTTTCCAAGGATTGCGGCACCTTCGCGGATTGCACGAACGAGGCGACGGAAATCGCTACGTCCTCGGGGATGTATTACCTCGACCTGACCAGCACGGAAATGAATGCCGATTCCGTGGCGGTGATCGTCAAGACTTCCTCATCGGGAGCCAAGACGACGCCTATCGTGCTTTACCCGCAGGAGTCGGGCGATATCAAGGTGGATGTGCAGAGCTACGGTGGAACTGCGGGCACGTTCTCTGGCGGGCGCCCCGAGGTCAACACTACCCATGCTGCGGGCACGGCGTGGGCCTCCGGTGCCATTGTTGCGGGTGCGCT
>OFRE01000202.1_pt1 | contig 17797 bp, 28 predicted proteins | sample 1543061 | NCBI WGS metagenome assembly OFRE01 (sample SAMN07774218, study PRJEB24372) | wastewater metagenome | isolation source: Exp Tend NO 50WW | collected 2016-02
AAATATTAGTTTATAAAAACTAAAGAAATTAGTATGAATTACAGCGAAAAATTAAGAGATCCACGCTGGCAAAAGAAACGCCTGGAGATTATGGGAAGGGATTTATTTACCTGCCAGAAATGTGGTAATAAGTCTGAAACACTAAATGTTCACCATAGGCATTATTTAACAGGTCGTGATCCCTGGGATTACCCGGGTGAACTTCTAATTACTGTTTGTCAACCATGCCACCATCAGGAAGAAAACGCCAAAACAAACGCAGACGAACTATTTAAGACACTTCATTTTTGGGGTTATTTCAACACCGAAATAATTGCAGTAATGAATAAAATGATTGAGGAAAGGATGGATCACAAGGTTGAGGCAAAAATGGGTTAAGATTTTACACCACTCTGATTAACGAACTAACTGCAATCCTATGGCCGAAGAAAAAAGCGGGTTCTTGTTGTACGCTGACCAAAGAAATATTTTCGACAAGCTGCCTAATGAAATAGCTGGAAAATTAATTAAGCTAATTTTTTCCTATGTAAATGACGAGAACCCTGTAATTGATGAAATTTTATTAGATATAGCGTTCGAACCCATTAAGCTTCAACTAAAAAGAGACCTTAAGCGCTGGGAGGGGAAGAAGGGATCAAGGTCTGAAGCTGGCAAAAAAGGAGCAGAGGCAAGATGGCAAAATATGGCAAACGATGGCAAACGCATTTCTTCGATGGCAAAAATGGCTGTAACTGATACTGTAAATGTAACTGCTATCAACAAGCAGAAAGTCGTGGAGTTTTTGCGTGGGGCTGCCCCCATATCAATTCCACAGGCACAAATTGAGCAGCAAGCAGATTTGTTGATGAAGCAGTACCAGGGGAAGAAAATCGGGAACCTAAAGGCACTCTGCAACAAGTGGATGCACAATTTTCAGGAGACCCCAACCATGCCAGCAATCGAGCCTAACTATTGGGAAAAAATGAGGAACGCACTATGAACTGGACTAAACACGGCATTGACATTTCAAAGGTTGTAGGAGGTAAAACCTTCTGCCCTAAATGCCATGACACCCGGAAAAACAAGCGTGATCGGTCCCTGTCGGTGGATCTCAGGGAAGGGGTTTACAACTGCCATAATTTCCCCTGCGACTTTAAAGGATCGGTTAAGGAGTTCAAGAAAAGGGAATTTGTAAAACCTCAACCCCGGTTGGAGAAAGTTTCTAAAAAGACGATTGAGTTCTTTGAATCTCGTGGAATTTCCAACGACACCCTTTTACGGATGAAAGTAACCGAGGCTAATGAATGGATGCCGCAGTTTGACAAAGAGGTAACGACCATTTGTTTCAACTACTATCGTGGGGAGGAATTGGTAAACATCAAATTTCGTGGACCGCAGAAATCGTTTAAAATGGCGAAGGATGCGGAGTTGATTTTCTACAACCTCAATGCGGTGGATGACGAGGTGATAATTGTGGAGGGGGAAATAGACTGCCTGAGTTTAATCGAGTGTGGCATTTTCAACGTGGTATCAGTACCCAACGGAGCCGGGGGGAAGAACCTTGAATATTTGGATAACTGCTGGTTCAACTTTGAAAAATGCTCTAAAATTATCCTTTGCGTAGATGCTGACGAGCCTGGAATCGCTTTAAAAGAAGAATTAGCCCGTAGGCTGGGAAAAGAACGCTGCTGGGTGGTAGAGTACCCCGAAGGAATTAAGGATGCTAATGAGCTTCTAATGGCCTCAGGGAGGGATGCCGTAAAATCAATGATTTCCGGGGCTACCCAATGGCCTATTGAAGGGATCTTAACGATGGATGATTTATACCCTACTATTTCTAACTGGTACGAGAACGGCTATCCAGAAGGGGAGAAAACGGGAATACCGGGATTTGATGAGTATTTAAGTTTTATGCCTGGGCAGTTAACGATCATCACAGGTATTCCCGGACACGGTAAAGATGAGTTCACGAACTGGATGATGGCAAGTTTAGCTAAAAAAGGATGGCCGTTTGCGGTATGTGGATTTGAGGAAACCCCGGCTGAAACTGTTACAAAACTGGTTGAGAAATTAATGGGTAAGGCATTTGGTTTTCGCAAAGATCCCTCAAACAGGGTTAACCCCTTGGAGATTGAACACGCCATCGGGATAATAGACAGGATGTTTACTTTTTACAATACCGAGGAAGTGGACTCAGATGTGGACGGACTTTTATTAAAAGCAGAGGAATTGGTAAGAAGGAGAGGAATTAAAGGGCTTTATATAAACCCCTGGAATTGGATCGAGCATAAAAGAGACGGCAAACTAAGTGAAACGGAGTATATCAGCGAGTGCCTTTCTAAGATTATTCGTTTCGGGAAGAAACATAAGGTTCACACTTTTTTACTTGCCCATACTACGAAGATGCAAAAGGATAAGGCAACCCGGAAGTATGAAGTTCCCAGCCTTTATTCAATTAGCGGATCTGCCCATTTCTTTAATAAGACCCATAACGGGATAACTGTTTACAGGGATTTTGAAACGGGCCAGGTAGATATATATGTTCAGAAAGTTAAGCAAAGTTGGCTGGGTAAAGTGGGGTTCTGTTCGTTTGGGTATGACACAATGAAAAGACAGTACACGAGTTAACCGATATATTAAGTCTTATTTATTACGTTTTAAAACCATAACACAATGATAAAAATTCAAATCAAAACCATTTTCGGTTCAGTATTGTTCGAGCATGAAAGCAAGGATAATACGATTAAGCAAACCTTAGTTAAGGCTGTTGAAAAGGGAGCATACCTACAGGGAGCAGACCTACAGGGAGCAGACCTACGGGGAGCATACCTACGGGGAGCATACCTACAGGGAGCATACCTACGGGGAGCAGACCTACAGCGAGCAAAAATAAAAACAGCTATGGTGTTTACCGGATTATACACATACATCGTTATTCCGTATATCACAGAGAAAAATGAACATCGGGTGAAAATGGGATGCTATGACAGAACAGTAAAAGAGTGGGATGAAGATTTCTGGAACAATAACAATGAGTTTCCGAATGATGGGTCAATGAATAGCGAACAAAGGTTGCTTGCTTATCAGACCGCTAAATCATGGTTGAAACTTTCGGCTAAGGAATTGGAGAAAACGGAAGCTAACCCCCTCCCTACTAACCCCTAAAAAATAGAAATGAGATTGCCTGCTATATTCCTTATCAGTATATCAAGGACTACGTTTAAATTGTTCCATATACATACCGGATTTGACGATAGGTGCTTGATTTGGATTTGTAACGGTTGGCTCAAAGACTTTTTATTCTTAAAGATAAACTAACCCCCTAAACTATAAGTAATGACACTACCAGATAGCGAAACCGAAAGAATGGCAATTAAATCTTCCGAAAGATATCCTCAATATCCTAACGGGGATAAGTCCTTAAACCAAGATATTAATGCCCATAGAAAGCAAAAAGCGTTTGTTGAAGGGGCATATTATGAAGCCTTCCTATGGTACGAAAGGATGGGGAAGTTTGCGGAGTGGGTGGTAGATAACGGATGGAAGCGGGTTAATTTCATTTATAAAGATATAAAGTGGTATAATACCGAACAGAGAAGACAGGCTTCTCATGCCGAACTGATAGAACTATTCATTAACAGTTTAAATGAAGGGAAATGAAAGTAAGGCATCATATGTCGGTTGATATTGCCGGAATGATTAGGAACTATGGCAAGAGGTCAATGAAAGGCTTTTTCAACGATGAGGAAGGAAAGGAATTAAGTGATAGCGAAGCGAGAAAATATTTAGCAGATTGTCAGAAAAAAGGATGGAAACTAATACCTATGGGAGAATGTGATGGGTTCGACCATTTAGGTGCTGGCTGCCCAGGACACCCTATTGATACACCAATTAAATCAGAAAAATGAAACAGGAAATAAAGAGAGGATGTACGTTGAATGATGCTGAACTTTTAGAAAGGGTTCATGATTGGGTAAGTAGGCTTTGTATAAGCGGAGGGAATGAATGGGTATTAAGTGTTCCCGTTGATTTCAACCATGACCCTGATTACCTCATAAGTGAACTATGTAATAGATACGCTGCCAAACAGGAAGAATACGCCTCTAAAGGTATGCGGTGGGTCAAAGCAAGCGAAAGATTGCCAGAACAAAAAGTATTTGCAAAACTTCATGGTGAAATAGGATTATTGCATACTATAAATAAAGACTCTGTGATATTTGATTGCGGTGGTCAAGGATGGAGATATGACATGACAGACAGAACTGTAAAAGAATTTGAATGGCTTGAAGAATACCAACCACCCATATCAGATAGCGGCAGTTACTATCAACCATTATTCGACCTGCTTTATAACGAACATGGGCTTACACTACTTGAAAGTGAAATGAAAGATATTGTTTATGTAGTTGAAAAAATGCAAACACCGGATGTCGATTTAATGCGTAGCATCATTGATAAAATCTTGAATATTGATAAGCCAACTTATAGCGAAGCCGAATTATTGATAATTAAAGATTCTATTGACAGACACATGAGTAAGGAAAATGTTGAATGACTGAACGTCCAGCCCGGATATGCACTGAAGTGCGGGCGGCAAAAAATAGCATAGAACGTATGGTGCTTTGCGAAGGCGGGGCTTAGAAGAACAAATGTTAAATTAACCACAAAAGATAATTAGATGCAGAAAGTTGAAAATATAGACGAAACCCCCGCTTTTGCAAAGCACGTGTTACCAGCAGTGCCTTCATCGGAGGTTTATTTGGAAGATTGTGTAAAGGCATTAAAACGCTTTAACGATAACCATTTTGATTTGGCAATAGTTGACCCGCCTTATGGGATTGATATTACTAAGCAATTTGAGAACGCTAACAAAGTTGGAACAAAATCAATGTTTAAGCAGACCAAAGGCATAGTAAAGAAAGATTGGGATGCGGAAATACCTACTGCTGAATACTTTGATGAATTGAAAAGGGTATCTAAAAATCAAATCATTTGGGGTGGCAATTACTTCTTAGATTACTTAGGAAACACAAAGTGTATGCTGATATGGGATAAGATGAACGGAGGCAATAATATGGCTGATGCGGAGCTGGCTTGGACTTCATTTGATAAGGCGGTGAGAATATTTAGGATGCACCACTTTAGTAGTGGATATGAAACCAAGATACACTTAACTCAAAAGCCAACGAAGCTATATGATTGGATATTATCGAAGTTTGCCAATGAGGGCGATTTGATTTTAGACACCCATTTAGGAAGTGGAAGCAGTAGGATTGCAGCGTATAAAGGCGGGTTCAACTTTGTAGGGTTTGAAATTGACCAAGAATATTATGAGAAACAAGAAAAGCGTTTTAAAGATTTTGTCAGCCAACTCCGAATGTTTTAGGGTGTCCGCTGGCATTGCACCTAACTCAGATATTTACGAAACTTCGCAAAATATTGTATTTACGAAACCGCCTACGGGCATAAATAAAGAGAAATGAGATTTTTTGTTTATAAGAATTTCTACTTAGGAAAGGATTACGGAAAGCCATGTTATCGGTTATCATTCAGACATAAGAATAATCACAGATTTAGAGAGTTTAGGCTGATGATTCTCAACTACGTTTTTATATTAGATTTTAAGAAAAAGAAACCTACGGCAAGGGATAGAAAACGAATTACTCATTATTAAAACAAAGGAGGAAAAATGACACATGAAGTAATAGCACAACTCAAAAAAGCCTACTACGCAGGGTATGAAGAATGTGAAAAAGGGGATGCTAATTGTTTTACTGGATGGAGAGAATGGGCATCTCAACTGCAATCCACCCAAGAAGGGGGAACGGTGGAGGAGGTATTGGATAGAATTGTAGTTCTTCCAGACCATGTTAAAGAAGATGTTTTAAAAGCCATGTCCATAGTATCTGCCACCGATAAGGCAAGGATAGAGGAGTTAGAGAAGGAGAACGCCAACCTCAAAACTGTTATGATTGCAGCAGCAGAGGAAATACAGGAACATTGGGCAGCACATTGTGATGAAGAAGGGTACGGGCCAGTTAACCTTATGCACCGACTTGAAAAAGGAATACCTTCTGAATATGGCTATACCGCAGGAAGATTTGATGAATTAAAGAAGGAGGTGGAGAGGGTAGGTATAATGCTTGTAAAGGCTATGGGTGAGGTAAACGACCGAGATTTGGAGGTTGAGAGGTTAGAGTATAATCTCAAAATATTAAAAGAGCATAGGGGTATTGCATAAGTTCAAAACCGAAAATAACCTATAACCCGCCTACGGGCATAAATAAAGAGAAATGACTGAAATAATAGTACGCATAATCATTATAGCAGCATACGTTTTTCTTGGTGGCGTTATACTTGGTTATTTATGGGCAATAAATCGCAAAAACTAACCGCCTACGGGCATAAATGAAATCCAGGTTACTTTCTATGATTATCAACCAGGCGATAATTCAGCTTCCAGAGCAGATCAGCCATTTCATTTGAAAACTCTATAACCGCTTCTTCGCTCAAGTCGGGTTGCTGAATGTGCATGATCTCATGAATTGACGAATCAAGTAAATCGAATCCTCTTTGGTTGGGGTCTAACTCTATCAGTCGGTCTTTGGTATGGGCTAACCCTGCGGCCTTTTCCCTTCCCAGTTTCCTGAATCGTATGCGTATTGGTTTTTTCACACCGGGTAAATTTCTATCTTCTTTTTAGTGCCTCGTTTTATTGCATCCTGTTTAACATCATTGTTTATCTCAATACTATTCTGCTGCCTTAGTCTTTTACCTATACTTTCAATTAATGGTATTCTTTTGCTCAATTCCAGCTCATTTAACAGGCTCAATATCTTTAATCTCAGTTCCGTTTCTTTTTTCATGCTTGATCTTCTTTAAATATAAAACTGCGTCTAATAGCTCTTCGTATAAATGGTTCTCCCAATCTTCCAGGCTCAAATCTTTCCTGTCCATAGTCGTTTGGTAGGTTTCAATTCCTTTCTTTTCACGTTCAACCAAATCGAATATTACTGAGGTTAGAATCTTGCTCAATATACCTTCCCTTTATAAATAGAATAATTACGAACATGAAACTCTTTGCCGTCTAAGTCCACAACTGCAAACCCGTGATTCCAGTTATTTACGGGTAAATATTCAGGGTTTAGTTCACAAAGGCAACCCAAAGACCATGTAGTTACTATTTTCCCCTCCATGTCTTTTTCCGTGTGAGAACTGGATCTATGATTATGGCCTTGTATTGCGTTTACTTTCCCCCTCATATAAAGTCCTCTTGCTATCGAAACAGGGGAGAAAACCGACTGCCCGAACTCGTGGCCATGAATAATATTTAACGATCCGGCTTTCATGATTGTTTTATCCTTAATAACCGTGATCCCTTCAGCCCTCGCATGGAGAATATTTGAAAGGTCAAACTCTTCCACGCCTGTTAGTTCTCCGGCTTTAGTCCATAGGTAATGTTCATACCTTGCTTCATGGTTGCCTAATTTGTAGTAAATTTTGCAGTTTAGTTCCCGTTGGAATACTTTAAAAAGCTGCTTCCAGGTTTCCAGCTCCTGGGCAAAGTTCTTTTTTCTGGGGTCTTTACAAAATCGGGAAAGTCCGTGAAAGTCCAAAACATCCCCGTTTAGTAAAAGGGCATCTATTTTCTCTTTTTTAAGGTAGTCAATAGCTACTGTTAGAGCTTCAATGGAATGATAGGGGAGGTGAATATCTGAAAGTATGCCTATTTTTTTATGACCGACTATTTTATAAGGCTCAAAAACCACCTCATCTGATTCGGGCAATTTGTACGGGTTATAAGGCCTGTTATCTACTTTGTGCGTTACCTTCATTCCGCTTCCAGATTTGCCCTCTATTGCCCTTAAAATTGATCTGACACCATCCACAGAGGTAAACAGGCTCCCTTCCTTAGCGTAGATGATCCGGGCTAATTTTAAATTAGGGTAGTCTGGATATTTCGTGCGATACTCCCGAACTACATCTGCTTTTACCATATTTATTTTTTAATGTCGAATGATTAAGGAATTTTCAACATCACTTTAATTTGATGTCATTCCTTTCTCGATACCCTTAGCGTAGAACATTAAATTCTGCTCTTTGGTGTATTTCTTCCAGCCTTGAAAATATCCGCAGTTCTGTAAGAGTTTAGCGTAATCGTAAGGCGTTTCAATCGTCAAAAGGTCTTTGGGGAACTTACCCTCTTTTTGTCTCCGTTTAATCCATGAGGTTACCTCGTGGGTAGAATCTTCGATAGTATTATATGAGGCTATCGGGACATTATTATCGGCTAAAGTTCCAGGTACTTTCTTTTGCCATTTACTAAACGGGTTGTACGAATACCCAAAAACAGAATTGTACTTAACGGCAAACTTTGATTTAAAGTTTCCTGATTCATGGTAAGCCTGACCGACTAAGAAACGGGCAATATTATCTGGCATCCCGTCTGCGAGAGCCGTCTTATAGATTATTTCATCTAACATGAAAGAAGTATTACAATAAACAGGATACACAATAGTTTACCTATAAGGCCATTCCCCCCGAATAGTTCCTTTTCAATCTTATCGGCTATACTCTTAGGCTTCATGGGTAGATAGTCGAGTGGTAAGCCTCTAAACAGGTTTAAAGACCAGTCGAAACAAACCCTCGCTAAAAGGAGAATAGAAAGGCCATATTGCCATCCTTTGAAATAAGCAAATGTTAAAGCTGCCGAAACGTGAACTAACCCGTTCCAAAAGTGCTTAATCTTATAACCGTTTGCGATTTGCTTCGCATTTATATATGCGAAAAAGATGCAGAATAAAGCGTAAAAGATCATTTTAAAAATACTTTAAGTCCTAAGATTCCAGCCAGTCCACCCAGAAATAAACCAATAGCCCAATTTTCTTGAACCTGCCCTTTGTGAGGATCTACCGTGTATTCGCTAATGCCGTATAAAATAGCCGCAGCGACAATGAATACCCATGATAATATAAATGCCCAGCCTTCCCAGGTTGTTTTTCTATCTTCTCTTTTCATATAAATTTTAATTGTTTACGGAAATTAAATAATACCGCCCCGACTATAATCAACCATATCCACCACGGGATAAAGGTTGTTTTCTTATGCTTAGTTATTGTTACCGTTTTTACTATTTCTCTATTCTTAACCGACCGTAAAGAGTCTATTAATTTATCCTTCTCGCTTATTATACGTTGGTAGAAATTCTTAGAAATAAAAGCGGATGTGATCTTCCCGGTAGCCTTAATCTCGCCCTCTTTGGTTATTGTTACTACATTGGTGATAGTATCATGTGAGGTTATCGTATCAAATAAAACCTCCGCATATTGAGCCTGAATTAACTCAGCCTCATATCTATCCCGTTCACTTATTACGAGTCGTAAAGAGTCCTCTAATACTTTTTCCCTTGTGTTATCTGTTTTTTGTATATCCTTAGTTGATGTACACCTGGAAAATAACAAAATGACAAAGGCCATAACAATCAAAAGCCCGATCCACACTAAACCTATTTTTGTTGTTTTCATATTTTGTCTATTTTTTCCGCTTTGCTTGCCCCGAAATAATAACCAGCAACTCCACCAACAAGCCCAGCCCCTAAAAATCCTACAATAATATTCACCACGTCTTTATTCCCATCGGGTATTGGCTTCATTATCAAAAGCACTATTATTATAAAAAACCCTACCACCGATATAACGGCTAATATGTTTCTAATTTCAGTCGTTCCTATCTTTTCCCAAAATTTCTTCATAATGTAAATATTGATTTAATGTAAGTTTTCCATGAACCGCCATACTTCACATCCACTACGTTTATTTTGGTAATGGAGATATAATAAAGGATGGCACAAAGTGAGGCAACTATTCCAAAAACGGGTTGCCATTGAATGACCAAGAGCATGAATAAAGCCTCCATACCGTGTTGAAATTTGTGTATCATTTCATTTTTACTTTTTACTAATTAATTGGCGAAGGATAATTAAACCAACCCCTTGCAGTTAGTTCTGCTTTAGTCCATAGCTTGAATTTAGCGGCTATCAAAATCCTGCCTATACGCAAAAGATTATTTGAGTTAATGTAGTTTGTTACTGTATTCCGTTGAGCCGTTGTTAGAGTGCCATACACTTCAGTAATCCAGTTGGTGATATGGGTAGCCGTGATATTTCCTTTTGGTAAATAAAAAGTTGAATCGATTACCAATGCAATAGAATCATTAATGGGATGCTTTATGTACCCGAATAAGTATTGAGTAACATCAGTTCTAGACGGTCTTGATAACTGGTAAAATTTGGCGGAAACATTGAGTGCCTTGGTTGCCGGATTATTCATTGTCGGAATCACAAAATAATGCTGACCGCTTGCCTGAAGGGAAAAAAGTAGTATGATTAAAAGTAGTTTCATTAGTATACCCCCCATCTTGTATTTTGATTTGAAAATATTCCAGTTCTATTTGATGATTGGTCGCTGTTCCAGATAATAACTTCCCCGGTATACGATTCCGGCTGAACGGTGGCATCATTGTAGCCGTAGATTGAAACACCCGCACCCCAGCCAGAAGCGTCACCATTAATGTTTAAAATTTTATCCCCATTAATGGTAGTATAAACGTTACCCCTTGTCGTTCCAGAAAAAAGTGAATTATTTGCGTAAAGTGATGGGCTTGTAAATAATCCATTTAGTGAAGTGTTACTGCTACCGCTTTGGGCGGCATAGGTGAAATAGGCTCCGTTTGTTCCGTAAGAAAAATTCACCCATAGGGTTGAGTTAATTACTTTAGTTACTATGTAGGATTGAAATGTTGAATTAGCACCACCGCTTCCAGTTACTAAAAACATTCTTACGCCTAAATGCGTTCTCATTCTTGCCTTAGCCCCTCCGTCAATAACTCCTGATTTAATAATTCTTGGTTGGTTCCCTGCGGTAGCTTGAACTGCATCTGAAGCGTTCCCCGATTGGTCATACCATTTAGAAACAAAACCGCTATCATTGGCCGTGGTTCCAACAAATGTTTTTAAAGTAGCTGTATCTAAGAAATTATTTACAAAGTCTATATCAGATTCCGTGTTATCTGAACTTCTCCTAACCTTCAAACACTTTCCCGTATAAGCAGACCTTAGCTTATACATCGAATAGCCTACCGATGCTCCTGTATAGGTATCTAACAGATAGGAATAAGACGAAGCTGCCGACCCCACATAATACTTATTCGCCCGTATCACCTGCGATGAAGCAGACAAACACCATGAAAAAAGTATGACTAATAATAATCTCATCTTCTCTTTTTATATCCTAAAATGGTTAATGAAAAATAAGTGGGCTTAGTTGTCACTGTTTCCGTTTTGACCCAAACCCAAACCCCTGGCGGGATTTTTTTATTATCAGGCGTAGCACTTGCACCAGTAGCCGTATTAGTTAATGTAGCCGGACTATTCACTAATTTGGTAGCCCCTGCCGTTACGTTCAATGAATCATTAAAGTAAACAGTAGGAACTAAAGAAGGAGATGATCCTTGTAATACCGCCCGAATGGAAGTGATGACTAACGTATCAGATCCATCATTGTAGAAAGAACCGTAAATAGTAGAAGTGGAAAATGTTGTAGTATCTCCCGCCTGACCGCCACCACCACCAAAGGAGGCAATAGAAATAGTATCAATAGGGAAAGCGGGTAGGTAACCCATTTTATCGCCATTTCTATCAATGGTAAGTAAATAAATCTGTGAGGTATCTATTCTTTCTGGTAGTCCAGTCCATGCGAATGAACCATCTGAAAAACTTACCTGCCTATCATTTACGATAAGGTTATCTTGAACACCGAATAATGAATCAGTATTGCTTCCGCCAAAATCAGCAGCATTTCTTTTTCTAACCATGCCTCCTGAAGAAATAACCATTACAGAATCTTCTGAAGTTCCTCCAGCTCTAAGTGAATCTATATTTATTTTTCCCATGTTTGGGGCAATCGTTATAGAATCATTTTCTACCCTCATAAAACTGGTTAATCCAAGCCCATCTGACCTAATATATACACCATCATCCAAAGACTTAATTGAAATCTCATTGGCGTTAATTATTTCAAAATCATTCCCCGAAACATCAATGCTTCTATCAGCAGTTAATGCCTGACCTACTGCTAATACATCGTCAATACCGGGTGAATAAGTTCTTACGCTTGTCCTCGTCAAATACCCGTTTAAGTTTGTTCCTGTGGCTGAATCTTTTCTTCTTAAAAAGTAATTTGCCAGCGTTGCACTGTCAGCCCGGATCACCTGCCCGGATTTCAATAAAGCATAACCCACACCATTGACATAATTGGTGAGCATAGTGGCCGTGTCTGAAATATTCAGTTTTAAATTTATCCTGTTAGATAAACTTGTCGTATCAGTAGAACCCCCTGAAAGTCCTACCCAGGCTGATCCATTCCACCTATACAAAGTGCCATTTTTAATCGCTATATGGCTTTTTGAAATCAGCGAAGCCGGAACAGTAAACGTATCACTCGGAACCTGTAAAATAGTATCAGCCCCACCCCTGCGATAAATAACCCCGTAATTAGTCGGGTATTGTACCAACTGAGAAAAGGACTGAACCGAAATAAGAATAAAAACAATTAAAAATAGTTTCTTCATTATGTTTAATTTGACCATACTAAAACATCTAATACCTCACCACTTACTAACGCATCACCCGCCTGTAGTACTATCGTACCATCAGTTGAAAGAATACCCTTATAAGACCCTAAATCAGTTCCCGTAACCTTCACTTTATCGGAATCAGTAGGAACAGTTGTAATAATTCTTTTGTAATCTCCAGCCCGATAAACACCTAAAACAATCTTTCCGGAAAGTCCAGAAACAGTTATTGTAGAAGTCTCCGAACCTCCACCCGTATAAGGAATAATCTTTGTCCTTGCCATATCAAAATCAGTTTCAAATGTTACATCATCAGCGGGAACCTGGCATCTATCACTTAAAAACTCAACCTTAATTTGAAAGTCTACACTAACCCCAGCCACCATGTCCTCCAAAAATTCAGTCCTCGGAGTAAAAGTAGAATCATCGCTCACCTCCCAATCATCCTCGTAATATCTTAACATGGCTAAGAAATCATCGGCTACGCTGGACATATCACTCAAAACCTCGGTCTCGTTTCCCTCTGTATCTTCAGAAACCCCCACACGGTCTAAAAAATAAGCCCTCAGGGAAAAGGTTTTAAACTTTGTGGCCCGACTATTTGAGCCTGGTAAAACTTCTAAGAAACAAGCAGGGTATTCGATTTCTCCATTGAATGTGAACTCATGCGGATCACCGAAATAGAAACTATTTATTTGCTTGTGGCTTAGACTTAACACCCTTACCCTGTCCACTATTTGATTTAGACTTGTCATTTTTAGCCAGAAAGACTTTTAGTTTTTCGATGTTTTTTTTACTTACGTTCTTACCCACAGTTATTACAATTATTACGGTCTAAGTTTATAGGATATTCAAAGTCGTCTAAGAATATCGGCATCGTAAAAGCTGAGTTTGTAGGGACTAAAGAATCTATTGTTTGCCCTCCTGTTAAATACTCTGGCAAAAAAGTACTCGAAGCATTTTGCTTTAAATACTTTACCATTCTCTCTCCGTACCATTCAGCCCGATCCTTATAAAAATTAGAAATATCAATCAACTCACTCATAGATGGTAATTCTGTATTCTCCCCCTGCTTTCTTAAAACTCCCTTATTCCAGAATTGAAAAGGAAGGGCAATTGGCAAAGAACTCAGAACATAATTATAAAGCGTGTCTATGATATAATCGTCTAACAAAGTCTTATAATTCCCCGTTGTCGTTCCCGTACTTGACAGGTCGGAAACTATCTTATTGAATAAAGGAGAACCGAGCAAAGGATGGATATACATATCCTGAGCCGCCTTAATTTCAGGGAATAATAACTTATCGTCTATATTAGTGTGTACTGCCGTTCTGTCTTTAAGAATTTGGGCAGACATCATTAAAACATTCTTACTCATTTCGCTCTCTTTTTAACTACGATCAACTTTTTCCACTCGTGCCTGCATTGAGGCTTCTCTCCCCAAAATCCACCCCGTCTATCCCAAACCGAATAACCTACACGCTGAGAAATCAGCTCTATCTCAGCCCTTGAATAAACCCTGCCTAATTCTATCAGCTTCTTACAGAAAGGCCGTGTGGTGTCTATAATTGGCTCTAAACCCGCTTTGGCTTCATAGGTGTACTTAATGAAAATATCCACCGTTTCGGGTCTCTCTACGTTGTCCAGAACTTCCTGGTTAATGGCGTGTTCAATAATTGTATCCACCCCGATAATAGAAGTTGACCTCGTTAATACCCCTTTTTCTTCAAGTCCTTTAATTCTGGAAACCACATAGGATTTTTCGACATCCAGAACTTTAGCGATCACATCAGGGGTGATTTTGTTATCCTTTTTTATCAGGTCAATAATGGAAGAATCCACGCCTTTCACATCTATAAACTCCATTCTTTCGTCATTGAATTTCTTAGCCCTGACGATGGCAAAATTCTCTTTTGACTCGCCACATTCAGAAAACATTTCAGCCACTTCTTCCTCGCTATAAACCTTTGAGAACTCTTCATCTGTTGCCAGTAATACGGAAATTTCCTCATCTTGTAATCCTAAAGAAGTTCTTAAAAGAACAGTTGCCGCCTCTTTAGTCAACTTACCTTGTCCGAATTGACGAACTATCCTGAGCATTTGCTGATGCTGACGGCCAGTCATATTTTTAACCGCCTCATTAGTAACCACACCTGGTTTTGAGCTATCGGGAGCCATTCCCTGAATGGGATCTACTGGAATTATCTTTTGTACTGGTAAGCCTAAAAGAGGAAGGAACAAAGCCAGAACTTCCTCAATAGCTTGCTGCTTTGCATTGGCGTAAGTATTCTTAAAAACCTCGTAGGAGTCTTGCATCTCATTTCTTCCACCCAACTTGCCAGGCTCCATAATTCCGAAAAGAGTAGGGGAGGTAACCTCATGCCCTGCAAATATCTTTGCCTGAGTAGTTTTACTTAATTGGTCGAATAGCTTATCTAAGTCAGTCGCAGATAGATCATCCACCTGTGGAGGCTTAGAATCGTTCCTATTGAAACTTAAAAGAGTTTTACCCGCATTGCCCGAACCGTTAAACTTATCATTCCATTTCTTTTCTAACTCTTTCTTTTCTTCGCTTGTTGGTATGCCATCAAAAAATGAAACCATCTTACCGGAAAACTGACCATTCTTAATTACGGATAAATTATAAATAGAAATCTCCGCATCGGTTTCTATGTCGTTTAAGGCTGAAAAATACCCCGGCAAAGGATATTCACTCGCCCCTGGTCGGTACTCACGGTAAGAAAATAACTGAACCCCATTAGGTTTGCTAATATCAAAAGGCTCTATAAAAGTAGTCTTAGGCTTGTGTGTTTTTGTCCACTCCGTTGAATGCCACCAGCCATAAGATTTATCCTTCCTGATTTCATTAAAAGGAGTATGCAAAATCTCCTGAACCTGACCCAAAGCGTTATAAATAATCTGCCAGTAAAACCCGCCAAATAATTCAATATCCTTTGATGATTTTTCAAGTATCTTGTTTAGACTTTCGCCATGGCGGTTAACTTTGGATAATTTAGGATCTGTGCAATCAATACCCTTTCCCAAAATATACTTAACCTTATTGTTTACAATAGCTCCGTGAACGCTTGACTTATTGTATAAGTGCAAAAGATGATTAGGGAAATCATTCTTTTCGCCAAATAGGATATAGTCCTTAGAGGGGACTTCCTTAAATTCGGGAACCTTATTATCCGCAAATCCTAAGATTAGTAAGTTATCCTTCATACTGTTTGAAACTTGTAGTACCCGTGTACTCGGTAAAAGAAAAATCGGTCGCTGGTCTTAATTTCATGATACCACGCTCAACCTCTGTTAAACCAGTAGGATCGGTATTTGTAGAACTCGACTGCTCATATACCTTGTATCTCCAATCGCCTGTATTTTCATCCTGGAAAACCGTAGAACTCAACGGGAAGGAATTAAACCTTTCCGGGTAATCCGATTCATCTTCTGAAAAGCTGAATATTTTGGTAACTATATCCCTGGTAGTTACGTTCTCGAAAACAAATAAGTAATACCCATTATCTAAAGTCCTCTTCTCATTAAGTGTAACTATTAAGTCCTTATCCTCGCCTATGGTTAAGAGTAACATATCTCTAAATGACTAAAAGGCGATTTTGTCCGAAAAAAAAGCCGCCCCCTACTGAGGAGCGGCTAAACCAATAAACCAACCCAAAACTTATATAGTGATCAAACCAGCAATGATACCAGAGGAAACCTCCATAGCGGTTGTACCTTCCTGACCAGTAAAGGTCAATTCATACCCATTACGATCACCAAAAGCCTTACCAGTTCCAGCCTTACCGCCTGATCTCTGTAAACCATTCTCTTTACCATAAAGCCAGTATTTACCGTTTCTATCCTCAATAACTGCGAGCAGCCTGTTCTGAGCAAGCAAAGCAATTTCATTACGAGTGGCCGCCTGCATCTTATTAAGAACAATAGATAAAGTTTGATTTACGAAAGTTGTACCGTTTTCTGCTGAATCCTGGTACTCTTCCATAGCCTCCGCAGTTGCCCTTTGGAGGTTGTATTTGTAGAATGTACGGTTATTCGCTTTAGCGATTGCTGAGATAGTTCCTGAAGCTGAAGTAACCCCGCTTACATTATCAATCTCGATAAAGTAAACTGATTTAACTCCACCTGCGGAATCCCGGCAATCTAAAGAATAACCAGTTGTTAATGCACAAGCCATTTAAGATATTTTTAAAGGGGTAGAATTAACTACCCCCTATTATGAATTAGCTATTTGCGTAAGCCACGATCTCGCCACCGTAAGCAATCTGCCATCCCCTGCGGAAACGGAAGGAATACTTAACAGTTTCACCATCGGAACCATCAACCCAAAGGCGTGCATCTTCTTCTTCACCCTCCATGTCACAACCGAGGAACACATTCCTTGTGAAGTCCATAGCGAAAATACAAGGCCTGTTAGCGTTACCAGTTACCAGGTACATAGTGTCCAAACCGTGAACAGGTACAACCTCGTGAACCGAACCCTCAGCATAGATACCTTTCTGATCTCCAGAACCTACTGCAACATGGAACAGGTTAGCATCCATCAACGCCTGGCGATAAATCTCAGCGGCATCATAACCCATGTAAATTTTTACATTAGGATTGCCTTTCTGAGCGGCCGGAATATTGAGGATTATGTTCTTAACGATTGCTCTTGCATTCGTAGAGTTGAAAGTAGAAGCGGTTGCAACTACAGGAGAAGCGGCTTTAATGATCTTAATCAAACCATCATATTTATTCAAATAGCCATCACCTGCGGTAGTATCACCCTGCCAGTCAAGAGTTTCATTTCTGCGGTTAATTTGCTTAACTACATCATCAAGAATCTCTTTAGCCAGGTCAGCTTCAGTATACATTTGGCCTTTCTTCAAAAGGGCTTGTGTCCACTTAGTCTCCAAAGCACGAGGGCAGAAACTGTCCTGATACTTCAGGGGAACGGTAGATAGAGTACGCTGGGTAAATGCTGCGTCACCTGAAGCATTGAACGCACAAGTAGTACCATCCTGAGGGAATGGACTTGTGGAAAGCAACTGGAGAGCCTTTGAACTCTTTACACCAGATATAACATTTGCAAGGGCTGCGGTCTCGCCTTCGAACTGAAGTGCGGTAAGCAGTTCTGTTGATGTTTGATCAACGTAGGCCGTAAGGCTTGAAACAGTAAATCCCATTA
>OFRE01000205.1_pt1 | contig 17780 bp, 25 predicted proteins | sample 1543061 | NCBI WGS metagenome assembly OFRE01 (sample SAMN07774218, study PRJEB24372) | wastewater metagenome | isolation source: Exp Tend NO 50WW | collected 2016-02
TTCTTTTTTATCTTTCTCAGCCTTTATTTCGGCTTCAGTTTTCTTTGCCATAGCAAAATGTTTTTTAAATGAGTTAATGATTATTTAAAACCATCCTTTCCAACTGGCATCCGGCTCAGTGGTTCTACCCGGCTGAGTGAAAGCGGCTTTGTATTCGGAAATAAATTGTTTTGTGTTTTCACATTCCTGTAGAATGTTTTGGATGCAAGCGTCCGATGCTTTTGTGTTACGGCAAAACCTAACCATTACCGATAACTGATCCTCAAAGTCTTTCAGTTCTTTTGCTGTTAACCCTTCAAAAGCTTTTGTTACACTGATCACACCGGCCTTTAAATTGGCTGGCATCTTGGTTAATACACTTGTTTCCAAATGTGCAACCTCTTTAAGTTCCCTGATCTTTTTACCCGATTGCTGAATGAAATTACTTTTAACGGTAATGTACCCAAATGAAGCTTTTTTAATGATCCCTTCATCCATCATGGTCAGAACATCATTACCTAGAGTGTGAGTACCTAGCCATGCTTTTGTATAAGCGGCCTGGTTATCTTCATACACATCAACCACTTTTCCTGGAGCCTGCTCATCATCATGGTTTAGATAAAAATTAATATCTGCTTTACTTTCCGACCATGACTTTGTAAACATTCCTTTGCGTGATATATCCTGAGTGCGGTCGATATTATCATAAACGGCGTGGGAAATAATGGCTGTACGCTTCGATTTATCGAGGTCTTTAAGTTCAAAGTTTATGCTTTTGCGCTCCATTGGGAGTAAAAATAAATAAACTAAGCAATGAGTATTTGTAATTTGAAAAATAAGCGGTATTTTTGCCACATGAGTGAAACAAGTTTAGTCCAGCAATTAGCAAACGGATGCAAGGCTTATGAAATTGCAGCCACAGAAAAAAAAAGCATTCATGCGGTTAAGAGAAGGATTGAAAGAATAAAAAAAGATGCCATGCAGCGAATACTCCGCATTTAGTCGCAATATTTATGAGGAAAAAATTAATAGAATAACCTTACATCGTCCTCACCAACCGCCCCGACTTATCCCGAACAGCCTTAAAGCCTGTGGTGCATCTGCAATTAACTACTTCCGATGCCGGCACAGGTAACCCGTTGGTTTGTGTTCGTGCGCCAGGCTGTTGCATAAGTACGCCTCCGACATGAAAAGGCGTTTCAATATCCAGTATAGTGCCGTCAACAGATCGGTGTGTATGCCTGGTTCTCTTATCTTCAACAGCGATCCATTCTTTACGCATCTGTAATCCAGATTCTTTAGCGTTTATTATAGCAGCGCCATTAGCGGCAGTAACCGTTTCGGTGCGAGCTATTCTACGAGCACGCATTGCCGATAGTTCGCTATTTGTTTGTAGCTCTTTTACGATCATATCAAACGAAGCGCCCGATTCAGCGGCAGCGCTCAATACCTTCTCTATTACATCACGGGTGTAAACGGTCATACCTTCAGCATCATTTAAAAGATCAATACCGTAGTATTGGCGCATCAGCTCTACAATACGATCATTAAAACCCATTGGCATTAAAGCCTTTTGCTCTTTTGCCATCCTATGTACGCCGGTACGCGCAGCCCAAAGCGGGCCAACTGTTTTATAAAGGTCAAGTAATACACGATAAATTGGTGCAGCCTGTACATCCATTACGTTTTGTCTCACTAAATACTGAGCCACTTGCTCTTTTAGTGCATCCCGAAACTTAATGGTATAAATTCGTTCATAGCGTTGTTGGAATCGGTGCCATTTAAATATGTAATCCTGTCGGTTCATATCTCAATCTTTATTCCCAATCCCTGCGGGCTAAGGTTATTGGATAATAGCTTTTTGATTTCCTGCACATCAGCAGCCCATTGTTTTTGCTTACTGTTGCAAGTTGGTTTGGGGTATAGTTGCAAAATCATAAACTCAACACGTTTTTGTAGTATGGTGGCTATTTCTTCTTTAGAGCGCATCGTCAACGGGTGGTATATCTTCAAAAGAATCTAGGGGTTGGTATCCGGCTTTTATCCATGGCAGGTTCATCTTTGGATCAGGATCACGATCTGCGCCGGAGGCTTCAAGTATATCATTCGGGATCATTACAGGGGCTGCAGCGAGGCCGTCCATTTTATCTTTCAATGACTGCTGAAGCTCTGAAACATTACTGAAGTCAAAAGCTATGGTTATGTTATCGCCACCACCGAGATCAGGATCTTTCTCAAAGGCCTCTTCTACGAGCGTAGTGTATGGCTGTATAGCTGTTGTATAAACTTGCCTGATCATTTCCTTTACATCACTGCGAACCGTACTATCAATATTCATCCACTCGCCTGATATGCCATAGGCATTATAAATACCTTTTGAGTCTATCAAAGCCAGTTGTGAACTATCCATGTCCACAAGGTTTGAACCGATCGGAACATAAACCGGATCGCCATTTGTGTTATACGGCAACCCTTTATTATCAGGATTGGTGAAATGTTTAAGCATCCGGGTATCACGCTGACCTTGCGCCTCTACATCAAACTCAGTACTCTTATCAAATAACAACCCCGGCACACCTCCGTTCTGCATTTGTGCTACACTGTTAGCCTTATTTGCTTCAAGCCTCGTTATCCTACGACAAAGAAGCGTTGTTTTACTTACGCCCCTCCAACGGGTATAAAAATCTATCTCAGGGTTAAAGCCCCTTATGAATAATATTTCTTCCGGCAAAAACTTTGCTTCATAATTGACCTGCGGATCGCGATATATATAGCCGATAATGCGAGTAGGGAACTCCAGGCTTAAAACCACACTCATAAAATTGGGGTGCAGGATGTGTAGATCGATCATACCAGCATTAGGGCCAAAATCAATTTTCTGCTTATAGATAAAAGCCTCGTTACTGAGGTACAGAAACGAGAACAGCTTTAACCGTTCTGAATAACTGAATCTCTTTAATATTTTAGTAAGTATATTATTCGGGGGTAAATCCTGCCCATCTTCCTGGTAAGCGTACATTGGTAAATTAGCTGCTGTTTGCGCCAGTTTGTTTACAACGCTTGAAATTTCATCAACAATTCTATATGTTTCAACATCGCGAAAAACCTGCCAAGAGGGAAATATTTGTGCAGAAATTGCAGTGATCATTGAGCTGATATTACCGGACACCGCTTTTGTTTGTATAGCATCCAGCCGGGCGTTAAGTTTAGTAACCCCGGTCAAGTCTTCCAGTAACTTCATGTAATAGATTTGGTATTAAAGGTAGAAATTTATTTAATACTACCACGGCATATTTATTTTTGGCCTTATCTCAAATATCATTCTCATCATAAGCATATCCATTAAATCGGGCGACTCATTATTTAAAAGAACTTTCATTTCCTGCTTTGGTAATATGCGTAGCTTACCATCCATATCGGTTTTATCTTTCTTAATTGCTTTACGTTCATACATGAACCGTTGGCGCACGGTCATCTTACTATCGTACATTTTATTAGCACAGCGCTCATTTATCTTTATTCTCCCTTCTTGAACGGCTTTACCTGATTTGTAGTAACACTGTGTTTTTAGGTTAAAATAATTCTCTTTGATCATCTTGCCGCTGGTAATATCTTTGATCTCTATACACGGCAGCCCGCCATTGAACGGCTGTGAGCCTTTAAGGTAGCCGCCAATAAAACCACCAACACCGTCATTATCATAAGTGATAAACCTGTTCTCTATGCCGTAATACTTTGCGACTTCAGTCATCAAGCTTACCACTTGCGGACCGTCTGACTTATCCATGATCTCAATATCCATCAGCTCCATTCCTTCCCAATATCCAACAACAAGCTTATTACTACCCTCCAGGGCAATATCAGCGGTGATATATTTACCCGTACGATCAACAGGCTTCACATTATCAAAGCATCCTTTAAATGCTTCGTAATCATAAATATCTTTTGGGTTAATGCCGGCTTTCCAGCACCCTTCAAGTAATTGCCTGCGGGTATCTTCATCCTGGCTCAGTAGGTTACCAGGGTATGAGGGGTCTGCCTTTAACCCTTCCTTATTATCATAGATACTGCCTGATACAAACGTGATTGACTTAATAAAATCTTTTGGCTGCAGACCGCTTTCTTCTATCATTGGCGCAATGATATGCTTTGCCTTTTCGTACACCTCTTCATAGGTGTTACCCCAAATGTAATTGTCACCGTATTTGATCATATACCGCAATACTCCCCGCCGTTCAGGTATCGGAAAACCTGTTTCAGGATCGATCCACCATTCAATAAGTTTGTAACACCAACTCTCAGGATCAGGATTAAGCGTAGCCATAACATAAGGCTTAATGCCGCAGGCTGAACGGTTACGGCTAAGAAGATAGAAGAACATCTTTTCAGTGAAGTGAGTAAGCTCATCAAACCCCAGGAAACAAACCTGTGCTCCCTGCCAGTCATAAATATTCTTTTCATACTCAAGATGCCTGAATGATAAATTACAACCCGAAGGGAATTGCCAGTCAAGTGATGACTCCCGTGGGGTAGCTTTGAGCGCCCGGTATAGTTTCATGCTGGTATCCCACAAACCACCTTCATTACGAATCTGAACGCTGGTACGCCTGAATATAACACCGCCAAAATCTTTTATGTGAATATGTCTGAGTGGGTGAAGGAGTAGTCCAAATGTCTTGCCAACATAAGCAGCCGCACCCATGATTACAATATCTGCCGGGGAACTAAGGGCTATTTCCTGGCAACCCTTCTGTGGTTTTATGATTTGTTTAGTGGCCATGAAAACCTTTAACTACTGTTATTTGTGGTTTATACTCCTTCAACCTCCAATAACATACCGGCTCCCAATCGTTAGCTAAATGTTGATTACGAAAATAATCTGCGCCAATCTTGGCTATTCGTTCATTTGGAGATGAGAATTGCATAGCGGATGTAAGGCCAGCAAATGGATATTTTAGTAAATCTGCGTTCATTATATTTTTTAATTATGCACAAACATTGCGCCCCTGAAAGGTACAAACTTATTAGCGCCATAGTGATCAGCTATCTCTTTAAAGAATGTCCAATCGGCTGAATGTTCAAAGCTATTCCAGCCGACAGCCTTAGCTTCTGCGGTGCGAAGTAACACGCCACCGCAATCAATAAAACCTAATCGTAATTGACATGGTATTATTTGCCAATCCTTATAACTATGAACCATCTCGTTACAATAAACAGCAACAGCATACGGGTACTTTACAAATGCTGCTAATGCACGTTCTAAAAACACCGGGGCATAATAGTTATCAGGGTTTGTTATTAGGGTGAAGTTGCTGGTAGACTTCTGTAACCAATCCCGCCTTATAGTATGCCCGTAGTCGTTAGTTTTGCGCTCAATTCGTGTATAGTTTATTCGTGGGTCATCTGGTAAATCTAGCGCATCAGGCCCATCATGTACAAGCTCTAATTGCCAATTCTTATACGTTTGACAAAGGAGCGATGATATTATTTGCGGGTACTTATCGAATATAGGGCAAATAACTGTAATAGTCGGGTTATCTATTGGCTTGGTATTATCAATCTCGTTGATCACCTGTTGCCTGCTATAATTCTGTAATCGTATTTCTTCCCGGCCAAAAGTATTGTAATGGATTACCTCACGGCCACGAATACGCCTGCCATAACCAAAGTCAAACAAAGGACTACTCTCTTTTGGTGCTACCATAACAGCCTTTAATCCCATTGCTTTTATCTGTGCCAGGAAATGGTTTGTTACTGATCGGTGTTCAAACTGGTAGCAGTGTTCTTTAGTTATAATGGGATCTGCGGGAAACTGTAATTGCTCTGCAACCTCACGGGTTATTGCAAAGCCAGTAGTACGGATATGTTCACGAACAAAGGGGCTAATTTCCATACAAGCAACCGCAACACCAGGGCGATTAAGTGCCACAAAAAAAGGTGTAGCAAAATCTTTTATCATTGGCATACAGTCATCCGATATCCAAAGTAGTTTCTCCCATTCAGGTATTCCTGGCATCCTGTTACGGCATATATCCTGAAACTTACCGATATCATAACCGATGTTAGGGCGCTTAATGTATATCACTCCTTCAGGAACTTCGTATGTACGACCATTATCGCTATGAATAATCACCAACTGATCAAACTGCTTACACTGTTTCCAGCAATGAAGCCAATGCTTTAAGTTTTGTTCCCGGTCGTGTATGCAAATTATTATTAAGTTCATGCGATCTGGGCTAAGATATGATTGATATTGTTGGTTAGAAAGACATATAAACTCGATTCATCTTTTAATATTTGTTTACTCATAAGGAATGAGGCAAACTTACCGTTATGCTCACAATAACACACAAGCAGGTTTTTAAACTGTGCATTTTCTCGTCCGGCCCTGGGTAACACAGTAGGATCATCAGTCATTAAAACATCATAAATTCCGACCTGCTTTTTAATTGTTGTGTACTCCATTTTTATAAATTAAAATGCGGTTTCATCCTTTCAACCCGGTAAGGGGTATCAGAAATCTACCGCAAAGAATTAATACCTCTTACCAGGTGTGTTCTATCGCTCAAATATACTTTTTTCCGGGAACATTTCTAATAATTTTTCAGCGCCTTTATAATAGCCGGTTGTGCTGAAGTATGGTGCATCGGGCGGGACTAAAGACAGGTCCCCTACCTTGTGGTCTATATGGTAAGTGGTCTGAATATTGTTCAATTGGCAGTATGTTGTTTTAAACCCTAACCCAAACCTAGGCCAATCAAAAACTGTTCGCTCTACACCGTGGTTACTCATCCGGAGCGGGCAATGTGTATCAGCGTTTGGTACATCACCGAAATGATCGAAAGTATTTTGTAATAACCGGGTGTATATTCCGTTTGGCTGACGGTTCTTTAATGTGGCTGATAATAAACCTTTGTTATGTGCCCACTGGTAAGGCGACAACATAAAATGATCGTCATTCATAAATAGGAAATCTACATCGCCTGTACCAATATAATCACCCGGCGCTTTGGTTGTAAGCTTTAAATACTTAGCACCTGCTACAACCTTATCCCGTATATTCTCTTCTTTACGTTCCTTATCATAATCAACATGCAGTACATGATCACCGGTGTACCAAATAGGTTTACCGCCAACTAAAACACAACGTTCAACACGGTTATGTTTACACGCAGAACGAATAGCGTATCTTAATTCAAAGTAATTATTTATGGAAGTATTAAGAAGTGGAATAACCAGGTTCATTATTTATGCTCGATCTCTTTATCGCGGTTGTTGTCTGGGATGTAGATAAGTGGGCGATCGTTCCCCTGAGAGTCTGTAAAACCTGTTTCTGTTTTATCACGCCATTTGTCTTTTTGCCTGTTCTTTAACCAAAAAATAGCGGCCACGGTATCGGGTGGGTAAATCTTTCGTATAGGCACTCTTTCAATAGAAGATCCATTGCCTGCACCGTCAGAAACAACCTTAATTTCCTCACTATCATGTTCAAAACCCATTGCTCTTTGGTAGAGCCGATCAACTACATTTGAGTCGGCAAGTTCTTTTCCGGCCTTTATGGACTCTAAAAATTCAGGGTGTTTTAACTTCCAGTTGTTTATTGTTGACTCTTCAACATCAAAGAAATCAGCTAATTCTCTATCTACAGCACCCAAAAGGCAAAGCTTTCGGGCCTGTTCATTATACTCATGTTTATAGTCGGTGGGTCTACCTGCCATCTTATTTCGCTTTACAGGTTGCTTGAAGTGGGTTACCCTGGTCGTCCGTAAATTGGTGTTGAGGATCTCCACACCATTCAACGGGATCGTGGGTATGACCGTTAACGTTGCCAAATTCACATGTATAGCATCCAGGATTAGATTTGCTGCATGATGCCATAAATAAAATTGCTATGATCATTAAACGGTACATATTTTAAACCTACGAACAAAAACCGACATGGCAAAAAAATGTTTTATCCATACCGCTGCTTAATGATAATTTCCCATTGCTCAAAAGACCGCACCACATCAACCTTTATGCCTACTGCAGACCATATCCCATGAATCTTAATCTGCGCCGTGCTTAGTACGCCGGTTTCTGTTTTGAACTCATAACCTGCGATATGATCGCCGGGGTAAATGATCAATATGTCGGGAATACCAGGTGTAAGGCCTGTAGCCTTCAACTTGACCGCTTCAGCAATATGCCGTGTGGATCCGTTTGGGACGGAGAATATCAGGCCACGCAAATGCGGGTGGTTATTATATGCCCATTGGTAACATTTGGCCTGTAATTGATCTTCGGTCATGGTAAATGATGTTTTTTTTGGGTGTAACGATTGTAACGATTCAATAAAAAAAGTGTAACGATTTAACTATATGGTTATCAGCTTTGTAACGATGTAACGATTAAAATGCCTATTATTAATATCCCCCAGGTAAAATATTATTTATTTTTTTCAATGTAACGATATTTAACTACTATATATAAATATATATAGTTTACACATTAAATAGAAAAGTAATCGTTACGGTCGTTACAAGTATATACAAATACTATGATTATCATTTAATTATACCGTAACGATTGAACGGTTTTGAATCGTTACGCAATCGTTACGGTCGTTACGCTAAAAAGGCGTATCTCCTTCATTACCAAACCATTTGTATTTTACAGGTATCCCGTTCTCTCTTTTCAACTGATCCATTAAAATTTGTTTTCCGTGATGCAAGGTCCATTCTTTTAAGGCTGAATTTAATTTATGGACCGAGGGCCGATAAGATAGCGGGGTATTATTTTCGGTGAAATAAGTCTGTAGATCGGCTTTTATAGTGTCATTCGCTACCCATCTTAAAGCCAGCCATTTTTCAAAATACTCTTCAATTATACCTGTTATTATCTGGCCCCATGTTTGCTCGAATTGCTTATGCCAACCCCCTTCAGTCATGGGTGGGTTATGTAATTTTAAACCACCGCCCAACCAGGATTGAACACATTCAGCTATATAGTTATCATACCCGATCCAGTCCTGTGTTTCCCATCCTTTAGGAAAATGACAGCCAAAATGAACATCGACACCGCCCGTTTTAGTAAAAAAATCATTGAATTCTATACCTATTATACGGCGTTTTAGGCCACCATCAGCCACCTCATAACTATAGTTTGTCTGTATAATAAATTTCGGCATATCTTCAACGCCTACAGTAATCTCATCTTTGAATAGTTTCTTTAAAATACCTGTTCCGGTTGACGGTTCTTTTAAAAACATAAAATCGAATTTTTTAGGAACATCACTTACGGCAAATAATCGCTCGCCATTCCATGCCTGCAGGAATTTTACATCATAACTAACCTGTGATCCTGGTATTGATTTATAAGTGGTAGTGTGGCCAAACAGGGAAGAGAAGATATTTTTACCGGATCCGCCGCCTTGTTTCGGATCTGGACAACTTTCAGTCAATACAATTATATATCCCGTTGTTTCATCTTTATATTGATGACTGAGATAACCTATACATTTTTTAATATGTGCCTCATGGGTTTTATAATCGGTTGCAAGTTGCAAGAAAGTTGTATAAAGCCCGGTTGGTACTCCCGATTGGTATGATCTGGGTAATATATCATGTTCCCAAATAAGGCCGGATAATGTATCGTATGTATTAAATTGAATAGCCTGGGAGGTAATAAAAAGGTAACCGTTATTGTAAAATTTGTAAGCGCTGTTATTAGTATCCCGAATAATAATTGAGGCATCAAGGTAAGGAAGGCGGGTAATTGTAAATGCACCATTACGCTGAATGAAAGATTCAAAGGCGTTACAAATTTTTATATACTCATCGCCATCCTCTTCTTTAATATAAGACTTTAGGCCGTCATAAAAATTACGATCGGTTTGTTTTTTTACAATGTACCCGCTGATATGAACAGGATTAGTATTGTGTACCCGGTAACCCAACCCTTCAGCCGCTGTATATAATTTCTCCCGGTTAATGATCATCACACTATCATCGTTATACTCCCAAAAAACACCATAAGGGTAGGTTGTTTGTATGTGTACCAACTCGGTTGCATACTCCACTTTAGCGGCTTGGCTGGCATTCGGGGGAAGAGGCTTTCCCGTATTAGCTTTTGTACGTACAAGGCGGTCCTCTACCTGCTGCTTAATACGGCCATATCCTTTTTGTACTAAGCTGTGATAGGTTTTTTTCTTATCACCGCCGTGCTCAAGGATTGCAAATACAGTGGCAGGGTTATATCCTTTTGATTCATCAAACTCGGTTGATGATGTGAAGATGTAGAATACCCGCTTCTTTTTATTAAAACTGGCTGATACGCCCTTGTCTTTACCAGGCCTTGTGTACCAGGTGAAAGTGTTGGAAGATTTTTTTAGTTCGGTCCAGCCATACTGCAGGAGGATTGCCTCCCCTTCAGTAGACCCGTTGTAATGATCAAATGGATTTTCATCATAATACTCATTATCCCGTTTAGTCGGCTTGTAAGGTTCAGCCACTTCTATTAATTCACTGTATTGCTGGCACAGGGTAATAATAGAACAACGCTCTTCCCACGTTAAAACAGGTATCGGGTTGTCTATGTGAATGGTATAATTAAGGCTTGGCGGGGCAACAGCATACCCACCCTCTCCCCTTGTTTCAATATAATTAACCTGGGATGGTTTTGGAGCTATCTTCAACTCCTGTTCAGTTTTGTACCGCCCTGCTAATTTTTTATTACCAGGCAGTGGTGTGCCTGCCGGTGGGGTAGTCCTGTATAATATATGATATCCACCGGACGGCGTTTTATGAATTCTCAGGCGCTTAAATAGATCAGGGTATAAGGATTGCAGATCACTGAAAATAACAGCATCAATGCCGGGTTTATATTTCACATCAATATCAATAATTTCCAATCCTCCACTAACCGCACCCGCTAAAATAGCAACGGCATTTGTTTTATGTTCATCCATCTGGGCGAATAGTGTGGGAAGGTCTATTATTTCTAATTGATATTTCTTCCAACCACGATAGGGCGTTTTAGCTAAATATTCACCTTCATTTTTATCACGTACAGGGATAAGTGATATATTATTTTTATGAAGCCATTCAACTTGACCCCAAACAGATAAGAGAGTAGACATAAATTATTTTATTATTGCGTCATGGAATTGTATTAATTCTTTTTCTGTGGCTATTTCATTTTCCAACCTCCAGGCCCACCCGGATTTATAACCCATAAAATTGGCGAACTGATATAGGAAAGTTGAATCTGAAGTCCGTTGTGTTTTGGCTTTTGCAATACGAATTGCATAGGCTTTTTTATTTTTGAACTTAGCATATAAAGCTAATTCTTTTGGTTCAAGGTCACTCATTCTTTTACCCCTGATCGTATCATAACGGGCCGTTAATTCAATTAGTTTTGTTTTCTCTATATCCCCAGGGGTGGGATCAGGTTTTATGAAGATATGGCCGCAGTTTTTACACACAGGAGCGCTTGATGGGTTAATGTAATCGCATTTAGGACACATTTTAACCGGAGCCACACCTTCTTTTTTCTTTTTTTGTTCACGCCATTTTTTTTGCCAGTCAATTTCGGTATCCCATAACCCGTGACGTTCGTAGTTGCCGCCGTAGTCTAATACGGTGAAGTAAGGTTTATTAGGTGCTGTACGTGATCCCCGTCCAATCATTTGAAGATATAGAGGCAATGATGTAGTGGCCCGGTTTAAAATAACCAAATCAATCGGCGGGAAGTCCCAGCCCTTAGTGAGTATCCCAACGGATACACAAATATTCGTGGCTGAGCCGGGTGCCTTAAATTGTGCCATATCAAAAACTGCCTGGACCGATGGGATTTTACTGTGTACCTGAATAGCATTAAAACCGGCATCGATTAATCGGGTATATGTATCGGTGCAATGTTTAATACTGGCTGTAAACACAACAGCTTTATTAAAGGTTATATCTCGCAGATCCTTAATAAGCCCATCATAAACCTTTCTACTTTCAAATATTATTTCCTGGCTTTCCTCAGTGAACTCCCCTGACTTTATTTTTAATTCGGATAAGTTTGCCAATACACGGGCATAGTGTTTATAAGGACTCAAGTATCCTTCGTTTACCAATTCATCCGGTTGCGGACCCACGATACAGGCGGTATAAAGTTGAGTAAGGTGTTTTGCAAATCGCCAATCCGGCGTAGCTGTAAACCCAATAAGGTAAGCGTTGCGAAGGTGTTGTAATAGTTTTGTTGATGTACCTACATGGCATTCGTCATTTATAATAAGCACTGATTTACCTAGTGATGTAAATTGTTCTATCATGCGGGGGCGCCGTGCTAATGTCTGCACCATGCCTATATAAATTTGCCCCGGTAATATAGCCTGATCTTTTGTGGATGCGTTTATATTTCCTGCAGGTAACTCGGCGGTAAGTTGATCGTAAATTTTTTGTGATTCTGTAAGTACCAATACGGTTAAACCTTTTGCATGAGCCATTTGTGCCAACTTTATAAAAACCTTTGACTTTCCTGATCCTGTTGCAGCGCAACCAATAATGTGTTGATGAGTGGCAAGCGCTTTGCGTAGGGCGTCAATAAATTTTTCCTGGTAGGGGCGTAGTTGTATGGTCAATGTATAAAAAGAGGATGGCTTCAAAAGGTTAATGCGATTGCGCCGCAAAAACCTAGAGAAGCCAAAAAGTTATTGATAAGTGCGCAATACTTATTTGTGCCGTAAGATACTACTTTTTATTATTTGGTGTATGTTTCTATGAGAAACTGTTTCACTGGGAACGGTTTAAAACAAGGTTTGTTGCATTGTTTGTTCTTTAAAACGCTTGACTGCGGCATCGTAATAATCTTTATCCAGTTCACAGCCTACGAAGTCAAAACCGCCGTAATGAGCAGCATGTAAGGTTCAACATAAGATATCGAATTCTACGGTCAGTAAGTAAAAAGGGTTTTTCTAATTTTAGAAGGGAAGATCCCCGTCAATAGCAGGCGGCGTAAAGTCTGCAGCGCTGGTTACGGGAGTTTGTTGTTCCTGCTTAACCGGCGCTCCCCCACATAATGTAATCTGGCTGCAATTCAGCCGCAAGGTTGTCACATCCTTACCCTCCTTGTTCGTATAGGTGTTTAAAGATGGCTCACCCAATACGTGCACCTGTGTGCCTTTAAGCAGGTATTGAGCAACGGTTGTATTCTCACCCCATTTATTGCATGAGATCCACAGGGTTGTTTTACGATCACCATAACCCTGGTCAACGGCAATCCTGAATTCCAGTACTTTCTTACCGTTCACGTCCTTTACTTCAGCATCTGCGGCCAATCGGCCGAGGCAAAATGTTTGTATCATTGTTAAGCCGCTAAGGTTACGGTTCCCCTGTTTAGTGTCGGTAACGGGATTCGAACCCGTAAGCAGAACGGTAAAGTTTATAAGTACTGCTATCTTATAGAAATTATGCCGTGCGGTTATCCAGTTACGCCATACCGACAAACCGTTTACTTTATCTCCACCCTACTCACCCAGCCCAGACAATGCCAGCCCTTCATTAGTGGCTTACCGGTGGTTACGTGGGTTACTTCCCAGGATTGTTCTTCTGTTGCTGTCTGTAATATTAGCAGATCCCCAATTACAGGGGTGCGATCTGAGCGCAGCATGTAATAAGGTAATGTTTTGTCGATTACTGGTACTGTTTCTACGATTGTCATTGTTATATTGTTTTAGATTGTGATAGTTCAAGTTCAGCACAGCGTTTGATGTCAGCCATGCCATTCTCGTTTGTTTCAAAGTATTGATGCCATGGAACTTTTATTGTCGATGAGTTGTCATAGATAATACTTGCAGCCAGCGGCATACCGAAACGTGATTCAAGTTCCTTACCTTGTTGTCCCGCTAAATGCGTAATCCAACCACCCCGACAATGAGTAGTGTCGCACGAATGCCACGTTTCCATTGCTAACTTATTGCCGTTATCCTGAATAGCTTCCAAAAGTTTTTGATGGATGTTTTCAATCTTTACCGATTGGGGGTCGAGTGTTTTTTCGGTTGTTTCTTTAATACCGTTTTTATCGCTGCAATAGCGGCAAGAGCGGCAAGAGCTGCAAGAGCTGCAATCGCTGCAATAGCTGCAAGAGCTGCAAGAGCTGCAATCGCTGCAATCGCTGCAATAGCGGCAAGAGCTGCAATCGCTGCAAGAGCGGCAAGAGCTGCAAGAGCGGCAAGAGCGGCAAGAGCTGCAAGAGCTGCAATTCCAACAACCTTCATTAGTTGAGTTATCGCTTTGCCAATTAGGATATTGATCAGCGAAGGATTGATCAACGCCGTTCTCTTTTTTATCTTCTCTTTGCAGGAAGTCGCTATATGATGCGAATATTTTTGTAGTCATTTTGTTTTAATTATAAGGTTAATATTTATTGGTTCCGTGTTCATACATCCGGTGCACAGTGTCCCACATAGTTGCTCAGGTAGGCTGAGGTGACGTGCGCAGGCGAAGTGGGAGCAGATAGCTGGTTCAACACTTGGCTTAATTTCAACCGGTTGCTGCTGCAAATTTACACACCTGATCTTTGCTCTATATCTACGGTCATATACCTTACGGTCATATACCTTACGGTGTGTTGCCATTACCCCGGTTGTACCATTGTACCTTCATCGATCTTGGTTGCAAGGGCGACAGGTGGGGTTAATTTTACTTTCATTTCGTCCTTAATAGCAACAACAGCCAACCCGATATCTTTAGGCATGGCGGTAAAGGCAACTTGTAGTTGAGGGAGGTTTTTACAAGCCTTCAACACTTTGCCCGCTGCTTTTACATCAGCATCAAACCTTACTTTTCGTGCCTCAGCTTCCTTCTTTTCGATAGCCGCAGGATCAATACCTGATTCACACCAATCTTTTATAAGTTGGCCGGTTTTTTCACTTATAACAAAAGATGGTTTATCCATGAATAGGCCGGTACGATCCTTTGATGCAGTTGCGTTATGTCGCTCGTCAATATTGAAATTAACGGTAAGTTCGTACTCAAAACCCTCACGGGTAATCTCTTTTAAACCTGCCTTTTCAACCTTTACCTTACCATCAACCTTTGTCATTTCATAATCCTGTTTACGCCTTACTGTTGTTATTACATGGCACTTACTTTGCAATATCGCATCAATGAACGATTGGTGCCGAGGCGTAACTTTTGCCCAATCCTGGTATTTGCCACCGAGTTTATCCATAATTTCCAGGCAGCCACCTTTGCCGTCCCACTCATGGGTAATACTATCAACGATGATACATTCCATGCCGGCAGCCTCACAGCAGCCTATCGCTTCTATATATCTTTCCGGGGTATAATCTGGGCGCAGTTCAATGGTAAGGAAATCGCCAAGATGAGCGTATAGGCTTGCACTGTTGTTCTCTGTATCAATCACAGCGATCTTTGACCAATCACCACAAAGGCCATAAGCCAATAGAAGTGCTGAGTATGTTTTACCACCACCGGCGACAGCGGACAGGCCAAGCCGTAACTTTACTTTTTTTCGGGTTGCTTTTTTTAGTTCCATGATCGTTTATTTATTGGTTTTTGAATAATTCTTATGCTACATAGATATCGCCCGGTTCAACATCGAGGGAACGGGCAACTTTAATTCCCATAATCTTGTATCCCTTAGCATCACGAGATGTATTACCCATGCCTGCATTATCATTTATAAGTTGCCAAAGAGTTTCCGGGTGCATTGTTATAAGTGTTGGCTCAATATCCATCCGCTTAAACCTGTAAACTGCGTATTGTATAGTTTCAAATGTTGTCATTGTCTTTAACTTTTCCACCCACAACACACCGTCCGCACAACAGCGTATATGATGTAGGGAGTATAGAGAATTAATTTAATGGTTGTGATCATAAATCTTAAAAGTTGCTTTCCTCGTGCATTATTTCCATCTCCCAATATTGATTAACAATATCTGTTTGTCGTTGCCGTTCTTCCATACCGTTTTCAAGTTCATCATTTAAGTATCTTACCGGCAATATATCTCCGTATTTATTTAACTGGAATTTTTCATAGGTTGACATGTTGTCTATTTGTGTTTGGGTGTATATTGTCATTTGAATTGTTTTATCTCCTGACATATTTTCAACCCCAACAAGTCACCCATCATTATCGGGTTATCCTCAATCATCATCTTCAGCTCACCGATCTTAGCAACCGCAGGTAACTTACTGTGCTTAATACCGAGGGCTAAAACTGTTTCATTGCCCGCTAATTTAAATTCAATATCACTAATAATGCGCATAGCTGAAAGGGCATTGAAGGAGAAACATGCGGTGATAGTTTGTGTGTTCATAACGTCTTTTGCCACCAATGCCCCGTACCGTTTGACTGATACGAGGCTGGTTACGTCCTTCCTGAACTGTCAGGAAACAGGATGGTTAGTTGTATGAGCAGATAAATATTTTGTTGTGGGTAAAAGAACTTCTGTTTTCATTATCAACATTCATCCATAAAAAACCATTATCGTTAATCTTATAACCAAATTCAGCTTGTTTTTCTTTCCCTTTAAATACAACCATATTCAAGCCATTATCATCCCTGTTAAACCTAAGTATTATCTCCACTTTGCCCCTTTTTGCTATGGGCATAAAGCCGCTAAGTTTAACTGAAAACCCGTTATCTATTGCTCCGAGAATAAACCCAACTATTTCAAAATTGGTATTAATATTATCTGCCGTACCATTTCTGAAAATCTCAGTAACTAAATGGCTAATCTTTAAATCGTTTGTTGTGTTCATAATTGACAGTTTTTATTGTGAATGATAGAACGAAGATAATAATATATTTTACAAAATATAAAATAAAGTTATCCACATTTAGGCAAAACTTCTGTCCTTATGGATTTTGTTAATGAGCCATACTTTTTGACAACCTTGTTTTTTTCAGTAGTAGTAAGGTATGCAGATACTACTTTTACCTTATCAGCGCTCTTTTTTGCCGGCCTTCCAGCGCTCTTTTTCTTAGCCATAATGGGTTATTTTTGCACAATATAGAAAATATATTTGTATTTTACAAAATATTTTTAGATATTTGTTTTCCGGGAAGTATGTTCATCCCTGGATGAGATACTAAAGGAAATAAATCTAAAATGAAAATAAAAGGAATTATAGCGTGCGAAGAAAGCCAGGCCGTAACAATGGCATTTAATAATCTCGGCCATGATTTTGATAGCTGTGATATACAACCATGCTCAGGGGGCCACCCGGAACACCATATACACGATGATATTTTCCACGTACTTCAAAAACATGGTTTATGCCTTGATTTTTTAGGAGGCCACCCGCCATGTACCTACTCAGCCAATAGCGGTGTAAGATGGCTTTACAATAAGGATGGAAGTAAAAATAAAGAACGCTGGGAGAAAATGGAAATGGGCGCATTGTTTACAAAGTCGCTGTTGTCCTGGGTAAAAACAGTCGATGTGGATATATCGAACAACCAATTTTACACAAACACGCTATTGAAATTATTGGTGAAAAGCCAACGCAGATAATTCAGCCCTGGCAGTTTGGGCATGGTGAAACAAAAGCTACTTGTTTATGGCTTGTAGGACTGCCAAAGTTAATTCCTACCAATATCGTTACGGGCCGTGAACAAAGGGTATGGAAGATGACACCTGATAAAGCAGGGCAAGAGGGCAAGAGGGCAAGAGAAAGAAGTAAAACATACCCCGGTATTGCCCAGGCGATGGCAGAACAATGGGGATTATTTATAAAATCTAAAATGAACCCAATAGAATTATCAAACAACAATCTCTTAACAGTTAAATAAAAAATGAAAAT
>OFRE01000206.1_pt1 | contig 17740 bp, 23 predicted proteins | sample 1543061 | NCBI WGS metagenome assembly OFRE01 (sample SAMN07774218, study PRJEB24372) | wastewater metagenome | isolation source: Exp Tend NO 50WW | collected 2016-02
CGAGATCCACACAGCCGAGCCGCGCATTGCCTCACGGTTGCAGAACTGGCGGCTGATTGAACTCACGGGCGCGGATCGGCGGAACGGGGGCGAGAAGTGAAACGCTCCCCCAAGGTCAAACGCCAGGCCCTCAAGCGCGCCAACGGGTGCTGCGAGCAATGCCGCTGGCCGGCGGAACTGTGGGTCAAGCAATACATGGCCGAGGACAACCTGACGCGGGCGAGGGCTATCGCGGCCATTTGCGAGCTCAAGGGCTGGGGCGGGCTTACGAGCCTGTTGTTTGTCGACCACAAGATTGCGTTGGCCCTGGGCGGCGCAGACGCAGTCGAGAACACGCAGGTTCTGTGCCACCCATGCCACCAAGCCAAGAAAGACCTGACAAAGATTGCGAAGTGCAAACGAGTGTCGAACCGCCGGGCCACGTTTGAGGCCCGGATGCGCGAGAAAGCGGGGAGTGATGACCACGAAACTAACGGGCGAGGGTGAAATGCGAGTTTTAGTAGCCTGTGAGTTCAGCGGAATCGTGCGCGATGCCTTTGCGGCCCGTGGCCATGATGCGTGGTCGTGTGACTATCTGCCGAGCGAGAGGCCTGGCAAACACATTATTGGCGACGCGCGCGAGGTGCTGTACGGCCCCGGTACGCATCCGTGTCGTTGGGACTTGATGATCGCCCACCCGCCCTGCACGCACTTGGCAGTCAGCGGCGCACGTTGGTTCAAGGACAAGCGGGCGGAGCAGGAAGAGGCATTCTGGTTCTTTATGGCATTGGTGAATGTGGAAATCCCGCGTATCTGCATCGAGAACCCAATCAGCATCATGTCCACACGTTACCGCAAGCCCGACCAGATAATCCAACCGTGGCAGTTCGGCCACGGGGAAACGAAGGCAACCTGCCTGTGGCTCAAGAACCTGCCGCCCTTGGTGCCGACGAACATTGTTGACGGACGTGAGGCACGGGTGCATCGGATGCCCCTTGGCCCGAATCGTTGGAAGGAACGCAGCCGCACATTCCAAGGCATCGCCGACGCAATGGCAGACCAATGGGGCAAGTAACTAAGGCGAGCAAGGGGAACGAAAGTGACCAACGAAACCTTTCAGGCCCGGATGCGCGAGAAAGCGGGGAGGGGATGACCAACATCCAATGGACTGACGAAACCTGGAACCCGGTCACGGGCTGCGAGAAGATCGCGCCGGGGTGCAAGAACTGCTACGCCGACGCCGAACACAAGCGGCGGCACAAGGCCTATCTTGCGCACGGCGGCGTCTACCCCAAAACCGGCAAGCCCATGCCCAAGCAGTACGCCAAGCCGTTTGAGTCGGTGCAGTTGCACCCCGACCGGCTGGACGCGCCGCCGCGCATGCGCCGTGGCCGCAGAATCTTCGTGTGTTCGGGCGCGGACCTGTTTCACGACGACGTGCCGTTCGAGTTCATCGCGGCAGTGTTCGGCGTGATGGCCGCCTGCCCACAGCACACGTTTCAGGTGCTGACCAAGCGCCCCGAACGGGCGTTGGAGTTCTTCGAGTGGGTCGCGGCAAACAAGCCAAGCCAGTGGGACGAGCCCAAAGTCTGCGTGGATGCCATGGCCGCCGCTGGCGTAGACACGGACTGGTTCACCCATCCAGCATGGCCCCTCCCCAACGTCGAGTTCGGCGTGTCCCTGAGCGACCAGCCGACCGCCGACAAGAACATCCCGATCCTGCTGCGCATCCCGGCGGCCGTGCGTTTCGTCAGCGCCGAGCCGCTGTTGGGGCCGGTCGATCTCTGGACACCGTGTTCTAAACAGTGCCCGCAGTGCCACGGCGCTAAGGAGAGCCAGAATTCAGTGGAGGGCGGCATTTGGGTGTCGTGCCCGTGCGAGCGCCTTGTGGGGCTCAAATGGGTGATCGTCGGCGGCGAAAGCGGCCCCGGTGCCCGCCCGTGCGACGTGGCATGGATTCGCAGCATCGTCCAGCAGTGCAAGGCGGCATCGGTGCCGGTGTTTATGAAACAGTTGGGCAGCAAGCCGACGGGCGCATGGACAGACGACGCCAAGTTGATCGTTGATCCGGCGAAGTATTGGGGCGAACGCATCAAGGACAAAAAAGGCGGCGACCCGTCCGAATGGCCCGCCGACCTGCGCGTGCGCGAGTTCCCAATGGAGGCCCAGGATGCCTAAGGTGGTGCGTGCGTGGGTGGACCTAGGGAACCGCAACCTGTACCTGAAAGTCGGGTCGCGTTGGTACGAAAAGGGCTACGCCTACGAGGATTCGCATTCCTCTGTGCGCTGGATGAACAGGCACTGCCTTGAGCTTCACGAACGCGAAGCCCGCAAGCTTGACAGGGAACGGAGGGCCGCAAAGTGACCGCCCCCCTCAAGATCTCCGCCGCCGATTTCCGGGCCGTGCTTGCCGGGACGAAGCTGCTGCCTGCCCGAAAACATGCCCGCGCGCAGGCGGAAACGCCCCTGGTTTCGTCCGGGGCGGGAAAAGGGGGGCCGAGGCACACCCCGGGGGAAATGAACAAGACAGAGCGTGCCTATGCGGCCGAACTGGAGTGGCGCAAGCAGCGGGGCGAAGTGTCGGACTTCTGGTTCGAGCGCGTGAAGCTGAAGCTGGCGGGCAAGACGTATTACACGCCCGACTTTCTGGTGCGGCTGGCGGACGGGAGCCTTGAGTTCCACGAGGTCAAAGGCTTCTGGCAGGACGATGCAAGGGTCAAGTTCAAGGTTGCGGCAGAGCAAGTCCCGTGGGCGCGCTTTATCGCTGTCCGGCGCGCGAGCACGAAACAGGGCGGCGGCTGGCAGTACGAGTCAATCTAGCAAGACAAGGAATCGCCGACCATGCCATCACAAGTCACCTGCCCATTCTGCAAAGGCTGCGGGCGCATTCAGGCCGAGCAGCCCCCGCGTGTGCCGCGTGGGTGGGTGACTTTGCCGGTGCTGGCCGCACAAGTCGGGCTGTCGCACGGCACAGTGCACAAGCACATGGTTGCCGAGTTGTTGCACGCGCAATGGGGCCAGTACCGGCGCGGCCGGGGCAACAGGCAGACGATGGCCTACTTCGTCAGCCCGCCAGAAAAGCAGCGATACAAGTCCTGGCTGGCGACGCGGCACGGGCCGCACGAGCGGTACAGGACAACAGAGTATGCACGAATGCTGGACGCCGGCGAATCGCATGAAGTGATTGCCGCGAAGTTCGGAATCAAAGCCGCTTCGGTGCGGACGTTCGCGGCCCGGCGGCGCAAGCGGCTTGGTGGGAAACTGTAAGTGTGTCACCAAACGCGCCCGAGCGCGATGGGAGGAAGGGAGGATGAGCAACGATCTGCGCGAAACTGAAATCTGCCCTGTCTGTGACACGCCGCAGACGAAGCAGGTCATGGTCTGGTGGCGCTACATTCCGGGCGAAGACGTAGTGAAGGTGTTTGTGGGCGGCAAGCTCGCCACAGTCTTCACCGGGAAAGAAGTGTGCCAGATTCTGCTCAATGCCTCAAGGAAACGCTCATGACCCCCGAACTCAAGCGCGCCCTACGCCAGTTGTCGATGACCCTGCCCGAGGCGGAGGCGTTTGTGCGGTTGCGGAATCGATGGGCCGACAGGGTGCTGATGGATTGGTGTACCAACGGTTGGGCTGGGTGGCGCAATGGCGACAAGGGCTACAGGTTGCGTCCGAAAGGCCGCTTCGTGGCCGAGGCGCTTGTGAGGCTGGGTGTTGGGAGGAAGCCATGAGCCATTGTAAGCACGGACAGCGCATCACCAACATTGGTCATTGCGCGTTCTGTTACGCCGCCCTCGAAGCCTCCAACGCCGCGCTGGTCGCGGAGTGTGCGAGGTTGCGTGAAACGGTCGATGCCGCCGCGCTTCAAGTCCATAGCGCGATTGACCAACTCGCTAAGCACGCAGACGCCCGCGACGGAGAGGATGCCAAGGTTCGGCTCAGCGACCTATTCGACGCCCTGATCGCCGCCCTCGCGCAACCCAAGGAGACCCCATGACCCTATATGAACTAACCCGGCTTCTCGTGGCGCGTGGATGCCCGGAGCATCCGAGGTTGTTTCAGAAGCCACAATGCCCGCCGTGGTGGCTTCTGCGCGATTCAATCCCGGACGACCCACACCACGTACGGTCCAGTGATACGGTTCATTCAGATGACGCCCGCGACCTGTGGACGGCTCATGCGCTGCGGTGGGTGGAACCGATGCTTGGGCTGGAATACATCGCGCATCTGGCGCACCTGCAATATGGTGACAACATCCTGGAAGCCATCGAAGCCGCCACCCGTCACCTTGAAAAGGGCGGCGTTCCAAGTTGAACCGCCGGTAGTGTTTTTGCGGGATGCTGGGGCGCAGGATGATAGACCATGAGCAACGCTGATCTTAGAAAACCGGCCGCTGAGGCCCGCGAAGTTGCGCCTGTCGATGTCGCCGAAACGGCCGCCATCATGTTCCTGAAACAGGCCGCGTCCGACCTGGAACAGGCCATCGCGATCCTGGCCCCGTTCCAGCCGGCCCTTGTCCTGCAGGCCCCGCCGCGGGCTGTTGTGCTGCTGCGCCTTGCGGCCGGAGTGCGCCAGGCCCTGCTGACCGAGGCCGCCCACTTGGGGATTGTCCGAAAATCCTAACTGCAAGTAGTTTGCGTTTGGGTGCGCCAGCGGTATCCTGTTGGCATGGCTACTCAATTCACAACCTGGAACACTCCCAAGTCCGGCAGCGCGGGCAAGAACTACTTTGACTGGCTGCGCGGCCAGCAGGGCGGCGGCGGCTCGTTTCAGGTGGGCGCCAGCGGGCCTACCACGGTTGGCGGGCTGAAACCCGGCAACTCATGGGACGACCTGCAGACCGGGGGCGGGCAGCAGGGTATGTCGCCCCAGGAACTGGATTCCCTTGACCGGGCACGGCAGCGACTGGCATCCGGCACCTACGCCGGCAGCACGTTCGGGCGGACCTTGCAGGACCGCTACATGAACCCTTACGGCTATGACCCCAAGACCCGCCGGGGCCTTGAAGTGCAGGCCGAAGAGCGCCTTGCGGGCCGGTTGTCGAACAGCAAAGAGAACGCGCGCCTGATGGCAAACGCCCGGGGCGCCATGGATTCGGGCGGCTTGACGAACCTGTTGAGCCAGCTTGAGGCGGGGTCAGCGCGTGACTTGAACAGCGAAATGACCAACATTGCCGACCGCGACGAACAGATGCGGTTGCAGCGCGAGCTTGGCAGCGCGGGCTACCTGACCAACCTGTTCGGGCTGGAACAGGGCAAGGATTTGGCCGCGGCGCAGTTCGAGGGCAACATCAACTGGCCGACCGACGGCGGCCAGGGCGGCGGTTCCACGCCCTGGGTCGGGCAAGGCGACCAGAACCTGCTCAACGGCATGGGGCAAATCGACTTCACGAAAATCTACAACTTGCCGGGCGGCCGCGATTACTGGATGGACATGGCGCGTCGCCAACGGGAGGCCTATGAGCGCTGGAAAGCCTCAAATCCTCAGCCATAGCGACAACCCCACCAACCGGCGCCATGCCGTCGTCGCCTTTATCGTCGCCCGTGCCGAGGCCGAGAAGGCCCTGCGCGGCAAGCCCGACCGGTGCATTGTCGACCGGGCCACATTCGCGGCCATGTTGAACGCCAGCAACCGGATGGACGCAACGGTGAAGGCCGACCCCGAGACCCCCGTGGTGTTTCGCGGCGTGACGCTGGAAGTGTCGGACGCCCCGGGCCGCAAGGATTCGTGGCAGTTCCAGTTCATCAGCGAGCGCGCCCCAGGCAAAGCCTTGCCGCATGATCCGGTGGCGGCCGCGAAGTGGCGGCGTGACCGCAAGAGGAGCGCGTAATGGGCCTTCCCTTCGTGACCCACAGCTTGCTGAAGGGCTACAACGTAGACCCTGTGCAGCTTCAGGCCTTGCGCCAGCGCCAGCAGGAAGACGCCCAGCGCCGGCTTGAGTTCTCGCAGGAACAGGAACGTCTGCGGGAATCGTCACTGGTCGACCGGATGTTCCGCGAAAAGGCCGCCAAGTTGCAGGAGGACGATTCGGTCTTCTACCGGGGCATGAGAGGCCGCGAGCTTGACGACGCAATCGCAGCCCGGGCCGAGGCACGCCAACAGCACCAGGCTGACCTGGAGCGCAAGGACCGCGAGTTTGCGGCCAAGCAGACCGAGGCCGCCGAGCGCTTGCGCATGGAGCGTGAAGACGCCGCCCGTCGCGACCGTGAGATCGGCATGAACCAGGACCGCTACGACGCCGCACAGGCGCGGGAAACGACCGCGCAGCAGGACATCACGAACCGCGCGCAAGTGCGGACACGTTCGCGCGCCATCATTGCAGACCGTGTGCAGCAGCTTCAGCAGGTAGACAGCGAGTTTGGCGGATTCGCCGCAGGGCTGGGCGGCACGGGCGGCGGCGCGAAGCCGGAGCAGATCCGCGACATGATGATGGCCGAAACCCAGCAGGCGGACCTGACGCCGGCCGACCGCCAGGAAGTGCAGGCCGCGATCGCTGAGTGGTACCAGGAAGCCCTGAAGGCCGAGGACAACGAAACGGCGCGGAAGATCAACGATGCCAAGCTGGAGGACGTGGACGCCTTGCGGAGTCAGCGGCAGACCGAAAGCGCGGCCCAGCGGGAGTCGCGTGAACGCCTGGCGACCGCCGAGACCGAGCGCAAGAAGGAAGCCGACGCGGCCCGCAAAGAGCAGACGGAACTTGCACGCATTGCCAACCGTAAGTCTCGCGTCGAGAAGGACATTGCGACCTACATGGCGTTCATGCAGGCCTCGATGGAGGCCGGCAGCGAGAAGGCCGAGGCCGAATGGCGCGCGAAGCTGGAAAAGGCCGAGTCGACGCTGGCAGACCTTGAGCGGCAGGAAGACGCGGTGTTGAAGGCCCGCACGGCCCCAGCGGCAGCCAACTCGGAGTGGGGCGACACGGCGCCGCAGCCAAACAGCGCGGGCTAGCGCAAGACGGCCATTCCGATGGCCGACAGGAGATGGGCGGGTAGCTGCACCACGGTTGCAAACGCCAGCGGCATCATTGCCAGGTCGTACCCCTTGGGTTGCTCTTCCGCCGGGTTGTGTTCCTGCGAAAAGCCAAGCGCGACGATACCGGCAAAAGCGCCGGCAGCCACGGCGACGCCCCACGGCAGACCGCCAAACTCTTGCGGACGCCAGATGGCGAGTACCAGAAGCTCGGTCAGGTTGGCGGCAATGAAAGCCCACTTCATGACCACAGGGTACGTTGGGCGATGCGGCGATGGCAGGAGGTAGAGTGGCCGGTTACGACCCTTTGGGCGACACGCAACGCAGGTTCGGGGACAGATACCCGGGCCTGTCTGGCGTTGACGAGGACTCCGGCCTGCGCATCAACACCAAGCCGCAGGAACCCGACGCCCTGCGCATGTTGCGGCGGTTGCGCGAACAGCGGGCGGCCCGCGAGCAAACACAGGTCAAGCAGGAAACGCTGGCCGACCCCGGCTTTTGGGAGGAAGCGCTGGATGCAGGCAAGTCCGTGGGCGGGAGTGTGCTGGAGGGGCTGGGCACGTTGATGGACAACACGCCCTTTGCCGGTGTGCCCGAGACGCTGGCGGGCCTTGCCAGCTACCCCGCCGAAGGCCTGGGCCGGCTGACAGGCGCCGGCGAAGATGGCCGGGGCGCGGCAGACTTTCAGGATATGGACGCTGCGGGCGCGGCGCTGAACCTGAACCCGCTGGGCCTGATTGCCAACATGGTTGGGTTGGGCACGGGCGACAGCGACCTGCGCAAACGCGGCAAAGAGTTCTTTGAGAAGGCGTCGCGGGGCCTGTCTGCCGGCGACCAGGAAGTTCTGGGCGGTTATGGCACCAAGGCCGGGGTTGCGGCGATCAACCCGATTGCGACTGCGGCGGTGGTGGGCAACGAGGCGATTGACTACTTCGGGGACGGCACAACCGAGGGCCCGTTGACGCATATCGGGCTGGGCCAGGGCGGCAAGACAGACGACGCGCTTTACCGCATGGGCCTTGAGACAGCGGTATCCGGCCCATTGAACATCACGCCGGCGGGCGGCACCGAGTTCATTGGCAGCGCTTACAACGCGGCCAAGGCCAGCAAGGCCGGGGCGTGGATGATTGAGAAGTTCCCCCGGGCGGCATTGCTGCCCGAGCGGGCATGGCTGAAAGTGTCTGGCGCGGCCAAGAGATCGGCCGTGCTGGGCGATGACCAGATGCAGCGCCTGTACACGGCGCAACAGGCCTTTGAAGACGAAGCGGCCCCGGCTTTCCAGCGGCTTTACCAGGACATTCTTGTCGCGGAAAAGGACGCGTTCGCCAAGCTGGCGTTGAAGCCCGAGCAAGAGGCGGCGGTCAGGCAGGGGATACTCGAAATTGCCGAGCAGCCTGCCGCCTGGCGCAGGGTGGCCGCGCACCGCCTGACCGACGACGAGATGGTCAAGGAAGCGCTGGTCGAGATGGCTGACCTGTACGGCGACTATCCCGCCAAAGCCGCGGCGCTGGAACGCAAGTTCAAGATCGGCACCAAGGACATGGTCAGCGACGTGTTTGAGTATGCGCAGCGCGAAGCGAGCCCCGAGCTGCGGGCATGGACGGCCGCGAACCCGACGGCGCGCAAGATTCTGACCGGCGAACGGCGCAAGCTGGACAGGCAGGCGTTTGAGTCGGCCTGGGCCGGCTTTGAGCATGGCCGCAAGCTGGGTGACTTGAACATCAATGAGGCCGAGGACGTGATTCGGGCGAGCCTGAGCAAGGCCGGGTTGCCTGAGAACATCCCGATTTTCGCCCGCGATGCCTTTGGCGGGCTGGCGCGGCGCACGGAAGCCAACATGCACCGTGCCAAGGTGCGCAACCTGTACGCCGCGGCAACCGATGTGTTTGGGCAATCGGCAGACCAGAAGCTGGTGCAGGACGTGGTCTATGCGGTGCTGGACGAAAAGCAGGCACTGGCATGGAAGCGGGCGGCGGATGCTGCGCTGGGCGCGGTGGATGCCACGGACATGCAGGCGGGCTTTCGACAGGGCCGGGAGGAAGTGCGCAAGGGCTTTGCCGAGTCCGCCGGGCCTGCCACAGACAGGCCGGTTGCCAACGTGGTGAACCAGACGGTGCGGGACGCCAAGGGCGCGGCCAGGGAAGCAGCCGAGAAGGCCGAGAACCTTGACCCGGCCAAGTGGAGCCCGGAACTCAAGGCCCAGTGGGTGGAAACCGTGGTGAAGCGGGCCGGGATCTCGGGTCCGCCGCGCAGCATGAGCGCCCTGGAACTCTTGAGGTCCAAGAAGGTGCCCCTGCCCGACAACCTGGACGACCTGAGCCGGATGGCGACCACGTTTGTTGACCCCGAGGACGCAGCCAAGGTCGCCAAGTACGCAGATAACTTCTACTCGCGCGGCCTTGACCGTGGCGCGGTTGGCAAGTGGTACGACGGCCTCAAGCAGATTTACCAGCGGGCGACGCTGGCGCGGCCGTCGTCGCTGACCAAGGACCTGATCGGCACCACCAGCCAGGGCTTCATTGCCGGCAACACCGTGGCCGACCTTGCCCAAGCCGTGCAGGACCTGGGTGGCTCCAGCCACAACTGGGCCAAGGGTGTCGGCAAAGGCTTCACGGCGCCCGACGACGCGCTGCGGTTGATGGCCGAGGGCGTGCTGCAGACCACGAAAGAAGAGGCGCTTGCCAAGGGCGCGTTCGAGGGCGTGCCTGTGCTGGGGCGCATCGAGGAGCGCGGGGTGTTGGGCGCGCTGATCCCCGGCAAGGCCGGAGAGGCCGTGGGCAAGGCCACCGACGAGTTGCTTCATGCCCGCGTGTGGTACGAGCAGACGCACAGGCTGGCGACGTACCGCAAGGCGATTCGCGAGGGCATGAATCACAAGCAGGCCGTCGAGGAAGTCTACAAGCACTTCGGCCAGTTCAATGAGCTGACCAAGCTTGAGCGCACGGCCCTGAACCGGATGCTGTTCTTTTGGACATGGATGGTTCGGTCGGTGCCTGTAGCCATGCGCAACCTGGTCGACCACCCGATCCGGTCACGGATTCTGCTGACGTTGATGGCGCATGGAGAGCAGGGCGCGCCCGACTGGTTCAACCGCATGGGCGGCTATGTGCTGGGCGTGGACGAGAACGGCAACGCCGACGCCATTGGCACCGGTGGCAGCACCTATTTCAGCCCGTTGTTCAGCCTTCTGCAGGGCGAGACGGCTAACGCCCTTGCGGCTGGCGACTACGGGGCCATTCTTGCCGGTGAGGATGGCGAGTACGGCAAGGGCGGGCTTGCCCGCGACGTGTTGCGGTCCGCGCCGCCGTTTGTGTCTGTTCCGGCGATGTGGTCGCAAGGGACGGACCCCTTTACCGGCGAAGCCCTGAAGGACGAGCAGGGGCACAGCAACGTGAAAGCCCCGATGGCGTTCTACTGGCTGATGAACCACAACGGCGAGCCCAACGCGATCGAGCGCGTGCTGGGCCTTACGGCCAAGACCGACAAGCAGGGCAACCTGCGCGGGTTGACCATAGACCCGCATTGGGGCTTCCTGATGCGCGTGCTGCCCGGCGTGGATGTTGCGGCTTCAGACGTGAGTTCGTTCGTTGACCCGAGGCAGGCCGACGCATCAGGCCTGAGCCTGGGCAAGGGTGCGGCCCGGCAGGCTGGCTTCCCGGTCTACCGGTTCAGCATGGACGACAAGCAGGAAAAGAACCTGAAGGACTTCCGCAAGGCCTTGCACAAGGAAGTGGGCAAGCTGTCTGGGGGCGGTTTGGACGTGGTTTACGGCAGGGTTTCGCCGACTACCCAGACCGCGCGCGGCCACAAAATGCGCAACGACGTGGACCGCTGGCAGGCCGAGGCCGACCGGCAGGGGCTTGGCCCCAAAGCCTCAAGGGCCTACGTTGACCAGCGGCTGTCGCGCCTGTACCAGCACGAGTGGCGGTTGATCGAGCTGGACCGCCGGCTGAAGGTGCTGCAGGACAGCGCGCGCGAGGAAGAAGAGAAACGCAAGCTGACGGACCTGTCACTTGCCGCCCGGCTTACGCCGGCCAGAGAGTAACCAGGCACCAGGGCTGGCCCGTGGTGTTGACCTTGCGGATGAGCAGGCCTTCGCCCCACCCATCGAAGTAACAGTCATTTATACCCGTGGCCGCTTGCAGCGCGTCTAATAGTGGCTTTGTGATATTGTCACTGTTGCGCGTCTCGGGTGTGCCGTCCGGCTTCAACCAGTGGTGATGGATTTCCAGTGTGGTCTGGTAGAATCGGCGTGGCAGGCGGGTTCCCGAGCAGGCATAGGCCGTCGCCACTTCCTGCCGCAGCAACTCCCGGGACTGAGAATCCCGGGAGTGCAGGCTTGGCAGATTGTGAATCGTGAGCTGCAGCATTACTTAGGTGCTTTACTTTTGCGCGGCTTCCCGCCTGGTGTCCCGAGCGCGGCCAGGGCCTGGGCGCCATCGTACTGCAATGGCCCGTTGTGCCGCCAGTCTGGCCGGTGGATGTTGAGGACCCTGGTGATGTCGCGGGCCTGCAGGGTCAGTTTGTCGGCCAGTTCGGCCACGGTGCGGAACTTGCCGGAATCGTAGGCCCGCAGGATGACGGCCGAGACGCCGGTGCCGGCACTGAGGGCAGACGGCTTGAAGCGGTCGCGCCAGTACGGCCGCCAGCGGGCAAGCGCCACAAGCACGGCCTGCCGGGCCACGTTCAGCCGCGTGGCAATGTCGGCAATCGAGTGGAACAGGAAGTTGCCATGTTCATCGACGGCGTCAAACAGGATGCAGGCCTTGTCGGTGATGGAGTGGCGACGGGGGCGCAGAGCCTTGCCCGGGGGCCTGCCGCCCGGGTGCTTGGGTTTCTTGGGTGGCTCGGGCGGGTCTATGTGCCTTTGTGGATAGCCTTCCATGGTCAGCTCCAGTCGGTGGTTGTTGTTGAGTTCGACGAGAAGAACCGGACTTGGTACTGCATGTAGACCGGCGGCACTTCGCGGGCCTCGCCGACCTTGACCGCTTCCGGGCCCAGGTTGATGACAGGTTTGCCCCGGTTGCAATCGTTCCAGATCTCGGTCATGCGCGCGGCCGGCGCGACAATCAACGTGCCGCAGGTGAAGGCCACGTAGGGCCCGTGCCACTTGATGTCGCCGCGCCAGAACGTGAGTTCCCCGCCCTCTGTGCAGTCGGCACCGCAGCGGGGGCACTTCTGGGTTGTGTCGATTTCGTACCTGTGTGGCTCTGGTTGCGGCCCGGTCATGCGGCCACCGATTGTGCAGTGACAGCGTCGGCCAGCATGTCGATCAGGTCGAGGATCAAGGCCTCTGCGGCCATGCGGCCCTGGTCAGTGGTTGCCTGTTCCAGCGCGTAGCGGGCCGCGCGCAGGTCGTTTCGTAGCTGTTCGACTTCGGTTTGCATAAGCTTTCCCCTTGGTTTCGTTTCCCTTTTGCCCTGTGAAAGCACAGGCTAAGGGGCCGGGTGTTCCCGGCCCGATAGCGCGTGCTTGTTAGGCAAAAGAAACCAAGCAGGAATAACCATCAGTGTTGATGCCAGCGTCTGACGCCCGGCGTTCGCCGATCAAGCGCACCGTAGCTGCTGCCACCATCCGCGCCACGCGGTCAGTGTCCAGTTTGGCCCATTCCTCAATCGTCAAGGCCGCCTGTTCATCTTCAAGCGCCTGTTCCAAGTCTTCGCGGGTCACGTCATGCCCATGCACCGATTCAATGGCATCCGTGATGGCGTCGCTGGCCTGTGCGCCCGGCTTGCCATTGGTGCAGTAACCTTCAACCCAAAATCCGCCCGCAATCAGTTCATGCGCAAGATCAAGCAGGTGCACAGTGTTCATGGCTTCCCTTTCGTGTTGGCCACCGTTCACGGTGGCGGTTTCGTTTCCTGATAGAACAGTATCCCGGGTCAAACGAGTGTCAAACGAGAAACTATCAGAAAACTAGGTCAAGGCCGCGCAACCCGCGACACAAAGCCACTGCCAAGCCACAAAAAAAGTTGCAATAAACCTAGACAAGCGGCCAAAACCGAACCGCTGCACAAGGTAAGCTGCGCAAAATCGCCAGAGCGGGCAAACCGTCGCGAACATAGAAGGAAGCACGGCCAAAACCGCACACCGGCCCCAAAGCGGGCGCGCAACCCGCGTAAACATAACGAGTTATGACGCGCAGCGAAACGGGCGCAAGCGGGCGCGGGAACTAACTAACTGGATAGTATAGTTCCTAAGTGTCACGCGCTGGTCATGGAGTTGGCAATGCGAACATGCCCGAAAGCGGCCCGAAAGCGGCCCGAAACCGCGCGCAAAGGCTTGGGGCAGCGGGTTGGCGCAGGTCGCGCGTTGGTCTGGTTGGGATTGGCAATCCAGTGGGTGGCTGCGTGCTGAGCCACACGGCGCGCCTTCCTGTGCAATCGCGCCCGTGCGGAGACACGGAAAGAGACACGAAAGGGGGCCGAAAGGGGGCACGAAGCATGGGTAAACGGGGGTCGCGCGCGCGGGCAGGTGCACGCCCAGGCACGCACACGCGGGCGCGCGCAGGCGCGAGGGGCACCCCGGCAGACCCCCCAAGTACCCCCAATAGACCTCAAGGCCTCCCCCTGTATCCCCACAATCGTACACCCAAGCCCCAAGTAATCAGTGCCATCCCGCACAATCTGATGCCCAAACAATACATGAGGTCAAGTGCTGCACGGGGCCGATATCAGCTTGAGCCCGAAACGGTGTAAGATTCCGGCCTTTACTCCCTGTCGTGCCTGGCATTGTCGCTAGTTGTTGCAAGTCGTTTGCATAAAGGCTAGGCTGTGGTGGTGAAGTCTTCCCACGCAACAGGAGGATAGGCCATGAGTGGACCCGGTTGGTTTGAAGCAGAGATTACGCGTCGCCTGGGCACGTTGGCGACGGCTGGTGTGACGCAGGCGGCGAATGTGGCGGCTGCTGCTGCACTGACCTCGATTGACCTTGTGCCTGCCTTGGGCACGCCGGACGCAACGGGTGACTTGACGGCGCTTACGGGTGCTGACGCCGCCCAGGACAACAACAACGCCACGATCTCAGCGCAGTTCAACGCACTGCGGGCGGACTTGATCGAACTGCGGGCGCAGGTGAACGCCGAGATTGCAGCCCTCAAGGCAGCCAAGCTTCAGCTCAGCGCGTGATGAGGGACAAATGGCGGTCCTGCCGGAGAAGTTCCTGGAGGAGATCCACGGCGGGCGCGTTTGGATCAGCGGCCGGGACGGCGCGGTTGTGCCTTACCAGCCTTACGACTTCCAGAAAGAGAACAACGCCCGTTGGATGCGTAACCGCGCCAAGGGCGTTTTCACTTATGAAATCTGGCTCAAGGGCCGGCAGGAAGGCGCCACGACGGACGCGATTTGCGGGCACGTTGCGGATGCCAAGACGAGGCGCTGCAACTCGCTGATTGTGGCGACCTCGGACGACATGATCGACATTGTCTGGGAGAAGGCCAAGACCGCCGCGTTTGGGCCGCAGAACGAACCCGACGAAGAAGACGATGGCGACGACCCCGACACTAGCGGGCTGCGCAAGGCCAAGAAATCCAAGAAGCCGCAGGCCAGCAAGCGCCGCTTTGTGATTGCCGAGACAGGCAGTGTTTTCCGCATCCGCAACGAGCGAAGCGTTGAGCGCCGCGGGGCGCAAAAGCGGGTCGGCCGGTCGGGCACTTTCCAGACTGCGCTGCTGACCGAAACCGACCTCTGGAAAGACTTCGACAACACGCTGCGGGCCTTGCTGCCCGCGATCTCTGACGCCGACCCTTACGGTCGGTGCATCTTCGAGTCGACGCTGGAAAAGGGCGGCAGCGGTGAGTACCGCCGGTTTGTGCAGAACGCCTTGATGAACAAGGGCGGGCTCTGGCGGGTTGAGTTCACGCCCTGGTTCAGGATCCCGGACTACGCGGTCAGCGTGTCGGAACCCAAGGCCCGCGACATTGCCAACAACCTGAGCACGAAGGAATCGGCGCTGGTGAAGCTGGGCGCCACGGTGTTCAACCTGGCCTGGCGCCGGCGGATGGTTGAGAAGCTGGGCTCCGAAGAATCGTTCGCCACGGTCTACCCGAGCACCGAGGCCGAGTGCCTCGAAGTCGCTTCGGGCAACCTGTTCGACAACGACACCCATGCGTGGCTGCTGGACGGCAACAGGCCGCCGGTCAGGACGCGCTGGGCGGGCCCGCAAGACCAGACAGCGGTGATCGCTGATTCACGGCCGGCAGGGCGTGAGCTTGACCCGGTGGCGGAAATCTGGATTCCGCCGGCGACGGGCAAGCAGTACGCGATGGGCATTGACACCGCGGACTCGACACAGACCGCCAACCAGGGGTCGGAGTCAGCAATCGTCATTGTCGACCAGGACTCCGGTGATCAGGTTGCGCAGTGGCACGGGTTTGTTGACCCCCACGTTTGCGCCGCGGCGGCCGTTGCTTTGGCCCGGTACTACAACAACGCGCGGGTTGTCTTGGAAATGGACAACTCGGGCAAGGCCGTGCTGGGCTTCATGCGGCATGGCTATCACTACGAAAACTATTACATGCGCGAGGTGTTAGACCGGCGCACAAAGCAGCCCGTGTCGCTGATCGGGTTCGAGGCCAAGGGCGGGTCAAATGCCCGCGTCATGGGCGAGTTCGTGAAGCTGATCAAGCTGCGGCAGGCCAAGAACTACAGCGCAGAACTGACCGAGCAGGTCGTTGAACTGTCCCGGCGCGGCGGGGTCTGGAACGATAAGCAGGGGCAGGCTGAGGGCGCACGCGGTATGCGTGACGACATCGCCCGCGCCTGGGCTCTTGCCATGTTCGGCTGCCCACGCCGCGACCAGTGGCCGGCCCAGCACATCCGCCTGAAGCACGCAGACCACATCATTGCGGTCGAACGCACCGGCCTCACCTGGGGCGACATCGAACGCGCGCAGTCTTCCGAGGAAACCAACGACTACCCGGGGTTGATCCGTGTCTGATACCGCCGAAGAAACGAACGTGGCGCCCGCCGAGAAATCGGACGTGGACAGCAAGCGCGACAACCTTGCCAAGTCGCTGCTCAAGAAACTCAAGGCGAGCGCGGCCAAGCGGGCGGTCAAGGCCAAGCACGCGGCTGAATACCGCGAGTTTGAATTCGGCCTTGAGCCGGGCCAAATGTGGGAACGCCTGAGCAAGGCCGTGGAGGCCGGCGACTGGGACCAGACGACGCTGCCCCTTCACGCGGTGTTCCGCCAAACAATGATCCCGTCACTGTTTGCCGAAGACCCGCGCTGGCAGGCTGGTTCGCAAGACCAGAGCGAACAGGCGCGCGGCTTCTCGCGCATTTGCCAGGCTTTGTCCAAACGCATTGCGCAGGAGTACGACCTGCGCGGCGAACTTGTCGCTGCCTTCTCGGATGCCCTGCCCTGGGCAGACGGCTATGCCTCGACCGACTTTGACAGCGAGCGCAAGCTGGCCCGCATCCGCTGGAATCCCTCTGCGCGCGTACTTGTGGATTGCGAGACAGACGGCAATGCCCGCACTCACCAACGCCGCTGGGTGGCGACGCAGAAGCGGATGCCGCTGTCAGAAGCACAGGCCGAGTGGCCCGACCACAAGTTCCAGCCCAGCCACGAACGGCAGTCAGACGACGACCAGCCGGTGGAGATGGTCGACGTGGTGTGCGTCTACCTGTCGGGCAACAACCCGTGGACCGACGTGGCAAACACCGGCGCCGGCCCCGGTGACAAGATCGAGCCGGGCGACAAGCAGGACGTAAGCACCGAGGCATTGCGCGGCAAAAAGGACACCCCCTACACCGGCAAGCAGGCATACGTCGTGCTTGAACTTCGCGGCGGCATCGACACAGGCGAGGCCAAGGTAATCGACGTCAAGGACCGCTGGCCGGGCATCACGGATCACGACTCGTTCCTGCTGCGCAGCCTGCGGCCCGTCCCCGACGACACCGTGGACTACGGAACCAGCGTCTACCAGATGAGCCACAGCTCTGTCGTCATGGCCTCATGGGCAATGACCTGGTACAACACGCACATCCACAATTCCGCCAGTCAGGCCATCCTGTACGTTGGCGACAAGTTCTCGACCACCAACCTGCCGCAAATCTTTTCCAGCCGCCGGAACTTGCGCGTGGCAAAAGTCGATTCCTCGGAGGCCATGCCGTCGCGAGGTGGCATGGAAATCGTCGACTTGTGCAAGCCCAACCCGGAAATCCAAAAGGCGGTCATGGCCAACATGGCCAACGCCGAGAAGTTGAACAACGTCGACCAGATCCGCATGGAGGCGCGCAGCCACACCAGCGCAACCAGCGACGCAATCCGCAACGAGTACGCGCAGCTTTACCTGGGCTGGTTCAAGCGCTGCGTCCACCAGTTCGCCACCGACCTGATGCGCGATGCCATCATGACCTGCCGGTTCTACATGACCGCCGAGGAAGTGGCCGCGTGGATCGGCGACGACCTGATGGGCTGGGAAGAGCAGCCCGACCCCGAAAACCCGCAAGAGAAAATCCGGGTAAGCAAGTTCTGGAGCGACAAGCCCGAGGCCCGCGACATTGCGCGCATCCGGCGCGAAGTCGACGTGCAGATTGTCCCCAACAGCATGAGCTTCAAGCCCGCGCAGGTCATGGCGCAGGAACTCAAGTCGCTGTTTGAAATGCAGATGATGCTGGTCGACAAGCTGACCGCACAGGGGATGATGGTTCCGCCCGAAGTCTACATGCCGGCCGCAAACATGCTGTTTGAGCGGACCGCGGAACTCACGGAACTCACCAACCCGGGCGACATCAAATTCGACTGGTCGAAGATTCAGCCGCCACCGCCCCCGCCGCAAGAGCCCGCGCC
>OFRE01000212.1_pt1 | contig 17495 bp, 24 predicted proteins | sample 1543061 | NCBI WGS metagenome assembly OFRE01 (sample SAMN07774218, study PRJEB24372) | wastewater metagenome | isolation source: Exp Tend NO 50WW | collected 2016-02
TTCTTGCGGTTCGGGTCGCGCTGGGGGAGGCTGTAGTCCTCGCCCAACTCCTGCTGCTTCCGGCGCAAGCGGTCCATGACGGACTGCTCATTCCCCAGCCCAAACGCCTTGAAGAACGCTCGGCTGGCGGTCGCCGGGTTTCCGCTCTCAACGCCCTCCTTCAAGGTGTTCCAGGTCGGGCCGGGGTCGGTAATGGCCTTGGAGAGCGCCCCAAACATCTTGGCCCCGCCCCATGAAATGAGGTTGGGGATTTCAACGTCGCCCACCTTCACCGTGTCGGGGAACAGGCCCTGCCCAACGCCGGCGGCTGTCTCGACGGCCTGCGGGGCAAGGTTGAGCGCATCGCCAATCCCCTTTGGCGCGAGGGGTAGCCCAAGGCCAAAGAGAGTGGCGAACGCGGCCTCCGTAACGTTCTGCACATTGGGCTTCTCCCATGCAGATTTGAGTGCAGCGGCCGTATCCCCGCCGCTGAGCAAGGTCTTGGGCACGTTTACCCACGGGTCAAATGCCTGGTGGGCGGCGGGGCCAATCCCCGAAATCGCCATGTTGCCAAAGGTGGACTCGGAGGACGCATCTATCCTTTCGCCCAGACTCGCGCCCTGCTCGGCCTTCAAGAGCGGGTTGATAACCGCCCGTCCGTAGTTGCGTTCCTGCTTGCCCAGCCACGTATCTTCGGGCGCGAAGAACGAGGGCGCGTTACCTGCCCACAAGTCCTGCATGGCCTGACGCCCACCGTTCGGGTCTTGGGTGACGGGCTGAGACGGGGCGATGGTTCGGGCTGCGCCCCATACGGTGTTGGCAATGTCGCCAATCCACTGAGGCAAGGGCGGGCGGTTCTCCGGCAAGGGCACACCGCTGGGCGTCTTGGGGATGGCCGGCACTCCGGCCGCGCCGGTCGTGTTCACCGGCGTATTCGCCCACGGGATTTGCGGCTGCTTCTGGGCGTTGATCTGGCCCAACATATCCTGATACTGCGGGTTCTGGCTGACCGGCGCGGGCGCGGGGGGCGCAACCGTGAATTGGTTCTGCGCCTGAGCCTGCAAACTCTGTTGCTGTTGCGTCTGCTGCTGTTGCAGGCGCTTGATGCGCTGGCTGTAGGACGGGGTGAGTGACCACCAAGGATTCTGCGGGTTCTGATTTGTCATCTTCTGAAACAAAAACGGCGTAGCCCCTCTGGGGACTACGCCGCACCTCTCGGACTATTGGCCTCTCCCTCGGTAGTTTACATGTACGAGACGTTCGGGCCGAAACGCCGCCCAAACGCGGCCAAGTTCTGCCCCTGGTCCTGCAAACGGTTCTGCTCGGTGTCCTGCTGCTTCCGCCAGTCGAAGCCCGCCTGGCTAAACGCCTGATTCCACTGGTCAAGCGCCGCGTTGCGCGTGTTCTCGATTCCGCGCTGGTTCTCGTTCGCCCCGAATGTCTGCCCCCACTGAGAATCGGCGGCGTTGGCTCGACCGGTCTGATACTGGTTGTTCCAACCCTGCTGAGCCTGATTCGCGCCGAACGTCTGCCCCCACTGGTCGGCGGCGCGGTTGGCCTCGTTCTGGGTGAAGTTGTTCTGCCAGCCCTGCTGCCCCTGATTTGCGTTGAACGTGCGATCCCACTGGTTATTCTGAATCCCCTGCTGGGCCTGGTTCGCGTTGAAGTTGCGATCCCATTGGCTTCCCTGCTGGGCAAAGTTGCGATCCCATTGGCTGTTCTGGATGCCCTGCTGCCCCTGATTTGCGTTGAAGGTGCGATCCCACTGGTTGTTCTGAATGCCCTGCTGGTTCTGGTCGAAGGCTTGCTGGTCAAGGTAGCCCATCGTGCGGAGGTTGTTCGTGATGTCCTCCCACGCGCCGACAGGCTGGCCGGCGAAGGGCGACGGGCCTCCGGGGGTGTACTGCGCGTTGCCCCACGGGACAACCTGATTCCAGTCGAAGCCCGAAAAGGACTGGTTGCCGTAGGGGTCAGTCCACCACGGCCCGCCGTTGGAGGCTTGCCCATTACTGAACCCGCCGCCCATGCCATACGGCGTCTGGAACCCGCCGATTCCCTGCTGCCCACCGGCAGGGCCAAGCGGTGCGCCCTGCTGCGGAGGCATCATCCACGGTTGCAAGCCGCCTTGCCCAGCCTGCTGCGGTGTCTGGATACCCCATTCAGGATGATCGCTGAAAGGGGCGCGGGTCTGCGATTGCGGCATGATCGCGGCGCGGACGGCTCCACCCCAGTCGATCCCGTTCAGCCCACCACGTTGCGCCAGTTGCATGAGTTGGGGGCCGAGTTGGGCGATCTGTTGGGAGTTCGCGCCCAACTGCATCAGGCGCTGGATGATGGCCTGCTGATCCCCGCCTGAACCTTGCTGGGGTTGCATCGAAGGGTTGGTCTGGTTGAACTGGCCGCTGGCTCCAACCCCGTAGTTGGGCGGCTGCATCCACCAGTTCTGATTCTGCTGGGTCATTACTGGCCTCCGTTGATCTTCTTGCGAAGTTCTTCCATCTGCGATTCATACTGCCGCATCGCCGCCATCGGGTGCGCCCCCTCCGGCGCGTTCTGCGCCACAAACTGCGCCATCGCAGTCGGGTTCCCCCGGTGCAACTTCTCGTAGCGGTGAAGCATCTGCGGCTCGGACAGCGTTTGGCTCTGCTCAGTGAGCTTTCCCACCATCGGCTCGATCACGCGGGCGACGTGGCGCATAGCCCCGCCGATTAAGTCTTTCATCCTAGGCTCCTTCCGGGGGCGCTTGCAACGGCCCCGGCACGGATGGCACGCCGCCGCCGCCGGGCATGTTCACTTGGGGCGGGCCGCTCATCTGCATTGGGCCTCCCGGCATCGGCGCGCCGGGCATTGCGCCGGGGGCCATCCCCGGCGGCATCCCTGGGCGCATGGTCATGGCGTTGCCTGGCCCTTGCATCTGGCCCATCCCCGGCGGTCCCGCCATCGGCGGCGGCGCGGGCGCGAATAGGGCGTTGGCTTGGGCGATCTGCTCCGGGGTCACGTTGTCGGCGCCCATGAGGAACGGCAGGAATTGGGCGGCAGTCTGCCCCGCCATCATCTCCATGAACTTCGGGTTGGTGAGAATCTTGTCGCGCAAAATTCGCTGCATCTCGTCCTCTGGGGACTCGGCCGCAAGCCCAAACTCCGGTAGCTTCTGCATCAGGTCGATCATGGTTTCGGTGCTGATCTGGCCCTTCTGCTGCAACATGCTCCAAAGTGAGGCCATCGCCGCCGTATCCTTCGGCATACTCGCGCTGAGTTTCACCTGAACCCGGATGATGTCGCCAATGTCGTCGGCTGAAAGGGTGAGGTCGATGGGCTTGCCGTTCTTCGATGTGCCCCAGACACGCCACGCGCCCCGGTCGGCGCTGTAATACTTGGTCAGGCACAAGGCATGTTCCATCATCGCGGATAGGGCGCGCTCGAAAGCCTGCTGCCGGAAACCGATCGACATTTGGAACACGCTGGCAAACCCTGAAATGGCCTGGCCGGAAAGCTGCTCCATCTTCCCGCTGAAAACGTCGGGGATGCCGACGCGGGCGAGTTGATCGTTCAGCGCGCCAAACACGCGCTGGGCGGCGGGGTTCGTCGTGTCGTTCTCAAGCCGCCAAACCTTGCTGCCTTCCTGCACAAAGTTGACCGAGTTGGGCGCGAAGTCAAGGACCAACTTCGGGTCATTGGTCAGGACCGGCGAGTTGGGCGCGCTCAGAAGCGTTTGGAGTTCCATGCTCAGCGACATATTCAGGGCCGCGAGAACGCCAACGCTCTTGGTCTTGTCGCTGCTCCCGTTCGTGAGCGGGTAAAGGGCGCTCAGGTTCGCGTTGGCCCCGCCCATCGGGGTCTGCGTGCCGGGGAACAGGAAGAACGGGATGCGCTTGTAATACGGCATGACCACGGGCTTCTTGATGATCGTCATGCCCAGGTCTTCGGCCTTGCGCCCCTTACGGTAAATGCCCTCGTCCACGGCCACGCAATGAACCACTTTGCGGACGCGCCGGCGGGTGATAACCGGCACCTTCTCGTCCTCGTCCTTGTCTTCGTCTTTCTCGCCGGGGGTGTAGTCCTCGCCCCCCTTTAACGCCGCCTGGATTTCATCGGGTGCAAGACCAAGCGCGGCGCCCTGTTGCGCTTCATACGCCTGCTGAACCAAATCCGTGAGCAAGGGTGCGGGTTCTTTTGGCGGTTCAACATCCTCCCATTCGGTGATTTCCACCCAGTATTCAATGTAGGTGATGGGGGTATCCCCCCAGTCTGCCATTGCTACGGCATCGTTGAGCTTGGACGGGGGCGGGAGTTTTACGCCCCACTCGTCCTCAATCTCGCGGCGCGGGCGCTCCCACGAATGGACAAACTCGGTGAAGCGGTCCTTGCGCGCGTCCATGCTCCAATAGCAAGCGCGCGGGTCGGGCGTGTGCAGCACAAGCGGGAATTCGTCTTCGGCCGCGTTCGGGTCGTAGGCCAACTTCATAATCCCGATCCCCGCGCAAACGGCCCACCATGCGGCTTCGGGGAGTAGCGTATCCAGATTCATCACGGAGGCCGCGCCGTCAAGCCAACGCTCGATCTTCTGCGCGCGCGCCTGGGTTTCCATGTGGGCGGTCCCGCTGGGGACGGTGTAGACCGGGGGGCGGGTGACAAGCAATGCCCGCAACTTCTCTACGAGGTCGAACGCCAGGGGCAAGCTGACGCGGTATTCATTGGGCGGCATCCGTCCTTCGTAAACATCGAGAGCGTACATGCGTAGGTATTTTTCAATCCGCGCATTGCGCTCAATCGCGCCTTCTTTGAGCGTGGACGTTCGCGCTCGGATGTACTGGCTATCAATTCGCGCGATGTTCATGTGCAAACAAAAAAGGCGGGGGCTTGCATCCCCGCCTTACCATTCGGTGCCGGCTCGTACGCGAGATTCTACACCCTATCCCATCGCCTGCGCGACGGGCCTCCCTGGCTGACGGATTGGGTCGCTGGGGCGCGGCAACATTGCCATCACCACGGCGTCGGCCCGATCGGGGCTGCGCCCGATGATCTTCTTTACCAAGTCCTTCTCCACGATCCCCACGGCCCCACCCGCCCCCTGCTTCCAAGTGTGCGCCACAAGCTCGTCTTCAAGTTCCTGGTCGTCTGGGAGGGCCACGTTCTTCCCGTTGGTCGGGTTGAGCATGTCGCGCAGATTCCAGTAGGCATACGCCCGCATGTTGGTGAACCGGATTTCGCCGGTCGTGTCGGTCTTGTCTGTCCGCTGGCGCGCATCGTATCGCTCGGCGCGGAGTTGCAGTTCTCGGCACCGGCTGAACACGCCGGCGCCCAGCCCCACCACGTCGATGATGGCGTAGCGTTTCCGCATCTGGCAACGGTCTTGGATCGCCGTCACGATTTGCATGAGGTTCAGGGTCGCCGGCAGCACTTCCAAGTCGCCAATCAGATTTCCCACGCGCGGGGCCAGGACGGTCCTATCCGGGCTTTCCCCAATGTCCACCCCGTAGCCCTCGATGGGCGGGAGTTTGTATCGCTCGGCGGTGAGGACGCGCCAGCGGGCGCGGGCAAGCTGAATCCACGGGCGGGGGATGACGCCGTTGGCTTCCTTCGCGTCTGCGAAGTTGCCCAACACGCGCCCGATATACATGGCGCTGTCCTCGCCCCATTGCTCTTTGCGCCGATCGGCCCACTCCTGCGACATTCGCCCGGCCGCAATGCACTCCTGCATGGTGACATGGCGCACCCACCAATCTTGGTAGCCTGGCTGCTTGGTCTGGATGCGGTAGAAGCGGCCGGACTTGTCGCCGGGCGTGGAGAACGCCACGGCCCAGATATTCGTTTTGGTCGAAAACGCGCCCTCGGCGCTGTCAAAGATCGCGTCAGGGATGGCTTTGCTTTCATCGAACAGGTAAAGCATGTGGTCGCCGTGCGCGCCTTCAATGCTGGTCGGCTTGTCGCTGGCGATGGCAAACGCGCTGCCCGTTCCGAGTTTGATACTCAGGTCAAGGATTTCCGCTTTCTGCTTGTAGGGCGGGCGCCCGATCACATCCCAGCGCAGGCGCGGCACCCACTTGTGAACTTCCGGCCAAAGGAACTTGGTCAACTGCTGCCAGGCGCTTGCAGTCGTGGGGAGTTTCCAATCCAGCCCATCCCGCGTGAGCGAGAACCAGTGGATGAGCCAGGCCATTACGGCCGTCTTGCCTAGACCGTGCGGGCCGCGAACACTGATACGCCGAGAGGTCTGAAACTCGTCAAGAATCTCGTACTGGTAGGGGGCCGGGGCTTCCCCCTTCGGGAAGATGATGCAGTCGCGGACGAACCCGGACGGGTCATCGAAGTACTTGGCCTGAAACTCGCGGTAGCGGTTCCCCGCCTGGGGCGGGGTGGGTTCACGTAGCCCTGGGGTGCCGTCCCGGTTGGCTATCAATGGCATCCATTGATCCGCCTTCCGAGTCGCGCGCTCCACCGAGGCCCAAAGCGAGAATTTTGGCATCCAAATACCTGTCTACGGAGATGATTTCTGCGATAACCGCCAGGGCTTGCGTCATCGCTATTACCATGTCGGGGTCTTTCGGGTCGCCATTGTGCGCGGCCCGCGATATGAAGTTGATCGCCGCCGCCCGCGCGCTGTGCGCCGCATCGCCCCAGCGTTCCTTCTCCATGTCCCGCAACTTCTTGACGGCGTTTACCAGTTGCGGGTATTCCTGGGGCTTGGCAATGAAGTTGTTGCGGATTTTGCCAACCCGCGCGATGGATACCTCAAACGCATTGGCGGCAGCGGTATCGCCGTAGTTCTCGGCCCATATCAGGATACGGGCCTGCAAAAGCGGCGGCAACAAGTCTTTGTCGGGCTTGGCGACGGCCAATTCCGCCGGCGGGACGGTGGGTAGCCCTTCTTTGTCGGGCAAGTAGTCTGGATCAGGCATCTCGCATGGCCTCAATTAAGAGACGGGCGGATTGTCGCGCATCGCACAAAGGGTCATGCGCGGGGAGTTCATCGGGTAGACGTTCCCGTGTCGCCAGTGGATCACCGCCCTTCGCCAGAATGATTGAGGCCAAGTCGTGCAGCGGGTATGGCACTTCCCACTCGCGCGTCAGCGGCGCATCGTCAACACACGCGGCAAGAAATCGCGCCTCGACCGGCCAGCAGCAATCGGCAACCAGTAGCGCGCCAAGAGCCTTGCACAGTTTCCACGTTTCCCAGAAAGCCTCACGCACCTGGCGCGGCGTTTCGCAATTCGCCGGGATGTGCGCGATGTTCTCCTTCACCCAGTAGCGCGCCGCGTCGTGACCGGATGCGGCCCCAGGAGAGCAGGCGAATCGTCCCTCCATTGTTTGCGATTCGCCTACGACAAGAACCCAACCAAAGGCGAAGCCTTCACCATGAAGGCCGACGCTTTCAACATCGAACACAAGGAATTTGTTTGGTTTATCAGGCATGGCCCTCAATGACCGTGCAGGCGCGGACCTTCTGCACGGATAGCTCCGATTCTACGACAACGACGCGGGCCGGCGAATCGCCCTCTGCCTGGCGACACTCGACGGTGATCTGAAAGGTGATGCGCCGGACGGGCACGGTGTCGGCGGGGAGCGCGCGGATTGAATCTTCTAAAGCGCGGGCGGCGGCGACGGTAATCATTTCCCCACGGCTTACGCCGTGCTTCATGTAAATTGTCGCGCTATCTTCGTGGTCTATCCCCGTCACTCTCACCATCCCCTCCGTCTATGAATCTTCACATGGCACGCGCGGCATAGAACCTGCAAGTCGGTTGGCCGCTCATGCCAAATGTGATACTCCAAGTGATGCACGTCAAGCGCCTTGTATGATCCCCGCGCCCCGCATCGGTCGCAGCGGTGGCCGGCGCGGATTCGCGCCTCGGCGGCTACCTTTCGCCAGTGGTCGGTGAACAGGTAGACGCGCCGGTAGAACGCCCGCCTGGGCATCACCCATTGGAGAACGCGCGCCATTGTGTCAGTCACGGAATACGCTTTCGGCCTTGGTCACATTGAGTTGCTTGAACAGGCGGCGCACTTCAAGGTCGGCGGCGATCCACGCCTTGCGTATCGGCTCTACGCGCTCCATCTCTTTGTCGTAGGCTTCCTTCGCCTTCTGCCGTGCCGCCTGCGCGTCTTGTATGGCCTGCTTCTGTTCGTCGGTCATTCGTCCGCCTCATACTGCGCCATAACCTTGCGCGGAGTCGGAGCGATGACAGGCGGGACTCCTCGCTCTGCCAAGCGTTCGCGGGTCGTGATGATGTTCACCGGCGCTTGAGCCGCTGCGCCAATGGCCGCTAAGTAGTCGGGCCGGTCAACGTTGTATCCTCGCCAGTCAGTTGTGTTGCCGCTCTGAAACACGGCGGCGGCGCGAAGTAGGTTGCCGTAACCGTTGGACTGGGACACATCCAAGAACGTTCGGCTCCACGCGCCCACTTGCTCAGGTGTGTATCCGACTTGCGGGAAACCACCAACGCTGCCCTGGTCCATGCCGGTTTCGTCGCAGTAGATACCTGCGAGATTCGGATTCGGGTCGAACCCACAACGCTCAAAAAAGAAGCGCCATCTCGTCTCATACCAAACGTCCATCGCATGATTCGGCCACGGCGAATACAGGTGGTGGTTCATCGCCATCCCATCGGCGTAGAGCGGGGCGTAGTAGTCTTTCAGGGCTTGGCAGATAGCCGGGTCATTGAACTCAGGAGTGCCAACGCTGAACCCTCCGCCAGCGTAGTGCCGACCCAATGCTTTCATCTTGCGCCACATTTCACGATCCCAGCCGGCGCGGTCTCTGATCTGTTCCACCGTCCCGTATGCGCTCACATCCTGCTCGTTGAGCGCGGTGAGGTAGATAACGTTCGGACTTTCGGCCCCTTCGTAGAGTCCGAGATCGGGAGAAGGCATTGACGAGACATAGCGCCGGGCCATTACGGTAATGGCGGGGTTCATCGCAGTCTGGGATGCCAGAAGGAAGTTGTTGATGATCGAAACGGCGTTGCATCCCGCGCTGATGGCGCGGTTTACAGCGCCGCCGTCGCCGGTGATGACGTTCACGCCGAGCCGGGTCTTGCCGGTGGCGACGGGCGGGGGCGGTGGCGGGTCCACTGGATTCGTGCCGGTTGTCTTGAACTCTACGACCACGCCAGGATAAAACTGGGCGAAGAACGCCACAAAGCCCGGACGATCAGCCACGGGAATATCCCAGAGGACGGCGCGGCGGTTGGACAAATCGCCAATGCCAGCGTCATCGTAGCTGAACCCCACCGTCTGCTTGTTGGTGTTGTAGGCGGCGGTTGCGATCTTCAAGAAGTCGGCCAGGCTTGCCCCGTTTGGCGCGACGTTGAACACTCTGCCGTAATCGATGCGCGGTTGTCCGTTTGCCATTAAGGTGTCCTCCACAAGTCGCCCTCGGCCTTGCGCCTGCGAATGAGGCCGGGGTATTGGTTGCCGTCGCTCCCGTAAATCCAGCGCATCAACTGGCCGGGCACTTCGCTGTAGTTGCCCATGTTGAGGACCGCCAGAAGTTGCGATGATTGCAGGTTGCCTGGGCCAACGTTGAACGTGAACGAGACAAGCGCGGCAAACTGGTTTTGGGTGAGCGGCACGCGGACGTATTGCTCGACAGCGTGGGCGTAGCTAACGATGTCTGCCGCGAGTCTGCGCTTCCCCTCCGCTTCGGTCAAGTTGCGCCACTCCGCTTCGGCGGGAGAACCGTTGAGCGGCCCCAAGTGGATCAGGTGGCCGTATCCGCCAGTGGCGTTGTTCGCAGGGTCGTTGTAGGCGTTGGCGCTGAACCCTTCCCACTGTGCGATGAAGTCCACAAGGGCCGCGTCGATCGCGTGGGCGGTTGGCGCCGGCGGCGCGGCAATCGACGGTATGGTGACTCGGCTGGTATGGGCGTAGCAGTCAACGGGGTTGGCCTGCTGCGAGTAGAACGTGCCGGGGATGAGGTCGCACTTCAAGAGGGAGAACACCCAGAAGTCGCCAATGGGTTTTGCGTCTACTCCCAGCGGCGCGGGCGTGACAAATCGCACAACGCTTGAAAGGCTGGGCAGAGAGCGAACATTCGTGCCGGCCATGACGATTACTTGCATAGTCCTCCTACCAAGGTTTCACCTTATCACGCATCTTCTTGGCGGCGTCGGCCAGGTTCCCGGCCAACCCGTTTTGGCGCGCCCAGGTCACAATCCAGTTGGCGCGGGCATCAATCCCGCCCGGCGGGACGACAACCGGGAACTGCGCGTTGGCCGCGAGAAGTTCAATGTCGCCGTCCATGCGGAAGTGCTTGGCAATCCACGCGATCAGGCGAGAATCTTCTGCTTCTGGGATGTCGGAAATGTATCCGTCCTCGCCCTGCTCGCCCCCCTGTTTGAGACGCAGAAGGTTCATCAGCGTGGCCCGCTCAATCTCGCCGCGCTGCTTGACAATCGCCAACTCGGCCTTAACTGCGGTCAGTTCGCGCTCCATCGAAGCCATCCGCGCGCTGGTTTCTTCCCGGTATTTCCGAGACTCTACCCGCTCCAATTCGCGCTGCTGCTCAATCTCGGCGCGGGCCTTACGTTCGCTTTCGAGCGCCGATAAAAGAGCGAATTCGCGGGTTGCCGCCCCACGGTTGAGGAAAGTGGCAAGGACAATCGCGCCAATGACAACAAGGAAGGCCCCGCCCAGCGCGGCCAGGAAGGTTAGGGTCGTATTGTCCACGGAACAACCAGCCTGGCAGCGCAATATGCCGCCGCCAATGCGACTGAGGCGATGGGAAGCCCAACCGTAGAAAACGAATTTGAGAGGACAATCGACAGACTAAGCCAAGCCAATATGAACGCTCCTGAAATCGCCATGATCCGGCGCAGGTTCAGGTCATGGCTTGCCACAACCGCAAACCAAATCAACCCAAATCCGACAAAGAATTGACCCCACGCGCTTTCGTTTGCAATTCTGGAAAGAACGGCATAGTTGGCAGAAAGGGCGAACGCATCGGAGGGGCCAAGAAGCGATATCCCAAACGCGAAGATGAAAGCCGCGTAGGAATACTCAGGCCAGAGAGGGCTACGCGGGGCAAACGTTTTGCCCAATTGGCGTACCCACTTCCTGACTGCCTGGCGCATGGCTCTTACTCCGGGTCGCTCAGTTTGCGCGCGTTGGCGTCATTCACTCGGCCACGGGCATCCGTGACGACAACGGTGGCGATGACAACGGCCACAAGGGCATCCGCTGAGGCGAGGACGGTTTGGTTGATGTTGGGGAAGAACGCGGAGATGAGGGCGCGGATGAAAGCCCAGAGAGCGACAAGCACCGCGCGGGATTGGAAAATAATCTTGAGGGTATCCACTGGGGTAACTCCTTGTTGCCCTAGATGTTACACCCTCACAGGATGGAGTACAAGACGAAGGCCCAGGACTACACTACCCCGGCATAGGTTCTCCCAGCGAATATGCTTCTGATCGTTCCGCGCGAAACCCCGTAAGAACGGGCGATACCGGATTTCGTTTCTCCCCTGGATAGCCTTTCCCGAACGTCGCGTAACTGATCGAGCGTGAGGTGCTTCGCCGGGGGTCCCTTCCTTTGCGTGTGGGAAGCATGAAAGTGGACAGTGTTTTGCTTGGGCGTCATCCACTCCAAATTGTCCGCTCGGTTGTTCTTTTTACACCCGTCGATATGGTTGATCTGGTGTGTCAGCGTCGGGCGCGGCGGGAGAAACGCGGCCGCAATGAGACGATGCACATACAAGTCGGAATACTCGCCCCGGCTCCTAAGTTTCACCTGCAAGTATCCGCCCCCGTTATCTCTGGGTTTCAGGATTCGCCAACGCCCGCAATATCGGCTGACAACTCTCCCAAAGTCCGACACAGAATAGTGGGTGTCGGGGATTTCGCGCCATTGCTCATCCATAGCCTAGATAAAGCGGATGCGCTCTACCGTCTCGCCCCGCTTCACAAGGATGGCCGAATCAGGCTCCTTTCCGATTTCGTGTGCAATGAGGCCGATCTTGATACATTGCCGCAAGAAGTGAACCAGGGTTGTGCGCTCGTCCTTGGCGGCTTTCTCGACGGCATCCGCCAGTTCGACCGGCATCAGAAGGTTGTAGCGTTTCGGTGTCTTAGATTGTGTATCCATGTGCAATACACTACGCTATTCTGGTGCTAATGTCAATAGGGGGCAAAAAAGCGGGCTAACTCGACCATGACGTACGAGTTAGCCCAAATCGGGAGTTAGCGTGAACTGACAACCCTGCGCTTATCGTATCGGATTGTTTTCCTGGTGTCAAGGGGGTACAAGCGCAACTCCCCGTTGGAAGGAATCGGGGAGTTGGCTGAGGCGAATGAAACGATGCCATTATGCGCTTCATCTGCGCTGGTGTCAAGAGGCTGGCGGCGGTCTATTTCGACTGAACCCCGCCGCCAGGCGAGGGCTTACGCTCTGCGCCCCCTGCGGATGTGCAGCACGTAGAACAGTGGGCCGGTCATCATACCTGCGAGAAACGCCAAGAGACATCGGGTAGCGTCGGCCATGAACAGGTTGGCGTCAAACATCAGTAAAGTTTGTGAATCGGGCCAAAGAATCCTGCCGGCCCCTCGTATGTCTTGTGGCGCGGCCTCCATGCCACAACGCGCCCATCGTCAAACAGTCCGGTGTCGGTGATCGCCCACCTCTGGTGCTTTTTGCCGCTCCAATGCCCTGACGCGATCATACGAACTGTCTTTCCAGGTATGCGCTCTAATTGCACGGTCACGTCATAGAACCCAGGCTCAGGCGGGTTTCTATTTGTCTGCCACTTGCTCACGGTTCCTCAATCCTGATGACGTAGCTCGGCGCGCCATGCCCAAAGATGCAGCGGAATTCGGTAACGTATCTCACGCTGTCATCCACGATGACGTTTTGGTGTTTGAGCAAGTCGCCTACGGCTTTGGCGATGTTGCCGATGTCGCGCCCGTTCTTCTCCCATTCGTTGTCGTGGACGCTGACCGTGACGGAAACGGGATAGCTGACGATCTGCGGGTTGGCGTGCTTCTGGGCCTGAATCTCCCAGCCTGCCGAGTTCATCCAAGTGTTGTATTCCTCGCTGTTGATGATCCTCCCGCGCACGACACGGTGCAAACGGTTGTCACTCGGCGGCGGCGCGGTCAGGCGGTAGATGTGGGTGGTCACATGCTCCCCAGGAAAGCCAGGAACAGGATCGCAGCCCCAAAGAGGACTGCCAATCCAAGGATGACGCCCCAATCAGCGCCGTGCTGCGTTTGCCGGGGCCGAACGCCGTGAACCCAGCCGGGCTTGCGCGGGAGTTTGTAGACCCCGATCGACTGGACGCGCCGCTCAAGGGCGGTCCCGGCGCGGGCTGGGTAGACATCCACCCGTGGATTGTGCCCGCTCTCGGCCTGGCGGACTAGGCGCTCCGAATCCTCCCATGACAGGGAAACCAGCCCAGGGTATTTCTGGCTGCGCCGGATGTATGGGGCTGCTGGGGTGTCGTCAATCAGTTCGTCGCTCACGCTGCCAACTCCTTCTCAAGTTCTTCGATCTTGGCCTTTGCGGCTAGGTTTGCCATCATCCCGTCTTTCGGGCCTGCCGCAATCTGAATCCAAGTAATGAGTTCACGGATGCGCGCCCGGTCATTCTTGGCGCACTCGCGCCGGATTGCCGCCGCATCCTCTTTCCAGTGGTGGAGTAAAAGGTTGGAAACGGCGTCGATAAAGGCATCTTCGCCAGGCGGGATATGCCCATACGATTGCCCCATTCTTACGTGACGGAACACATTCCTGAACGACTCCGCCGAGATGCCGTCGCCAAATTTTGGGCCGTCGCTCATTTGATGCCCTCATGCTTGGCGAACATCTCAAGCCACTCGGCCATTGGGATGAATTCTTCGCCCTTCTCGATATCAGCGCCAGGGCTGAACGGGTCAACCCGATAGGCAATCCAACCGCCGATCTGCTCGGACAGTTTCTTAAGCCGGGCAATCTGGTTTTCGGGAACGTCGCGCATGGCGTAACGCCGTTTTGTGGGGTCGATCACCATAGCCCACAGCGCGTACTCGTTGTAGTGCATCCAGCCAGCCGCCCAATGATCTTCGCTGATGTCGGACATGAGGCCCCCAAGTTCAACCGTCCTGCGGTCCAACAGTTCGGCCTCAAGCTCCGCGATCTTGGCCGCGTCTGCGTCCATCTTCGCCACGATCTTGTCAAACACTTCAAACATGGTCGTGGCTTCGGCCATCGTCTTTGTGATGAAATCCTTGGAGGTCACAGCGCCCTCGCTTGGGTCAGGTTCGCATCCCAGCGCATACAGTACTTGCCCTGCCCCAACTGCATCCGCCGACCTGAGAGAGTCAAACCCGCCTCGGTCGCGTACTGCTCAAACGTCATAGCCTCTTGGACAAACGCCCCGAACGTGACTTGTCCGCGCTGGGGGGCCTCGCCTTCTCGCCATACCTCAAGGCGCTTGGACGTTGGGAAGTAGAGCAACACCGCCCCGCCCCTGAGATTGGCCTTGTGGCCTTCAAGCGGGTTCTTGCGCGCGGCTTCGACCCAGCCGGAGAAGAGTACGTCAAGTTTTGCCATGTCTACCCCTTCGCGGTCAGCCGGTCCAACTTCTGCGCCAGTTCCGCGATGTAGGTATCGCGGCGCTCGACTTCCGCCCGCGCCTCGGCCAACTTGGCCTGGGCCGTCTCGGCGCTGGTCAGAAGGAAGGCGTTGCGCTCGGTCAGGGCGTCGATCTCGGCCGCGATCTCGCCGGAGATGTCCCACCCGTTCCGGGGTTGGTGCGTAAGGTCGTAAATCCGTTTCTGTGTCTTTGTCATGGTAGAACAACTGTATTACTCTCGCCCCGAATTGTCAAGGGGTACTGCCCCCGCAAACCGGGAGATATGGAAAAGAGCGATCAGCGGGACTTCGCCCAGCGGGCCTTCGCGGTTCTTGCGAATGAACAGGGTCCGGTTGTTCGGCTGGGCTGCTATGGCCGGATTGTGCAGCATGGCTACTACATCGGCGTCCTGCTCAATACTGCCGGATTCGCGCAAATGCTCAAGTTTCGGCTCCCCCTCGGCCCCGGCGCGGGACAACTGCGCCGCCGCAATGATCGGGACTTGCAACGTCATCGCCAGGGCTTTTAGCCCGCGCGTGATAATGGACACTTCTTCAACCCGGTTGTTTGTCCGCGTCCCGCTCCGCATCAGTTGAACGTAGTCCACGGCGATAAGCCCGATAGGCTTCCCGCGCATGTTGAGTTTGTGAACCTTGGCCGCGATGTCATCTACGGTGTAGCTCAGGCCCGTTGGGAAGTGCAGCGGCCAGCCATTGATGGTGTTCTTGGCCTCCGTCTCGCGCTCCCACGCTTCCGGGGTCATGGACTTTACGGCCGAGTGCGACGTATTCACGCCGGCCACGTCCGCAACCAGTTTCCGCATTACCTGGTCCGCCCCCATCTCAAACGAGAACATGGCCGAGCGCACATCTTTCTTGGCGGCGCGGGCGATGAAGTTCAAAAGCATGGTGCTTTTGCCTTCGCCCGGTCTGCCGGCGACGATGATAAATTGCCCTGGGCGCCATCCGTCCGTGAGTTTGTCCAGCGCGTGAATCCCAGTCAGAATCCCGTTGGTCCCTACCCCGCTCCGCTCTTTGTCACGGTGCGCGTCGTAGGTGGCGATGATGTCCGTAAGCGTCTGGTCCTCGTTGCGCCGCTCGACCCGCTCGACCAAGGCCCGGCTCAGGGAGGTTGTCACATCCGTGGCTGTTCGCCCGGTCTGGATCGCCTCTGCCGCCTTTTGGAGTTCTTGGATGACCTGCCGCCGCCGCCATGCCTCATAGACGATTTCAGCATAGGCGACAACATTCAGGGGGGTTGCAATCCCGGTGATGCACGTTGCCAGATAGGGCGTGATCGGACCCGCCAACTTCTCGACTTCGACCAACTTCCCCGACTGCCTGAGATATTCAGGGACGGTAATCAAGTCGGCGCTTTCGTCCAGAGCCATGATCGCCCGGTATATCTCCCCGTTCGCCTTCGACGCGAAAGCATCCGCAATCAAGATCGGGCGGACCTGCGGGATCATCTCGACGGCTGCAAGCAATCCGCCCAAAACGTCCTGCTCCCGCTCAAGATTCGCCAGGTTGGGGTTCTCGAAATCAGACATCGTACTCCTCTACCGTGTAGGCGATATGGGCTTGCTGGGCTTTGGGGGTGACTGCCACAAGGGCGGCATAGCTGGCGTGGCCTCGGAGTTGGGCCTCGACGTTCGCCATGTTCCACGGCTGGCCGTTGTCCTTGCGCCGGCCCTTCTTGTAGGTTTCCAGAAAGGTGCGCCAAGTCGTTTCGCTTGACCCGTTTACGCCCTCGACAATGTCCTCCATCTGGGCCAGGGTTATCGGTTGCATCCCAAGAACGGCTCGGTGAACCTTAACCGCCGGTATCCCCTCAAGTTCCTGCATCCGTTCCTCTGCCGACTTGCGCTTCGCCTTCTCAGAAAGGCGTCTCGCTGGGGGCATCTTGTCCAGCCCCGCCGACTGGGCCAAGGCGTCAAGGTTCGGGCGCTGCGCTTTCTCTGTTGTACTCTCTGTAGTAATCTCTGTATTAGTGTCCCCCAAAGGGGGAAACTTGATGATGCTACGAGGGGGAAACTTAGTTTCCCCTTTTGGGGGAATCTCTGCCGGGTCGCTTTCGATGTAAAGCTCGATGATGCGATCGTGGTTGATGCGGTAGAACGGCATGGCCGGGGTGGATCGGCGCTCAAACTGCACGGCCCCAGCCGATACCAAAATCTGCCGTACGTTCTCTTGCTGGCGCTCGGTTACGGCCGTCTCGGCCTCAAGTTCCTTGGCCGTTTTCATTATCCAGCCGTCCGGGTCGGCCTGCTTCCCGTGCCAGTAGAGTAGTTGGCCCAGGATGATCGCCGCTGGGATGCTTCCCAAGGCGGTCGCCAGGTCGGGGTGATATGCGACGGTGCGGCGGGAAAGCGCGTCAAGAAGTTTTCGTGTTTCTGGGCTGTAATGCTTTGATGTCATGTCATGCCTCCACAAACTCGCGGGCCGCTTTTGCCGCCTTGTTCGCGGCGTGTTGTATACGCATCGCGTCTCGCCGCGTATCCTTCACCAAAGGGTCATTCGCAACGTGGGAATCTGCGCGCTCAGTTGCGTCGTCAATGTCTGTTCCTTCTGGCGCTTCTTGCCAGTGGACTCGGTATCCGATGTGCCACGATTCCATTCTGGCCGTCTTGTGGACCGCCCAGGCTTCTCTAGCTTTCTCTGCCGCGTCCCACGCTGCTGCCTTTAATAGCGTCAACTTATCCATGCGTCACCTCTAAAAACGAAAATCGGTCCCTTTTCTGTGCTGTCGCTGAAGTGGTAAGCGAGGGGTGACACTCGCCGCACGACAGCACAGAAAAAGAACCGATCATGTTTGTCACCCATACGTTTATTCGCTGCTCCCGGCTACCACCCCGGTTGCTGCGCTCTTTGAGGATATTAGCCCTGACCGCCGCTCTTGTCAAGGGGGTCGTTGTGCCACTCGTAGACGTAGACGCCCGGCTCAGGGTTGTCTACCTTGCCGGGGACGAAGGT
>OFRE01000214.1_pt1 | contig 17229 bp, 32 predicted proteins | sample 1543061 | NCBI WGS metagenome assembly OFRE01 (sample SAMN07774218, study PRJEB24372) | wastewater metagenome | isolation source: Exp Tend NO 50WW | collected 2016-02
AACCCGATCAGGCGGCCTCCCAAGGCCCGGGAAAGGGCGGTTCCGAGGGGAAGGCGGGGAAAGCCCCGCCGGCCAAGCCCTACACCGACGGAACCTCGTATTTGGCGTGGCTCAAAGAGCAGCTGGCGGCGGTCAAGACGAAGACCGCCCTGACGGAACTTTGGTCGAGCACCAAGGCCGACCGCGTCGAGCTCTGTTCCTCCGACCAGATGGAGGAAGCGGCCGACCTGAAGAACGGCGCCAACGATCGCATCAACAAGGGCAAGTGACGTGACCGACGCGCCGCTGATCGAGGGCAGCCTGAAGCAGTGGACGGTGCTCTACATGATGGAGCGCCGTCTCACGATCGACGAAGCCCTGGCCGTTGTGAAGTTGCTCGAGGCCGACCCGAAGTGCGGGTATCTGCACGGCCGATGGGATTTGCCGGCGTCGCACTTTCCGGAGCCGGTGCACGAGTCGATCGCCATCCTGGTGCGCGGCAAGGTGTTGCACTGGATGGACAAGTACCGAGAGAAGCACAGCGCGCGCTGTCTGTTCACAGGAGAGAGTTGATGCGTCGGTGGCTTGCATTTCTAGTCTGTCCGGACCTGCGCGACGAAGTGCACGCGCTGCAGTCCGGAAACACGAAGGTCGTTTTAGAAAACGGCCGATTGCTCGACGGTCGCGAGCCGGACACAATGCGCGACACAATCGCGCGCGCAATCTACCGATACCAAGAAGGGCCGGGGACGTTTGATAAGCCCGGCGGCATAATGGGCGATCTGCTCAAAAAAATCTGCACTGACGAAGCAGAGAATATCCGCCGCGCGATTGTGGGTGAGCCCCCGCTCCCGATGGTCGACGAGGAGACTCGCAATGGGTGAGATCGAAACCAAGCGCCGACGCGCGCGCATCCTGTTCATTTTGTTTTCGCCGCTCTTCCTCGCCGGCTTTGTCGCCGGCGCAGTGCACGAGCTGCGCCGCATCTATCGGAGGCGCCGATGATCTGGAAGCCCATTCCAAACTTTCCCTATGAGGCGAGCAGCGCCGGGGCCATTCGAAATTCGAGAACAGGCCGTGTCCTGCGCCCTGATACGGTCAAGGGCGGCTACCAGCGCGTGACGCTTTCTATTGGCGGCGTCAGCCGTCGCTTTTTCGTTAATCGGTTGGTGTGCGAAGCCTTCAACGGCGCACCACCGACGGAGGAGCACCAAGCGCGACATCTCGACGGGAAAACGGATCGAAACGTGCCCGAGAATTTGAAGTGGGGAACACGGTCCGAGAATGAACAGGACAAACGCCTTCATGGCACCTATCAGGAGCGTGAGGGCAATCCCTTCGCAAGGTTGACTGAAGAAGGCGTCGCCGACATCCGCCGTCGCTACGCGGAAAACCTCTCGGCTCGACAGGCGAGGGGATTCGAGCAAGTCGAGCACGGCTTCGTCCTAAAGCTTGCGGAGCAATACGACGTGTCGGTCAGCTGCATCAAATTCGTCATAAGCCGGCGCAACTGGCCCGAACTGAAGGTGGCATGAAATGGACTGGTCTCCGCAGCAAAACGAAGCACTGGAAGCTGTCCGAAGGTGGTTTCACAGCGAAAATCGCAAGCAGGTTTTCAGACTTTTTGGATATGCGGGTTCGGGCAAGACCACGCTGGCGATCGAGATCCGGAAGATGGTCAAGGGCAACGGCTACGTGCTGTTCGGCAGCTTCACCGGCAAGGCCGCGCTTGTCATGCGCAAGAAGGGCTGTCACGGCGCCATGACGCTGCATTCCATGATCTACAAGCCGCGCCGCAAGGACCGCGACGACGAAGACGCTGACCGCGACATTCCGATGTGGGAGCTCAATCCGGAATCCGTTCTCGCCGGCGCCGGCCTGCTGATCGTCGACGAATGCTCGATGGTCGGTGAAGACCTTGGCCGCGACGTCATGTCATTCGGCGTGCCGGTGCTCGTGCTCGGCGACCCCGCGCAGCTGCCGCCCGTCGGCGGTGCCGGCTTCTTCACCGAGGGCCACGTTCCCGACGTCATGCTGACGGAGATCCACCGGCAGGCGGCCGACAATCCGATCGTGCGCATTGCCACCGACATTCGCACCGGTGTCGGAATCAAACTTGGCAACCACAAGGGAGCGCGCGAAGGCACCGGAGTTGCTATCATCACTCGCTCGCAGTTGGCGCTGAAGACGGAGCTCGCCGCCGAGCAAATCCTGTGCGGTAAGAACGACACCCGCGTCACGCTCAACCGCCGCATTCGCGGCCAGCTGCAGGAGCTCGGCAAGCTGCCGCACGGCCGCTCGATCTCCGACCCGTTGCCCGTCGTCGGCGATCGCATCATTTGCCTGAAGAACAAGCGCGATCGAGGCTTCCTCAACGGCGGCATGTGGACGGTGAAGGAAATTCGAGACCGCGACATTATCGCAAAGAAGAAGGGACGCGACGACGTCAGCTACTTGGCTGTCGACTCGATCGACGGCATGGGCACCAACTACGCGATGGTGCCGAATCCGTTCTGGTTCTGGAACGGAAAAGCAAACGACCTGCACTTGCCGGAGAAGATGCAGCGCTCGCACTATCACGAATTCGACTATGGCTACGCCATCACCTGCCACAAGTCGCAGGGCTCGCAGTGGGACAAGGTGCTGGTCTACGACGAAAGCCAGATATTCGGCCGAGCCGGCGAAGAAGATATTCCGGACCGCTGGCTTTACACCGCCGCGACGCGCGCGGCCGAAGCTTTGATCATCGTGGTGGGAGACTGAAATCATGCCAGCCGACAAAGACACTGCCAACGAGTCGCACTCGCAACCCGCCAAGGCCGAACCTTACGAGCGTTCGCTGCGACAGTCGCGCGACATCGCCCAGGCGATCGAGGATTGGTGCCACACGGTACAGGCCGGGGAGCAGACGTGATGCGCTCGGCTGACGACTTCGAGGGAAATGTCGACCCGCGCGACGCGGCGATCGTTGCCGCCGGCATCGTCGTCGTGGCGCTGTGGGCTCTTGCTCCGGAGTGGCTGGCGCTGCTCGCGTCGGCGATCGTCGTCACCGGTATAGTCCAAACCGGAGCGCGGGTGCCGTGAACAGGAACTGGCGCGATCGCGAGGAGCTCGTAGAGGCGCGCGGTGCCGAGTACAAGGCCGGCCAGATGACGGAGGCGCAATTCCGCGCGTACCTGTTCGGCATGCGCCTGCGCGGCGAAGACATTCGCCACAAGCTGCACGAGCTCGCGCCGCCGGCGCCGCCGAAGACGTTCGAAGAACACCGACTCGATGCGAGCCGGGAATGGATCAGGAGGCGACGCGATGCCAAAGCCCGACAAGGCTGAAGTGCGAAAGGTCATGAAGCAGGTTGACGACCTCGACCTTCCGGACGGCGCGCACTGGATGCGCGTGCACGAGATCCTTGGCCTGCCTTACGGCGACGTCTTCGAATATATCGCCGAAGACCCGGCCTATTTTGGAGCGACCAAACAATGAAAATTCCCCACGGATGGAAACTGGTGCCGATCGAGCCGACGGAGGAAATGCTGAAGGCCGCGTGCGAGCGCGCCCAAAGCTTCGAAGTGCTTATGGACGACACGCGCTTCGCCTGCGACCGCGCCAGCTACGCCGCGGCGATCGCGGCCGCGCCGCCGCCGCCGAAGTGTGAGACATGCGGCGGCGACGGCCATATCAACCGCCACGCCAATGAACCGGACGAACCGTGTCCGGACTGTAACCCCGGCGCACCGTCAGCGGCGCAGCGCATGCGAGCAGCAGCCGGCGGCAAGGTTTCCTGAAATGGCTGACAAATCCGACATCGGCTGGACCGACGCGACCTGGCAGATCATCACCGGCTGCAGCGTCGACACGCCGGGGTGCAAGCTTTGCTACGCCATGGATCTCGCCGGCACTAGGTTGAAGAACCACCCTTCGCGCGTCGGCTTGACGAAAGTCGTCAACGGCAAGCATGTTTGGACCGGCGAAGTGCGCTTCAATCGCGGCTGGCTTTTCCAGCCGTTGCAGTGGAGGAAACCGCGGCTGATTTTCGTCGCTGCACACGGCGACCTGTTTCACCCCGGCGTCAAGGAGGAATGGCTCGACGAAATTTTCGCAACGATGGCGCTCGCGCACTGGCACACGTTCCAGATTCTGACGAAGCGATCGGCGCGGATGCGCGAGTATCTGAGCAGCCCGACGACCGCCGGGCGCTGGTGGTCGAACATCGGGGAGATCGGCCGCAAGGCGGGCTTCACGAGCGAGCAAATTGCAGTGACATGGCGCTTGCTGGCGGAGCCGCTGCCGAACGTGCACGTTGGCGTATCTGCCGAGCGACAGCGCGAGGCGGACATCCGCGTGCCGGATATGCTGGCGACGCCGGCGGCGAAGCGCTTCGTCTCGGCCGAGCCGCTGCTTGGGCCGATCGACTTCGCAACACCGGGCTGGTTGCGGCCGGAACTGGTGAAGCAGCCGCCGCACCCGACCTATATCGACCAGATCATCACCGGCGGCGAGAGCGGCCGCGGCAAGCGCAGGCCTCGCCCGGTGCACGTCGACGCCTTCCGCTCGATCCGCGATCAGTGCGAGCGGTACCCGACCGCCTTCTTCCACAAGCAGAACGGCTCGTGGCTGCATGAGACGCAAGGCTCGACTTCCGGAGCACAGGCGGCCGGAGTCGACGTGCGAGTATGGCCCGATGGTTCCGCTTCGTACCTGGTCGGCACCAAGGCCGCCGGCAATCTGCTCGACGGCGTCGTGCATGAGGAGCGACCGTGATGGAGGAATGGCGCGACGTCATCGGATTCGAGGGACGCTACCAGGTCAGCAATCTTGGTCGCGTTAAAAGTTTGGCTCGAACCGAGCCGTATCTACGCCATGGCGCTGGCAATGTGAGGTTCAAGCGCGAGAAAATCCTGAAGGCGAGCCCTTCAGGTCCCTATCTGACTGTCCGTCTTCGAGGCCGGACGTTCTACGTTCACGTCCTTGTCTTAACCGCTTTTGTCGGCCCCAAGCCTGAAGGAACGTGCGCACGCCACGGTCCAGATTTTGACGGCACCAACAACAGGCTGACCAATCTTCGGTGGGCACCTACAAAGAGAACAATGATGAGCGAGCGCCGTTCGTACGGGTGATCGGCGCTAATGGAAAACCCGTGAGGACACCGGGAAGTCGTCGCGATCTTCGCGAAAAAAGGATGGCTGGCACATGATCTACAGATTTGTCGATTGCGAGACGACTGGAATTCCGGTCGCAGGAGGCGAGCGCGTCGGAATAGTTGAAATCGGCTATTGCGATATGAAGAACGACATCATTAGTCCGCCGGTCTCCCACTTGGTCGATTGCGGGATCCCGATAAGCATCCCGGCTCGCGCGGTCCATCACATTAGCGACGAGATGACCGTAGGCGAGATCAAGCCAGAGGAGGCATGCAAATTGCTATCGCAGGGCGAGCATGCCTACACAGCAGCCCACAACGTCGACTTTGAAAAACAGCTTATAGGCACCGGATTTATTCCCGGTACCGAAGATGTTCGACCTTGGATTTGCTCGTATAAAATTGCGCTGCGCCTCTGGCCCGAGGCCCCGGGTCACAAGCTGATGGAGTTGCGGTATTTCCTCGATCTCGACTCCTCCGATGATTTTGATCCGAAACTGGCCATGCCGGCGCACCGCGCCGCCGCTGATGCCTATGTCGGGTGTCACTTGCTTCGCCGCATCCTAATCGAGGCCGCCGAACAGCAGCTTGACATCGACCGTCTCGTCAAGTGGAGCGCCGGACCGGCGCTTCTCTACATGTGCTACCTCAAAAAACACAAGGGCGTTCCATGGAAGGACGTGCCGAAGGACTATCTCGATTGGATTGTAAACAAATCTGACATCACCGACCGCGATGTTCGCGCGACCGCAAAATATTGGCTCAAACAAGCTTACTGAAGGGAAACACCATGTCGAAAGTCGTTGCATTGAAGACCGAAGTCACCGCCGCGAAAGTGCCGACGCACCAGATCGCGATCTCCGAGCTGTTCCTCGCGAAGGAGGCGCCGAAGAGTGCCGCCCTGGAAGTCCGCGACAGCGGCGCAGGCTCGCCCATGACGGACGACGAATTGCGCGCCTCGATCTATGCCAAGGGCATCATCTATCCGCTCATGTTCAAAGAGCACCAGGGCAAGAAGTACGTCGTCGTCGGCAATCGCCGCCTGAAGGAATTGCGCAAGATTTTCGCCGACGCCTTGTCGACCACCGTGCAGTGCCAGAACGTCGACGACTTCGGCGGCGACTGGCGCGAAATCGCGATGGACACCAACCTGTCACTGCCGCCGCACCTGGTCGAGCGCTACGAGATGATCGTGCAGCTGGCGAAAGAGCAGAAGCTGACGGAGCGCGAGGTTTGCGCGCGCTACGGCATGTCCGACATGCAGTACCGGCGCGTGATGGCGCTCGGCAAGATGTCGCCCGAAGTGCGGCAGGCCTGGAAGACCGGCGAAATCAGCGCGAAGACCGCGCAGATTTTCACGCTGCAGCCCGACGTCAAAGAGCAGGAGAAGGTGCTGGCTGCGGCGAGGAAGGACTGCCGCGGCAGCCGCGTCGACGATTGGGCGGTGCGCCGGCGCATTGTCCCGCAGTCGCAGTCGCACGACACCGCGCCGAAGATTGCGTTCGTCGGTGTCGAGGCCGCGAAGAAGGCCGGCGCGATCAAGCAGGAGGATCTGTTCGGCAAGGACCACATCGTCTCCGACTTCAAGGTGCTCAACAAGATGGTCGGCGACAAGCTGGCTACCGCCTGCGCCGAGCTCGTGAAGGAAGGCTGGTCTTGGGCCATACCGAAGGACAAGCTGCCGGGGCAGGAGTACGAGTACGGCGACGTTCACCCCGACAAGAAGAAGGCGGCCGCCACCGCGACGGAAGCGCTGCGCCTAGCCGACATCAAGAAGCTGCTGCGGAGCGACGACGAAGACGAGGAAGTCGACTACGAGGCGTTGGAGGATGAGGAAACTGCGATCGAGCAGCGCATCGCCAGCCGCGGCTTCAGCGACGAACAGAAGAAGCGCGCCGGCTGCATTGTGCGCATCGGGCACGACGGCGAGCTGCTCGTGACCTATGGCAAGGTGAAGCCGGCCGAACGCCAGAAGGTCGCCGCGGCCGAGCGGCGCGCGTCGGGCACGACCAAGCCGAAGAAGAAGAACAAGCCCGGCGAAGTGACACTATCGAACGCGCTCGCCGAGCGCTTGTCGCAGCAGCTCGAGAAGGGCCTGTCGGAGGCGATGGTCGCTGCACCCTACACCGCGATCGCCGGCATGATCGCGGGCTTTGCGAGCTACGGCGAAGTCGTCAGCGTCGACGTCGGTAATGTGGACGATCGCGTGCGCTATGGCAGCAACAGCCGCGGCAACGGCAACAAGGCCTTCGTGCAGGCATTCGAGGGCGCGCTGAAGTCGTCTCCGGAGCAGCAGGCAGTCGTGCTTGCCGGCATCGCCTCGCAGGCACTGAGCCTGCGCAGCTACAACGCCACGAACCTGCCGATTAACTGGCCCGGCGTGCAGGCGCTCGCCAAGGCGCTGCCGAAGGAAGTGGTCAACGCGAAGATCCGCGCGCACTTCGATGTCGAGGCCTACTTCACCGGCGTCGACCTGGCGACGATCGTCGCGGCCGTCAGCTGTTCGATGGGCCCGGACTTCGCGCGCGACGTCGCGAAAATGAGGAAGGGCGCGGCCGTGAAGTTTGCGGTCGAGCACCTGAAGAAGACCAAGTACCTGCCGCCGGCGCTGCGCACGCCGCACTATGACGGGCCGATCGAGAAGGCGGAGCCGAAGAAGGCTGCGCCGGCGAAGAAGGCGCCCGCGAAGAAGGCCAAGGCGAAGAAGTAGCCATCATGCGGGCGGCGTGATATTCGCGCCGCCCAATCCGACGAAGGGAAGCCGTCATGACGATTGAACACAAGATTCCGCTTAACTGGCCCGATGGCGAGCCGCGCACGCCGACGAAGCGCACGGCCTCGCCGTTCCAGGTCACGCGCGGCCGCACAGAGCGCCAGCTGGAAGACGAACTGAAGCGCTTCAAGGCGACCGATATCATGCTGTCCTACGATCGCGGCCGCGGTGGCGGCGCACCGAAGGACTCCGCCGTTGCGCTCTACTTCGACTTGCCGGGCGGCCGCAAAATCTCGATCTGCTGCGACCTTTACAAAAACCAGGACGACAACGTGCGCGCCATCTACATGGTCATTGAGGCCATGCGCACGATCGAGCGCTACGGCGGCCAGCACCTGTCGCAGAAATCGTTCACCGGCTTTACCGCGCTGCCGCCACCGAAGGACGTGTGGTCGATTCTCGGAATCAACAAGCAAGCCGCGCTGCCGCTGTCGCCGCGGTTGCGCCGCGAGTACGTCATGGAGGCCTTTCGCGAGCGCGCCAAGGAAGGCCACGGCAAGGGCAACGACATGGCCGCGCTGGTCGAGGCGCGCGACCAGGCGCTGCAGGAGCTCGGAGTGCAGGATGGCTAGACAGGCATTGGAGTTGATCGTCGGCTACGGCGCGATCGTTCTCGCTTTCCTTGTGATCCTGGCGTCGATCTGCGCCCCGCGCAAACACCGCAAGATGATCGTCGTCTTTGCGCTCGCCGGCGATTGGGTCACGACGAGCTCCGGCGCACGCGTGTGTCAGCTGCGATATCCCTTATCGAACGGCATGACGCTGCAGCCCGGCTTTTGCGAGAACTGGCAGCCGCCGTTCCAGCCACCGGCTTACGCTGCGCCTTATCCGTTGCGCGAAGGATGGATTCGCTCAAATTGGCCGGCACAGCCCGGCATTCAGCTTCACGTCGAAGGGAAAGGATGGGTGCCATGAAACCGAACCCATGGAAGGCGCCGGTGTTTCGCGGGCCCGCGTATGGCGGCCCGCTCGCCGGTAGCAACATCGAGCACGACAGCGAGCGCAAAGAGATTTTCGTTCTCGGCGCGCTCGCCGGCTACTACACCTTCGACGAAGACAAGTGGCTGTTCACGCCAAATGATGCTACGAACCCGTAGCCTCTGAATCGGCCGCCGGCGTGGCTTCCCAAAATCTCCGTCGGCGCGCTGAAGGCGGCCGGAGCGTCATTCCCGCTCCGGTCGCCGACCCCATTTGAAAAATCCGGAGAGGCACATGCCCGATATCGAGTACGAATTCCACGCCACCGTCGTTCGCGTCGAGGAACGATTCCAGAAGCGCTACGACCCGGATAAAGCCGGCGCGGCGCAAACCGAAGCGAAGATGGCGGAGGCCTCCGAGGAAGTCTCGATCGGCTGGTACGTCGTGCTCGACCGTTTCGGCATCGCTTTTCATTTCGGCCGGCTGAAGCCGGAGATCGAGGCCGGCGACACGATGGTGCTCGTCTTCCGCAAAATCCCGAAGGCACCGCCGAAGCTGGAAGTCGTGCCGACGCCGGTCAAGCCGCTGCCATCCCTCACCGCCGCCGAGCTCGACTACATCCGCGCGCGCCTGGCTGACGACGCCATGCACGAGCGCGGCGCCGAAGACCCGCTGCTGTCGGCTGCCATCCGTCAAAAGCTGGAGTCGACCACATGACGTTTCATTCGCGCGACAAAGCTTTCGCCTGCGACGAGTGCCCGGAGTCGATCGACGTCGAGACGTCGGACTTCAGCGAAGGACTCGAGACGGCGAAGAAGGCTGGATGGCGCCGCTTCAAAGGGCCGGATCACGAGTGGGCCGACGCGTGCCCGGTGTGCGTCGCTGCATTCGCAAGGCGGAAGCGCTGAAATGTCGTGCCTCACGTTTTCTTCGGAGTGCGTCGAGGCGCTGCGCGCAGATCCCGCGATCTTCGACGGGCTGTATGCCGGCATCGTCTTCTACGCCCTGCTGCTGCTTGCGTTCTATGCCGGCTTCAGCACTTCCGACTTGTGGCAGTACCGCCGCGAGGCCGCGACCGCGCTGCGCGACATCGTTGCGCAACGCTGCGCCGGCTACGACTTCTACGGCAGCTGCTGGTGCCGATCGGCGTCGACGTGCCTGCTCTATCGCTGCAACAACTGCGACATGCCGGTCGACGAAACCGGCCACGCCCTTCTCGATGACTTTTGCATGCCCGGCGTCGACCGCTCCGCCGGCCCGTGCCCACTTTGCTGCGGTCCAATGAGGAAGCCATGAAGATTGCGCGCGCGCTTTTTATCGTCCTGTGCGTCACTATCCCCGCCACCGTCATGGTGGCGTCGTTCGACTTCAAATCATCCTTCGCGCAGAGCCCGACACCCCCGGGCCTGGCCGACCCGGTGGCGCTGAAGGTCAGCCGCGCCGACCTGATGGTTATCGGCCAAGGCCTGCAGGAGCTCCCGGCGAAGCTGGCAAACCCGGTGCTCAACATGCTGCAGGCGCAGCTGGCCGAAGCCGACAAGGCCGCGGCCGAAGCGGCAGCCAAAAAGGCCGCGGAACCGAAGCCGGAGGAGAAACCGGCCAAGGACACCCCGAAGAAGCCCTGATTGCCGGCCATTAGAGCCGCGCCCATGCGGTTTGCCGCGCCGGGCGCTACCAGACACCAGAAAAACATGGATGGCCCCCGCAGGGCCATCCTAGACTGGTTCCATGAACTGCCTTCGGTGCCACAAGATCAAATCGGCCGACGACTTCTATCCCGGGAACCGGTCGACCTGCAAAGAGTGCGTCCGATTAGCCAGCGCCGAATGGCGATCGCGAAACCGAACACGGGTTCGGCTTCGACAGCAGGTGCGCTATGCCGCCAATCGTTCATCAATTATCGAAGCGTCGCTCGCCCGCTACTATGCCAAAAAAGACGAGATACTTCCGAAGGTGCGCGCCCGCTCGCGTGAACGCCGCCGAAGCGAGACAGAGAAGCTGACCCGCAGCATTCAAAAGCGCATGTCGCAAGTTATCCGCGGCGGTTGTCCGCGCGACTGGCAGGCGCTGCTTGGCTACGACGCGCGCCTACTGGTCCCGCACCTTGAAACTCTATTTGAGCCATGGATGTCGTGGGAGAACTACGGCTCCGAATGGCACGTCGACCATCGCCGGCCTGTGTCGTCGTTCAAACTTCCGGAGGAAATACGCGAGTGTTGGGCGCTATCGAATCTGTGGCCCATGCGCGCGATCGACAACTTGCGCAAGGGCGCAAGGTGGGTACCAGAAACGACAAAAAAGCCCCCGATCGAACCCGAAAGGTCCGATCGAGGGCTTTAGGTTTGCTTGAGTGTCGTCAACCACGCGGCTCCTTGAAAGCCGCCGGGAACCTATTGCCGATTCACCGCAGAAGCACAAGCGCCACGACGGCGATCGCCGAAGCCAGCATGGCGGTTATCCACGGCCCGTCGCCGTGGTCGGGCGCCGTGATCGCCCGGATCTTGCAAAGGAAGCCGGCGACGATCAGCCCGCCACCGATCGTCAGGAGCCCGGTCTCGATCGGCCCGAAGTCGGCGCTACCACCGCCGAACCGCCGCCAGTACCAGACCGTCACCGACCGCAGCGTCACGCCGGCGTCGCAAATGTAGATCGCCAAGATCAGGTTCATGGAAGGCGGCAGATGCAGCCAGTCGAACCGGTGTAGGCCGCGACGTCGGGCTTCCTTTGTCAGGTAGATCGTCAGCAGCACGAGCCAGATGGCCTCCGGCGTGACCGCGCCACCGTTGAGCAGCTCGAGGAAAAGCGCCGCGTTCATGGCTTCTGCTTCAGGGGCGCGTTCATTTCCTGCACCGTCTCGTGAATTGTCGTCATGAAGGGGATGTTGTGGTGCTGCGCCCAAATGTCGGCCATGGCCTGGCGCACGGGGTCGGTCGATGCGTAAGCCGCCCGCATCTTGGCGAGGAGCTCGTCGCTCTCGCGTATCGCGGTGGCATAGGCAGAGTCTTCCGGCGGTGGCGCCTCGATCGCGCGCGCCGACCCGCGCCCGAAGATGCGACCCAGGAGTGACGTCATGTCTTGCGCTCGTTGAAAAGGAACATTTTCAACTCCGTCGCGATCGTGATAACGCGCTCGGCCAATTCCTTCACTTCGGCATGCTTTGCGATATTCTGAGCTCGGAGATCGGCGTTCTCGGAGATAACCCGCAGCCGGTCCTTGTTCAACCAGATGAGCGCGCCGAGCTCGAGCACCGCGCAGTATCCCCCGCCCTCCTTAACAAGAGCGAGCCACCATTCCACGTTCATTGACCCGCCCTACCCCATTTTGCGAGCCGGTCAGGTGTAGCCGGCTTCCTTGTCACCGGCGCGAGAGTCCGACACCGCCTGATCGAAGTCCGCCTTGTCGGCCGCCAGCATCGCGCGCAGCGTGGCGATCGTTTCTTCTGTCGTGTGCTCGCTCTGCGACAGCACTTCGATCGCATCGGTGACGACTGGCTTCAGCGCCTTGTACTCCTTGATGACCAGCGGCCCGTATTCTGTCAGCACCGACACGACGGCGCCGACAACGCCAGCGGTCGCTGTCGGCAGGGACGGCAGCAGCTGCTGCACCAGGTTCATAACCGCCGGCACGCCGACGGCAGCGATGGAAGCAAGACTCACGAGGCACCCCCGATCTTGTAAGTGGCGAAGATGGATTTGAGCCCGGCGGTCGCCGCGTTCAGCGCGTCGTAGACGCCCTCGCTGCCGAGCTCATTCGGGTGCTTTTCCCAAAAGTCGAGCAGAGCGTTCGCCGCGTCGTTGCCCTGATTGATCGCCACCACGAGCTGCTCGCGGATGGGCGGAGACATGCACGTCGGCTTCTGGATCCCGACCGGGCAATGCTTCTGCCGGATGTAGACGGTCGCCGTGCGCTCGGCCGCGCGGAAGGTCGACACCGCGACGGTGACGGCGGTCTTGTTGAGCGTGATCGACTTCGCAGTCTGCCACGTCTGCTGAAAGACCTGCAGCTTCTCCTGCAGGCCTGCGCAGCCTGACAGGGTGATTGCGAGCGCGACAAGCGCGGCCGCCATTCCCAAACGTCGCATGACTTCCCCCTTTTGCGCGTGTCGCGCGGTTTACGTCTTCGCCACTTCCACCGCGGCCGCCGGCGTGGCGACCACATTGCCTGGAGTCGCCGGCTCCGGCGCGAGCACCGGATTGATGATCGCCTTCGTGCCGAGCTCGGGCGCGGCCGCGGCCTTCACGATCGCGATTTGCGCATCCTTGTTGCCGGCCTTGGCGAGCGCGAACACGCGGTCGACCATGTTGCCGATGCCGCTCGAGTCGACTCCCATTTTCAGGAGCAGGCCCGCAATGATCGGGAAGACGATGTACCAGATATTCGCCGCGGCGCCGATGAAGGCGTAGGTCGCGTCGTACATGGCGTGCGCGTTCTTCAGGATGTCGACCTGCTGCTCCGGCGTGAGCAGGCCAAGCACGACGAACACGGTCAGGCCGCCCGTCGCATTCGAGCCGAGATAACGCAACGCGACATTTACCTTGTTGGCGGTGCCGGTCGGGGCCGGCGTCGTGGTGGTGTCGGTCATGGTCGATTCTCCCGTGAGGGTTGATGGTCAATATCAGCCCGCTTTCGCGAGCGCATCATTTTTACGTTCAATTGACCCGACGCCTAGCGCATCCTACAATCGGTTCCATGAAAAACCGTCAGACTACTCGCGGCTGGTCTATCGAGCGCAAAATAGCATTTCATTCGAAACCCGCTAACGACGGGACCGGATGTATTCTTTGGACGGCCAAGCCGGGCGGAGGCGGATATCCACATCTTTCAGTGAACAACAAAACCAAGTTGGTTTGCCGAATAGTTCTAGAAAAAAAGCTTGGCCGTCCGATCGCCGACGGCATGGAAAGTTGTCACAGCTGCCACCGCAAGCTTTGCGTTTTTGAAGATCATCTGAGTGAAGGTACGCACCAGTCGAATATTGAAGACCGCCAAAAAGAGAAGCGCCATGCGCACGGCGAGCGCGTCAGCGGCGCGAAGTTAAAAGCTGAACAGATACCGGCTATTCGATCGGACTCGAGATCGGAACGCGCCATTGCTGAAGCCTATGGAGTCTCGTCAAACACCATCGGAGAGATCAAGCGCGGGAACAGCTGGAAACACGTTCCTTAGCTGGCGACGAGATCCGCATAAAACATTTTTCCAATTGCTGCGATTTCCGAGGCTTTATCTACGCCATTAATTATCCGGCGCGCGTTCAGCCAGTCGGTCTTCGTGTCGTTGAAATAGTCCGACAGCTTCTTGCCGGTGAACGTGCCGCGGATCATGCCTTCGAACATGACGAAGGCCGCAATCTTCTTGTCGAGCGCGAGCTCTGGCTTTTCTGTCAGGCTAACGTCGAAGCCGGCCTGGTTGAGCAGCTTCGTCATCGCGATGTAGTTTCGCTCCCACGTCAGCTGCACGTAGCCGCGGCCGATCCAGGGCCAGTACTTCTTGCCGCGCAGGTAGCTCTGCGAGCCCCCTTCAGTGATCGGCTGCATGGTGTGCGCTGTCTCCCACTTCGTCGTCGCCAGCATGTACGCCAGCGAGCGCAGGTCGGTCAGCTTCCGGCGCTCCCACTCGTCGAGGATGGCGCCGGTGCCGGCAACCTGGCCGGCATCGAGCCGGCCGCTGAAGGGCTGCTGGCGAATTCCCTCGAAGAAGGTTTTGCGATTGATTGCCATTGGTGCCTCACTGGATCCTGACGGCGGAGAGGGTGCTGTCCTTGCCGGCGCCGGTGGCGTTGGCCTTGAAAACCATCGTGCTCGAATTGGCGTTGCAGCTGATTTTGATGTTGGCCGCCGGGCTCGCAAGGTAGCCGGAGAGCGACAGCGAGTTTTGCGCCTGGCCCGATTGAACCAGTCTTGTGTTGGCGCTGGCAATAACGGTGGTGCCGTCCCACAGCTTGCAGCTAACGCCGCTTGGAGCCGCCGAGTCGTTGAAGGTGACGGTGCCGCTCGCAAACCACGTTCCCGTGGTGCCCTGCGCAACGCTCGGCCCGTCGGTGAAGGAGCCGTTGGCAATGGCGACGTCGATTGAAAGCGAGTTGGTGGCGGTCGACAGGGAAACCGCAAGAGACCCCGTCGTGGTGACGGTGCCTGTCAAGCCGTAGCCGCTCGAAACGCTGGTAACGCCGGTATTGTTGATCGTGACCGTCGTCGTGCCCGAAAGCGAGATGCCGGTACCGGCCGACAGGAACGAAGACAGGTTGGCGCACGATAGCGTGCCGGCGTTGTTGTAGACCTGCTGCTGCGTCGAACAGGTGCCGGCGATCGTCGTGGTGCCGGCGGTGACGGAGCCGGCCGAGCTGCCCGCCTGCCACGTCGGCAGGCCGCCGCTGACGGTGAGCACCTGCGAGCCCGAGCCGATCGCAAGGCGCGTCAGCTGGCCGCCGCTGTTGCGGTAGTAGAGATCGCCGGTCGCGTCCGACCCCAACGTCATGGTGACGTTGCCGAGAACGTTGGTCGAGCCGGTGATGGTTTTGTTGGTCGGCGATTGCGTGGCCGCAAGCGTAACAACGGTGTCGCTGGTGCCCGGGAAGCCAAAGAACGTGCCGTCGGTACCGGTGAAGGTGAGCGAATTCGACGCCGTCAACGTCTTGCCGTTGGCGATCGTCAGCGTCGCCGACGTCGCCGGCGCGGTGATGGCGACCTTGTTGATCGAGGTTGCGGTGGCAACGCCGAGAACAGGCGTAATCAGCGTCGGTGTGTCGTTGAAGACGGCAAGCCCGGCGCCGGTCTCATCCGACAGGATGCCGCGCAGCTGCGCCGACGTCGTCGCGGCGAATTGCGAAAGCGGGCTGCCGGTGACGCCGCAGGTCGGGCACGCAAACGTCACTACACCAGAGGGGAAGGAAACGGTGATAGGCGAGGTTGCCGCGAAGCTGCTCGACGTGCCGCCCGACAGCGGGCCGATCGTCACCCCGTTGACGCGCGCGTAAAAACCGCTCGACGTCGCCCACATATCACCGTCGGATGGCGACGCCGGCGCCGTGCCCGGCGTGAGATTGAGACCCGCGGTCGAAGCGCCCGGTGCCGCTGTCACGAGGCGGCCGCTCATCACGCCGCCGGCCGTGTTCAGCGGCGTATAGCCGAGCGTGTCCTGCTTGCTGGCGAACAGATTATTCCACTGCGCCGGCGTCAGCTTCTGACCTTGCGTCAGACCGGGGTTTGTCTGCGCAAGCGAAGGCGTTGCCAGCAGCGCTGCGAGCGCTGCGGCTGCTACAAGTTTCTTCCACATGTTCGATTAAACTCCGCTGAAGTCCGGCATCTTCCACTGCCCGATGGTGTCGAGCGTGAGATCCTCGACGTCGTGCATGGCCTGCGCGGCAATCAGGTCGATCGCCTTCACGCGCCGGCGCAGCTCCTGCATTTCCTGCAGAAACTTCGTATCAGCAGCCGGCCGCTGTTCGGCAACAGCGGCAGCCAGATCGAAATCGCCGCCGCCGCCCGTGAGGCGCTGGATGAGCCCCGGCTTCTGCTGCCCGGCGAGCAGAGAGGCGCGCGCGCCGTCCTCCTCCTGAATGCTCGCCTCTCGCATCATGTAGAGGCGGGACTTGCCCGGAGGTAGCACTGCCGCGATCGCCTCCCGCTCGGCTCCCGTCACGCGCTCAATCAGCTGCTGCTTTTTGGCAGCCAGTGTCGCCGAGCTGTCGTCGATGACTTCATAGGCGACGTTGAACTTGTCGTCGATCGCAGCCTCAATAAGATTGTGCGCGCGCGGCCTTTCGTAGGGTTGGTGCCGGTCGATCGGCGCAATCCGATCGTTGCCCTTCTCGGCTTCGACCTTCGCCATGTGCGCGCGCCAGTGCCGCAGCTTGTCGGCGTGCTCGGCAGCAGCCAGATCGAAATTTGGGAAGGCGTCGATCGCCGACTTGTAGATCTTCGCAGTCATAGCTTTTGCCCCCAGTTGACCCCGAGGCTGCGCTGTACCGTGTTGTGAGCGGTACCGGAGCCAGAAGACGCATTGGTGAGAGTGATGCCCGTCGTGTTCGACGAAACGCTTTGATAGACCGTGAAGGCGCCGAACGAACCGCCACCACCACCGTTGTTGTTATTGAGGCCACCGCCGGCAGCAAACGAGCCCGCGTGGGTGTGACCGGGGTCGGTCAGCGAATTGATGTGGGTATGTGTCCCGTTCTCGCCCGACGTCATTGCATGGAGGTTTTCACCGAGCGTCGAGCCCGGTGTTGTGCTGTTGCCGGCGACGACCGGCACGCCGGCCGTGAGGAGCTGCTCGACGATCCCCTTTGCGAGGTAGGTCTTGCCGCTCTTGCGGATACCGAGGACGGCGGTCGCCGAGATGACGAAGTCGTCGAGCGGGAGGTCGATGTTGCCGACCGTCAGCGGGCTTCCGGCCTCGACGTGCTGGCCGTCCTGGACGAGCAGGC
>OFRE01000215.1_pt1 | contig 17173 bp, 23 predicted proteins | sample 1543061 | NCBI WGS metagenome assembly OFRE01 (sample SAMN07774218, study PRJEB24372) | wastewater metagenome | isolation source: Exp Tend NO 50WW | collected 2016-02
TGGCCGCGTCACCGCGCGGCCCCCTTGCGCCGCGCCGGCGCCGCGCCATCGGCCGCCGGCCGCTCGAAACCGCCGCAATCCGGGCCGATCCGGTCGAAACCGGACGAAACCGGCCTGATCCGCGCCAGTCCGGCGACAGCCGGGTGCTGCGCGAGCACAGTGGCGGCATGCGCTCTCGCCACCACGTACCGTTGAATGACCTGCTCGCACAGCTCGTGCGGCTCCATGCGATCGGCGTCCGCCATCGCCAGCACGGCAGCGTGCAGGTCCGGCGGCATGTAGATGCGCAGATCCTTGCGGTCCAGGCTCATCGGCGGTGCCCTTTCACGGTGGTGTGTGCGACTGCATTCCGGTGCGCATGCGCGACGCGCGCGGCATCACGCCGCATCGCGCGCCTCCTCGGCCTGCGGCACGTCGGGCGCGCCGTCGGCGCCGATCAGCTCGGGCCAGATGCGGTGCCAGTCGTCGGGGCGCAGCTCGCGGCGGGTGACGGCGCCGCATGTGGTGACCTCGATAGCCACACACCGCTCCGGCGGAACCTGCCCGTTCTCTCGATTCAGCCAGTTCCAGACGTGCTGTTGCTTGACTCCGATCGCGAGCGCCAGCGCAGCTTGGCCGCCGGCGATCTTCACTGCGCTTTGAAGGGCTGACATGCTCGCATCGTACAACAGTTGTTTTCTTGAGCGCAACATTACACGCCCAGAATACAACACTTGTTGACAGCCTTCTAACAACAGTTGTAGAGTTGCCCCATCGCCCCGCACCCGGGCATGGAGGCAGAAGATGGCAACCGCAGCAGCCCTCGACCACTACAGCGCCCTTGCGCAGCAAGCCCTGGCCGGCCTGCACCCGACGATCGCCGCAGCCCTTGCGCCGCACGTGCTGGCCCCTGGTTTGGCGGCGCGTGCTGCGGAACAGGCGAAGGCAAGCGCGCACTACGGGCCGATGGCGGCCGAGGCTCAGCTGTCGCGTCGTGCGACTGACGAGCGCGTGGCGCGTGTCGCGCTGCTGCGGCGCGCGATCTCCAACCTCGTGCAGGCCGAGCGGCTTGCCGATCAGGCCGACACGCCTGAACTGTCGGCCGCGACGGCTGACGCGCTGTTCAACGCGCAGATGAACGTCGAGCGGCTCTTGTCGGAGCTTGCGCAATGACCCGCCTGCGCCTGCTCCAGCACTGGCTGCACCGCCGCTGGCTGCTGTGGTGCATCGAGGGCGACGTCGGTTACCTGAACGCGTGCGCGGCGGATGGGCTGATCGACAGCCTGCAGCTGCGCGCATTCCGCAGCCGGATCGCACAGCGCGAGTGCCGGTTGCTCGAGATCGAGGCCGACTCGCGCAGGCTGCGGGCCGGCATGCAGATGGAGATGGCTCGATGAACCCCCGCTACGTCGAAGACCAGCCGGACACCGTGCCGACCGACCACGGCGACCTTGGGCCGAGCAAGGCCGAGTACCGCCGCGCGGCCGAGGCTGCGACCGATCTGGGCGCCGATGCGCAGCGCGGCGGCGACGAGGGCGCTGGCTCTTTCGTGTGGGGCGTCATCTTCTTCCTGGCGGCGCTGGCGATCGGGGCCGCTGCGATGGTGGCGATGCGATGAACGCGCCGGACAAGATCCTGCTCGGCGAGGTCCGCGATCTGCCGGCCGAGGTGTACCACTCGATCCACGCCATGTCGGCCGGCGGCCTCAAGCGCATGAAGCAGAGCCCGGCGCACTTCTACGGCCTGCAGCTGGACCCGAACCGGCCGGAGCCGGGCGAGCCCACGCCCGCGCTGAAGAACGGCACGATGGTGCACTGCGCCATCTTTGAGCCGGCGTCGTTCCACGACCGCTACGTGGTGCGGCCCGACGGCCTGGACATGCGCACGAAAGAGGGCAAGGCGTGGGCCGCGACGGTGGCCGGGATGGAGATCATCACCGCCGAGCAGATGAACGCCGCCAAGGGCCAGAGAGAGGCCTTGCTGGCGCTTCCCGAGATTGCCTCCCTGCTGGCCGATGGCGTCGGCGAGTCGTCGGCCTTCTGGATCGACGAGACGACCGGCGAGCTGTGCAAGTGCCGGCCCGACTGGGTGAGCCCGGCCGGCGACGGCGTGGTGATCGTCGACGGCAAGACGTGCGTCGACGCCAGCCCCGAGGGCTTCTCGAAGGCCATCTGGAACTTCGCGTACCACTTGCAAGCCGCTTGGTACGCCGACGGCTACGAGAAGGCAACCGGCAAGACCGTGCACGGCTTCGTCTTCGCCGCCGTCGAGTCGGCCTGGCCGCACGCGGCTGCCGCCTACATGCTCGGCGACGACGTGCTTGACCGGGCGCGCGCCGAGAACCGCCGGCTGCTGAACCTCTACGCCGAGTGCAAGCGCACCGGTGTCTGGCCGGGCTACGGATCGCAGATTTCGTTGATCAACCTGCCGCGCTGGGCGCGGTTCACCGAGGAAGCAACAGCATGAACCAGCTTGTCGCCCGCAACGAGTTCGCCACCGAGCTCGCCGCACAGGACACCGCATCGACCGCCGTCGCCGCCCAGGCCAAGGCGCTGGTCGAGGCCCGCTACATCATGGCCATCCGCCGGCCGCGCGACATGGACGTGGTGCGCGAGAAGATGCTGAAGGAGTGCGCCCGTCCGTCGTTCGCGGCCGTGGCGCGCTACGTCAAGCCGATCGGCCAGGACCGCAGCAAGTGGCCCGCCGGCCCGTCGATCCGTTTCGCCGAGGCCGCGGTGCGCAACATGGGCAACGTCACCGTCGAGACGATGACCGTCTATGACGACCGCGAGAAGCGCATCGTGCGCGTGATGGTCACGGACCTGGAGGCCAACGTGCCCTACAGCCAGGACATCACGATCGCCAAGACGATCGAGCGGCGGAAGAAGAAGGACGGCGACACCGTCATCAGCACGCGCACGAACAGCTACGGCGACACGGTCTACATCCTCGAGGCCACCGACGACGACATCATCAACAAGCAGCAGGCGCTCATCAGCAAGGCGATTCGCACGCAGGGCCTGCGCCTGATCCCCGGCGACATCGTCGACGAGTGCATGGAGCAGGTGCTGGTCACGCAGGCCAACGCCGACGCGGAAGACCCGGACGCGGCAAAGCGCAAGTTGTTCGACGCCTTCAACGGCCTGGGCGTGCGCGCCGAGCAGCTGAAGGAGTACCTCGGACACGACGCGGCGACGATCGCGCCGAAGGAGATGACCGACCTGCGCGCTCTGTACGCGGCGATCCGCGACGGCGAGGCGACCTGGCGCGACGTGATGGATCAGCGCATCGCGGCGGCCGAGGGCAAGACCGCCAGCCTTGACGCGGTGCGCCAGGCTGCAGCGGCGAAGAACGGCGGCAAGGTCAAGGCGCCGCCACCGCCGCCAGCCACCACGTTCGACGAAGCCGCCTACGCCGCCAAGCTGCGCGCCTGCACCAGCCGCGAGACGCTGGCGCTGATGGCCGACGACCTGCGCGAGCTGCAGGACGCCGATGCGCGCACCCGCCTGCTGGCCGTGTGGCAGGAGCAGGACGACAAGCTGGCGGGTGGTGAGTGATGGCCAAGTCAACGACCCGCGTCTACCTGGTGGCCGAGAAGCGCGCGGACAGCGAGGCCAACCCGGTGCGGCGGCGCCTCGTGCGCGCCACGCATCAGGCCAACGCGCTGCGGCATGTCGCACAGCAGGCCTACGAAGTGCGCGTGGCCACGGTCGACGATGTGCTCGCGCTGACCGCCAAGGGCGTGCAGGTCGAGTCCATCCACGCCGAGCAGCAGCAACTGCCGACCACCTGACCACCACCACGGAGCGAGCACACAGTGAACAACGACACCAAAACCGAACAGTTCGAGTCCTGGGGCCTGCTGGAGCTGTTCGGCCACCAGCGCCTTGCCGGCCGGCTCAGCGAGCAGACCATCGGCGGCTGTCACTTCATCCGCATCGACGTGCCCGCCGTAGACGACGTGCCGGCCTACACGCGCTTCTTCACGCAAGGCGCGATCTACGGCATGACACCCACCAGCGAGGACGTGGCGCGGCGCCTGGCCAAGGGGCTGCAGGCGCGGCCCGTGTCGGCGTACCAGCTGCCGGCGCTGGAAGCGCCTGCGGCGACCGCGGACGACGACGACGACATGCCGTATTGACCCCACTTCACCACCACGGAGCCCCCGCATGTTCGAGATCACCCCTCAAACCGCCGCGACGCTGAAGACCCTGACGCCTCGCACCGAGAAGCACGGCGAAGACGACGTGTCGGCCGTCAGCCTCGGCCTGTCGATCACCGGCCCGAACACGCTGCTCGACGCGCTGCAGCCGGGCCTGCGCGACGCGCTGTACACGGCCGTCGACGATCAGGATCAGCTGCCCGGCGTCGAGCCCGCGACGCCGCTGCTGCGCTCGGCCGGCATCGAGTCGGTGAAGCTGACGCCGAAGTTCGAGGGCTGGACGCTGCGCATCGAAGACGGCGAGGGCGACACGCCGGAAGAAGCGCTGGCGGCGACGCAGGAATGACCACCCCGTCCCTTCCGCCGCGCGTGCGCCCCATCCCTTTCAAAGGCGAGATGGTCCGCGCGATCGTCGCCGGGACGAAGTCGCAAACCAGGCGCATCGTCAAACTGCCGCACCAGAACCCGCTTGGAAAGTGGGAGCCGACAACGTACGGCGGCCCCAACGGCGGGCGCACCAAGCGCGGAGAAGCGATCCCCGAGCATGCGGCCATCTGGCACACCAGGACCGGCGATTGCATCGGCGCCCCCTGGGTTGTTGGCGATCGTCTATGGGTGCGCGAGGCATGGCGCACGGTGCGTGAGGCCGATGCACTGCCGCCGCGCGACCTCGATGCCGCCTATCGGTTCTGGTACGAGGCTGACGCGCCGCACCAGCCAGGCTTCGGCAATCTGCGCCCGGGCATGTTCATGCCGCGCTTCGCCAGTCGCATCACGCTGGAGATCACCGGCGTGCGCGTCGAGCGGCTGAAGGACATCAGCGAGGCTGACGCGCTGGCCGAGGGCGTGACGCCGAAGTGGGAGCCGGGCTGTAGCGGCCGGCTGATGGAAGCGTTCAGCGGCTTCAGCTTTCGCCCGGCCGCCAGCGCCTACGCCGACTTGTGGGAGCAGATCAACGGCCCGGGATCGTGGAGCGCGAACCCGTGGGTTTGGGTGCTGGCGTTCCGCTGTGGCCCGAATTTGCAGCCCAACGTTGGAGTTGAGCCGGTGACCCCGGCCACGGAGGAATGATGACCGCTGAAGCCACGCCGGGGGCACTCGGCTCGAACGACCAGTTAGGCCTGGTGCCGGAGCGAGAGGACAGACGATGACCAAAATGGTTGAAGTGACACAGGAAGACGCCAACAACTACTGCCGAGTGCTGGCCGCGCTGGGCCTGGAGGAGGAAGGCGACCCGGTTGCAGAGATTGAACGACTTCGCGCCAGCTTGGGCGATGCGCTGTTCGTGCTTGGCATGGTGGACAAGAACAACCGAATCGACGCTGGCGAGAGGGGCAAGGCATGGTCCGGCCGCTTTGTGGCCGAGGAAGTGCGCAGAGTACTGACCTTGGGGCCACGCGCTGAACAACGGCACGGCGTCAATTGCGCGAAGGCGCCGCACCACGGCGGCAACTTGCACAGCGAGAACGACGACGCGCCGTTTGAAGTGGACGGTGTCAGCTACTGCGGGCGCTGCCACAAGGCGCTTTGAGGCCTAACGTGCTGCTAAGCGGCGCCGTCAGGTGTCCGCTTGAGTAGCGTGTTGGGCGGCCGGCGGAAGAAGCAAAGAAAGGTGAAGTGCGATGAGTAGGAGTGGCTACACAGACGACAACGACGACCCGCTGGCGCATGGGCGCTGGCGGCAGGCCGTGAAGCGGGCGCTTGAAGGAAAGCGCGGGCAGGCCCTGTTGCGCGAGCTGGTGCAAGCGCTGGACGCAATGGAAGACAAGCGCCTGTACCCGGGCAGCTTTGCCACGCCCGAAGGCGAGTTTTGCACGCTAGGCGTGCTGGGCACGAGGCGCGGCACGAAGATGGACGACCTGGGCGACGACTACGAGTGTGACCGCGACCTTGTGGGTCAGCGCTTCGGAATCGCGCCTGCGATGGCGGCCGAGATCATGTACTTAAACGACGAGTACGCGGTGGACACGCACAAGTGGGTGACGGTGGAACTGTGCGGCCCGGTGCGCCCTTACTACCCAGAATGGGGGCGCCACACGCGCGAGGTGAGCGTGCACAACGACAACCACCCGGCGGAGCGCTGGCAGCGCATGCGGGCCTGGGCGGTGGAGAACCTGAAGACGCCCAACGTTTGAGCTGAGCGGACGCGCCCCGGCGAAAGGAAAGACATGGAACACACCAAAGACACAGCGCCGGGCGAGGTCCGCTCGAGCGAACAGTTAGGCGCTGGTGCCGAAGCGCGCTATGCGGGCCTTGCCAGCGACCAGCGCCTCCCGGACGGCAAGCCGCGCTTCACCGTTCGCGACAACGGCCGATGGCTTGACGACGGCGACTTCATCTTCGACGCCATGCTGAAGATCACAGGCGACTTCACCGATGAAGATCGCATTCGATTTGCGCAGTGGGTGGCGGACACACTGAACGCTGCCGACGCAAAACTGCCGCGAGCGCCGCGAGCGCCTAACGGTTGAGCTAACCCGCGCCGCCGTCTTGGCGCGTCACATACGAGGCTACCCCGATGCGGCGTCGGGTTGAGCGAATTGTTATACGGCCACAAGGAAACCCAATGGCAGAGAAAGTGACAATCGGGAACGCGGAACTCTGGCACGGCGACTGCCGGGAGATTCTGGCTGGCATGGCCGCAGACTCCGTGAACTGGTGCGTCACCAGCCCGCCGTACAACCTGCACAAAGAACACCACACCAGCCCGAACGCAGCGACGGCAGCGAACGCGGCCATGTCTGCGAAGTACGCCGAGTGGTACGACGACGACATGGGCGAGGCGGAGTATCAAGCGGAACAGAAGCGCGTTGTGGCCGATCTGCTGCGCGTCTGCACGGACAGCGTGTTCTACAACCACCGCATCCGGTACGCATGGCACGCCCGCAACAAGGCCGCGCCGGCTTGCAAGGTTTATCACCCGCTGCATTGGCTTTCCGACTTTCCGATTTGGTGCGAAATCATTTGGGATCGTTGCGGCGGATCAACCCCAACCGGACGATTCCAGCAAGGCCACGAATTGATCTATCAGATTGAAAAGCCGCGCCGCATTCAGAAGTCACTTGGCATGACAGACGTTTGGCGCATCCCGGCCGACACCAGCGGAACCGGCCACGTCTGCGCGTTCCCTCCGCGACTGGTAGAGAACTGCTTAATCATGCACGCGCAGCCCGGCGAGTCCGTGATTGATCCTTACATGGGTAGTGGAACCGTTGGCGTTGTTGCCGATGATCTTGGCTTGCACTTCATTGGCATTGAACGCGAGCGCAAGTATTTCGACATCGCGTGCGAGCGCATCGAGAACGAGCAGCGGCAATGCCGCATGGCCGTATAACGCAGAGGTGAGGCGGTGACAACGGCTGCACGGCATGACCGAAGCGCGCCACGGCAGCCGGCCGTTGGCACTCGCCTCGACCGATCTGTTGGGCGGCTGTAGCCGAAGCGAAAAGGAGTGAGCATGGAAGCGAAGTGGGACGAGATGCGGCAGATGCTGACGCTGCCTGAGCACGGCATACCGCGCGCCGAGTGGCGCCGCCGCTTCCTCGCCGCGCTTGAGGACGACCTGAACCTCCCGCGCGCCATCGCGGCCGTCTGGGATCTCCTGCGCCGCGACCGTGAGACGCCGCCCGGCCGGAAGCTGGCGCTGCTGCTCGACTTCGACCAGGTGCTCGGGCGCCGGCCGCCGCTTGAGCTCTTGCGCTCGCTTCTGGTGGACCGCGCCAAGACGGCCGACGGCGTCGTCGAGCGCGGCGCAGAGCTGGGCATCAAGTGGAGCGGCCAGCCCTGGGAGCGCGGCGACAACGCGTACCCGGAGTGGACCGAGTTCAAGGCAGCGGTCCTCGAGGCCGCAGGAGGAACCGAAGCATGACCGAATTTGTGAACGGACCGAGCTTCTGCTGGCTGTGCCAGCGCAGGCTGATGATCGCCACGGTCGGCGCCTACATCGCAGGCAACGTGGTGCAGAAGGCCACGGCGAAGGTCGGTTGATGTTCCCCATCGTTGCGGTCGGTCTGATCCTCGCCGCAATGCTCGGCTTCGGCGTCGGGTGGGAGTGGCGCGACGGCGTGCACGCCAAGGCTGAGCTACGCATCCAGCAGGAACGCGCACGCGCACTGAAGGCGATGGAAGCGCAGCAGGACAGCGTCTCTCTCGTGTACGCCAACCGGGTCAGCGAGCTGGCCCAGAACCTCGGAGATGCTCGTGTCAAGCTCTACTCTCGGACATCTGGCAAGCCTTGCCTCGATGCTGGCGCTGTCAGCATGCTCAACAACATCGGCCCCGATCTGCGCGTGCCCCCCGTTGCCGGCCAACCTGCGAGTCCGCCCGCAGCCGCTGCCACCGATCGGGACGTCGCCGACGCCCTCGCAATCTGCCGCGGCGGCTACGTCCGCCTCAGCGAGCAAGTGAACGCCATCCTGGACATCGAAGACGCGCGGCATCGACCAGCGGAGGGTGTCGCCGCAGTACGCGAGTCATTCCGCGTTTCCCAACCCTCCGCAGCGCCGCGACTCTGATTGCCTTGGTCGGGGAAGCGGCGCACCCTACAATCGAAAGTAGATCTCAACCTGGAAGGAGCCTCACATGGCCAACGCACTCTACGGCAAGGGCAAGGAGAAGCTCCTTACCGCCGCGATCAATCTGTCGAGCGACACGATCAAAGCCGCGATCGTCAGCTCGGCCTACACCCCCAACCTGTCGACGCACGAGTTCCATTCGGACATCTCGGCCAGCGTGCTGAACACGCCCGGAACGCTCGGCACCAAGACCGTCACCCTCGGCGTCTTCGACGCTGCGGACATCACCTACACGGCGGTGACGTCGGGTTCGACGGCAAAGGCCATCGTGATCTACAAGGACACCGGCCTGTCGGGCACCAGCCCGCTGCTGGCGTACATCGACACCATCACCGGCTTCCCGCTGGCGACCAACGGTGGCGACATCACGATCGTCTGGGACAGCGGCGCGAACAAGATCTTCGCCCTGTGATCTGACGTCTAAGTCAGACCCGAGCGAGAAGCGATGACCACCAGCATCGTCAAGATCGACCGGACCTCCGGTTCGGTCGGTCGGGCTTCGGCCGCGCCTGCGCCCAGCGGCGGGACGTACTTCGCCGAAGGCAGCAACAACACCGGCATCGCTCACGTCGCCCGACTCGACAGCGCGGGCGCGTTGGTCTGGACCAAAGAGATCACGATCTCTGCGGCCACGACGGCCAACGGCGTCACGCCGACGATCTACAGCAGCAGCGACCACGTCGCTGTCGTGCTGCGCTACTTCGAGACGGCAGGCAGCGTCTACAAGACGTCGGTCGTGCTGTATCAAGCCGACGGCACGAAGGTCTGGGAGCAGTTGGTCCCGGTCGCGATCAGTCGTCGCGTCACGCTGTTCGATGCGACGACGACCGGCGGCACGACCGGGTTGGTGCTGGCGGAAGACGAGTCGGTGTACCTCACCGGCACGCTGAGCAGCAACACGAAGCTCGCGCTCGTCAAGCTCAACGGCTCCGACGGTAGCCTCGCCTGGGTCGTCGACCTCTTCCCGTCGACAGGCTCGCCGAATTGGGGCAGCGAGATCGTCGAACTCGGCCTGTTGTCCGGTGGCGACCCCGTCGTCACGTTCGTCGCCCTCGACCCGTCGTTCGCCACTTCGGAGACCCACGTCCAGCGCATCACCGCTTCGACCGGGGCCGCGGCCTGGACGCGCAAGATCAACTGGGGCGGGGCAGTGGCGGGCGCGGCGATCGCAGTCGACCCGTCCGACAACATCTACGTTGCCAACCCCGCCGACGCTGCTGACGGCGTCAGCGTCGTCAAGTTCGATTCCAGCGGCACGTCGACTTGGATTCGCCGGGCGAACATCTCGTCGACGACGACGTCCATCGCGACCCTAATGTCGGCGACGTCGGCGGGCCTGTTCATCGCGCATCGTCTGACGACCGGCGCCCACGGCCATTACTTCATCGACGCCGCGGGCACCACGGGCACGGGCGTCATCGCGCTCGCGCGCTACGCCCTTGCCGGCACCGCGTCGTTCGAAGTGCGCGGGTCTCGCGCGACCGGCTCCCAGGTGCTGATGGTGCTGACCGAAAGCGTGGCGTCTGTCGTCCGCGCAGCGATCGTGCAGTCGGACACGACCACGACCGCCGACAACGGGTCCTACGGCGCCACGTACACGCGCACGACTTCGACGACCAACCTCACGACCAGCACGGCGTCGGTCACCACCCCGTCGTACACGCGCGCCACTGCACCGTCGCTCACCCTCGCTTCGTCGTCCATCACCGAGACGTCCGGCGGGCTGACGGCGACCGTCATGGCGCCGACGAGTATCTGCACCGCGACTGGCCTCGGAGCGACGTTGGCCTTCGGCCTGCCGGAGATGCAGGGAGTGCAGCTCCCATACACCGTCAGCACGGTGTTCGGCACCACGAGCCACGGCCGCGGGCTCTACGCCACGGGCCTTGCGGCTGCGACGGCGTTCGGCACTCCGCGCGCCGGCGTCAGCTACGCCGCGACGGGACTGCTCAACACGACGCTGTTCGGGTTGCCGGTCTACTCCGACGACCTCGCGTGCAGCGCCACCGGCATCGCCTCGACGCTCGGGATCGGCACGCCGTTCTCGATCCGCGGCGTTGCACCGCCCCCGATCGGCTACGCCAGCTCGCTCGACCCGACCACGACGTTCGGTGACGCCACCGCGACCACGGTTCTCCACGGCGCAGCCTCGGGCTTCTCGACCACCGCCTTCGGCGCGCCGACCAACGCGCAGGGCCTCGCGGCCACGGCGCTCGACCCAGCCACGGTCTTCGGCACGCCGAATGCCCAGGTGCACGCGAACGCCCAGGGCCTCGCGTCGACGGTCTTCGGCACGCCGAAGGTCGCGTGCCTGGGCTACGCCGGCGGCCTGCCGGCCGCGACGAGGTTCGGCCTACCCGCGCTGTCGAACGTGTACCTGTGCGTCGCAACGGGTTTCTCGAGTACCGCTTTCGGCGACCCGCTCACGCGTTGGCCGACGCGGACTCGCAGCGCGAAGTTCCGAACCCAGTTCGGCCTCGCGCAGGCTGAGAGGACGCTGCCTTGAAGAACTTCCTCGGCATCAACAACATCGCCGATGAGACGCGCCTGTCGGAGGGCGAGTTCACCGCGGCCACTGACGTCGACATCGGGAGTCGCGGCAACCTGATGAGCCGCCGCGGCCGCACACTGCTGCTCAGCGGCGCCGACGTGCGCTCGGTCTTCCACACGCCGTTCGGCCTGCTGGTCTGCGTCGACTCCGACCTCCTGCTCGTCAGCGAAGCTGGCGTCGTTCTGCGCACGGTGTACCCGACCTTCGGCTACACGCGCGTCTGGTGCGCCAAGCTGCCCGACGGGCGGGTGGCGTTCTCCAACGGGCTTATCCAGGGTCTGTGCACCGCGACGACGACGCAGCTCTGGGGCGTGCCCACGCCGGTCGACGTGGGCGTCGGCATCGACGGCGGTACGCTGTACCAGATTACGTACGTGCGCGACAGCGACAGGCTCGAAGGGCCGCCGCTGTATGGCAACCTGATCGACACGACCCAGGCCATCATCGGCCTCCCGCAGCTCGCGGGGCACTCGATCAACGTGTACTTCGCCCCCTACGGCGACGCGATGTTCCTGGCCGGCTCGACCAGCACCGACACCTACCTGCACGACGGCGGCCCGCTGGGCGCGCAGTTCGTCGGCAGTGGCCTGAGCCAGCCGCCGGTGGGGCGCCTGCTGACCGTGTGGAACAGCCGCGTGCTGATCGCCGACGGCAACGTGCTGTGGGCGACACGGCCCATGCAGCCCGAGCAGATCGACCTGACCCAGGACTTCGTCCAGATGCCGACGCCCATCACGGCGCTGTACGGCACCGGCGACGGCCTGTTCGTCGGCACCGAGGACGGCATGTTCTACCTCAGCGGCATCGTGTTCCGCGAGATGAAGGCCCAGAGCATCGCGTCCGGCTTCGTCACATTGGGCTCGACGGTCGAGATCCCACTGAGCTACCTGAACGAGAAGCTCCGCCCGCCGAACATCCTCCAGGGCGCGTTGTGCTCCATCGACGGTGCGATCCACCTCGTCCATGGTGCCGGGCAGATCACCGGCCTGACCTCCACGAAGTACCGCGCCGTGACTCGCGAGGTGCACGCCACGGTGCGCATCCGCGACGGCGTCATGCACTACCTCGCGGCACCGGCATGAACGACCACTACCTTTTCGGACAAGGCGGCGAAGAGTCGGTCGGAAAGGTTCCGGTTCAAGTCTTCGTTCTGGGGGACGACCCGACGGGACGTGGGATCGGCGAAGCGCGGTACCACCTCAACCAGTTCCTCACGAACCTGCGCGCCGGCACGTTGCAGCAGGCTTGGTTTCGGGCCCGACTCGCGGTCGGTGGGGAGGTGCGGATATCGCACACGTTCGGCGAGACGCGCGTCGTGGTGGACCTGTCGCCGCCCCCGCCGGAGGCGACCACGTTCTACGGCGGCATCCTCCTGAAGCCGACCTACATCACCAACGAGGCGACGTTCTTCGGCTCCTACGTCACGCCGATCGAACCCACGACGGTACTCGTCGACGAGGTGAAGAGCGCCGGCACCGAGGACGGTGAAGGAGGGCGCCCGGCAGTCCCCGGCACGCTCACCTCCGACGAGACCGACTGGCTCGTCGTGCAGATCGCCAAGAACAAGCCGATCGGTGATAGCCCGATCACTTCTGGCACCGTGAAGATCTTCCGCATCAAGGACCCGAAGTTCGGCCCGTACGTCGAAACCAACGACACAGAGAGCATGTACCTCCTCTCTGCGTCTGCCTTTGCTTCGCTTTTGACGCCGGGGCTGGAGAAGTTCTACCTGTGCGGCCGGGAGGTGCTTGGCATCCCCCCGCTGTCGTTCCCAAACCCAGACGCATTCGACCACGCTTTTCAGTTCATCAGAATTCGTACGTTTGAACTGCAGTTCGATTCGTTTGAGGAGGCGGCTCAAGCACATGGGATCGTCATCGTGGCGGCCAAACTGCAGCTCTATGTACTCAACACAGCTGATGCCACTTGGCTTCTCCTCGACTCAATCGCTTCCTTCGATAACTTCAACGACTACGGGGCGACGTTCACTGAAAGTACCGAGGGTGTTGTCACAACCATCACTTGCTCCGGTTCGAACGGAGCGGGCGTGTGCTCCGGCTTCGAAGTCGTGGTCACGAAGCACGACGGTGGAAGCCCGACATTCACGGGTCGCATCTTCCCGATGTCCGACGGGTCCGTACTTGCCGGCGCGCCGACATACACATATACCCGGTCGGTTGCGTGCGATTCAACCTCGTCGAGCTCACCGATCCCTATCGCTATGAGTAAGTTCTACGACCCGTTCCCTGACGTCGCCACCGTCTTCTGGGATGGAGACCAGAACCTGAAGGTTGGTACCACCGAAGTACACGCGCAAGGTTCGTTCTCAGAAGGTACACCCGCTGAGACACCCGACAAGTTCCTCGGTGGACTTCTTCCGACGTACCCCCAGATCAGCTATTCCTTCACACACGATTGGTCGAACACCTACTCGCGACATGCGAGCGGAATGACGTTCTATGTCGGGCCGCTCGGCGGCCCCGACGAGGATTTGTTCTGCCCCAAATTCTGGTCGATCGGCAAGACCGTTTACACCGAAGACGGAACACTGAACTACACCGGATGTGCACTCGGGGACATGTCAAGGTATGCAACTTTGACGGCGACTGTTTACAGCGACGAAACCATTGGCGGGAACGCATCTGTCCCGGCCGCCCCGGCTGACACTCGCACTAGCGCCGGATCGACATACACGTTCGAGGCGCAACCGACCGTTCTCGACCCGCTCGTGAAGTTTCGGTACATTGGGGCTGACCTGCACACAGATCGCCTCCGCATGCGACGAGAAGAGACTCGGAACGGCGTGACGCAAAACTACCTGATAGAAGATAAATACGGCGGGCAGCACGTCCGCGACGGCAGCCCTCCGGGCACTCATTTCGGTCCGTTCAGACTCCAAGCTGCCGGGCCAGAAGACGGCTCGACGGGTCAGGTTTTTGTCACAGTCGTGCCACCAGAACTGAGGATCGAACTCCTACGCCGCAATGGAGAGGTCGTGTATTCATGGCCCAACGTGCTCGCAGAGAGTCCGCCGGCTCCCTGGCAGACGAACCCGAACGCCGCGATCAACATCGTCTCAAGTCTGACCCGCCGCGGAGGCGTCGCTAACGTCAGTTTCGGGAGCATCCCCAGCAACTATGCTTCTGCTGACCCGATCGGGGCGTGGGTGCCACGCCTCAGCATGCCGCCGACTGTGAGCGACCTCACCCATACCGGAGGGGTAGGATCTTCCCCACTTGCGGTTGGTTTTCTCGACTATGCTGCTTGGTACGGGAGCGGCAGCTCTTCGACTGTGGTCTATGAACCCGGCACTGGTGCTCCACACAATCAGATCGGTGGCCCACTCCCACCGCTTACCGGGCACCCGTCTGAAGCCGAAGCAGCTTCGCCTTGGTCGGTATCGTTGACATACCCGAACAGCTATCCGACCGTGCCGCTCGCATACAGCGATTACGCACTGTTGTTCCCGATGACCAAGCACGCTCTCACGCCGTTCACTTTCGACGGCCCCGGGTCGTACTACAACCCCGCGCAGTTTGCTCTACCGAACCCGCCCTTCACGCCGATCATCACACGCGGCTTTCTCGACGGAGTGATCGATTCCAACATGCAACTCCTCCAGGGGATCATCCTCTACGATGTGCGGTCCAACGGTTTCATCGCCCAGATGCGCGCCCAGAAAAGGTCTGGTTTTTCGACGGTCTGGAACACCCACGAAGTCATCATCGGCAACGACTATGACTCCCTTCCCCTGGCGACGGTGCTCGACGAGTGGAAGGCGTTGGGGGAGAATTCAGGTCTCAGCGACGGTAAACACATCTTCACGCAGTTCGCCACTGGCGCCGCCCTCATATGAACACCACGGTCCTCAACCTCGAAACGCTCGCGGTCACCGAATACACGACGCCATTCACCGGCGTCTCGGACGACTTCGAGTGCACGGCGACCGGCCTGTTCAAGGTGGGCGGCGACACGGACAACGGCGTTGCCATCACGCCGAGCTTCAGCTTCGGGCTGCTGCTCTCCGAGAGCGGCAGACTGCGGCGCGCCAAGTACCTCTACCTCCACGGCACCGGCGACCTGGGCATGACCGCGACGGTGACGGACGGCCGCGGCAACTCGTACAGCTACGACGCTCTGTTTCGCCACGGCCGCGCGTCCAGGTTCACGCTCGGTGCGGGGCTGCGCGACGGCTACTTGAAGATCGCAGTGAGCAGCGCCGGCAGCGCCCCTTTCATCATCGACCGCGCCTCCTTCGAGACGTCTGAGTCCACCAACCGGAGGCTGTGATGGCGTTCCAACAAGTCGAAGCCCAGTTCGCCAAAGCGGACACGTACGCGACCGCGGCCACCAGCCGCGCCGACGCTTTCATCGCCACGCTGCAAGACGTCGTGTCCACGCTGCAAGCCCCGAACGTGGACGTCGACCAGGACTGGCCGCCCGCTCCTGATCTGGCGGGGTCGGTGACGGCGACGGTGTCTCTGCCGGCGACGAACTTCCCGGCCGACGACACCGGACTCGCGCCTGACTCCCCCGACGCGAGCTTCGCGGGCGGCGGCTTGCCGACTCAGCCGAACATCGTCGAGTACGCTTACACGCCCGCGGTGTTCCCCGCGCGCCCTGAGCTGGATGCACTCAGCCCGATCGCCTTGCCGACGGCGCCCGAGACCTGGGTGCCGCCGACGTCTCCGGCGCTGCTGAACATTGCCATCCGTCCGTTCGAGGGCGTGAACACGCATGAGGACTGGGTCAACCGGCTGTCGGCCTTCCCCGACGATCTGGTGCTCGACGCGCCCAGCGCGTTCATGTCGCCGCTGCCCAACCGATACGACTCGGCGCTGCTCCAGGCGGTGACGTCCGAGATCCGCCGGCGCATCGCGGGCGGCACAGGACTGGCGCCCGAGGTCGAGCAAGCGATCTGGGACCGTGCCCGCAGCCGCGAGGCGGCGTCGTCCGAAGCGGCCATCGCCGAGGTGACGAAGAACGCCGAGTCGCGTGGGTTCATGCTGCCCACCGGCGCGTTCCACGCCCAGCTCCGCGAGGCACAGAAGACGCTGCACGGCAAGACCGCCGAGCTGTCGCGTGACATCGCGATGAAGCAGGCGGATCTCGAACAGGCCAACGTCAAGCACGCCATCGACAGCGGGATCTCCATGGAGACGCGCCTGATCGAGTACGTGAACAACATCGAGCAGCGCACGTTCGACGCGGCCAAGTTCGCGGCGCAGAACGCCATCGAGATCTACAACGCTCAGGTGGGCCTGTTCCGCGCACTGCTGGAGAAGTACAACACCATCGCCAGCGTGTACCGCGCGCTGATCGAAGGCGAGAAGGCCAAGGTCGAGGTGTACCGCGCCGAGGTCGATGCCGAGCGCGCCAAGGTGGACATCAATCGCGCGCTGATCGACGAGATGCGCGCCGAGATCGACATCCGCAACGCCGTCATCGCGGAGTACCGCGCCGAGATCGACGCGGCGCAGGCGCTGCTGTCGTTCGAGAAGCTGAAGATCGATTCGTTCGCCGAGCGCATCCGCGCGTACAGCGCCATGCGCGCGTTCGAGTTTGCCAACATCTTCGAGGACGCCGGCGTGTCCGGTGGACTCCAGATATCGCGGCGCCCGCAGGGGAGTCTGCTGCTGAGCGCTGCGAAGGCCAACGCCCCCTGCGCCGTCATTGTCGTCAAACTGGACCGCGCATTCCGCAACGCGATCGACTGCCTCACCACCATCAAGCGCTGGACGCAGAACCACATCACGCTGCACGTCATCGACTTGGGCGTCGAGGAGGCGCCACCGGCCGTCGGGCAGGTCCCAGAGCTCGACCACCCAGTGGTCCTCCAGGAATCCGGGCGTGAAGTAGTCGCTGAACCCGCAGCGGGCCCGAGCGGGACGGCCGGCGGCACGCAAA
>OFRE01000230.1_pt1 | contig 16432 bp, 20 predicted proteins | sample 1543061 | NCBI WGS metagenome assembly OFRE01 (sample SAMN07774218, study PRJEB24372) | wastewater metagenome | isolation source: Exp Tend NO 50WW | collected 2016-02
AGTTCAACCTGACTCAAGCCCGCGGTCTTGACCAACGCAGCCTGCCATTGATTCGAGGCGTCGGCGTATCGGAACAGCAGCCCGGCGCACGCGCGGGCTGTGCCGAGCGTGAAGGTAGCGGATACGGTGCAATCCGCCGGCAGCGCGTAAATGATGGCGACGCTCTCGCCGGCCGACGGCTGATTCGCCTTGTTGGAGGCTACTCGCCAAGCACCGTCAGCCCATGCCTTTGCACCAACCTCCGTAGTGCCGAGGGTGTCCGAGTCTGCACGGGTGAAGGTGTCCGCGGCGATCACCGTCGCTCCCGCCCCCGTCGTCACGGTCTGCGCCGTGCCGGTGGACACGTTGCCCGCCGCGTCCCTGACCCGCCAGTTGCAGGAGTAGCTGGTGGAGGCAGCCAGCCCGGACGCCGTGTAGACCGGGGACGCCTGATAGGCGCCGTAGTTGGTGCCGTCGGTGGTGAAGGCGTAGGGCGTGGCGTGGAGCCCGGAGCCGCCCGCCTCGTCGGCCGCACTGGATACGGTGAGGGTGAAGCCCGACGACGTGATCGAGCTGGCGGACATCGTGCCCACGGTGGGGCCGGTCACGTCATCCGAGGCGGCCATCGTGTAGGACGGCACTGACAGGACGGGCGTCGAGTAGTTCCCGGCCGCGTCCTTGGCGCGCAGCTTGGTCGTGGCGTAGGTGGTGGACGGCGAGCCCGCCAGCGTGAAGTTCGACCCGCTGGGCACGATGGCGGCCCAGGTGGAGCCGCTGTTGTAGCTGACCTCGTAGGTGACCGAGCCGCTGTTGTCCGCGGCGAGCGCGGACGCCGTGGCGACGACGGACGTCTCGGTGGGGGTGCCCATCGTGACGGTCGCGGTCCACGTCGGGGCGGTCGTGTCGGGCGGGGCCTGCGTGGTGGCGGTGGCAGCCGTCGACCATGCGGAGCGGTTGCCCGCTGCGTCGTAGGCGCGGACGGTGAAGCTGTAGAGCGTGGCAGCGGCGAGGCCGGAGACGGTCTCGGTGGTGCCCGCGCCAGCGTCCACGGCGGCGCCCGCGTTGATGGCGTACTCGTAGCCGGTGACGCCCCCGGCATCCGTCGAGGCGGACCACGACAGGTCGACGGTGGCCGTGCCGGTTGCGGTCGCAGACAGCCCGGCGGGGACGGTGGGCGCGGTTGTGTCGGGCACGACGGGCGCCGGGAAGGTGGCGCCGAGGACGGCATAGGTGATGCCGCCGACCGTGTACAGGGTGACAATGGCGGGGCCGGACGTTGAGACGGTCGACCACACGAGGCCAGCGGGCCACACGACCGCGGACGTGACGAAGTAGGACGCGCTCTCGCCCTCAGCCGGTGCGGCCGGGGTGTCGTCGGCGGTGAGGGTCGAGCCGCCCATCGGCGGGTTCGCCAGCAGGTACGCCGCGACGGCGGCGGCGATCTCCTCCGGGTCGGTGCCGATCCCGGGCGGACCCTGCGGTCCGACCATGACCGTGCCGAGGCGTTGCACCGCACGCCCACCGGACCAGGCCGGCTCGAGGTTGACCGTGCCGGCGAGGATGCCTTCCCACGCGGCACCGGACGGGACCTGGACCATGAACCGAGGCCGACTGCGGAGGATGGCGCAGTCGGCCTCGGACAGTGCCCACGTCGCCGTCAGCCCATCCGCCGAGACGACAGACGACCCGAGGACGGTCGCGGTCGCGGGCGTGTCGGACGGGTCACCGACCAGGAGCCGCGTCCCAGCGGGCCATGTCCCGGCCGTGACCGCGACGAGGGTGGTGACCTCACCGGGCGGCGGCGCCCAGACGCTCTCCTCGACGCGGCGGGTGTTGAGTGCCATGGGGTCCCCTTCCTGGGGGTGTGGGTGTAGGCCCGGCCGCCTCACACCGGGTCAGAGTGGGGTCCTACGTGTCTGGGGTCTCGCCCCATGAGGGGGTGTCGTCCTGGAAGGTCGGCGGCGCCGGAGGTGTGGCGAGCAGCCTCGTCGGCGATGCGACGAGGTAGGGGCGGTGCGGGGTCAGGATGCCTTGACGAGTTCGATCACGGCCAGGTCCCAGATGTCGGTAGTCGTGTCACCGGCGTCAGCGACCATCCGTGTGACATGTAGCCCAAGCATCTTCCCGGATGCGGGGACGGCCAGCCCTGAGCCGAGTGTGATGGACTGGAGGACCCCCGCGACCAAGCCGGTCTCGGTCGGGACGACGTTGCCGTAGATGCGGCCCGATGACAGGTTGTCGCCGACCCCGGCGCTGATCCGTGAGTGCCTCAGTGCCACACCGCCGCCGACCCCCGTTCGGGGCGCCCCGATGGCAACCACGTCATACGTGGTCCAGTGAGACGGGATCACGGCGGAAATGCCGACCGTCATTGCGGAAGCCTTCGTGAGCGACCACGCCGGGAACACCCCGCCGTTCTGAATGGTCGAGGGCCCTGAGCCCGCGATGGGGGAGATGTCACCAGCAGCGAAGGTCAGTGAGTTGGTGCGTGCCGCGAACGTCGCTGCCAGTGTCGCTGCCTGTGCCGTGACGGGCAGGCGTGCGTCAGCCACGGTGCCCGTGAGCAGGTTGTCGGCGTTCCCGATGGACGCCGCAGCGGCAGCAGCGTCTGCCACAATTGACCCCCAGGAGTCTGGTACGAGCACTGACCCACCCGAGACTCCGGGCACTGGTAGCAACTTGTCCAGGTCCACCGGGGAGCCATCGCCCACTGGGAGCACAAAGCGGCCGAGGGTCACAGACTTGCCAATGGAGTGATTGGTCCAGTCGAGGAACCGGATGGTGCTTGTGTAGGTGTGCGTGTAGGAGTCCGGTGCCGACACGTCGATGAGGGCACCCGTCACCGAGTCGCGCCACCCAGCCACGTCAGTGCACGGGAGGGTCATGGTGATGGACTCGCCCAAGTTCCCCTTGGTGGTCAACGTGGAGGCCTCAAACCTGTCTCCTGTCGCGTCCCATACCAGGCCACGTGATGGGGTGATGGTGACCTCGATGACCAGCGGGTCAGCGGAGATCAGCAAGGAGGCAGTGCCAATCGAGACCTCGCGGGTCTGAACAAACGAAGGGAACGTCATGTGGGTGATCCTCCTTGGAGCGCGAGCCTACCTAGAGAGTGACGCATCCGGGTCAGGGACCCGAGGACGGCCCGGCCGCCTCACACGCGGCCGGGTCGAGTGGGGTCCTACGTGGTGGTGTCGTGGTCGTCCTGAAAGGTGGGCGGCGCCGGGGGTGTGGCGAGCAGCCGGACCGACGCCCACTCGAGCATCAGCCGCCGGTACCACGACTCCCACTGCTCCTGATGGGACCGGAGCGCGTGCTGCAGCCGGTCGAGAGTCTTCCGGGTCGCTGCGTGGTCGGTCCTCATCGCGGCCATCTCCTCCTGGAGCTGCTCGACGAGGGCGAGCGTCATGCCTTGGGTTTGGGCGGCAACGGCGGCCATGGCGGTAGCCGTGTCGATCGGCTTCTTGCCCCGGCTGCCGATGTACTGCCACAGGCCGACGCTGGATGAGATACCGGTAGCGCCGACGATGAGCGCGATGATGAGCGGCTCCGTAAGCATCAGGCCGCCCCCACGATGTGACGGGTGACGGCTTCTCGCGTGGTGAGGGTCTGTGCCCTCGCCAGGAGGGCCGCCGTAGAGGCGACGCCGAACAGCCACGCGGCCGGGGTGGCGAACGACGCCCACATGCCGGCGATGGCGTACGAGGCCCAGCCGCCGGCGGTGATGAAAGCGCCGAGCCGTTCCACCGCCCACGAGGTCGTGATGGTCTGGACGTGGCGGGCGCCCCACAGCATCAGGGCGGCGCCGATCGTGACCACGATGCCGATCAGGAGCGCCACCCAGTCGGGCAGGATGTCGGGCAGGATGTGCGACCATTCCGCGATCAGGCCGCCGGCGATCTGGACGGCGCCCATGACGAGCCACGACGTGTACCACACGAGCGTGAACGGGGTGGCACTGGACCCTTGCCCGTCCTCGAGGACGGCGGCGTGTATCTGGGCTGGGGTGGGCTCAGACATGCCGGTTACCCCTCGCCGGGGACGGCGTGACGCGCTGGTGTCAGGGGTGTGGACGCGGCGGGGTCGAGCGTCCCCATTTCCCGCACCGGGGTGCCGGTGGGCAGCTCGGACGCCTCCCCGGCGACCACGACGCCGGCCGGGGTGACCCGCTCCACCACGGCAGCCCGCGGCGTCACGTAGGACCGCACGAGGGGGATCAGGACGACCAGCAGCACGGCCCACGCGATACCGGTGGTCAGGATGGCGTCTCGCTGCGCCTCGGTGATGGTGAGGCCGAACGCGGCCAGGAGAGTGATGGTGGCCGACACGGCTGCAGCGGCCGCCATGATGAGGGCGACAGGCTCCCGTTCGGGCAGGGTGGGTGTGTTCATACTGCGCCTCCTACGATGCGGAGCCCGGACAGGGCCTCGGCGATGGCGGCCCGGACCATAGCCGGGTCGAGCGGTGGCGGAGGCGTGGGGGCGGTTGGCGCGGCCGGGGCCACCATCGACAGCCAGAGGTCGTACTGGCGGTCGTTGCCTACCAGCACCTTGGAGGCGAGCGCCTTCGCCTGCTCCACCTCCTCGGGGGAGTTGAGGCGGCGGACGAAGCCGGGGCCGACGAGCACCGGGTCGCGGCCGGGGCTGGAAAGGTGGATCATGTCGCCCTCCTGTAGTGCGGAGCGGTCGGGGTACGGGGTGTGGGTCGGGGCCTCCCACTCGCCGAGGGCCTGCTCCCATGTGAGGAGCCGGTCCGGTCGTGGAGAGAGGTCGTGGAGCCGGGTAACGAGCGCGTTCAGCCCGGCGCGGTAGTCGTCCAGCTGCTTGGCCGCGGATGGCGACAGGTGCGGGCAGCCGAGCCAGACGCCGTGGCCGTGGTACGGGAACCCCTGGTCGGGGGTGCGGGGGAACATAGCGACCCCGGAATCGCGCCAGGCGAGCACCTTGGCGTCGGTGTCCACGGTGGACCACGCCACATCCCACACGCCCCCGCCGGAATGGGTTCCCGCCGAGGCGGAGACGCCCGAGCTGTAGGCGCCCTGAGTGATGAGGCCGGACAGGTCCTGCCGGACGCCACCAGCCTCACGCAGCCGGGCCTCCACCATCGGCAGCGAGACGACCTGGCACCCGCAGGCGTCGACCCCGTAGACGCTGGTGCGTGCCGGCAGGTCAGACGACGGAGGTGGCGTGACGGTGCGCCGGGCACAGTGCGAAGCCCACTTCGCGTGGTCGCCGTAGAAGACGTTGAGATCAAGCACTCCGCCCCACCCTGGCACCCGGCCGTCAGCGGTGTACTGCCAGGCGATCACACCCCAGCCAGGGGCCGACCAGCCGTCCTCGGGGACCTGGCCTAGCGTGGTGGATGGGCGCAGTGGGTAGCGGGCGAGCCACAGTGGATTGCGGCCCTTGACGCCAGGCCACGCCCTGAGGGATGTCGACTGATCCATGTAGATCCACGGCACCACCCCAAGGGCTGCCTCGACCTGCCTCAGCCACTCGGCGGCGAAGTCGGTCCGGGACCGGTCGGCGGGCTCGAAGTCGAGGACCGGCACGAAGTCGCGGTACTGCGCGACGGCCGCCAGGTAGTTGGCGACCTCCTGCTCGACGGTGTTGCCCGAGCTCACGAAGTGGTAGAGGCCCCACGCCTTGCCGGCGGCCTGCGCCGACGCGACCTGCACAGCCAGCTGAGGGTTCCGGTAGCCGCGGCCCTCGCTCGCCTTGACGATCACGAAGTCAACCGAGGGCATCGCGGTCAGGTCGATGCCGTCCTGGTAGGACGCTACGTCGATGCCCCACAGCACCGACCCGCTCGGGACGACAGGCATGGTCAGCCCCTGACCGGCAACTGGAGGACGACCCCGCAGTAGCGCATCTCCGGCGCCGTCACCCGGACCTCGAACGACCGGGACGTGTAGCCGTGGTGGGGCCACCCTTGAGGGTTGGAGTCCGACGCGCCGATGGGTACCCGGACACCGTCGGCGTTGGTCTCGGTGCCGTACGTCCACTCGTAGTCGACACCGTCACCCACGCGGCCGTGCGCGTTCGGGCCGAGGTACACCCACCGCCCCGCGCCGTCACGCAGCGCCAGGGCCGGGCCGAAGTTGTTCAACCCCGACGCGAGGACCTTGTCGAGGGTGATGTTTCCGCGCTTGTCGACGGAGTAGGTCGCGGTGACCACCAGACGGCAGCCCTCCTGGTGGGAGGCGACCGACGCGGTACGCCACCGGGTCCCGGCCGCCATCGCCGGAGTCGGCACCATCGCCGCCGCCACAAGCAGGCTGAGCACCGCGAGCAGAACTAGGGCAGCACGATCACGCATGACTACTCCCTTTCTTGCTGGGGTTGTTACTCACGGCAGCACCAGCTCGACGCGGCACTGACGCTCAGGGGTCTCGGCGGTGACCTGTACCAGCAGGGTGGACCCACGCACGCCGTGCTTCGGCCAGCCCGTCGGGTTCAGGCCCGACGCGCCGATGCGGACCCGCTCGCCGGAGCCGTTCAGTTCCCAGCCGCGGGTCCACTCATAGTCGACGCCATCGCCGACGGTCGAGCGGCCGTTGGGGCCGGTGTACAGCAGCGACGCCCACCTCGGCCCACCCGATGCGACCGACAGCGACACCGGCGCGCCCCGGAGCCCGGTTGCGAGGACCCGGTCGACGATGACGACCCGGCGAGCATCGGTCCGGTAGGTCACCGTCGCGGCCAGTCCACAGCCGGGCTGCGACGACCGGACCGTGGCGACCTTCCACCGGCTCCCGGCGTGCGCAGGCGCGGCGGACAGCATCAGCGCCACCGACAGCAGCGCAGACACCAGGGCATGGACCATGACGACCTCCTCGGTCGGGTTTGCGGGGGTAGTTCAGGCGGCGATGATCCCGGCCGCGCGGAGGGCAGCCAGGACCGCGTTGAGCTTCGTTTCGAGCGCTGCCACCCGGGCCGTGTTCGAGTTGACGGCGTCAGCGATGACGTCCTCGGAGTAGGCGACCAGCTGCGTATCCTGCGAGGTGAACCCCGACTTGGAGTAGCCGGAGCTGGTGAACGACGCGACGTTGATGGTGGATCCGGAGGCGTTCGTGATGGCTGCCGCGGGAGTCGTCCGCTGCGCCACCAGCCAACGGTCGCGGCCCTCCTGATACGCGAAGCATTCGGCGCCGAGGATCGGCAGACCGACCGCCGAGTGGGCGACGTCGAGCGGCACCGTGTCCCCGGCGAGCGTCACCTGGATGGGCGACACCTGCGAGACCCTGCCCCACTGCAACCGGGGTACCGCGTCCAGGTCCCCGAGCGCCTTCAGTGCCCGGTCCGCGGCGGCGGCGATCTCTTCGAGGGTCACGCCGTCACCTCCCGCCACTCGGACTGGACCGTGAGCCCGGTTTCCAGGTCCATTTCCTGTTTGGCCACCGTGAACCGCCGCACCGCGTCGTCGGGCGCGAACTTGACCACCGACCCAAGTGCGACCTCCGGCAGCCAGGCGTGCGACAGCAGGGCATCGTGGACCTTCCCGGCCGCCTGCAGCAACCTCCGGTCAACGGCCGTCTTCAGCGCCGCCGCAGTCGCCGCATCTGCGTCGCGCATCGTCTCCCCATCGACCCAGTAGCCCCGGGCCGCGAACGCGTACGGGGAGGTCGGGTCAAGCGCGTCCAGGGTCGCCGTGTAGGTCAGCGGCGCCACACCATCGGTCACCCGCTGAACCCCAGACAGCCGGTTCGGCGTGTCGAAGTCGTCGCACCGATCCGTCCACTGCGGCGAGTACACAGCCGCCGCGCCGGGCGTGAACGTCCACGCCGTCGACCGTGCCGCGGGGTCCACGTACGGCTCCACTGTGACGACGCCGTACGGATCGGCAGATGCCGACCAGTACCCGATAGCTCCCGCCAGATCGTTCACAACCCTCAGCCGAGCCTCGCCCGCATCCCACGCCATCGGGGCCGCCAGCGTCGCCGCCGACGGGGTCACCGCATACCGGGCGATACTGGCGGCAGCGAGCTGCGCCGTAATGGCGGTCGTGACGACTGTCCCACTGGGCAGGCTCAGCGGTGCGGGAAGCCGTGACCGCTTCGCCAGCAGATACGTCACGTCGTACAGGTCCACCTGCGTAGCCAGCGGCACCGTCCGGTGGTGCTCCGTCTGCGGCGACTTGCAGAGGTAGGTACCGAGCGGCCACCGTCCGGCGCCCTCCACCGCATACCAGGGCTGCACCATGACACGGGGCCAGTCGACCGGCGACGTACCCGACCATGTCAGCGACCCGCCCCACCGAATATCGGCCCACACGGACCCCTGCAGCCGGCACGACTCGACCCCGTCCAGCATCCCACGCGGCGAGAAGTCGAGCCCATACAGCTGGTATTCGAACCGTTCGGTCCTACTCCCGGTGCGCCAGTCACTCGACATAGTCGACCCGCTGCGCCGAGATCCTTACGGGGATGAGCGGACGTGCGTTGACGCCGGCCGCATAGTCGTAGTCGAGGAGGGCGACGAAGATACGGCGCCCGTCCGGGTCCCGGTAGCACGCCACGCCGGGCGTCATGACGAGATCCTCGAGCGCGTCCGCGGCGCCGATGACGGCGGCCGAGTCCAGCATCCCCGAGATGGCGAGCGTCTTGGACCTGGCCTCACCGCTGTACATCACAGGGTCGGGCCTGCCCGCGTACTGCTTGGCGACCCGGTCGAGGGACCCGGACAGGGCCACTGCCGGGTCAAGCGCTAGCCCCACTAGCTTGGTCCACCCGGTGCCACCGTTGAGCAGGATGCGGCTGTACCCCGGCTCGACGATCGTCGTGTCGACGACCTCGTCAGCCTCCGACGTTGACGGCAGCGCGGACGTGGCGATGACGCGGTAGAGGAGGCCGGTCCCCAGCGGCGGGATACGGTCCAGGATCGACCCGGACAGGGGCAGCCCGGACGCGAGACGGAGGGTCCCACGCCAGACCTCCACCGACACGGCCGCGGGCGACCCGGCCGGCACCGACCACGACACCAGCACCGACCCGGTGGCGGGCGAGAAGTTCGACGACGTGACAGGTACCGGCGGCGGCGCGAACGTCACCACGAACGTCTGCGAGAACGGCACCGACTGGAGCCCGGCGACCGACTGGACCGTCGCAGTGAGGGTGTACGTCGACCCGGACGACAGCGGCGACGCGAACGCGTGCGCGAGCGACCCGCTGGTGTCGGTGGCCTGCTCGAGCAGTGTCGCGCCCCGCTGCAGGGTCCACGACACGGTCGCCACCGGCGACGACTCGGCCTGATAGTAGCCTGCGGTTGCCGTCAGTGTCGACGAGCCGTACGGGTCTGCCACGGCCAGCGACACAACCGGGGTCGTCGACGTCGCCGACACGGCCAGCGCCGACCACGGCGACGCGGACGCATGCAGCCCGTACGTACGGACCTGCCACTCGTACCGCTTCCCGACCGTGAACGTAGCCGCCGCGAACGTACGCGACTGGGTGGTCGAGGTGACCTTCCCGGTGGACGTGAACGCCCCACCGACCGCCTGGTCACGGTACTGCAGCTCGTAGGCAGACTGGTCCGTCGTGTCAACCGGGACGTGCTGCCACGAGAAGACGACCGCGGCGGCCGGGTCGAACACTGGGGGCGACGCCAGGTTCGACGGCGCCGCGGGTGCCGCCGGGATCGCGACCGTGTTCGACGCCGCCGAGTAGGCGGAGGTCTGCGCGCCGGCGGTGAGCGCCACCCGGTAGGTCCACGTCGACGCCTGCGACGCGGACGCGTGGGTCCACGTCGTCATGGCCGTGCCGGTCGGGCTTGCGAGCGTCGACCAGGTCGTGCCGCCGTTCGTCGACGACTGGATGACCGCACCGGTAGACGTCCCAGACGGGTTCGCCCACGTCAGCACAACATCGGGGCCGACCCGCTTCGCGGTCAGCCCGGACGGCAGTGCGAGGGTAGACACGACATACCCGGACCACGCCTCGGTCGTCGACCAGTCGATGCTGCTCCGCGGCCCGTCGCCGGCGAAGACGAGATAGCGGACCTCCTGCCCCAGCGGGGCAGCCGTGTCCACGAAGCTTGTCACGGCCGCGATGGTCGACCCGATGCAGATCCCGCGGCCGGACTCGCCCTTCCGGGCGCGCCACACGTCGTTCCAGTCGGTCCCGCCCGGGTTCGTCCAGGTGACCGTGATCTGTGCCGGTCCCGTCAGGGACGCAGCGACCGACGTCGGTGGCGACCAGGTCACAGTGTGCCCCTCCTCGCGGTACGGCCGGCCTCACCGGTAGCCACGGCAAGCTCACGGCGGAAAAACAGACGTCCGTTGTCGATGTCGACCCGCAGCCCGTCGAGCGCTGCCCGAATGTCAGCCGCGGACGCGCCGGCCGACCTGCGCGATCCGGGACCGACCCCGCCACCGTCGGCGTAGGAGATGACGGCGCGACGCTGCCGTACGGCCTCCATAGCCTCGGCGCCGTAGTGCTCGACGGTCCGCACCGGCTGCACGAACTCGCCTGCGGTCAGCCATGCCGGGATGTTGTCGGCCCGGTCATGCGGCGACCAGCCGGAGACACGCCCGCCGGGGGCGTAGCCGTGGATCAGGCCACCATCAGCGGCACCACCCGGCAGCATGTACGATCCGCCCGTGTAGGTGGTGCGGACCGTCAGGTTCACTACCTTGTCGTACACGGACGCCATAGCGTCCTTGACGACCTGGACGCCGTACGTGTTGGCGGCGACGACGATCTCCGCCTTCTTCTCCGGCGGGATCGTACCCAGGGTGGCGATGAAGGCGTCGACCTCGGCCTTCGACGGCTTGGCGCCGGGGGCGAGGACTTTCGCCTCGGTCAGCGCCGGGACGAGGTGCAACGTGTCGGTCAGGTTCGCGGTTTGAAGCGCCATTTCGAGGGCGGACTTCTTGCCGTTCCACATCTCCAGGGTCAGGGACTCCATGCCCTTAGCGGCAGCGTGCGCCCCGTCGGCGGCCTTGTAGAGCTTGTCGCCGGCGGCCGTCGCCCACTCGAACCCGGGCACGGTCCCCAGCGCGTAGAACATGTCGCCGATGAGCTTCATGAACTGGCTGAAACCCTCGGTGAGGACGGCCAGTACCGGCAGGACGACCATGGCGACAGCCTTGAGAACGTCACCGATGAGCGACAGGGCCGCAACGAAGCCTTCGATGACCTCAGGGTTGCGGCCGAGCCATTCCGTGAACTGGTTCCCGGCGTCCAGTAGTTGCGCGAACCCGTCGTTCGCGACACCTTGCATCGGCGCCAGGAGTGCCCCGAACTTCGCCTTCAAGTCCTCCGTCTGCGCGGCCATGATCTTGGCCTTGTTCGCCGCACCTTCGGCAGTCTTCCCGAAGTCACCCACCGAAACGGCGGCACCCTTCGTCACCAGGGACATGGTGGCGGCGGCCTTCTCCTGCAACGTGAGCGACTTCGCGTTCGTCTTCCCCGTCATCGCCATCGCCTCCTGCTCGACGGCGGCGGCGTTGATCGTCGGCACCAGCCTTTGCAGGCTGTCGTACTCGCCGCGGAAGGCGGCACTGATCATGTCGGCCACTTCGGCCGTCGGCAGGTTGTTGAAGCTGCCCATGTCGGTAGCCATCTGGATGACCTGCTGCGACATCTTCGCCGAGGCGTCACCCGTGAACCCGAGTTGGGTGAACATGTTGCCGAACCCGGCCGCCGACTCCAACGCGGCCTGCTTCGACATGCCGAGCGACGTGGCCGCGGTCGACGCCCACTTCTCCATCCCGGCCGCCTGCGCGCCGAAGATGACACGCGACTTGTTGACCGTCTCCGACAGGTCAGACGCGGCCCCGGTGACCTCCTTGAAGCCGGCCACAGCGGCGCCGACAGACACCGACGCCAGCAGCCCCACAATCCCGGCCTTGACGCCGGTCATCGCCGAGCCCATGCCCTTAGTCGCGGACGCGCCGAAACCCTTCGAGAACGACGTACCGCCCTTGGTCCCGGCGGCGCCCACTTCCTTCTTGATGCCGTCGGAGAACCCCGGCGCGAACTTGGGGAAGATGGATACGTGCGCGCTAGCGATCTCAGCCATCGCTCACCCCCACCGGTCTGCAATCGACTGCCGCGCCCGGGCGAGCACGGCAGGGTCCACGTCTTCGTTCTTCGCGGCCGAAGCCCACGGCCACAGGACTTTCGCCCCGGTCGTTTCCAGCAGTGCCGATGCGAGCCACCCGGCGTCCACCGGGGACGCCCAGCCGTTCATGTGTGCGCACAACCGCGACGACCGGTCTGCGGCCAGGGTGCGCACCAGGTCGTCCAGGTCACGCCACGGCAGGCGGCCCGTGTCCGCGTCGCTAGCCGACACGCCGAACCGCTCCCGCAGGTCGGCGGTAACCGGCCGGCGGTGGTCGGCGATGAAGTCGACTAGCGCGACGATTCCCCCGCGGCCATCCCGATGAGGGTCTGCTGCTCTTTGAAGTAGCGGTCTGCGACGGCTACCCGGTCGAACGAGTCGAGCCCTTCCCACATGCCGCGGGTCAGGTCGTCGCACATTTCGGCGGCCACCAGGTCGAGTTGCTCGAGCCCGTCACCGGCCTCAATGCAGCGGCGCATGAAGGCGACGGGCAGCCGCAGCGGGAGCCGTGCCGCGTTGCCGTACGGGGTGCCCTTCGGGCGGACGTACAGCCGCTCACCGATCCGGCGCATGTCCGGCGGCGGGGTCACCTGGTCGTCGTCGCCGGTGGCGCCCCACAGTGCCAGGTCGTCGAGGTTTTCGGTCATCGTGTCTCCTTGCGCGGGGTGCGGGATAGAACCGGCCCGGGCGCCTCCCGCAAGGACGCCCGGGCCGGGTCTAGGGTCAGGCGGCGGTGTAGCCGTACGAGTTGGACACGCCGCCGGAGGTGGTCGTCAGCACGACCGCGGCCGCACCCGCCACACCCGCCGGGACAAGCGCCATGACGAGCGAGTTGTCGACCCACACCTTCGTCACGACAGACACGCCGTCGATGGTGAGCGCCGAGATGTCCGCGCCGGAGGTGCCCAGGTAGGCGCCGCGAATAGCGACGTACGAACCCACGGCCGCACCCGACGGGAGCACGGTGGACACGTACGGGGCCGGGGTGGCGTCAACCGGAACGATGACCTCGCGGTAGTGCTTGCTGCCCATGTTCGGGTCCCGCTTGATCGTGAACGTGGCCTCGGTCGCGTTGACCTCGCCACGAGTGGAGCGGTTCGTCGCGGCCGTCGACAGCCAGCCGTTGCCGGCGACCCGGCGCCGGATCGTGCCGTTCTTGTCGACCTCCTCGGTGTACAGAGCCCACCGGATATCGGCGTCCACGTCGATGTCCATGCCGCCGTACAAGTCGGCGGTCGCGTTGCGGAGCAGCTGCCGGACGTTGCCGGAGGTCTCAGCCAGCTTCACCGCCAGAGTGGCGGTTCCGTTGCCGGCGGACACCTGGTAGGAGTCCTGGAAGAACTCGATCGAGTCGGCGCGTTCGTCGGACCAGCCGAAACCACCGTCGACGGTGATGAGCCCGGCACGCTTCCACGCCACCGGGGGCGTGTAGCCGTACGCGGCCATGTCGGCAGTGGAGGGCAGCGCCGTCCCGTACGGGGCGAACGCGAGGAACCCGGTGACGGGGATGAACACATTGAGGATGTCGTTGCCTGCGGCGTCGGCAGCCATGATTACTCCTTCTCAGAGAGTGATGGATGTTCCTACGACCCGCAGGTCGGCGGTCAGATAGAAGGCGGGGCGGCGGCTGTCCGAGTCGACCGCGTACGGCCCCCGGACCGTGGTGCACCGTGCCACCGGGGTGGACAGGTCCTCGGGGGAGGCGCGGAGCAGCACAGCGACCCGCTCAGCGACCCGGCCGGTCTCCGCGTGCGACCCCTCAGGGCCGATGACGGTGACCGCGAGGTTCCGGTCGGCGGTGAACTGTCCGGATGGGCCGGAGTCGTCCCGCACCACCACGTCGTACCCGGTAGCGGTTCCGTCGGCGGGCGGCCATCTGCGGCCCACCCGTGCCGACCAGGACACCAGCCCGGCCCGCAGGTACGCGGACGCCCACAGCTCGAGGTCGGGGAACTCCAGGACGGTCGTCATGCCGATCCCAGCGCCCGGGCCATGACACCATGCTTGGCCTCGACGGTCATGGCGTGCGGGTGACCGTTCACCACACGGGCATGCGCCCAGTCGTTCAGGCCGCTACGCGGGTCCGTCTTGACGTGGATGAACTGGGACAGCTCCGGGTGGTGTGCGTCGCTCACAGCGGCCGCCACGCGCTCCGCAGCGGGGATGCACTCGGCGGCGTTCACGGCGTTGGCGATGGCCGCAAAGGTGCCCATGTTCCACTTCATGCGAACGTCAGCCATCGGCCCTCCTCAGCGGGAACACTGCGCCCGGCTGCCAGCCCGTGAACGGCGACGCCCAACGCGCGCCATGCCCGTCGACCTCCCACGTCCCCGACGCGCTCACGATCCGGTCACCCGAAAGGATGTCCGCCGCGAAAGGCGCGTACAGGGTCGGGGTGGTGACGATGGGCTCACGGTTCACAGTGCGCGACTCGACCGAGCCGCCCGGGTCCACCGCACAATCTGCGATGGGCAACGACACGGCGTTCACCCAGTCGCGTTGCGTGGCCGCCCCCGAGTATGGGTCAGCCACCAGCGGCGCCCGCAGTCGGGCCACCGTCTCGCCGTAGGGGAACACCTCAGCCCGCCGGAGATCCGAGGGTGATGGTGCGAGGGATGCGCGGCCAGTAGCGCGCCAATACTTCCTTCTCGCCCGCTGTCAGCCCGGAGGCTGCCTTGTGCGAGTCGAAGCCGTAGGAGTGCTGCCACGGCCCGGCGCCCTCCTGCTGCGTGCCAGCCACCAGCGCGGTCGGGATGGCATCCAGCCGGAAGGCCATCGAACACACCACCTCGAGTAGCTCGTCCGGCAAGGCGTCCAGCCCGTGCGCGTAGGTGACCGTCAGACGACCTGTGCGCGCCGTGTCGATCAGGTCGCCCACCAGTTCGTAGTCGGTGCCAGCGACCAGCGTCGCGCCGTCCTCGTCCACGACGGACGAGACCGACACGACGGGCCGTTCGGGTAGGCGCCGGTCAGACTCGGGCAGGACCACTGTGGACGTGCCGTAGGTGATCTGCTGCCGGACGTGCCCGCGGATGCGAGCTGACGCGCGGCGTAGGGCGGCCTCGGTGACCGTGAGGCCGAAGTCGTCGGTGTCAGCCACCGATGCGAGCGGTTGCAGCACGGCGCCTCCTTCGTTGCGTGGGGGTGCCTAGACCGCTCGGGGTAGCGGCCGCGCGGCCTAGGCGGGGGTCAGGGCTTGGGCTTCGTGGTGCGCGGCTTGGTCGTGACCTTGCCGCGCGCCTCGTCCTCGGTGGCGTGCACCGTGTGGCCCTGTTCGACGTACTCGGCCGCGTTGTGGTCGGGCACCTCGATCACCGCCCCGTTGAGGGCGCGAACCCAGACGCTCACGATCAGAGCGACACGTAGTGCTGCACGGCGGTCGCACGCAGCACCTTGGCGCCGTAGACGTGCAGGCCCGAGAGCTGGTCGGCGAAGGCCGCTTCCATCTCGATCGCGCGCGTCTTGATGAGCTGGTCCGCGAAGCCGACCGATCGGCCGTGGTAGCCGACGAAGGTGGGCTTCCCCGCGCTGGCGATGGCGGTCGAGGGGGACTCGATGACCGCGTTGAAGCCGAGCAGGCGACCGATGACGCCGTTGCGGAGGGTCTGGTCGCTGCCCGAGCTGTCGACCGGGACGAGCTTGGACGCCTCGCCCATGAGGAAGCCGGCGGCCTCCGGGTTGACGACGAGGTAGCGGTCTGCGGTCGGCACCTTGGCCTTGACCATGGCCGTACGGATCGCCATGACGGCGGCGTAGGCGAGGGCGGGCGTGGTGACGGCCACCGTTCCAGCGCTGGTGCCGTTGGCGAGCATCTGCGCGAGGATGTAGTTCTCGGCGGTGTCGGCCAGACCGGCCGCGGAGTCGCGCACGACGGGCTCGAACGAGCCGGCGGCCTGCACGCGGTCGATGTCGTCCACCTGGAAGGCGTAGTAGTCCTTCTGGTTGATGAGCAGCGACTGCGTGGAGTCGGTGAGCGCGTCGGTGACGATGGCGCCCGCGTAGGGCTTGATCGTCGGCGAGGTGAAGCCGGTGATCTTGACGGACTCGCCGCCGTTGGTGATGTCGCCCTCGTAGTCCCTGTTCAGGGTGGGGATGACGAAGGTCGACTGGTGGAAGTTCTCGAGGAGGGCGGCGTGCCAGATGGTCGGCCGGAAGTTGGTGATCGCCATGATGGCGTCCTTTCAGGGGGTTGTGGGGTTACCGGCGCCGGAGGATGTCGTTCAGTCGACCCTCGCGGCGGGCGGTGTTGATCTGTTCGGTCGTCATGGACGCCAGCTCAGCCTCGGTCACCTGACCGCGGCTCCCGACGGACTCGCCGACCTTGCCCTGTCCGTCCGCGGGCGGTGCCGCTGGCGTCTTTGGGGCCTCACCACGGAACGCCAGCAGCATGT